>Ga0075433_10001351_pt1 | contig 17988 bp, 16 predicted proteins | sample RhiMethybrSRZTD2_FD_75299 | JGI IMG/M metagenome (GOLD analysis project Ga0075433, IMG submission 75299) | Populus rhizosphere microbial communities from Tennessee, USA - Rhizosphere MetaG P. TD hybrid SRZTD2 | ecosystem: Host-associated > Plants > Roots > Rhizosphere > Soil | place: USA... | reverse complement strand
GTTCGAGGTTCGAGGTTCGAGGTTCGTGAGAACATCGAACGTCGAACCTCGAACTCGGAACCATAGAGCACGTGATGGACACCACGCTTCGTCCGATCGGACAGATTCAATCGACGCTCACCGAGCGCAAGAACGCGCCTCGGCAAGGCAACGAGGGCGCACCCGACGCATGGCTCGAGATCGATCCGGCGTACGCGACAGGCCTGCACGGCATCGCGGCCGGCGACGAGGTGCTTGTCTTCACCTGGTTTCACCGCTCGAACCGCGAGACGCTCGAAGTGTTCCCCCGTGGCAACCCGCCGCTGACCGGCGTGTTCGCGACGCGATCACCCGATCGTCCCAACCCGATCGGGCTGCATCGCGTCACGGTGCACGAGATCTCCGGACTCCGTTTGCGGATCGGACCGATCGAGGCGATCGATGGCACCCCGGTCGTCGACATCAAGCCGATCCTGTCCAACAACGACCGGTAGAAACGTAGCGGCCCGCCGCGAGGCAGCCCTGGCGTACCTACTTGCCCTTGCCCTTCCCGGCGGCTTCGGCCATGCCCTCGTGCAGGTCGGCCAGCTCGCGCAGCGCTTCCGCGGCTTCATGCGAATGCTCCGCGTAATGCGCGGCACCGATAGCCAACTCGAAGGCGTGACCCGATGACACGTCCTTCTTCGCCGAAGCGACGATCTCCTCGTGCATCTTCGCGTCGGCTTCATGCTCGGCCGCGTGGGCGCGGTAATGCGCGGCGAGCTTCTTGTGCTCGGCAGCCGTCGTCGCGGACGCGCCCAGCTTCTTGAACTCCGCATCCGACAGCTTCTGCGCGGTGGCGACCCTGGGTACGGTCACGAAAGCGATCAACAACATTCCGAGCACAACGTTCATCGAGCGTCCGATCGTCATGGCGTGTCCTCTCCTGCAATGCCGCGTTCGGGTCGGGCATTGAGCAACGGAGATGCCACCGTGCGATCGGCGGAGATGTGTTCGAAGTTGGCGAGATTGACGTTGAAATTCGATGGATACCGGCGGGCAGCTGGGGATTCTTTCGCGCCGTGCGGAACTTTCCCGGGGTATAAAGAAGATCAGACCGCCGCGCCCAAGGGGGTTGTGATGAAACGCCCGTTCAGTGTCGTCGCCGTCGTGATGGCAAGCGCGTTGAGCGTCTCCACCTCTGCTGCCGAACGATTCGACCAGAAGCTTCCCGCCGATAAACACGCCCTGCACGCGCTCAACCGGCTGACGTTTGGCGCCCGCGCCGCCGATCTCGCCGAGGTCAAGCGGCTCGGTATCGAGAAGTGGATCGACCTGCAGCTGCATCCGGAGCGCATTCCCGAGAATCCCGATCTCGCCGCACGGATCAACGCGCTCACCACGCTGCAGCTTGCGACGTGGCAGATCCTCGAAAAGTATCCGCTGGCTCCGGTGATGCTGCGCATCGAGTCGCCGTTGCAGTCGCTCACGGCGCTCCAGGTCTGCAAGTTGATGCAGGGAGCACCTGTCGATGAACGCCGCGCCGTCATCGATGGGTTGACTCCCGAGCTGCGCCGGCAATTTCTTGCGTTCGGTCCCCGGCAGGCGCTCGACGGTCTGTCCGATCTGCAGCAGGAGGCCGCCAGCGCGCGTCAGGCCGATCAGCAGGCACGGCAGATGGAGATCAGGAAGCTGATGCCGCCGCTGAACGAGCTGCTCACGCCCGAGCAGATCCGCACGGCTCGCACGGGCACGGATGCAGACAAGCTCGCGCTCTTCAACTCCTTCGACGCCGACAAGCGCAAGCAGGTCATTCGAGCGCTCGGACCGCAAGCGTTGGTGAACTTTCCCGACCTGCGACGCGAGGCGTTGGCCGCACAGCAGCCGGCCGGGTACGTGAACCAGGAGCTCGTCGAGCACAAGCTGCTTCGCGCGCTCTACTCCAATCGCCAGCTCGAAGAAGTGCTCGTCGATTTCTGGATGAACCACTTCAACGTGTTCAACGGCAAGGCGCAGGAGCGTCAGCTGATCACCAGCTACGAGCGCGATGCGATCCGCCCCAACGTCTTCGGGCACTTCCGCGATCTGCTGCTCGCCACCGCGCAGCATCCGGCCATGCTGCTGTATCTCGACAACTGGCAATCACAAGTGCTGCGCGATGACATCAGGCCGGCGATCGGTCCCAACGGTGCGCCACTGCCCCGACCGGGACTGAACGAGAACTACGGCCGCGAGATCCTCGAGCTGCACACGCTGGGCGTTGACGGTGGATACACGCAGGAGGACGTAATCGCCGTGGCGCGTGCGTTCAGCGGCTGGACGATCTACGACATCGGACGCTACGCGGAGTTTCAATTCAACCCCGCCGGCCACGATCGCAAGGAGAAGAGGGTGCTCGGCCACACGCTGCCCGCCGGACGCGGCCAGCAGGACGGCCTCGACGTTATCGACATGCTGGCGCGCCATCCGTCAACCGCAAAGTTCATCTCCAAGAAGCTGGCGCAGCGCTTCGTCGCCGATGCGCCCCCGGCATCGCTCGTCGATCGCATGGCGGCCACGTTCACGAAGACCGACGGCGATATTCGCGCGGTTCTCCAGACGATGTTTGCGTCGCCCGAATTCTTCTCGGAGGGCGCTTGGCGCGCGAAGTTCAAGTCGCCGCTCGAAATCGTAACCAGTTCGGTGCGGGCGCTGAACGCCGATGTGACGGATACGTTTGTGCTGTCGCAGCGCATCGCCGACCTCGGCCAGCCGCTGTACGGAAAAGTGGAGCCGACGGGCTATCCCAACACCGGCGAGACGTGGACGAACAGCGCCGGCATTCTCGGTCGCATCGATTTCGCCAGCGCCTTGACCGGCGGCCAGATCCCAGGAGCACGCGTCGACGTCAGCCGCTTCAATTTCAAGACGCCCGCCGCGGTCGCCGCCGACGTGCTCGGCACCACGCCATCGGCGGCGACGCTGTCCGCGATCGAGAAAGGCGTTCAGGCCAAGGAAGCGACGCCATCGATGATCACCGCGCTGGTGATCAGCTCGCCCGATTTCCAAAGCAGGTAGTCATCATGCTGACTCGTCGTTACTTCATGCGCGCGTCTGCCATCGCCGTGGCCGGGATGGGTGCCGCCCCATCGTGGCTGGTTCGCGCCGCCGCTCCAGGCGAGACCAAGGGCAAGATCCTGATCGCCATCTTTCAGCGCGGCGCTGCCGATGGCTTGAACATCGTCGTTCCCCATTTCGAAAAGCGCTACTACGAGCTGCGTCCGACGATCGCGATTCAACCGCCAGGCAAGGAGAACGGCGCGATCGATCTGGACGGCCGCTTCGGTCTGCATCCGTCGTTGCAGCCGTTGAAGCCGTTCTGGGATAGCGGCAACTTGGCGATCGTGCACGCCGCCGGATCACCGGACGGCAATCGCTCGCACTTCGAAGCGCAGGACTCGATGGAATCGGGAACGTCCGGCCGCATCACCGAGGACGGATGGCTGAATCGCGCACTCCCGCCGCTCACGGCGGACGCGTCTGCCGTTCGCGCGGTGGCGATTGGCGCGAAGATGCCGCGCACGCTGCGGGGCGATCGCGGCGCCATCGCGGTGAGCGATCTGCAGCAGTTCCGCGTCCGCAACGAGGGCGCCTCGTCCATCCTCGAAAGCATGTACGCGAAGGCGGCCGACGCGCAGCTCGTCGCGCAGGGCAAGCGGACGTTCGATGCGCTCAAAACCATCGAGTCGATCAGCAAGGCGCCCTACACGCCGGCGAACGGCGCGCAGTACTTCGGCGAGTTCGGCAATGGCCTGCGCCAGATCGCTCGTCTGATCAAAGCGAATGTCGGCGTGGAAGCGGCGTTCGCGGAAATCGGCGGCTGGGATCATCACAGCAACGAGAACGGTCAGCTGCCGCCGCTGCTGCAGCAGTACGGCAACTCGCTCGCGGCGTTCGCCAAGGACATGGGCGATCGCATGGAAGACATCGTCCTGGTGACGATGTCGGAGTTCGGTCGGACCGCGGCCGAAGACGGCAACAACGGCACCGATCACGGGCACGGCAACGTGATGTTCGTGTTCGGTGGTCCGGTGCGCGGCGGCCGAACGCTCGGCCAGTGGCCGGGGCTCGAGCCCGAGCAGCTGTTCGAGCGGCGCGATCTGGCCGTGACCACCGACTTCCGTAGCGTCCTCAGCGAGCTGGTCAGCGGCCACCTGGGACAGAAAGCAGACGCAGCGTTTCCGGGATATGTATCGACCGAGCGCCTCGGACTCTTACGTACGTAGAGGCCGCCTTCAGGCGGCCTCTTACTGGGCCGCCTAAAGGCGGCCCCCACGTCCTATACGCCGACGAGCCTGACGAGCAGGCCCGCCAACGCGCCGCCCACAAGCGGACCGACGATGGGAATCGGCGCGTAGCTCCAATCTGAGTCGCGCTTGCCCGGGATTGGAAGAATCGCGTGGGCGATCCGCGGCCCGAGATCGCGAGCGGGGTTGATCGCATACCCTGTCGTTCCACCAAGCGACAGACCAATCCCCCACACCAGGCTGCCAACGAGATACGGACCGAGGCCGGCTGCGGGACCCGACGCGGCCACACGGGTGGAGAAGATCGCCGCCACGACGAGCACGAGCACGAAAGTGCCGATGATCTCGCTGGCCAGGTTCGATGGCGTATGCCGGACCGCAGGAATCGTGCAGAACGTTCCGAGCTTGAAGTCGGGATTTGCGGTGAGCCGCCAGTGCGGTGCGTAGTGAATCCACACGATGGTGGCGCCGATGAACGCGCCGGCGAGCTGCGCCAGGGCGTATGGCACCAGCTTGCTGAAATCGCCGCTCCTGACGGCAAAGCCGAGCGTGACGGCCGGGTTGAGATGTGCGTCGGCGCTGCCGAAGGCGATCGCCGTGAACACGCCGGCGAAGACCGCAAACGCCCACCCGGCGGTGATCGCCAGCCAGCCGGCGTTCTCGCCTTTCGAACCTTTGAGAAGAACGCCGGCGACGACGCCGTCGCCGAGGAGGATCAACACCAGCGTTCCAAAGAACTCACCAACGATCGGCGATGTCATGCGCTGCGGGAGCCTATCAAATTTCCGTCCATTCTCCCGAGCTGTTTTCACCAACCATCGCTAGAACGGCGATACTTCGCAGCGTGGAGGGGCGTCCCTTTGAAACGCGTGCGCGTACTTAGTCGACCAGTCTTGATGGGCGCGCTCGCGATCGTTCTCGCGAGCGCGTCATCGTCGGCGGCGGCGGTCAGCGGTGCCTGTCACGTGAGTCCGATCGTGGCCGACCTCGATCGATCGGTGCGTTTCTATCGCGATCTTCTCGGGCTCGAGAGCACCGCTCCCGCTCCAGCCGCGCCAGGCCTGTCTGAGCTCCACGGGCTGCCACGGGCGCGCCTGCGCTCCGCCACTCTTCACGTCGCCGGTACGCGCTGCGGCATCGAGCCGGTGCAGTTCGACAATGTCGATCGAAAAGCGGTGCGGCGACGAATGCAGGATCCAGGCGCAGTGACGCTGATCCTCCTCGTGCGCGACATCGATTCGCTCTTCGCGACGCTGCGAGCGGCGCACGTCGACATCGTCACGACTGGAGGCGCGCCGGTCACGCCAAGCGCCACCAGCAAGTCGCGCGCGGTGATCGTCAGGGATCCCGACGGTCACTTCGTGGAGCTGGCGCAGCTCGATCCGCTGCCGGCGACGAACGTGCCAGCGACGAGCAATGTGTTCGACGTGCGCTTTCGTGTGACGGTGAACAATCTCGACGAGGCGGTTCAGTACTACCGCGATGGTCTGGGCATCGCCGGCAAGTCGGCGGCATTCAGCGCCAGCCCTGGAGTGATGGCGATGATGGGTCTTCCCGCGAACGTCGAATACCGGGTCAACATGACCACCATTCCGGGCTCGAGCCTCATCCTCGAGTTCCTCGAGCTCAAAGGCATCGAACGCCGCTCGCGATCGGCGCGCGTCCAGGATCCAGGCTCGTATCGACTACAGCTCACCGTCGATAGCATCGACCGCACGGTCGACGCTTTACGCAAGGTGGGCGCGCACGTGATCTCGACCGCCGGCAGCCAACGTCTCGCGCAAGATCTCAATCACGTGTTTCTCGTCCTGGAACACTAGGGCCGCCTGAAGGCGGCCACTACGTACGACACAGAGGGAACGGAGGGAACGGAGGACGGATTCAACACAGAGAGCACAGAGAGCACAGAGAGCACAGAGGGCCGGCGTATGAATCGAGAGGCGAGCACGAAAACGAACGCCCCGAGAACAGATGGCGCTCGTTTTCGTGCTCGCCTCCGATCCATCCCGCGCGTCGCGCGGGCCACCTGGCCTGTACCTGCTCCGTGGCCCCTGTGATCTCTGTGTGAGATCCCGTGATCTCCGTAGCGGCCCTATTTCGTGCCGGGCCAGACAACGCCCTGCTGCTTCGCTTTCACCGGCGCGAGGCCTTTGTAGAGGAACCGCTGCAGGCGCCTGCCTTGATAGGTTTCGACGGTGTAGAGATTGCCCTTCGAATCGACGGCGATGTTGTGCAGCGAGTACCACTCGCCGGGATAGTGGCCGCCCTTTCCGAAGTTGGTGAGCTCCTCCATCGACTGGCGATCGAAGATGCGCAGCTTCTGATTGCGGCCGTCGGCGACGTAGAGATACTTCTGCTCCTTGTCGCGCGAGAACGCCACGTCCCATACGGCGCCGTCGCCGCGTGAATCGCGCGCGATGTAGACCTCTTTCACGAACGTGCCGTCGGTCTTGAAGATCTGCAGGCGATCGCTCGTGCGGTCGCAGACGTAGACAAGACCGTCGTTCGACACGTCGGCACAGTGCACTGGGCCGCGGAACTGTTGATAGGTGGCCGTGGGATCGTACGCACCTTGCGCCGCGCCGGCCTTGTCGTCGGGCGGCTTGCCGTACGCGCCCCAGAAGCGCTTCATCTTGCCGCTGTCGGCGTCGATCACCGCGACGCGGCGGTTGCCATATCCGTCAGCGACGAACACTTCGTTGGTCGGCGCGTAGAAGAACGTCTTGGCAACCAGATAGAAGCGATCCATCGCAAGGCTGTCGGGGCCGAGTCCCTGCTTCTTGATACCGACCTGCATCACGAACTTGCCGTCTTGCGTGAACTTCAACACGTGGCCGTCGAATCCGGTGCCGTTGCCCCCAATCCACACGTTGCCCTTGTTGTCGATGTTGAGACCATGGTTCGACTGCGGCCATTGATAGCCCGGGCCATCGCTGCCGCCCCAGTGCCGCAGCAGATTGCCCGCTTGATCGAACTCGAGGATCGGCGGCGCGTTGTTGCAGCACTCACCCGTCGGCGGCGTCTGCGCCGATGCGCCCTCCACCGCGTCGAGCACGTCGGGCCGATGCACGATCCAGACGTGATCCTGCGCATCGATCCATACGCCGATGCTCTGCCCTTGGTACCAGCCGTTGGGCAGCGGCTTGGGGAACGTCGGATCGACCTCGAAGCGCGGCGCCATCACTGCGCCGCGCGACTGCGCCAGCGCGGTTTCCTCGAGCCAATGCTGCGCAACTGCGAGCGCAGCGAGGACGATCAGAAACGTCAGACCGATCACGAGATTTCGTTTCGTCATGTCGTCGGCTCCTCGCTATTTCGCAACGAACTTCTGCACGCGCTTGCCGTGGTGCTGTTCGCCGGCGTAGATGTTCCCCTGTGCATCGGTGGCAATGCTGCCGACGGCCAGGAACTGACCGGGATAGCGTCCACCGCTGCCGAACGTGCCGACCTCAGTCAGCGTGTCACGCTGGAAGATGTGCACCTTCTTGTTATGACCGTCGGCGATGAACACGTATCGCTGCTGCGCGTCGTTGGATAACGCGATGTCCCACGCCGATCCGTACGACGACACCACCCCAAACTGACCCGTCACGGTTGCGCCGAGCGTGTTCTTTGAGACGACGGCTTCCTTCACGAACGTGCCGCTCTTCTGGAACACCTGAATGCGATTGCTGCTGCGATCGCACACATAGACGGTGCCGTCGCGTGCGATCTCGACGCACGTCACGTCGCGGAACGATTTCGCCGGCGGATCACCCGCGGCATACGGCGCCGGCGCGGGACCGGCGGCTTTCTCTCCGTAGGCGAACCAGTGCCGCTTGTATTTGCCCGAGTCGGCGTCGAAGACGACGATGCGCCGGTTGCCGGTGTCGGCGACGAACACTTCATTCGCCATCGCGTCGTAGGCGATCGCGGACGGCTTGTTCAGTGTCGTCTGACTGTCCGGTCCGTCCATCTTCCCCGGCGTGCCGATCTGCAGGAGGAACTTGCCGTCGCGCGAGAACTTGATGACGTGCGCATCGCCGGGCGCCGGCGGCGCCGCCGCACCCGTGCCGCGTCGGCCGCCTGCCGCAGCAGGTTGCTCGGCGGCCGTGGGATCGTTGGGGCCGCGGCCGCGCGCTGGTGCCGGCTCGAGACCGGCCGCCGTGATCCAGACGTTGCCTTTGGCGTCGACGGCGAGGCTACCCGGCGACTGAGGCCATTGATATCCTTGACCCGGCCCGCCCCAGCTCGACAACAGAGTGCCGGCTTGATCGAACTCGAGGACGAACGGAGCTGCCGTGCAGCACAAGCTGGCCGACGGCGGGTTGAGCATCATGCCCTTCTCGTTGTTCTCGAGCGAGTCGCCGCCGCGGTGGACCACCCAGATGTGGTTCTGCGCGTCGACCGTGACGCCGGTAATCGAGCCCAGCACCCACGATTGATTCGAGAACGGCTTCGGCCACAGCGCCTGCACCTGATAGCGTGGCCCGCGCGCCTGAGACCAGGCGACGGGCGCGAGAGCGAACACGAGGACTACTACACACACGACGTAGAGTCCGGCTTTTGCCGGACCGGCCATCCGCCACATTCTCTCCCCCTCCCGTACGTTCGGTAGGTTAGGATTCAACGCGGTGAAATATACATCCATTCTGCTCGCGGCGGTCGCGTGTGTTGCATTTGCGGCGCGACCGTCGGCGCACGAGATCCCCAGCGACGTGCGGGTGCAGATCTTCGTCGTCCCCAAGGGCGACCGCCTGCAGCTCGTCGTCCGCGCGCCGATCGCGGCGATGAACGAGATCGACTGGCCAACGACCGGCGTGTTTCTCGATCTCACGAGGGCGGATGCGGCGTTGCGTCAGGCGGCGACCGATTGGATTGGGAGCCGGATCGACCTCTTCGAAGACGACCGCGGGCTCGGACGGCCAACACTGGTCGCAGTCGCGGCGTCGTCCAATGCCGACCTGTCGTTCGATGGCTACGAGCGGGCGCGTCAGCACGTCACAGGTCCGCCACTTCCGGGCACCACGCAGATCGCGCTCAACCAGGCGCTCCTCGATGCTGTGCTCGATTACCCGATTCGCTCGGATCGCTCGCGGTTTTCGATCGCCGCACGATTCGACAAGGCTGGTGTGCGGTCGTTGACCGTGCTTCGCTTCCTTGCCGCCACTGGCGTCGAGCGGGCGTTCACCATTCACGACGAGCCGGGGATCGTCCGGCTGGATCCGCGGTGGTTTCAAGCCGCGTGGCGCTTCGTCGGCGGCGGCTTCTTCCACATCCTCGACGGCGTCGACCACCTGCTGTTTCTGCTGTGCCTCGTCATTCCATTTCGACGCGTCGTGCCGCTCGTGCCGGTGGTCACCGCATTCACCGTCGCGCACTCGATCACGTTGATCGCCTCGGCCTACGACATGGCGCCGGGCGCGCTCTGGTTTCCGCCGCTCGTCGAGGTGCTGATCGCCGTCTCGATCGTCTACATGGCGCTCGAGAACATCGCCGTGTCGGTCGTGCGTCGACGCTGGATCGTGGCGTTCGTGTTTGGTCTCGTGCACGGCTTCGGCTTCTCGTTCGCGCTGCGCGAGACGCTGCAGTTCGCCGGCGATCACCTGCTGACGGCACTGCTGTCGTTCAACGTCGGCGTCGAGATCGGACAGCTGCTGGTGCTCGTCGCGGCAGTGCCTGCCTTCAACCTGCTGGTCCGCGCGGTTCCATCCGAACGCACGATGACCATCATCGTCTCGGCGCTGATCGCGCACACCGGTTGGCATTGGATGACCGATCGGTTCGCGCTCTTGCGACGGTATCCATTTGCCTGGCCGGTGCTCGACGCCGCCTTCTTCGCGCTGCTGCTGCGATGGGTGATCCTGGCCGTCGCTCTTGGTGCTGCGGCGTGGCTGATCTTCGGCGTCTTCGGCGCGCGGCGGACTCTTCGTCACAGGAGAGATGAGGCGCCAGCAGTTGAATCGCAGGCGTGACTGGGACGGAAACGGAGGAAACGGAGACACGGAGATTCTCAACACAGAGAGCACAGGGTTCACAGAGGCGCGTTACTGTGAGCGACGGGTGGCCGCGCTACGCGGGTGGATAGAGAGGCACACGAGAAAACGAGCGCCCCAGGACGCGGATGGCGTTCGTTTTCTCGTATGCCTCTCTATTCACACGCCGGCGGAACGCCGGCGTCCACCCGTCGCCTCTGTGAGCCCTGTGGGCTCTGTGTGAAGATCTCCGTGCGTCCGTGCGAAACCGTTTCTCCGTAGGCTCCGCGCTGTTTGGGAGGAGTGATGACTCGATCGGCTTTGTTTACAACGACCGCGGTCGCGTTCGCATGCGCAGTCTCTCTACTCGGGCAAGCCGCTGCTCCAGTCAACGAGGCGCCGAATCCGTACAAGACCGTCGCCGACTTCTTCAAGATGCCTCCCGGTCGCACGTGGGGATCGACGAGTGCGGTGGAGATCGACAAGGATGGGCGGTCGATTTGGGTCGCCGAGCGCTGCGGCGCGAATACGTGCCTCAACTCCGACCTCGACACGATCCTCAAGTTCGACGCCAACGGCGCGCTCGTGCGCAGCTTCGGCAAAGGGCTGATGATCTTTCCGCACGGCATCCTCGTCGATCGCGACGGCAACCTGTGGGTGACCGACGGCCAGGACAACCTGCCACGCCCCGCGCGCGGCGCCGCGCCCGATGCGCCGCTCCCGCCGGCGCCGGCGAAGGTGATCGGCCAGCAGGTGTTCAAGTTCAGCCCCGAGGGCAAGCTCCTGCTCACGCTCGGCAAGCCGGGCGGCAATCAGCCTGGCAAGCCGGCCGAACCCGACTCCTTCTATCAACCCAACGACGTGGCCGTGGCGCCCAACGGCGAGATCTACGTGTCCGAGGGACACGGCGGCGCCAACTCACGCATCGTGAAGTTCTCGAAAGATGGCAAGTTCATCGCCGAGTGGGGTCACAAGGGCGCCGGCCGCGGTGAGTTCGATCAGCCGCATGCGCTCGCCTTCGATTCGAAGGGCCGCTTGTTCGTCGGCGATCGCGGCAACAACCGCATCGTGATCCTCGATCAGAAGGGCGAGGTGATCGACATGTGGCCGCAGTTCAGCCGGCCCAGCGGCGTCTACATCGATCGGAATGACGTGCTCTACGTCGCCGACTCCGAATCCGAATCGGTGTCGCGCAATCATGACGGGTGGAAGCGCGGCATCCGCGTCGGCAGCGCGAAAGACGGCAAGGTCACCGCATTCATCCCGGATCCGGTCGAGAAAGCCACCACCACAAGCGCTGCCGAAGGCGTCGCCGTCGATCACGACGGCAACGTCTACGGCGCCGAGGTGGGTCCGCGCGCGCTGAAGAAGTACGTTCGGAAGTAGCGCGCTCGGGCGATGACGTCGATCATGCGGCAGCGGTTGCAGGCAGACGCCGCGGCTCGATCGGCCGTCGCTTGGGATTGCTCAGCGTGCAGCGGCGCACGCGCTCCGGCGACGCGCCGACACCCATCGCTCGCAACGCGAGGTGACCGGGCAGCGTGAATTTGTCGGCCTTGGTGAACGAGACCTTGTAGCCGAGATCGGCGAGGGAGGCAATCGTCATCCGGCTCAGTGGCTGTTTCTCGCCGCTGATGAAGCCGGTCATCAACTCGTTGCCGAAGACGTTCTCGCGCCAGTGCGAGTCTTCGGTTCCTTCACCGCCGCGGTTCTCGACGGGCAACCGGTTGGCCGGCAGCTTCGACAGCTTCGCCCATTCAGCGTCGGCCTTCTTGCCCAGGAAACGCGGATTGGCCGTACCCGCCCCGACCAGCAGGCGCATGTCTTCCCAGATCGAGCCGATGCCGAGCACGTGTCCCATCTCGTGAAGGACCACGCTCTCGAGCGATCCATCCCTCTCCATGTCGCCAAGGTCGAACCGATCGAATTCCATCATGCCTGTGACCGGAAGCCCGTTGGACATAAGCACGGTGGGCTGCGACTGGCCGAGCGTGTTGCCCTCTTGCGTGCCGCCGCGATCGATGTCGACGCCGCTGGCGTCGATGACCAGCGCCTTGAACAGCTCGCCGTCCACCCTGACCGGCGGAAAGTCGCCCACGATCACCTGTTTCCAGCGTGCCGCGGCCCTGGTGAACGCGGCCTGCTGTGTCGCCGTCAGACCGCCTTTGAAATGCACGTCAATCGAGAACTTTGCCATCGGCCTACCCTCCGCGTCTTCAGACCGCGTCGCTGACACGTTCCCCGCACCGAGGAACCTCTTCTGGCTACAACGCCGGCCGGCGTGAATGCGAACAGACGTGCGACCATAGGCGTCATGCCTGCGCGCGGTTCGCGGCCGGCGCTGACGCGACGACGGTTCCTCGGGCATCTCGGCGCGGTCGGCGGCTCGTCGCTGGTCATGACGGCGATGACGTCGTGGGATCTGATGGCCGGACAGGCGGGCGAACGTCCGCAGCTCACCGGCCGACCACGCGACGCGAAGGTGATCGTCATCGGCGCCGGCGTCTCCGGGCTCGTGACCGCCTACGAGCTGGGCAAGCTCGGATACACCGTCCGCATCCTCGAGGCACGCGATCGCGTGGGCGGGCTCGCATGGACCATCCGCCGGGGCAGTGAGCACACCGAAATAAATGGTGAACGTCAGGTCTGCACGTTCGACGAGGGTCAGCACCTCAACGTCGGAGCGTGGCGCATCCCGTACACGCACACTGGCATCCTGAACTACTGCAAGGAGCTCGGCGTTCCTGTGCAGATCTTCGTCAACGAATCGGACGCGTCGTACTTCTTCTACGAGGGCAGCGGCACGCTGTCGAATCGGCGCGTGCGCCTGCGCGAGATCAAAGCCGACCTGATCGGCCACACCAACGAGCTGCTCGTCAAGGCGATCGATCAGCGCAGCCTCGATCTGCCGCTCACGGACGAGGACAAACAGCGCTTCGTCAACTTCCTGATCACACAGGGATACCTCGATGCCGCCGATCATCGATACAAGTCATTCGCCCATCGCGGACCTGGCGATCCGTACGCATTCGCCGATCTGCTGCAATCGGGCTTTGGCGGCCGGATGCGATCGATTCCGCTGCGCGACGGCATCCAGGCGGCGCCGATGTTTCATCCGGTCGGAGGCATGGACCAGATCCCGCTCGCCTTTCAGCGGGCGATCGGCAGCGGCCACTTCACGCTCAATGCCGATGTGCAGTCAGTGCACCAGGACGCGCGCGGCGTGAAGATCGTGTACACCAACACGAAGAGCGGCGCGAAGAACGAGGTGTCCGCGGATTACGTGGTCGTCTGCATGCCGTTCTCGGTGCTGGCCGGCGTCGACATCAATCTCTCGCCCGAGATGATGGAAGCTGTGCGGGCGACGACGTATAGCAACAGCGCCAAGGTGGCGTTGGCGATGAAGCGCCGATTCTGGGAAGATGACGACCAGATCTTCGGCGGTCATCTCTACTCGAACCTTCCGATTGGCGAGCTCTCCTATCCGTCGAGCGACTATTTCTCGAAGAAGGGTGTGCTGCTCGGTCTCTACGCGAATGGACCGATCGGAGATCTACTCGATCAGCCTGTGCGCGTGCGCATCGAGCACGTGCTCACGCACGCGAGCAAGGTGCATCCGCAGATTCGCGAGGAGTTCGAGAGCGGCTATGCGGTGTGGTGGAAGAAAGTGAAGTACAGTCTCGGCGGCTTCGCGGCCGGCGCACCGCCGGCGCGCCGCGCGCAGTTTGGGAAAGTCGACAACCGCATCGTGCTCGGCTCGGCGGCCGTGGCGCCCTACTCGGAGCCCGATTGGCAGGAAGGCGCCGTCGCGGCCGGATGGCAGGCGTTGAAGCTGCTCCACGATCGCGCCATGCGCGCGTAAGGTACGTAAGGTACGTAGTGTCCGGCTTCAGCCGGACCTCGCAGACATGCCCACGACGAAGATTCGCGAGAACGGCATCGTGGCGACGTTCGGCACTCCTGACCGTGACGGTCCGTTTCCTGGTGTGCTCGCGCTCGGCGGATCGGATGGCGGGACGCCGGAGTACTTTCTCAACCTGCTCGTGCCCGAAGGCTTCGCGTGCCTCGCGCTTCAGTACTGGGGCACCAGGGACACGCAGCTGTCGATGACAGATATCCCGCTGGAGCGTGTCGAAGCGGGACTTCGCTGGCTCATCGCTCGCCCGGACGTGGCAGCCGCGAACGGTCGCGTGGGTGTCGTCGGCGCGTCGCGCGGCGCCGAGCTCGCGCTGCTGAGCGCGGCCATGTTTCCTGATCTCGTTGGTCCGGTGGTCGCGTACACCCCGAGCAGCGTGGTGTGGCAAGGCCTGGACTTCACGCTGCCACAGGGAACCCTGCGATCGAGCTGGACGCATCGCGGCACGCAGATTCCGTACGTCCCGTATCCAACCGACGCCGCGCCGCGGCAGACCGCGCGTGGCTTTTCGATGCTGCCGGTCTGCGAACGCGGACTGGAGAATCACGCGGCCGTCGAACAGGCCGCCATTCCCGTCGAGCGCGCGACCGGAGCTCTCCTGCTCGTGTCAGGCGGTGACGACAAAGTGTGGTCGGCCGGACGGATGTGCAAGATGATCGTCGATCGCATGGGACGGCATGACCGCGCCGATCGCGTCCGGCATCTGCATTTCCCGCGGGCAGGGCACATGCTGTTCCCGTACGTGCGTCCATCGGACGTCACCGCGCCGCCCTTTCCAGTGGATGTCGGCGGCACTGCCGACGCCGACGCGGCGGCTCACAGTGCGGCCTGGGAAATCGTCGTCGACCATTTGCGTCACCCGCGCGGGTGAGAAATCAAACGGCCACTACTTTTGTTTCTCGACCTCCACACGGCCTTTGGCACTCTCGTACACTCGATACTTGTTGCCGTCCTTGCAGGAGGCGGCGTAGTCCTTCTGTGCCAGCACCGTCACGGAGACGACCTCTCCGCACGGCAATCCGTGAAGCGCGATCACCGCCGTCAGGTCTTTCTTGAGCTCATCGTCGGGCGCGGCAAACAGCGGCGCGGCGAAACAGGCACTCAGGAGCAGCGACTGGGCCAGGACGATTGTGCGATTCCTCATCGGGTTCTCCTCGTTCAGGCCTGGAGGGCGGCAAATGCCTTCGGGTCTACCAGCAGCCCCCAGATTCTTTCCCGCGAGGACACGATGTCAGAGGCCAGCTTCTGATCGTGGTCCTGCAGCAGGGAGAGTACTTTCATCATCAAGAGATCGTAGGACCGGCGCAGTTCGGTAACGGTCGGTGTCGGCTTGCCCGAGTGGTGCTCGCGGAACTTGTCGAGCAAATCGTCCACCTGGTTCTTGAGCGTGAGCTTGGTGAAAACGCCGATGGCCTTGGTCTTCTTGAGCTGCGTCTCGAGCGCGTCCAAGTCCAATGGCGCGGCCGCGGCCGTCACGCGCGGTGGTGCGGCCGTTGAGGGCTGTGCGGCTGGCTTCGTCGGTGTCTTCGCCGTGGGCGTACTCGGTTTCGCCGTCGTTGGCTTTGCTGGCGGCGCTTGGCCCGCAGCTGTTTTCGTCGCCGGCCCGGGGGTTTTCGCCGCTGGCGTCGCCACAGGCGGAGCCGCCTTGTCTTTTGTCGTCGATGGAGGAGCCGGTGCGCCTTTCGTCGGTGGCGGAGCCTCAGTCACTGTCGGCGGCGAGGGCTCCGGTTGCGGAGTCCGCTTGTGTGCGCACCCAACGCTGAGCGCCAACATCACGACGGTCGAGTAGAACGCGCGTTCCATGGATGACCTTCAATTCAATCTGTCGATGCTCTCTATCGGAGAGCCAGCAAGAAGGGCGCCAGGACTACGGAGCGCCTGGCGGGCGCGCGCCGCGCGGGCCTGGTCCTTCCTTCCCGCCCAGCTTCTTCAGCAACGCGACGGTGCTCTCCTGCGGCACCGGCAACTGCAGGACGATCGTCTTGCCCATCGCGACGTCGAGCGGCGTGTACCCCTGCTTGCTCGTGGCATTGACATCCATGCCCTGATCGATCAGGAACTGCACGATGGTGTCCGCGCCCCGCAGCGCCGCGCCGTGCAGCGCGTTCTCGCCCCGCGTATCGGTCGCCTTGAGATCGAGACCGGCGGCCATCATGACCTTGACCGTCTCGAGCGCGTCGCGTTCGCTGCCACGCGTATTCTTGTCCCGATACCCGATGCCGGCGGCAAGCATCAGCGCGTTGGCCCCGCTCTTGGTCGTGAGCGCCGCGTTCGCGCCTTTCGCGAGCAGCAGACGAATCACCTCGTGATCGCCGGCGCGGGCGGCGCGCATCATCGGCGTGGCGCCGTCACCGAGCGTGGTGTCGCCAAAATCCATTCCGCTGCGCACCGTGAGCGGACGCGTCAGCGGGACCTCCAGCTTCGCGCCGTGATCGATGATCGCCTTGACGACCTCGATCGTCGGCAGCGGGTCGTCGGTCGTGCGATTCGGCATCGCCGTCCAGTCTTCGTTGCGAATGTCGATCATCGCGTACAGCGCCGTGCGGCCGCCGGCATCGACGATGTTCACGTCGGCGCCGCGGTCGATCAGGAACTTCGCCAGCGTGTACTGCTTGTTCATGATCGCGGCCACGAGCGGCGTGACGTTGTCGACGTCGCCGTGATTGATGTCGACGCCGGCGTCGAGCATGATGCGCGCCGACTCCAGGTCGCCCTCGCGCGCCGTGAACATCAGGGCGGTGAAGCCGCCTCGCGGGATGGGAGAAATCGCTGATGCCGCGCTCAGCTTCGGCGGCTTCGTGTCGCGATCGAATCCCCGGATCTTCCAGTCGGCGCCGCGCTCGAGTAGGAGCTTGACGACCGGAGCGTGACGTTCGGCCGCGGCCCACATCAGCGCCGTCTGTCCCTTGTAGCGCTCCCTTGCGTTCACGTCGGCGCCGCGATCGAGGAGCATGCGCACCGACTCGAGGTTGCCGGAGCGAGCGGCGCTCATCAGCACGGTCTCGCCGTCAGGCGTGGATAGTGCTTTCGCGTCCGCGCCCGCGTCGAGCAGCGCCTTGACCAGGCCAGCGTTGCCGGACGTCGCCGCCTCCGAGAGCGGCGAAGCACCGAACCGGTTCATCGTCGCCGCGTTCGCGCCGGCGCCGAGCAGCAGCGTCACCGCCTCGACGTCGTTCCAATGCGCGGCCCAGTGCAGCGCGGTGGTCCCGTCGGCCTGCGGCGTGTTGACGTTGACGCGCTTGGTCACCATCGCACGCAAGGCCGCGATGTCGTGCCGTTGCGCCGCGTCAGCGGCATCAGAGCCGGCCGCGAACGCGACCGCAGGCATCGCGCCGAGCAGAAAACACGCAAGCAGACGAATGGTCGATCGCATAGTTGCCCTACACATCCGACAGCAGACCCGTGCTGTCGCCGACTTTCTCCTGCTTGACTCCGGCCTTGTCCAGGATCGTCAGCAGCAGGTTCGACATCGGCGTGCCCTCGGGATACATCAGGTGACGCCCGCCCTTCAGCCGCCCGGCCGCGCCGCCGGCAATGAGCACCGGCAGCGGCGCATGATTGTGGACGTTGCTATTGCTCATCGCACTGCCGTAGAGAATCAACGAGTGATCGAGCAGGTTGCCATCGCCGTCCGGTGTCGACTTCAACCGGTCGAGCAGATATGCGACCTGCGACACGTGGAAGGCGTTGATCTTGGCGAGCGTTTCGAGCCGCGCCTGGCTGTTCTGATGATGCGACGCCGGGTGGAACGCTTCCGAGATCCCGAGCTTCGGAAACGTCCGATAACTGACCTCGCGCGCCATCATGAACGTCGAGATGCGGCTGATGTCGGCCTGGAACGCAATCGCCATCAGGTCGAACATCAGCTTGGTAT
>Ga0075433_10001348_pt1 | contig 17995 bp, 16 predicted proteins | sample RhiMethybrSRZTD2_FD_75299 | JGI IMG/M metagenome (GOLD analysis project Ga0075433, IMG submission 75299) | Populus rhizosphere microbial communities from Tennessee, USA - Rhizosphere MetaG P. TD hybrid SRZTD2 | ecosystem: Host-associated > Plants > Roots > Rhizosphere > Soil | place: USA... | reverse complement strand
TTACTTCAGGCTCGCCGGTGAACTCCGGCGTCAGTTTTTCGCAGCAATCCATTGCTGACCTCCAAACTTTTGAAAGCAACGTTGCGCATCACGTGCGAATCATTTTTCGTTGGCTGTAGTTTGCGATCGCGTACGCGAGTTAACATATAATACAGGTGTCAAAAGACAACCTGAGTAGATCTCGGGTATAATTCAACTTGGTAGGGGCAGACCCCCGTGTCTACCCTTTCGCACGGCCGGCCACAGGGGACGGCCCTGCAAATATTTGCGAAACGGAACCATAGAAGATCTTGCCACGCTGTGAAAGCAATTATAAAGTCCGCTCAGTTGTTCAAACCATGAGCCTCGGCTGTTGCGGTGCGCGCGCCTATCTCGACGCGCTGACGGATAGTGTCGCCATGTGGGCGTTGCCGGCAAGCAAGCTCGATCGATATTGTGCTGCGATCGCCGTGCTCGCGCGCGCCAACAAAACGCTCGCAACGTTTCACTGGCGGCGACGAGAGGATGTCGAATCCGGCAAGCGCCCCACCGTACGGCAATCGCTTGAACGGCTGTCGTCTTGAAAAATGATCTTAACTCAAATTGTAATGGCGGGTTCGACGCCCGCCCCTAATGACAAAGAATACACTGGAGGACCCCATGCCCATAGCAAAAGTACGCGGCGCCAACATTAACTACAAAGTTCTCGGTGATCACGGTCCGTGGGTAGCGCTATCGCCCGGCGGGCGGCGCGATATCAGCGGCATCGAACGGCTCGCCGGTAAAGTGGCCGAGAAAGGGCACCGAGTCGTGATCTTTGACCGGCGCAACTGCGGTGCATCCGATGTCGTGATCGACGGCAATGAATCGGAGTACGAGATTTGGGCCGATGATGTTCACGAGTTGCTCAGACAACTCACTGCCCTGCCCGCCGTTGTCGGCGGCAGCTCATCGGGTTGCCGCACCGCCCTGCTCTTCGCGCTGCGCCATCCCGACTCGGTCCGCGCCCTGCTTCTGTGGCGCGTTACCGGCGGGCGCTTCGCTTGCGAGCGTCTCGCCGAAGAATACTACGGCCAGTTCATCACGGCCGCGAAAGCGGGCGGCATGGCCGCCGTGTGCGAGATGGAACACTGGAAGGAACGCATCGAAGCGCGTCCACAGAACCGTGACGCATTGATGAAAATAAACCCGCAACATTTCATCGAGGTGATGTCGCACTGGCGCGAATACTTCATCAAAGGCGCCGACCTGCCGGTGATTGGCGCCACAGAAGAAGAATTGAAGTCAATCAAAGTCCCCACCTGCGTCGTGCCGGGAAACGATCTCACTCACGGCCCTCAGGTCGTTGAAAACTTGAGTCGGGCTATGCCCCACGCCGAGGTGCATAAGCTGTTTCCAAAATTTTACAATGAGGCCCTCAGCCCGCGTGAAGAATGGGACGAAAAGGCCGGCGAAATGGCGACGCTGTTCGCCGACTTCCTCAAACGCTCGAAACTATCGTAATTGACCACATTCAAAGATCGAGGAACGAGATGTTCGATCCCATTGAAGCGACAAAAGAAAAAATGGTTTTGGCCTGCAAGGTACTGCAAAAGCAGCGCGTGCTCGACGGTTACGGCCATCTTACCGCGCGCCTGCCCGATGGTCGAATCCTGAGCACGCCGCATATGCCGCCCGGCAAAGTCGCATTGCGCGATCTTATTTTCATCGATAGGGAAGGAAATAAGCTCGAAGGCCTCGGCGAACCCAACGGCGAAACGGCCATGCATACATCGATCTATAAAGCGCGGTCCGACGTGCAGTGCATTCTTCATTACCATCCCGATGAGCTGGTAGCGGTGGCGGCGGCCGGCGAAGGCATCAAGGTCATCGCCAACTGTGGTGTGCACTTTTATCGCGGCACGCCGATCTATGATTCTCCCGTTTTGATCCGCAACCACGAGCTAGGCGACAAAGTCGCCGCCACACTCGGCGATCGAAATGCCGTGCTCCTGCGCGGCCACGGCGGAACGGTTGTCTCGAACGATCTCGACACATTGCTTCGACTCGGCCTCGATCTCGTGCGATCCGCGAGAATTCAAATCATGGCTGCCCCGCTTGGAGCGTTAAAAACCCACAGCCAAGAGGAGTGTGAGCAGATGATCAAAGGACATGACCGGCCCAACGCTAACCGCCGCTACATCGACTACTACATTTCCGAGGTCGTCGACTGAAGAACGAGGATGGCCGGTCCGAACAAACGGCGCGTCTTGCGCGTGTGCTCGCTACGGCCACGTAAAGTTGCCACTCACTTAAATTCGCCAACTCGAGGATAATTCATGAGCGCCGATCAAAACACTTCCGCGACGATTCCCGACGCGCGAAAAACGACGGCAGCAGCCGCTGAGTTCGTCGAGAACGTCACCTTCAATGAGATCCCTGGCGAGGCCCTGCGAATCGGCACGCGCTGTTTGCTGGATGGCCTCGGGCTATTTGTCGCGGGATCGGAAGAACACTCGGTACAGATTCTCGTCGAAGAAACCGAACAGATGGGCGGACGGAAGGACGCGTTATTGTTGAGTCGCGGCGGCACCAGAGTCCCGGCCCCCGTGGCCGCGCGCGTGCTCGGCACGGCGGGTCACGCGCATGATTGGGACGACAGCCAGGTCAGCACCGATCCGGCCCACGTCTATGGACTGTTGACGCACCCGACCATTCCCCCGTTGACGAGCGCATTAGTAATGGCGCAAAAACTCGGAAGCACCGACGGCAAGCGATTCATGCTCGCATTTCTCATCGGCTTTGAAGTGGAATGCAAAATCTCCGAGTGGATGCTGCCACAGCATTATCTGAGAGGAATGCACTCCAGCGGCACGGTTGGAACTTTCGGAGCGTACGCGGCAGCGGCAAAGTTGCTCGGGTTGAATACTGATCAACTGCGCAGCGGCTTTGGCATCGCCGCCAGTTTTGCCGCCGGCATTCGCTGCAACTTCGGCACGATGACCAAGCCGCTGCATGTCGGCCGCGCCGCCGAGAATGGCGTCACCGCCGCGCTGCTCGCCGCGCGTGGCTTCACCGCTGATCCCGATGCGTTGGATGGCCCGTGGGGATTTTACGCCGTGCAAGGCGGCGGCGTCAGTGCCGAAAAAGTTTCGCGCGGATTTGGCAAAACCTGGACCATTGTCGAGCCGGGCGTATCAATCAAGCCGTATCCCTGCGGCGTGCTCACCCATCCAACCATCGATTTGATGTTGAAGCTCGTGACCGAGCACGACGCGAAACCAGACGATATCGAATCGGTGCAAGTTTACGCTGGCACGAACATCTTGAATCCGATCCGCTATCCCATCGCGATGAACCACCTGCAAGCAAAGTTTTCTCTTCCGGCGGCGCTCGCGATGATCGCGCTCGCGCGCAAAGCCGGCAAGCGCGAATTCGCCGACGAGTTCGTCGGTTCGACGTCCATGCAGACGATGCAGCGCCGGATTTCCACTGAATTGGATCCCGAAATCGAGAAAATGGGTTTCGACAAAATGCGCTCGCGCATCGCCATTCGACTGAAAAACGGCCGGACTGTCGAAGGCTCCGCCGATGAACGCTACCGTGGTGGCCCGGAAAATCCAATGAGCGATGCCGACTTGGAAAGCAAGGTGCGATCGTGCTGCGAGGGCATTTTGGATGACAGAGCTCAAGAAAAGCTAATCCATGCGGCGTGGTCGATCACGCAACTAACTGACGCCGTGAAGTTGGTGCAAATCATGAACGGCATCAACGAATGAGACGACAAGGGATAGCGGCAGTCAGTGCACCGATTGCTATTGGGTTTGTCTTTTACTCTGCGATCACTTGCTAGACTGCTGTATTTCGCTCGACACGAGCACGAACAGGCTTCCCTGGTCGGTGATTGACATTAGAGCAGTTAGTTAGAATTTCCTCCTGTCATCACTGTTAAAAATAAAATTGCAGGTTCAGCAGATATTCCTGAGTGCCGGCGCGCTGATTGAAATCAAACCTCAGGGCGACATTTTTGTGGAGCGTATAGCGCTGCTGCGCGGAGATTCGCCACTCGCCGGACTTCTCGCCAATGGGAAACTGCAAATAAGTCCCGGACAACCCGATCTTCCAGCGCTCGGTGACGTCCGCCAAAGCGCCGACGGTGATTCCGCCGCCGATTCGATAGTCGCTGTCGAACACTCGGCCGTATTCGGCCGCCAGGTCGGCGAAAGCGAAATAAACCTCGCGTTTCAGCCAGGCGCTCTCGGCGGCGATGCCGATGCCGCCGTTAAGATTGCCGATGCGGCAGAAGCGACAACCGTTATGCTGAATCGTTGCGAATCCGGTGTTGATCTTCCACGATGGACTTTGAAAAAGCGCGTTGACCGGCGATAGCGAAACGATATTAACCAAAGTGAAGCGTTCGATCCGCGTACGATCGCTGCGGTAATAGTGGCGCAGCGCGATGCCCAGAGCTTCGATCTGCGCATCGGCAGTATAACCGTACTCGGGATCGAGCAGATCGTGATAGGCAAGGCGGAAATTGAGCTCATTGAAAAACTCGCCCTCACGCCAGCCCGCGCCCAACCCCACGCGCCTAATATCGTGCCCTTGCTCCGGGGGACCTGCAATCGGCTTGATCGCGACCGGAACGGAAGGAATCTTGAGCTGACTTCGAGCGACCAGCACCGCCTTGTTGCGCTCCCGGTAAACAGCGGTGTCGTTATCGCCTGTTGCGATCTGGTACAGCAGATAGTCGGAGGCCACGTCGAGCACCAAGGCCTGGCGCTGCGCTGGCAAACTCGTGAATGAATCGCCGCGAGCCTCGTTCGGATCTCGGACAATTCTACTCAGCCACGCCTGCTCATCACCGGAAAGAGCTTCGCGTCCGCGGCGAATCTGCGTTGCGCGAGCGGGGCGAAAGGTGACGTCCTTGACCAACCCCGGTTTCTCGGCGATCAGGCGCACGCCATCCGAAGGAAACGTATAGAACCAAAATCGATCCGTGAGATGAATGTCCGGATCAGCGACCTCGATCAAAGACAGAATCTGATAGGCGCAATTCTCCTTGAAGAAAAAATAATCGAGAGAGGCGTTGCCCATTTCCCAGGTGTGCATCAACAAATGCTCGATCTGCTCCGGCGTGAGATTGAGCCGGTATTCCCAAAGATCGCGATTCTCAAAATCGCCGTATTCCCTCACCTTGATGTAATAAGGATGCGTTGAAAAATAGCCCTTGAATCCTCCGACCACACCGAGAACGGCGAACACAAAGCCATTATCCGTCGTGACATCCGCGGAATAGTTGATGGTGTAAGCGAGCAAGCGGGTTTGGTCCGTCTGACCTTTTTGATCCACGCGCAACAGCAGATGGCCGAACATCGAAGATGGATTGTTCATGTACGCGGACGGAAAGATCAGCGTCATCGACGCGGGACTCAATTCTTTGAACCACGAGTTAAAGCGCTCGCAGGGCTCGGCCGGCAAACGAGTTTCATCGATGGCAAGTTCGGCCTTGAGCCAATGATAGCGGGCGATGAACGCGCAGCGCCCCGGTTGACGCGAGCGTCCGATCAGTTCGGTGGAGAAAAATTGCGAGAGGGTCGCTTCGAGCTCGGCTTTGGGATCGGTTTTGCCGTTCGGCGCGAGAAAGAAACCGGGCTCATCGGCTTCGCTTTCGTAGCCGCCGACAAGAGTTGGACGATAGTGCAGTAGTAAATGCCAATAACGCTGCTGGTGCAGACCAGCGGTCACGGCGCGCAGCTGCAATTCGTGAAGGTAAGAGCCATCCGCGGCGCGGCTTTGCGATGTGTTTCCGATGAAACACAGAACCAGCAACACGAAACCGAGGAGTGCCGACAACGGAGCGAAAAGCGGGTCCCGACGGCCAACCTCGGGACCCGCTAGGTCTAATTCGAGGAGACTTTGATCAAGTTCGGATGAGTTTTCATCCCGCTTTGTAGTGTTTCAATCATTGCGGCGGGCGTGGTATTGCCAGACGCAACCAGGCTCGCATACTGCGTCTGCGCGAGAGCAAAAAATTCCGGACGGGTTTCCTCCGGAACACCCATGAGCTCAGCCAGAGATGCGAGATGTTCGCCTCCGCCCCGCGCCATTTCCTGAGAAAGGCTTTCGTAGTTCGCAGCGGCAAAGACATTGACCTTGTGTTCGGCCATGATCGTGCCGTCGTTGGTACAGCCGGACGTTCCGGAGCTAATTCCGAAAGTCTGGCTCCCAAAGGTTCCGTTGGTTGTCGCCATCATTACTTGCGGCGCGATGCTCTTCGGGTGATCGTAATCCGACCACGCCAATTTTCCGAGACCGCAACCGGGTCCGTTGTCCGGATTAGCCGCCGCCCAAACGCCCGTCGCGCATAGAGGTAGCAGAGCCACGCCTATTTGAAGCCATTTTGCTTTGCTCATCGTGTCGCCTCCTTGTTATTCCGTTGTGTTCGACTGTAACTTGTCAAATTGATCGTGACAAGGCTTTCAGCGAAAATTTTTCAATCCTGCTGCACCGCAGCGCAAAACGACAGCTCGTTGCTCATGGAATTGCGGCTCAACGTCAATGACTGGTCCGATCACTATAATGTATGTTGACGGCACCTGCCCGCAGGGCCGAAACACCGACAATGTGGCGCTGGAAATCGAAAAGCCTGGATGCCTCTTGCCGCAAAAGTGCCTTGAATGATAAAGCGCAGAAGGATTCGAAGGACAGAGCTACTCCTTTGCTTGGCAGAATGACCTCGTCAATCGATGAAGAAATTAATAGCGCACAGAACTCCCGGCAGCATGCGTTACTGAATGATCAACCCTCGATGTAAACACTTCCCAGAAGGAGACTCGCCTTGAAGATTGCCGAAACTGAGCTGCTCGAACTGCAGAACATTCCGGTTACGCCGCCGCTATTCAAACAACCGCTGCGCACATCGGTGCGCTTATTGAAAGTCAAGACCGAAGACGGGCTCGTCGGGATTTCACAATTCGGCGGCTTCATGCACTCGGCCACTGCGGCCTTCATCCAGCACGACCTCGCGCCTTTCTTGAAGGGAAAAGACCCTCTCGAGAACGAGCGCTTGATGCATCAGATGCTGTGGAAGTTCAACACTCGCGGTCACGCCGGAGTGTGGAATTTCGCCGTTAGCGCGATCGACGTGGCGCTGTGGGACATCAAGGGAAAATTTTATAAGGCGCCGGTTTGGCGCCTGCTCGGCGGCGCGCAAAAATCCATTCCTGCCTATATCACCTTCGGACTCAGAGCCTACGGTCGAGACGAACTCGCTGCTGCAGCTAAACACTGGGTTGCCAATGGTCAATGCCGGCTCAAAATTCAGGTTGGGCGTTCGAATATCCGCGGCGCAATGGATCCCGCAGGAGCTAGCGGCGAGCATCGCGAAGACAATCCGGCGGAAGACGAAGCGCGCGTCCGCGCGGTCCGCGAAGCAGTCGGCGACGACGTCGAATTGATGGCGGATGCCAACTGCCTGATGAAGTACGATGCCGCCGTCAGGTGGTGCAAACGCTTCGAGCCTTACAACTTAATGTGGTTCGAAGAGCCGATCGTGCACAACGACCCCCGCTTGTTGGCCCAGCTGCGCAAGCAAACCAGCATTCCCATCGCCGCGGGCCAATGGGAAAACTTTTTTAAGCTCGCCGATCTGGTCAAGGAAAATTCGGTGGACTTCCTGAATATCCACGTCCTTTCCGTCGGCGGATTCACCATGGGTATGAAAGCGGCCGGACTGGCGCACGCCTTCAATCTTCCGGTCGGCAACGGCGATCACTTCGATCTTCATCTACATGCCGCCGTGCCAAACGGCTGGCGCGCTGAAATTCACGTCAACAACTGGCTAACCGCGAATACAGTTTACAAGAATTTGCCTGAGCTGGCCGACGGCTGGGTCACTCTGAACGAGAAACCGGGACTTGGACTTGAGCTCAATGAAGAGGCCGTAAAGGAATTTCAAGTCAAAGTAACGGCCTCGTGAACAAACTCTGGCGAAGTGCCTTTCTTCGAGCGATCCAGCAGCTTCTAATCGACTGAAGAGGTGCTGGATCCTGTCAAGAAAAACTGGAGAGTTTGCGGAGGTCTAATCGTCGGAACTGACAGCGGTTGGTGATCGCGACGAAATTCACCGGCTTCTGGCCGGAGTGTGAATTCGTCCATCCACACCCCGGCACGAATTGCGGAGCAAATTTTTCGCGCAGGCGCGAAGCCCAGCCTGGCTCCGATCTGGTATTCATCGATTACCACCACCAGTGCCAATAATAAGGACGATAATTCCACCGGTCATAGCGTAGCTCACGTCGATCCTGCCAAATCTCGCCGAGGTCCTGGCGGATCTCGCGTCGGTCCTGCGCGATTTCAGCGCGACTCGCACCGTTGTGGAGATCCCGCTGTAACTCTCTACGGTCCCTCATCAGCTCGAGTCGGTCCTGATAAAGTTCCCGGCGATCATTGCGATAATTACCGCGTCTGAAATCCGCCGATGCCGGCGCCGCTATCGCGAGTGCGCCAGTGAGAATCAGAGCTCCAAGAACAACATTTTTCGATATTTTCATGACTAACCTCCTCTAACCGATTCTACGTGATTAGACGGCGCAACCCGCGGCCGGTTTACCTCACTCAAATTAGCCTTTTCGCACGCGCGCTTAACCGGTTCCGTAAACCAAATGCAGTGGCTCGGGCGATCGACTTTCTCTATCGGTGACCCATCGATAATTGGCATCGGCTCAAAATCGCCAAGGGGTTCCCTAAAGCCGATCCTGCCTAGACCACGCGTTGAATTGACATAAGTCTACACCGTCGGCTACTTTACTCCGCGCAGGACCGACAAGGCTTTTTAACTTCGCCGTGCAAATCGTATAGGACGACTTTCGTTGACAACGACGATGCTGCCTCAGACCGAGCTCATGTATCGCAGACAATTCAATAGATTTCTTTTAGCGGCAGGTGCTTCCGTACTAGCACCGTTCAGCATCGCGCGCGGGCAATCTTCCAAGCTAAAGATCGGGGTACTGCTGCCGAAGTCGGGCGTGCAAGGCTTGATCGGCCAATCGTGCCAAAAAGGCGCCGACCTCGCTCCGCCGATCATCAGAGAGTTATTCGGCGTTGAAATCGAACTGATGAACGCGGACACGGAAACCAACGTTGATACCGCGCGCACCCGTGCCGAGCGGCTCATTCTAGAGGGCGCGCATTGTCTGGTCGGGCCGTTCGACTCCGGCGCTGCCGGGGCGATCGCACAGGTGGCCGAGCAGCGCGGTGTGCCCTTCGTGATCAACATCGCGGCCGCCCCGCAAATTACCGAACAGGGCTACAAATACGTTTTCCGGAATTTTCCGATCGCCTCCGAGCTGGTGAAAAACGGCTTGGTGCTAACCGATGACCTTTTTCGCGCGACCGGATCAACTCCGCGCACCGCGGTGTTCATGCATGTTAACGATACGTTCGGACAAGCCAACGCCAAAGCCATTGGCGCTATTCTGCCGCAGCTCAATTTGCCGTTTAAACTCGTCGACACCATGGCCTACGATCCTGCCGCGAGAGACTTAGCCGTCGAGGTTTCAAGAGCGAAGTCAGCCAAGGCGGATTTTCTTTTGCTCGTGTGCCGGCTCAACGATGCCATCGTGCTGCGGCGCGAGATCGTCAAACAGCGTTGGAACATCATGGGCATCATCAGCCCCGGCTCTCCCGGCATGTATGAAAATCAGTTTTTTCAAACGCTCGGCAAGCTCTCCGAGCATTGCATCTCGAACGTGCCGTGGTATGACCCAAAAGCAGCGTTGACGACGGCCGTCGACACGGCCTTCAAGAAACAAAACCCGAAAGACCAACTTAGATTTCATGCGCTCAACGTCGGTTACACCTTCGAGGCGATCTTGATCGTCGCCGACGCTTACAAACGCGCGAAGTCAACCAACGTCCAAGCGCTCACGGAGGCCATCCGTCAGACCGAGATCAAAAGCCGCATGATGATCGGCGGGCCGATCAAGTTCAATGCCAAGGGACAAGTTGAAGGAAATCGTTCAGCATGTATCCAAAATCAGGGTCAGAAACCGCTGGTGGTATTGCCCGCGGCCGCCGCCGAAGCGAAGCCGGTGTTTCCTTGGGGTGCATACAAAAAAATATAGCCGCTCGGAGACGGTTGTTGATGTGACCGGGTTCTTGCTGGTCGCTCCTCCTGAGCTGCGTCATAGGGCGAGCGCAGCGTCACTGGCAGAAACATTTGGCGAACTCCGATTTTCCAAGGCTCGCGCGGAGTCATTGATTAAACTACCGCGCAGCAAGCTGACGGGTATCAGAACATAGCGATGAGAAATTTATCCTCAAGGCATCACCCTCGAATGTTTTAATCGCGGGTCCAGCTCCGGTCTCGCCTGTGGTGAGCCCCCGTCGAACCACCGATAGAAACATTCGGGAATGACGGACTGTAAGAGATTTGGGAATAGCTATTTACTCAGCAAGCTGCGGGGAATCAAGCCCGCATTGATTGAACCTTGCATGTCCTTCGACCCCCTCAACCTCGCCAACGTCGTTATCGCGGGAGTTCTTACCGGCCTCGTCTACGGCCTCATGGCGCTCGGCCTGTCGGTTATCTTCGGAGTGGCTCGAATTGTGAATTTTGCCCATGGCGAAATGATGGCGATCGCGATGTATTTGACCGTGGCGCTGTTTGCCACGTTCCATCTCGATCCATTCCTCGTCGTGCTGCCCGTAGCCGCGCTGTTCTTAGCCTTCGGTTATACGTTGCAAGCGACGGTGATAAATCGCTTCGTTACCCGCCCTGAGCACTCGCAGTTTATCCTGCTTCTGGCCATCGCGGTGACAATGACCAACTTGCTTTTGATCATCTTCGGGCCGGACGCCCGCAGCATACGGCTGGATTACCTGCTGGAATCGATCGAACTCGGTCCGCTGCTGATCGACCGCGGCAAGCTCTACGCTGCACTCGTCGCAGTAGGGACATCGACCACATTGTTTGGTTTCTTCCGTTGTACGCGCACGGGTACGGCGATTCGTGCTTGCGCTGATAACTGGCTGGGCGCCAAGGTTGTCGGTCTCGATGTGGAGCGGCTCTATGCTCTCGCTTTTGGCCTCGGCGCGGCCTGCGTCGCCGTTGCCGGCTGCATGATGAGTTTGCTAGTAGACCTGACTCCCGCTCTAGGCCCCGCTTACACGCTTCTGGCTTTTGTGATCGTGATCGTCGGCGGCCTCGGCTCCATGCCTGGCGCGCTCGTCGGCGGCGTGCTGATCGGCATCTCTGAAGCGCTCGCTGGTTTATTCATCACACCTTCGGCAAAAAGTATGTTTAGTTTCGCGCTGCTAATTCTAGTGCTGCTGATTCGCCCGCGCGGCCTGTTAGGCAACAAGTTGTGAACCAGCGCGTGATTTTCCCGCTCGCGGGCCTGGGTGTTATTTTGCTTTGTCTGCCATCGATCGCCAACAATTACATATTGTCCGTGGCCACCCTGTTCTTGTTCTTCGCCTACGCGGGCCAAGCGTGGAACATCATGATGGGATTCGCCGGGCAGCTATCTCTTGGCCATTCGCTCTATCTGGGCGTCGGCGGTTATGCCGCCGCCGCGCTTTATTTTCATTATGGTATCGGACCGTGGGCGGGATTATGGTTTTCAATCGCGCTCTGCGTGTTGCTCGGGGCGTCAATCGGCGCACTCGCCTTTCGTTATGGCGTTTCGGGCGTCTATTTCACCCTGCTGACGATTGCCTTTGCCGAGTTTACGCGCATCGGCTTCGACCATTTCGATTGGGTCGGAGGCTCCGGTGGAATGTTTCTCAACGTTGCCCAGCGCAACCGCGTCGATCTTTTCAACCTGCGCGGCACTCCTGCGATGTTCTATTATGTGATTCTAGTTCTTGCCGCTGCCGCTTTCGCTTTGAGCGCTTGGCTCTTGCGCAGCCGTGCCGGCTACTACTGGCAGGCGATCCGTGAAAATGAAGACGCCGCCCAGGCGCTCGGCATCCACACGTTTCGCTGGAAGATACTGGCGGTGGCGCTCAGCGCCGCGATGACGGCATTAGCGGGAGTGTTCTCAGCCTTCTACTACAACAACCTCTTTCCGGAACAGCTCTTCCACATCAACCGTTCCATAGAAATTATTCTCGGTCCTATCATCGGCGGTATTGGCACCCTCTTCGGCCCGATTCTAGGCGCGGCGCTCTTGACTCTACTCGCCGACGGCGCCACGGAGCTTGTCGCCGCGCTCGGTTGGGAAATTCCCGGCGTAAAACAGTTGATCTACGGCATTGCGCTTTTCGCGGTCGTAACCTTCATGCCCGACGGCGTGTGGCCGGTTATCACACGCAAGTTGAAAATAACTAAATGAGCTCCTTGCTTGACGTTCAAAATGTAAGCAAATTATTCGGCGCCCTCCGCGCAGTGACGAATGCGTCATTTACTGTCGAGCCAAACACGATCGTCGCGCTGATCGGCCCGAACGGCGCCGGCAAAACCACGCTATTCAACTTGGTGGCCGGTGGGGTCGTTGCGGATTCCGGCGCCATCTGGTTCAGCGATCGGCGCATCGATGGTCTGCGTCCCGACGAGGTTTGCCTTCGCGGCATCGCTCGCACATTTCAAATCGTGAAACCCTTCGCTGGGCTTTCGGTGCTTGACAACGTGATTGTCGGCGCGCTCAACCGCAGTTCTGGCATCCGCGACGCGCGCAAATATGCGGCAACGATTCTCGATGAGCTCGACCTCGGGCCGAAGAGCAATTTTCCCGCGTCCTCGCTCACTCTGCCGGACCGAAAGAAACTGGAAGTCGCGCGCGCTCTTGCCACGCGACCTGAGCTCCTTCTTCTCGATGAAGTAATGGCGGGCATGCGACCCACCGAATGCGCACAACTGGTGGCGCTGCTCCGCGAGATTAACCGGCGCGACGGTATCACGATCCTCCTGATCGAACACGTCATGCGCGCGGTGATGGCGCTCGCAGACAAGGTCATTGTGTTGCATCACGGCGAGGTCATCGCGCAAGGCTCCCCGGAGCAAATCGTCCGCGACCCGGCAGTGCTTGAATCCTATCTTGGCGAGGATTCCGAGCTATGAGCGCGCTGCTAGAAATCAAAGACCTCGACCTCTTTTACGGCGATGCGCAGGCGCTCACAGATGTTTCGCTGGAAATTCCGAAAGGTGAGGTCGTCGCCATCGTCGGCGCCAACGGCGCCGGCAAGTCATCGCTGATCCGCGCCATCGCCGGTATCGAACGACCGCGCGGCGGCCGGATTGTTTTTGCCGGGCGTGATATCACCGGGCTGCACTCGCACGAGATCTGCAATCTCGGCATCGGTCAAGTCGCCGAGGGGCGCCAGCTCTTTCCTACTTTGACCGTGACGGAGAATTTGGTCATGGGTGCCATGCTGGCGCGCGCTCGCGCAAAAATGAAACAAACAATGGAGAGCGTATTTGAGCTTTTCCCGCGTCTCGCCGAGCGCAAAAAACAACGCGCCGGCACTCTTTCCGGCGGCGAGCAGCAGATGCTCGCCATCAGCCGCTGTCTCATGGGCCGTCCCGAGCTGATCATGTTCGACGAGCCCTCGCTCGGCCTTGCGCCGACTATTGTTCGGCAACTGCTTCACACTGTGAGTCTGCTGAATCAAAAGGGTCTAACAATTTTATTAATCGAACAGAACGTCGCTCTCTCGCTGAAGACTTCACAGCTCGCTTACGTGCTCGAAAACGGCCGCATCGTCATGTCCGGTTCCGGAAAAGAATTGCTCAGCAATGACCGCGTCCGCCTGGCATATCTGGGACTTTAATACGATCAAGCAACAGGATGGATTCAATTTTCGTTGCGAAGATCGCATTGCGTTCAGCAGCGGGTTAGCCTTCTTCACTTCGGAAATTGCACGCAACTGCATCCGTCGGTCAAAGAACTGAGCGCTGCTGCAGAGGCAGCGCTCCCATATTTAGTGCAACTCTCCAACGGCATGCTTTTCGTGTTCTACAACTGCCGTGAGATTTCGTAAGGTGTATATAGTGCCGTCCGTTGCAGTTTTGATCGCTTGTAATGGCAATTTCATTTCTAGTTCATCTTTGGACGGTAAAAACCATAGGCGGTTTTCTGTGTCAAAATACAAGATGAACCCGTTGCTCTTTAATAGTCGCTCTTTCATCTCGGTGATTTCATCGGAATAACGCTTATTAGGAAGACCATTATTGGGATCGATCTTCCGCGGGATCATGGCCGCTCGATTGCCTGTGATGGTATAGATATAATCCGGAGCATTGCTGAAAATCGTGCCAGGGAAGTTCGCGGTTTTTGCGAACTTCATCAACTCGGAGGTTCGCCACCGTCCTGTAGAAAAACCAAGACCGTTAGAATAGCTTTCGCGCAACCACGTAACTGCCAGGACCGATTGCGCCATAAAGATAGTAATGATTAAGCAATCGAAGCCAAACCAGCGCCAAGATTTTGCCCGTGGTCTGGTTGCCCTGAGCCAGGGGGTGACGATTGACACCGCCACGATCATAACCCCGACGTACGGAAAGGCCAAAGTGCGAGTATCGAAATAGAGCGGCTGGTCAACGATCGACCAGGAGATCAGCAAAAAACCACAATAGATTAGGACACTCAATCCCGCGACCTGGGCATAGCGTGATCTCGGAAAACCCATCTTTTTACAGATCCAAACTAGTGAAAGAAATAATGCTCCCACAATGACGCGATTCACCCACGGCGTTGAATCGCCCCAGCCAACCGGCAATAACCATTGACAAATCGTATCGGTCGCTGGCACTAGGTCGGTCAGTCCCGGTGGATGGAACCCGAATGTCCGATTGACAGTATTTCCCGCGAGCGAATAATTTCTTAAAACCCAACCAATCAACGGTAAAGAACTGAAACCAAAAAACGTGGCTGCATCGATCAACCTTTTCTTCCAATATTGCTTGCCGAACCAAAGGATCGCAACGGTACCCGTGAGAATAGTGGCAATCCCAACGTATCTCGTAAGACTGCTCAGAGCGATAGTTAACGCAGCCCAACACAGCATCCTGGGTTGGCTGTCACTGAAATAGGCCACCAACAAGCAAAACCCCAAGAATGAGAGAAAAATAAACATCGGTTCGGAAAGCGCCTGTAGATGAATGTGAACCATAGGAAATGCGCTGAGTGCGAGATAACTTGCAAGCAGAGTGGCGATCTTCGACGAAGTAGCTCGATAGGTTATGAACGCCACAAGAGCCGCATTGGCTGCAAAAAAAAACGTGCTGGTCGCTCGCGCTCCATCGAGAGGATCCAATCCGAACATGCTAAAGACTGCAATCATAACTGAGTAGAGGGGCGGATACACAGTCACAGGGGCTAACGCACCCACCTCGTTCAAGAAGTAAATCCCATGGCCGTTAAGGATACTCCGAGCTACACCAATATAGACTATAGAATCTTGATGGAGAGCGAGCCCCCATGGCGTGCTGATCAAGAGAATGCATGCCCCGATGAACACCAAACCCAAGACTGCGGCGCACAAGGTACTACTACTCATCGATCTGTCGTTGTTCCTTGGAATTTAAGAAACAATTGGAGCGAACAAAATCGGGAAGTTTTTACCATGGATTCGTTATTGAATGCCAGGAAGTCCTGCAGTGACGGTGATTTTAGCAATCGAAAAATCCGGCGATACACAATGGACTTGACGAATTTAGCCAATCCCAGATAACAAGTGGCGTATGCCCCTAGCTGCAATTGACCTCAGTGATAGGAACGCATTGAGCAACAATCGCATTGCTTGATAATTGTCAGACAAACTTTGTGAAATGAGGAAAAACTATATGACCGACACTGAAATCAAGAAATCCACCCAGCGCTGGCAGTCCGACGTTATCGTCGATCTGATCAAGCAGTACGAGTTTCCCTACATCGCGCTCAATCCCGGAGCGAGCTACCGCGGCTTGCACGACTCCCTGGTGAATTATGGCGAGAACAAACCGCCGATGCTGCTGTGCAATCACGAAAAGATCGCGGTTCAGATCGCCCACGGTTACGCCAAGGCGAGCGGCAAGCCAATGATGGCCATTGTCCACAACGTCGTCGGACTGCTGCACGCGCCGATGGGGATTTACTACGCGTACATCGATCGCTGCCCGGTCTTTATCGTTGGCGCGACCGGTCCGATGGACGAAAAGCTCCGCCGCCCGTTCATCGACTGGATCCATACCGCCTTCGCCCAAGGCGATGTCGTCCGCGGTTTTACCAAGTGGGACTATCAGCCCGGCAGCATTCACGGCGTGCCGGATTCGTTTGCGCGCGCCTACTCGATCATGATGAGCGAGCCGCAGGGCCCGGTTTACATGGTTTATGATTCGGCGATGCAAGAAAGCCCGCTCAAAGAGGAGATGGCGCTGCCGAATTACACGGTCAAGGTTCCCTCACGCATCGCTCCTGAGCCGGCGGTCGTCGAACAAGCCGCCGACATGCTCGTCGCCGCGAATAATCCATTGCTGCTGACGGAATACGCGGCGCGCATGCCGATCGGTTTTGAACCGACAGTGGAGCTGGCCGAGACGGTCGGCGCATCCGTTTACGACATCAACAAGCGGCTCGGCTTCCCCAATCGCCATCCGCTGAGCGTGAGCTTTCACGGCGACGCTTTCAAAGGCGTGGATGTCGTCGCCGCCCTCGACGTGGTCGACTGGACGCGCGGCTCGCATAAGCTCAATACGCAGACACGCGAGATTTCGGTGGTGACCGCGCCGGACTGCAAGTGGATCGACGTCGGATTCGCCGACATCGAGATCAGCAAGTGGGCGACCGACTACAACAAGCACCACAATTGGGATCTCCGCGTGCTCGGCGATAACGCGCTCTCGCTGCCGGCACTGACCGCGGCCTGCCGCAAGCGCATCGACGGAAATAAGACGACGGCTGCGCGCATCGAGGAGCGCAAAAAAGCGATCGGCGAACGACACGCGCGTCAGTGGCAAAAGTGGCAGGAACAAGTCAAGGAGGAGTGGAATCAGCGGCCGATGACCGAGTCGCGCCTCGCGCACGAGGTGTGGCAAATCATCAAGGACAAAGATTGGGTGCTCACTGCCAACACGCTCAAGGAATGGGTCCACAAAATTTGGGATTTCGACAAACCCTACCGTCACGTCGGACGCGAGCTCGGCACCGGCACGCAGATCGGCATTGCGATCGGCGTCGCTCTCGCGCACAAAGGGACAGGCCGGCTCGTCGTCGACCTTCAGCCGGATGGCGATCTGATGTTCGATCTCGGCGCGCTCTGGATGCCGATCAAATATCAGATTCCCATGCTGATCGTGATGTACAACAATCGCGCCTACTACAACGACTGGGCGCACCAGATTCACATGGCGCATCAGCGCGGCACCGATCCCGCTCGCGCTTATATTGGGATGGATCTCGAAGGTCCGCCCCCCGACTTCGCGCATATTGCCAAAGGCATCGGTTGGTATGCCGAGGGACCGATCGAAGATCCGGCGGAAATCGGCCCGGCAGTGCGACGCGCCGTCGAACAGGTCAAAGCCGGTAAGCCTGCGCTGGTAGACGCTGTCGTCTGGCGCCGCGGCGAAAATGCGTAGGACGGGTGATTAACCACAGGGAGCCTAGCACGGGTCCGCCGCAACCAAATCTGATTGTCTCGCGCAAAGGCGCAAAGGCCGCCAAAGGGGGAGCTTGTCATTTCGACCTAAGGGAGAAATCTTTCTCAGATCCCTCACATTTGTTCGGGATGACGGGTTGGCCCGTCACTTTGCGTTCTTGGCGTCTTGGCGCGAGAATAACCCGAAGCAGCGATAGACTGTCAAAAATTTGCGCAGGCCGCGCAAATTTTCAAAAATAGTAGTACAAAGAACACCAAGAAAGAAATTTTATAGCCGCAAAGAACGCAAAGCTCGCAAAACCGGGCGGGCTCGAACCCGTCCGATATATTCTTTGCGTTCTTGCGATTAAAATCTTACGGAGGAAAATTTCATGGCAAAACCCGCGCCAAAAGCAGAGACCATAAAAAAATCGGACAAACGGTGGCAGTCCGACGTTATCGTCGACATGATCAAGCG
>Ga0075433_10001347_pt1 | contig 17999 bp, 15 predicted proteins | sample RhiMethybrSRZTD2_FD_75299 | JGI IMG/M metagenome (GOLD analysis project Ga0075433, IMG submission 75299) | Populus rhizosphere microbial communities from Tennessee, USA - Rhizosphere MetaG P. TD hybrid SRZTD2 | ecosystem: Host-associated > Plants > Roots > Rhizosphere > Soil | place: USA... | reverse complement strand
CTTGGCGGCGGCGAGGGTCGCGCGGATCTCGGCGGGGTGATGGCCGTAGTCGTCGACGACGAGCACGTCCCGGGCGCGGCCCCGGATCTGGAACCGGCGCTGCACGCCCGCGAAGCCGGCCAGGGCGGTCTGGATCTTGGCGAACGTCATCTCGAGGTCGAGCGCGACCGCGGTGGCGGCCAGCGCGTTGAGCACGTTGTGGCGGCCGGGGATCTGGAGATTCATCGTCCCGAGGACGGCGCCGCGCTGCACCACCTCGAAGCTCGAGCGCATCTCCGCGAACGTGAGGCGCCGCGCGGTGACGTCGGCGCCCGCCTCGAGCCCGTAGGTCACCACCCGCTTGGCCATGCGCGGGATCATGCGCTGGAGGTTCGGGTCGTCGAGGCAGACCACCGCGCAGCCGTAGAACGGCACCTTGTTCACGAAGGCGAGGAACGCGGCCACGATCGCGTCGAGATCCGCGTAGTGATCGAGGTGCTCGGCGTCCACCGTGGTCACCACCGCGATGGTGGGGGTGAGCTGGAGGAAGGAGCCGTCCGACTCGTCGGCCTCCGCCACCAGGAACTCGCCCTGGCCGAGGCGGGCGTTGGTGCCGAGCCCGTGCACGCGCCCGCCCACCACCACGGTGGGATCGAAACCGCCCGCCCCCAGCACCGCCGCCACCATGGAGGTGGTGGTGGTCTTGCCGTGGGTGCCCGCGATCGCGATGCCGTACTTCAGCCGCATCAGCTCCGCGAGCATCTCGGCGCGCGCGATGACCGGGATGCCGCGCTGCCGCGCCGCCGCCACTTCCACGTTGTCGCGCGCCACCGCGGAGGAGTAGACCACCACGTGCGCGCCCTCCACCTGCGCGGCCGCGTGGCCCACGTAGACCTTGGCCCCCAGCCGCTCGAGCCGCTCCACCGTCTCGCCGCGGCGGGCGTCGGAGCCGGTGACCCGGTAGCCGAGCGTGAGCAGGACCTCGGCGATGCCGCTCATGCCGACGCCGCCGATGCCCACGAAGTGGATGTGCTGGTACTTCTTGAACATCAGGCCGCTCTCCCGTGCTGCGAGATGTTCAGCAGCACCCCGGCCGAGAACATGGTCATGAGCAGCGCGGAGCCCCCGAAGGAGATGAACGGCAGCGGCAGCCCCTTGGTGGGCAGCGCCCCGGTCACCACTCCCAGGTTCACGATCGTCTGGGTCGCGAGCATGATGGTGAGCCCCAACCCCAGGAAGGCCCCGAAGGAGTCGGGGGCCCGCAGGCCGATGCGCAGGCCGCGCCAGATGAGCAGGGCGAAGAGGGCCACGATCACGATGGCGCCGAGCAGCCCCAGCTCCTCGCCGATGATCGCGAAGATGAAGTCGGTGTAGGGTTCCGGCAGGTAGAAGAGCTTCTGCTTGGAATCGCCGAGCCCGACGCCCAGCCAGCCGCCCGAGCCGAGGGCGAGGAACGACTGGATGATCTGGAAGCCGCTGCCCTGCGGATCGTCCCACGGGTTCATGAACGCGACCATGCGCCGCCACCGGTACGGCTTGAGCGCGATCAGCGCGATCACCACCGGGAGCGCGGCCCCCGCGATGAGGGCCATGTGCTGCACCCGCGCGCCGGCCAGGTAGGCGAGCACGAGGGTGAGGATGACGAGGGCCAGGCTGTTGCCGAGGTCCGGCTGGAGCAGCGTCAGGGCGGCCATCCCGCCCGCCACCAGCAGCACCGGCAGGAGGCCCTCGGTGAAGCGCGACACCACCTCCTGCCGCCGGGTCAGGAAGGAGGCGAGGTAGAGGACCAGCGCGAACTTGGCCAGCTCCACCGGCTGGAAGGAGAGCGGGCCCAGGTGGAACCAGCGCCGGGTGCCGTTGATCGACTGACCGAACGGGGGCACCAGCACCAGCACCAGGAGCACGAACGAGACGACCAGGAGCGGCATCACCACCCGCTCCAGGTTCCGGTAGTCGAGCAGCATCCCGCCCCAGAGGCAGCCCAGGCCGAGCACCGCCCAGAAGAGCTGCTTCTTTAGGAAGAAGAACGGGTCGTGGAAGCGGTCGGCCGCCACGATCGCGCTCGCGGAGTAGACCATCACCACGCCCACGCACACGAGGGCCACCACCACTCCGAAGAGGGGGAGGTCGGGCGTGAGCTTGCGGGGCATCAGCCGAGCAGCGCCCGCACGACGGCCTTGAACACGTCGCCGCGGTGCTCGTAGTTGCGGAACATGTCGAACGACGCGCACGCGGGCGAGAGCAGCACCACGTCGCCCACCCGCGCCGCCTCGCGGGCGCGCCGCACCGCGTCTTCCAACGTGTCCGCGGATTCCGCGGACATCCCGGTTGCCTCGAAAGCGGCCTGGATCCGCCCTCCGTCCTCCCCGATGAGGATCGCGCGCCGCACCCGGCCGCGCGCGGCCTCCGCGAGCGGGCCGAAGTCCTGCCCCTTGCCCTTGCCCCCCGCGATGAGCACGATCGGCTCGGTGAAGCTCTCGAGCGCCTTGATGGTGGAGTCGACGTTGGTGCCCTTGGAGTCGTTGTAGTAGACGACCCCGCGGTCGTCGTGCACGCGCTCGATGCGGTGCGGGACCCCGCGGAAGGCGGCGATGCCGCGCCGGATCGCGGCGGGCGCCATTCCGGTCCACAGCGCGCACGCGGTGGCGGCGAGGACGTTCTCCACGTTGTGCTGGCCGCGCAGGGTGATCGCGGTCACCGGACAGATCCGCTCGGTGGAGCCGTTGAGCTTGGCCACGATCCACCCGTCGTAGATGAACACCCCGTGGGGCAGCGTGCTCTGGCGGCTGAACCAGATCACCCGCCCGCGCGCGCGCCCGGCCAGGCCCGCCGCGACCGGATCGTCCGCGTTCAGCACCGCGCAGTCGGTGGCGGTCTGGTTGGCGAAGATGCGGGCCTTGGCGTCCACGTAGCGCTCGAAGGTGCCGTGCCGGTCGAGGTGGTCGGGGGTCACGTTCAGCACCACCGCCACCCGCGGCCGGAAGCGATCGGTGGTGTCGAGCTGGAAGCTGGAGGTCTCGGCCACCACGATCCCGTCGCCGGGGAACTCGAGCGCGTGCTCGGCGAGCGGGGTGCCGATGTTGCCGCCCACCATCACCGGCCGCACCTGGGTGCGCAAGAGCTCGCCGGTGAGGGCGGTGGTGGTGGTCTTGCCGTTGGTCCCGGTGATCGCGATGCAGTCCGCCTCCATCACCCGCCAGGCCAGCTCGAGCTCGCCGATGACCGGCACCCCGCGCGCCCGGACCGCGGCCAGCGCGGGCAGCTCGAGCGGCACGCCCGGGCTCACCACCACCAACTCCGCCCCCAGGAACGCGGCCTCGGGATGGCCACCCGTCCACAGGGCGCACCCGTCGCGCTCCAGCACGCGCGCCTCCGCGGCGAGCGTCTCGGGCGCGCCGGAGTCGGAGGCGAGCACGCGGGCCCCGAGCCGGCGCAGCAGCCGGGCCGCGGCCACTCCGCTCTTGGCGAGGCCCACCACCGCCACCGTCTTGCCCGCGAGCGACTCGCGGTACGGCACGCCGCGCGTTCCGTCGCCGCTCACGAAGATCCCCACCTGGTACGCGGCGTCGCGCCGCAGTGTCGCCAGTGTCGGCATGTCATGTCACCCTAGCGGAGCTTGAGAGTGGTGAGGGCCAGCAGCGCCAACATGATGGACACGATCCAGAACCGCACGATGATCTTGGGCTCCGCCCACCCCTTGATCTCGTAGTGGTGATGTAACGGCGCCATGCGAAAGACCCGCCGTCCGGTCAGCTTGAAGGAGGCGACCTGGATGATGACCGAGGCCGCCTCCACCACGTAGATGCCGCCGATCAGCGGCAGCAGCAGCTCCGACTTGGTGACCACCGCGAGGGTGCCGAGCGAGCCGCCCAGCGAGAGCGAGCCCACGTCGCCCATGAACACCTGGGCCGGATAGCTGTTGAACCAGAGGAAGCCGAGGGCGGCACCCACCAGCGCCCCGCAGAAGATCGTCAGCTCGCCGGTGCCCTTGACGTTCAGGATGCGCAGGTACTCGGCGGCCCGGAAGTTGCCGGTGAGGTACGCGATCACCGCGAAGGCCCCGCCCGCGGTCACGATCGGCCCGATGGCGAGGCCGTCGAGCCCGTCGGTCAGGTTCACCGCGTTGGACGCCCCCACGATCACCAGGATCGCGAACGGGATCCAGAGCCACCCGAAGGTGAGGAGCCAGCCCTTGAAGAACGGGATCACGACGCTGGTGGTGAAGCCGTCGGGCGGCCAGACGTAGAGCCACGCCATCAGCACCCCGACCAGCAGGATCTGGGCCCCGAACTTCTCCCGCGCCGAGATGCCCTTGCGGGTCTTGAGCTTCTTCCAGTCGTCCTTGAGGCCGATCAGGCCGAGCCCCAGGGTGGCCAGCACCAGCACCCACACGTAGCGGTTGCGCAGGTTGGCCCACAGCAGGGTGGAGGCGAGGATCGCCACCAGGATGCCGATGCCCCCCATGGTGGGCGTGCCCGCCTTGGTCTTCTGGTGCCGCTCCGGGGTGTCCTCTCTGACTGACGTTCCTCCCTGTTGCATCTCGCGCAGCCGGTTGATCAGCCACGGCCCCAGGATGAACGAGATCACCAGCGCGGTGACCGTCGCCATCGCGGTCCGGAACGTGATGTACCGGAAGACGTTGAAGGCGGTGTGATACTTCGCGAGCGGCACCAACAGCTCGTAGAGCATCAGGCATCGTCTCCTCCGAAGCGCGCCACGAGCGCGTCCACCACGCGCTCCATGCGCATGCCCCGGGAGCCCTTGACGAGCACCGCGTCGCCGGGCGCCAGCCGCTTGAGCAGCAGCGCCACCGCATCCTCGAACGTGGTCACGTGATGGCTCTCCGCGAGCCCGGCCTGCCGCGCCGCCTCCACCGCCACCCGGGCCCAGCGGCCCAGGCCGACGAACTCCGCCGCCCCGGAGGCGGCCACCGCCCGGCCCATGTCGCGGTGGGCGGCCTCGCTGATCTCGCCGAGCTCGAGCATGTCGCCCAGCACCACCACCCGGCGCCGCGCGTCCGACGGGGCCGCGAGGGTCTCGAGGGCGGCGGCCACCGAGCCGGGATTGGCGTTGTAGGTGTCGTCCAGGATGCGGAGCCGGCCCGCCGCGCGCCACACGCAGCGCCCCTTGGCCGGCCGCGCCGCCTCCAGGCCCCGCGCGATCTGCTCGAGCGAGAGGCCGAGGGCGAGCCCGACGCCGGCGGCGGCGAGCGCGTTGGTGACGTTGTGGCGCCCCGCGAAGCGCAGGCGCAATGGCCGCCGCGCGGCCGCGATTTCGAGAGTGAACGCGAGCCCGTCGCCCGCGTCGACGACCGGGCCCGACGCGCGGACGTCCGCGCCGGGGCGCGTGCTGTAGTAGAGCACCCGGGCGCGGCTCTGGTCGCGCATCCCCAGCACGCGCTGGTCGTCCGCGTTCAGCACCACCGTGCCGTCGGGCGGGATTGCCCGGACCAGCGCGCTCTTCTCGGTGGCCACCCCGTCGAGGGAGCCGAAGGCCTCGGTATGGGCGCCCTGCACCACCGTGACCACACCCACGGTGGGGCGGCAGATCGCGGCGAGCGATTCGATCTCGCCCGGGGTGTTGGCGCCCAGCTCGAGCGCGAGGGCCCGGTGCTCGGGGCCGAGGCGCAACAGGGTGAGCGGCAGCCCCCACTGGTTGTTGAAGCTGCCCTCCGGCTTGAGCACCGGGCCGAGCGCCTCCAGCACCGAGGCCATCATCTCCTTGGTGGTGGTCTTGCCGTTGGAGCCGGTGACCGCCGCCACCGGGACCGAGAAGCGCGCGCGGTGATAGGCGCCGAGGCGACCGAGGGCGCGGGTGGTGTCGTCCACCAGGATCGTCGGCACCGACGGGGGCAGGTCGTCGGGCAGGTTGTGGACGACCAGGCACGAGGCCCCGCGCGCGGCCGCGTCGCGCAGGAACGCGTGGCCGTCGCGGTTGGGCCCCTGGATCGCGAAGAACGCCTCGCCGATGCCGAGGTGGCGGCTGTCGATGCTGACGCCGGTCACCGGCACCCCGAGGTCGCCCGCCACGAGGGCGCCCTGCGTGCCCCGGACCACGTCCTCGACGCTCAGGCCCGCCACGCGCGGCCTCCCGTCCCGCCGCGCTCCACGAGCGCCTCGCGGGCCACCTCGCGGTCGTCGAAGGGCAGCACCTCCGACCCCACGATCTGGTAGGTCTCGTGCCCCTTGCCCGCGATGACCACCACGTCGCCCTCGCGGGCCCACGCCACCGCGCCCTGGATGGCCCGGCGCCGGTCCGCGATCGACTCGTGCCGCCCCGCCGCGGCGGCGGGGATGCCGGTCTCGATCTCGGCCAGGATCGCCTCCGGCCGCTCGCTGCGCGGGTTGTCGGAGGTCACCCAGGCGCGATCGGCCAGGCGCGCCGCGATGCCGCCCATGATCGGCCGCTTGCCCCGGTCGCGGTCGCCGCCGCAGCCGAACACCACCCCGAGCCGCGCCCCTGGCCTGAGCAGCTTGCGGGCGGTGGTGAGCACGTTCTCGAGCGCGTCCGGGGTGTGGGCGTAGTCGACCACCACCAGGAACGGCTGGCCCGCCTCCACGCGCTCGAAGCGGCCCGGCACCGTATCGACGCGCGAGAGGACGCGGCCGATCTGGGCCGGCGCCATCTCGAGCGCGAGGCCGACGCCCACCGCGCCCAGCAGGTTCATCACGTTGTGCTCGCCGACCAGCGCGGAGGTGATCGCGATTGCCCCGCCGGGCGTGTCGATCTCGAGCCGGATGCCGTCCATCCCCGACTCCCAGCCGCGCGGCCGCAGCGTCGCGGGGGCGCGCAGGCCGAAGGTGACGATCCGGACCCTCGCGTCGGCGGACGCGGCCCGGACCATCGCCGCGCCGGCCGGATCGTCCACGTTCACCACCGCGGTGCGCCGCGGCTTGCGCCCGACCGCGAGCAGGTCGAACAGCCGCGCCTTCGCGTCGCGATACGCCTCGAACGTCCGGTGGAAATCGAGATGGTCCTGGGTCAGGTTCGTGAAGACGGCCACGTCGAACTCGATGCCGTCCACGCGCGAGAGGGCCAGCGCGTGCGAGGACACCTCCATCGCGGCGCCGCCCACGCCCGCCTCGACCATACGCGCGAGCAGAGCCTGGAGCTCGAGCGCCTCGGGCGTGGTCTGGCTCGCGGTCTCGGCCTGCGCACCCACCCGGTACTGGATGGTTCCGATCACCCCGGTCGGCCGCCCGCCCGCGCCCAGCAGCGCCTCGACCAGCAGCGAGGTCGTGGTCTTGCCGTTGGTGCCAGTGATGCCGACCATGGTGAGCCGCCGTGACGGATGGCCGTGATAGGCGTCGGCGAGCCGCGCGAGGGCCTCGCGCGAGGACGGCACCAGCACGCGGGCCGCCGGGCTACCCGGGAGCGGATCCGCGCCCTCGGCCACCACCACCGCCGCCCCGCGGCCGAGCGCGTCGGCGGCGAACTTCCGGCCGTCCTGCTTGAAGCCGGGCACCGCCACGAAGCACGCGCCCGCTCCGACCTTGCGCGAGTCGTAGGCGAGGCCGGTCACGGCGGCGGGCAGCGCGCCCAGCACCGTCTTGTCCGGCAGCGCCTCGAGGAGCGCGGTGGTCGGCATCACGGCTGGAGGCTCACCGCGAGGGCGGCGGTCGGCCGGCCCGCCGCGGGCGCGAGATGCAGGCGGCAGACCGTGCCGGGCGGCAGCGGCGCGCCGGGAAGCGGCTGCTGGGTCGTCACCACGCCGCGGCCGGAGATCTCGAGGCGCACGCCGTGCGGGGCCAGGGTCTCCATCGCCTGCCGGAGCGACAGGCCCGCGAGCCGCGGCATGATCGCATCCGCGGCGGGTGCGGACACGGCCTCGGCCGCGTCGACCGGCCCGGTGGCCACCGCCTCGAGGGCGGGCTGACCGCCCGAGCCCGCGCCGGGCCGCGGCCGATCCGGGGCCGCGCTCGCGAGCTCGCCGCGCACGATCGGCACCGGGCTCGAGTCGCGGGGCGCCACGTTGAGGTAGCGCAGCGCCTCGCGGCCGATCGCGGCGAAGATGGGCGCGGCCGCCTCGCTGCCCCACTTCTCGTTCTTGGGCTCGTCGAGCAGCACGATCATGGCCAGACGCGGATCGTCGGCGGGCGCGAAGCCCACGAACGAGAGCACCCCGGGCGCGCGCGAGTAGCGCCGGGTGGCCGGATCCATCTTCTGGGCGGTGCCGGTCTTGCCCGCCACGTCGTAGCCGGGGATCGCCGCGTTGTGGCCGGTGCCGTTGCGCACCACGTTCACCATCATCTCGGTGAGCGTGCGCGCGGTGTCCGGGCTGATCACCTGGCGCACCGCGATGGGCTCGAACGAGCGGATCTCGCGCCCCTGGCCGTCGAGCACCGCGCGGATGATCTGCGGCTGCATGAGGCGGCCCCCGTTGGCCACCGCCGCGAAGGCCGACACCATCTGCACCGCGGTGACCGAGATCTCCTGCCCGATCGACATGGTGGCGAGCGAGAGGCCCGACCACTGCGTGGGCGGGCGCAGCTGGCCCCGGCTCTCCCCGGGCAGGCCGAGGTTGGTGGGGGCGCCGAAGCCGAACCCGGTGATGTACTTGTAGTAGCGCTCCTTGCCCAGCATGAGCCCGACCTTGATCGAGCCCACGTTGGACGAGTTCTGGAGCACCTCGGTGAAGGTGAGCCAGCCGTACTTCTTCCAGTCGTGGATGGTCGCGTTCGCGACCGTGATCGCGCCGTTCTCGCCGTAGACCCGGTCGGTCGGCTTGATTACGCCCTCCTCGAGGGCGGAGGCGGCCATGATCACCTTGAAGGTGGATCCGGGCTCGAACGGGTCGGTGACCGCGCGGGCGCGCCGGTCCTCGTCGGTGGCGGTGCCGAACGCGTTCGGGTTGTAGGTCGGGCGGATCGCCATCGCGAGGATCTCGCCGGTGCGCGGATCCGTCACCACCGCCATCGCCGACTTGGCCCGGGTGCGGCGCCACGCCGCGTCCACTTCCTTCTCGGCCAGGTACTGGATGGTGGCGTCGATGGTGAGCACGATGCCCTGCCCCGCCACCGACGGCTTGAGCACGAGGGGCGCGCCGGTGACCTCGCGGCCGAGCGCGTCGCGCTCCACCACCGCGCGGCCCTCGACGCCGGCCAGGTGCGTGTCCCACGCCTGCTCGATGCCGGCGAGCCCCTTGCCCTCGGCGCCTTCGAAGCCGACGAGCTGCGCGGCCAGCTCGCGGTTCGGGTAGAGGCGCAGGCTGTCCTCCACGAGGGCAAGCGAGGGATCCTTGAGATCGCGCACCGCGCGCGCCATGTCCGGATTGAGGCGCCGCCGCACCGGCGCGAACTTCTTCGCCACCGTGAGCCGGCGGAGCACGTCGCGCGCGGGCTCGCCCAGGATCGGGGCGAGGCGGGCCGCGAGGCGCGGCGGGTCCTCCACCTTGGACGGGGTGACGTAGAGGGTGTCGGCGCGGGAGGAAACCGCGAGGGCCTGCCCGGTCCGGTCGAGGATCGGGCCGCGCTTGGGGCGGAGCGGCACCGTCTTGGCGTGCTGGTTCTCGGCCAGCCGCGAGTACTCGTCGTGCTTCCAGATCTGGAGGTACGTCAACCGGCCGAGCAGGACGACGAAGGCACAGGCCAGGCACGCCGCGAAGATCAGCGTCCGGCTTCGGAGGCCCTCGGCCCGCAGCTCGGTCATGAAGTCACGCTAGCGGACCCCGAGGCCGCGGGAGCCGGCGTCGACCAGCACCGCCCGCCGGTCGAGCGCGGCGGAACCACCGCCGGCACTCGGGACGAACTCCCGCGCGAGCCGGACCTGGTCGCGGCCGGGGGCGACCATGCCGAGCTCGGTGCGGGCCTTGCCCTCGATGCGGGAGAGCGACTTGAGGGTGGCCATCTCGACCCGCAGCCGCCGGTTGGTCTCCTCCAGCTCCGCGCGGCCCTGCCGGAGCGCGTCGAGCCGGTAGGACAGGCGCACCTGCTGCACGCGCAGCCCCACCACCCCGAGGACCAGGAGCACCGCGACGCCCGCTCCCACCACCGCGGTGGCCATGGAGCGGAGGCGCCGCCGGTCGCTGACGCGGTGACGGCGCACCGCCTCCGGCTGGCGGGCGCGATGCTGGTGACCCCAATGCGACTGCGGTGCGCGAGACGTGCCGACCCGACTGCTCATGCTGCCTCCTGCCGCGCGAGCACGCGCAGCTTGGCGCTGCGGGCGCGAGGGTTGAACGTCATCTCGTCGCGTCCCGCGGTCACCGGCGACGGCTCGAGCTCGACGAAGCCTCGGCCCGCCAGCCCGCGGAACGCGCGCTTGACCACGCGGTCCTCACCGGAGTGGAAGGAGATGACGCCGAGCCGGCCGCCGTCCTCGAGGAGCGCGGCCGCTTGCGGCAGCGCCTCGGCGAGGGCGCCGGGCTCGTCGTTGACGGCCATCCGCACCGCCTGGAAGGTGCGGGTGGCCACGTGCGTACGCTTGGACCAGGCCGCGCGCGGGACCGCGCGCTTCACCACCGAGACCAGGTCGGCGGCGGTGCGAATCGGAGCGCGCCGCCGCTGCTCCACCAGCACGCGGGCGATGCGCCGCGCGTGCCGCTCCTCGCCGAGCTCCGCGAGCAGGGCCGCGAGCTCGTCGGCGGAGAGCCGGCCGAGCAGCTCCGCCGCGGTCGCCCCCGCGCTCGGATCGAAGCGCATGTCGAGGGGCTCCTCGCCCTGGAAGGAGAACCCGCGGCCCGACTCGTCGACCTGGTAGGACGAGAGCCCGAGGTCGAGGAGCACCGCGGCGGCCCGCTCGATCCCCGCGCCGCTCGCGAGCGCGCCCAGGTGGCGGAAGCTGCCGTGCCGGAGCACGACCCGCGCGCCGAAGCGCGCGAGCCGCCGCGCCGCGCGCGCGAGCGCCTCGGGATCGCGGTCGATGCCGAGCAGGCGCGTGTCGCCGCCCGCGCGCTCGAGCAGCTGCTCCGCGTGGCCGCCCATGCCGACCGTGCCGTCGACGACCCAGCCGCCGCGACGGGGACGTAGGAGGAAGGTCACCTCGTCACTCAGGACCGGGACGTGGGCGTGTTCTGCTTCTGCACGGACGTGCGTTGCGTGTTCGGGATCATTCCGGCTTACACCGGAAGCTTCTCTTTTGAATGCGCTCGGCTCGCCTTCAGCTGCGCCTCGCCCTGCCACTGCCCCGTGATCGTTCCGTGTTTCGCGGTCGTGCCGTTCGCGTGGTCCGCGGTCGTGCCGTGGGCGTGCGTCGCGCTCGTGTCGTTTGCGACGCATGACTAGACGCCCTTCTGCGCGAGGCGCTCGCGCAGGTCGTCGAGCGGGCCCGCTTGCTCGCGCTGGTAGATCGACCAGCGATCGTCGTCCCAGATCTCGAAGTGATCCATCATCCCGATGATCACCACGTTCTTCGAGAGGCCGCCGCGCTCGCGGTAGTCCTGCAGGATCTGGATGCGCCCGTGTGGATCGAGCACTACGTCGAGCCCGGCGGAGAGATACACGTGCTGGAAGCGGCGCCGATCGGGATCGAGCTTGGCGAGACCGTTCACGCGGTCCTCGAGCTCGCGCCATTTGTCCTCGGGGTACACGTCGAGCGCGGTGCCGTTGGGCGCCATCACGAGGCGATCACTGCCGGCCTCGCGCAGCACCTCGCGAAACTTCGCCGGGATGCTGAGCCGCCCTTTCGGGTCGATCGTGTGCCTGAAATGTCCCCGAAACACTTTCCCCCCTCAGGCGCCCCAAGTGGCCCCTGGACCAGCTCTGAATGACACTTCATGGGATTTCAACCCACTTCGAGGGACCATCCTAGTGGGGGTCGATTGGGGGTGTCAAGCGAAAACTCCGGATTTTCAAGCCATTCCGTGCCGCCGGGAATGCCACCCATTGGGGGTGGCCCGGACAGGCCTACCGCGGGTAGACGGCGGCCGCTGGTGGGGGAGAGGGGCCCTACTTGGCGGGGCGGTAGTACGTCAGGGCCTCGGGCATCCAGCCCTGGATCTGCTCGATGCGGGTCTCCTCGGCCGGGTGGGTCGACAGCCACTGCGACGGTCGCTGGCCCTTGGCCGCCTCGGCCATCCGCTTCCACAGCTCGAGCGAGGCGTGGGGGTCGTAGCCGGCCTTGGCCATCAGGATGAGACCGATGTGATCGGCCTCCGACTCCTGCTGGCGGCTCCACGGCAGCAACACGCCCACCTGGGCCCCCGCGCCGAGCGCCGCGCTCACCAGCTGCACGGTGGCCGGATTGCTGCTCGCCATGCCGGCCAGGAGCTGCGTCGCGGTCTGCACGCCCATCTGCTGGCTGAGCCGCTCGCCGCCGTGGCGCGCCAGCACGTGGCCGATCTCGTGGCCCAGGACCGCGGCCAGCCCGGACTCGTCGCGGGTGATCGGCAGGATGCCGGTGTACACCGCCACCTTCCCGCCCGGGAGCGCGAAGGCGTTGGCCTGTTTGTCATCGGCGATCAGCTTGAACTCCCACTGCTCCGTGAGCCCGGTGACCGCGGCGATCCGGGTGCCGACCCGCTGGACCAGCGCGTTCGCCTGCCCGTCGGTCGAGAGCGGTGCCTTGCCGACGATCTCCTGGTAGGACTGCACCCCCATCTTCGTCTCCTCGTCGGGCGAGACCAGCTGGATCTGCCGACGGCCCGTGTAGGGCACGGTCTCGCAGCCGAGGGGAGACAGGCTGAGCACGATCAGCAGGAGCGCGAGGGGACTGAAGGCGCGACCCACGCGCGCATTCTACCAGAGCAGGTTCCGCAGGGTGGCCTGCGTCTCCACGACCACCATGGACCCGGGCTCGCCGACCTCCAGGCGGATCCGCACCGCGGTCACCGCGGCCGGATCGGTCGTCTCCGCGCCGGCGCGGTCGAGATAGGTGAGGCGGAATCCCCGCACCTGCTCGACCACCGGCTGCGCGCCGCCCCCCGCGTCCCGTCGCAGGATGCTCTCCCCCGGCCGCAGGAGATAGGTCACCCGCTCGCGCGTCGGGTCCACCACCCCGTTGCCGTTGAAGTCGCGCTGGAAGACCACGCGGGTGGGCTCGGCCAGCACCACCGGGGCGATGCCGGCCACGGTGGGATCGTAGCCGGCCTCGCGCAGCTCACCGGCCAGGCGCTCGACCGCGTAGCGCGCCGACTGCTGGGCCTCGACGCGCGCGGCGCCCCAGACCCACGCGCGAAGCCCCAGGTGCAAGAGCGTCAGGGTCGAGGCCATGAGCCCCCCGCCGACGGCCAGGGCGACGAGGAGATCGACCAGCGAGTACCCGGATGGGGCGCGGCGCACGCCCTGAGGCTGGCCGGTGGCGCGCGCCCCCGCAATGCCGCGCTTTGGTGACGCCTCCCCGCGGTGACGGGTATCCGAGCCGGGCCGTCCCGAGAGCGAGGTCCGGCGCGGCCGCTCAGTCGAGCGGGGGCCGGGCCTGGGCCCAGGGGGCGACCTTCTCGAAGGCCGCGGAGGCGCGCAGCACGGTGGCGTCCTCGAAGCGGCGGCCCACGATCTGCAGCCCGATGGGGAGCTTCTCGCGGGTGAACCCGCACGGGACCGACGCGCCGGGGTGTCCGGTCATGTTGAACGGGTACGTGAACGGGATCCAGTCGTAGATCCCGGTCGGGGTGCCCGCGATCTCGGGCGGCCCGTCCTGCCCCACCTTGAAGGCCGCGCACGCGATCGTCGGGGTGAGCAGCAGGTCGTAGCGCTCGAAGAGGCGCCGGGGATGCTCCTCCCACGCGAGCCGATCGAACCAGGCCTGCACGAACTGGGTCGGGCTCCAGCCGCGGGTCTCGTCCGCGATCGCGACCAGCCCCGCGTCGATGTCGTCGCGCCGGTCGCGCAGGGCCGACCCCAGGCGCGCCGCGATCCCGCCCAGGAACATGGTCCGCCACGCCGCGTGCGGGCTCGGCCACTTGGGCGTGATCCCCTCGACCTTGCAGCCCAGCTCGCGGAAGCGCCGGGCCGCCCGCTCGCAGGCGGCCGCCACCTCGGGATCCACCACCTTGGCGAAGCCGAGATCGGCGGTCCACGCCACCCGCAGTCCCTTCACGCCGCCCTTGAGCGCGCGCGAGTAGTCCACTCGCGGCCCGGGGAGCGAGAGCGGGTCGCGCGCGTCGGGTCCCGCGCAGGCGTCCAGCATGAGCGCGGCGTCGGCCACCGTGCGGGTCATCGGACCGATGTGCGAGAGACCCCACGCGGCGCTGAACGGGTAGATCGGGACGAGCCCGAAGGTCGGCTTGATGCCGTAGATCCCGGCGAGCGACGAGGGGATGCGGATCGAGCCGCCGCCGTCGGTGCCGATCGCGAGCGGGCCCAGGCCAGCCGCCACCGCCGCGCTGGCGCCGCCGCTCGATCCGCCCGGGGTGCGGTCGAGGTTCCACGGGTTGCGGGTGATGCCGAAGAGCAGGTTGTGGGTGGCGCCGATCCAGCCCATCATGGGGGTGTTGGTCTTGCCGAGCTGGATCGCCCCCGCCGCCTCGAGCCGCTCGACCATCGGCGCGCTCTCGGTGGGCACGTTGTCGGCGAAGAGCCGGGTGCCGAAGGTGGTGCGGATGCCCTTCGTGATAACCAGGTCCTTGGTGGAGAACGGCACCCCGTGCAGGGGGCCGAGCCGCGCGCCCTTCTTGCCCACTAGGCGCTCGGCCGCGCGCGCCTGCTTCATCGCCTGGTCGGCGGTGATGGTGACGAAGGCGTTGAGCTTCGGGTTCACGCGCTCGATGCGCGCGAGCACCGCGGTCATGACCTCGACCGGCGAGAGCTTGCGGCGCTTGATCGCGGGCGCCATCTCGGAAGCGGGCATCCAGCAGAGGTCGTCGTTGGTGGCCATGGAAGCTCCCCTCACCCTGCCCTCTCCCCCGAGGGGAGAGGGATGTGTGGTTTAGGCGCCGCGCAGGCGCGGATCGAGCGTGTCGCGGAGCGCGTCGCCGAGCAGGTTGGAGCCGAAGACGGCGAGGCTGATCGCCAGGCCCGGGAAGAGGACGAGCCACGGCGCCTTCTGGGCGTACTCCGCGGCGGAGACCGAGAGCATCCGGCCCCACGAGGGATAGGGCTCGGGGACCCCGAGCCCGAGGAACGAGAGCGCGGCCTCCACCAGGATCGCGCTGCCGAGCTGGGCGGTGCACAGCACGATGAAGGGGCCGATGGTGTTGGGCAGGATGTGGCGGAACGCGATGCGCAGGTGGCGCAGTCCCACCGCGCGCGCCGCCTCCACGTACTGCATCTCGCGAATCGAGAGCACGCTGGCCCGGATGACCCGCGCGGCCCGCGGGATGATCGGGATCGAGATCGCGATCACCACGTTCGGTATCGACGGCCCGAGGGCGGCCGACATGACGAGGGCCAGCACCAGCAGCGGCAACCCCTGCAGGATGTCCATCACCCGCTGGGTGACGAGGTCGGTCTTGCCCCCGACGTAGCCGGAGAGGAGCCCGATGATCCCGCCCAGCACCGAGCCCATCAGGGTGGAGGCGAGGCCCACGATGAGTGAGACCCGCGCGCCGTGGACGATCCGGGAGTAGATGTCGCGGCCGAGGTGATCGGAGCCGAGCCAGTGATCGGCGCCCGGGCGGGCCAGGCTCTGGCCCGCGTCGGTGGCGATGGGATCGTGGGTCTGGAGCTGGTTGGCGAACACCGCGGTGAGCAGGATCACCAGCATCAGGAAGCCGCCGATGGCGCCCAGCGGCTTCTTGCGGCAGAACCGACCGAGCACCGTCCACGCCCCGGGCCGATGCAGGGCCAGCGCGACCCCCGGCGCCTCGACGCCGAGCGGCCTAGTGGCCATAGCGGACGCGCGGGTCGAGGAAGCCGTAGAGCATGTCCACGAAGAGGTTCGAGAGGATCACCACGATCGCGATGAACATCACCAGGTTCTGCACGATCGGGTAGTCCCGCCACAGGATCGCCTCGACCAGGAAGCGGGCGAGCCCGGGTAGATTGAACACGGTCTCGGTCACCACGAGGCCGCCGATGAGGAACGCGAACTCGATCCCGATCACGGTCACCACCGGCAGGATCGCGTTCTTGAGCGCGTGGCGCCAGATGACGACGCGGCCGGACTGTCCCTTGGCCCGCGCGGTGCGGATGTAGTCTTCGCGCATCACCTCGAGCAGCGAGGAGCGCGTGATGCGCATGATGAGGGCCGAGGAGCGGTAGCCCACCGCGAGCGAGGGCAGCGCGAACTGCACACAGTGCAGCAGGAAGTTCTCCCGCGGCGACACGTAGGTGACCGGCGGGATCCAGCCGAACCACGCGACCAGGCTCAGGATGATCACCATGCCGAGCCAGAACGAGGGCATGCTGAGCCCGGCCAGGCTGAACACCCGGAGCGCGTAGTCGAGGCCGGTGTCCTGGCGGACCGCGCTGATCACGCCCAAGGGCACGCCCAGCACCACCGAGACGATGAGGGACAGCACCGCCAGCTCGAGGGTGACCGGGATGAGCGGGCGGATGATCTCCCACGCGGGCAGATCGTAGCGGTACGACTTGCCGAGGTTGCCGGTCATGATCTGGCGCATCCACTCCACGTACTGCACCCACACCGGCCGGTCCAGCCCCAGCTCCTTCTCGATGGCGACGCGCTCCGACGGGTTCACGTACCCGCCGGTGGAGAACAGGATGTCCACGATGTCGCCGGGGGCGAGACGCAGCATGCCGAAGATCACGATCGACATGCCGAGCAGGGTCAGGAGCCCGATGCCCAGCCGCTGCGCGATGTACGTCTTCACGGTCCGGCCCCCGGGGACGGGCGGGTTACTTGTCCCGCCACACGTCGGCCATGCGGCCGAAGTTGTAGATGTTGTCGTGCGGCACCAGGTTCTTCACGTGCGGCCACACCGTGAAGTAGTCGAGCCGCCAGTCGAGCAGCGGGCGCGCCGCGTCCGCCTCCACCTTCTTCTGGAGCGTGCTCACGAGGGCGAGGCGCTTCTGCGGGTTCAACTCCTGCGACTGCTGCTCGATCATCTTCATCACTTCCTCGCTGCAGTACTGGCTGTAGTTGCGGGGCGAGCCGCACGCGTAGTTCTCGTAGTAGTTGGCGTCGGGCTCGTCCACCCCGAGGCCGGTCAGGTTGGCCCCGATCTGGTACTCCCCGCGAGTCGCCATCGGATGCCACTGCGCGGTCTCCACCTGCTTGAGCGTGGCCTCGATGCCCACCTGCTTCAGCTCGTTGATCACGAACGAGGCGAGGTCTACGTACATCGCGATCGCCCGCGTGCTCATCTCCACCCGCAGGGGATTCTGGGCCGTGATGCCCGCCTCGGCGAGGAGCTTCCGGGCGTGCGCCTTCATATCCGCCGGCTTGCCGTAGCCGGGCAGCGCGGCGAGGTCCTTCTCGAGCAGGCCCCAGACCCCGTAGGGCTTGGGCTGCTGGGACGCGCCCGGCACCGCGCCGCCCTGGTGCACCGCCGAGATCAGCGCCCGTCGATCGATCGCGTACGACACCGCGAGGCGCACCTTCGGGTTGTCGAAGGGCGGCTTCTTGGTGTTCAAGATGATGTTGTCGCTCACCGCCTGGCCCACCGGGGTGATCACGAGGCCGGGCACCGCCTTCTTGAGCTGCTCCGCCGCGGTCTTGGTGGTCTCGCCCGGGAACGACACGTCGAGCTGGCCGGCCTGGAGCGCCGCGGTCCGCGTGCCCCGCTCCTTGATCACCACGTAGCGGAGGCTGTCGAGGTACGGGCGGCCCTTCACGAAGTAGTCCGGGTTCTTCACGTAATCGACGAATTCACCCTTCCGCCATTCTTTCACCTTGAACGGACCGGTCCCGATGCAGCCGGTGCGGTAGGTGGCCGGGTTCACGTGCGCGGCGTAGATCGGGCTGTAGCCGGAGGCGAGCATCACGAGGAGCCCCGGCTGCGGGCGCTTCAGGTGGAAGACCACGGTGTAGGGGTCGGGGGCCTCGATCTTCTCGACGTTGGAGTACCAGTCCTTCCGCGGATTGATCCGGAGCTTGGCGGTCGCTTCGGGCGCCTCGCGCACCATGTCGAAGGTGAACTTCACGTCCTTCGAGGTGAACGGCTGGCCGTCGTGCCACTTCACGTCCTTCCTCAGGAAGAACACGAGGTTTCTATAGTTGTCCTGCCACGACCACTTCTCGGC
>Ga0075433_10001344_pt1 | contig 18012 bp, 19 predicted proteins | sample RhiMethybrSRZTD2_FD_75299 | JGI IMG/M metagenome (GOLD analysis project Ga0075433, IMG submission 75299) | Populus rhizosphere microbial communities from Tennessee, USA - Rhizosphere MetaG P. TD hybrid SRZTD2 | ecosystem: Host-associated > Plants > Roots > Rhizosphere > Soil | place: USA... | reverse complement strand
CGGCGCGCGCTCCGAAGCGCGTCACGAGCGTGTCGAGGACGAAGCGGCGCCGCTCGACGGGATCGAGGGCACCGAGCGTGCGTGCGTACGGGCCGAAGCCGAACGCGGCGAGCACGCCGGGAACACCCGACCGCGGCGACGCGTCCAGTGTCATCTCGAGCGGCGATGCCGTCGCGACCGACTGACCGTTGAGGCCGTCGGTCCGCCAGAACGGTTCGTCGTACATCACCGAGACCTTGAGGATCGATCCCGCCGGCATGCTCTGGACGAGCAGCGCCCGGTCAACCGGGAGCTGCGGCTCGTAGGTGAGATGGCCCGAGAGGGTGGGCGGGATGGTGACGATCACCCGGCGGGCCCGTACCTCGGCGCCGTCGCCGTGCACCACCACGCTGCTGCCGTCCTGGGTGATGGCGCGTACCGGCTGCTCGAGGAGCAGCGCGTCGCCGAGCTCGGCGGCGACGCGGTCGGCCATCGTCTGCGCCCCTCCCGTCACGCGGTCCTGCTGGTAGCCGCCCTCGACCGACAGCAGGTGGTTGAGCCCGTTCGCGGACCGGATGAGATAGAGGACGTGCAGCAACGACACCTCGGCGGGATCGCAGTTGAAGAGGCCGCGGACGGCGGCGGCGAGCAGGCCCTGCCCGTCGCGCGCCGGCACGCTGGCGGTGTCGATCCAGTGGGCGGCGCTCCGCGCGTCCCACGCCTTGGCCCGGCGTGCGGTCCAGGGCTCGTCGAGCGGCACGCGCTTGGCCATGGCGTCGAGGCGCGCCATCCCGAGCGTCAGGCTGGCGAGCGCGATGGGGTTGATCGGCGGGATGAGGCCGCCGAATCGCTTCACCGTGTCTCGCCCCGCGAAGACGGTCTCGCCCTCGTTCCAGGTGGGATAGGTGGTGACACCCAGCTCGGCGGCGAGCGCGTAGGCGCGGTCCTGTCCGGGGCCGAGCCAGGTGCCGCCGACGTCGACGGGGGTGCCGTCGGGCGCGGGACGTGTCCACACCCGCCCGCCGACTCGGTCACGCGCCTCGAGCACGATGGCCGTGGCGCCGGCCTGGGTGATGCGCCGAGCGGCGGTCAGGCCCGCGTAGCCGGCTCCGAGCACGCACACGTCGGCGTCAAAGTCGACCACCGCGAGGACGCTACCGGCGGGCGAAACCACCGGCACGGAAGGCATCGGGATGCGGTCGTTGACCCAAGACCGGCCCCGCCGTACCGTGCCTGAGACCCGGGGGGAGGACGCCGTGAAACGGGGGCCGGCGGCGCGACGGAGGCCGTTCCGCGTCTCCACCGCGTGCCTTGCAGCAACGCTCGTTGCGCTCGGGCTCGCTGCGTGCAATCCGGTCAAGGGCCCACCACCCGCCCCGCCGGTCATCACCGCCACGCCGGCTCTCTTCCCCGGCTTCCAGCCGGACGTCTTCGACTACGTGAACCGGTGCACCCCGAACACGCCTACCAACGTGCAGGTCGACGCGCCCGCCGACACGACCGTGTCCGTGAACGGATCGCCGTCCGCGAACGGTCAGTTCTCCGTCGCCGTCCCTCAGGACGTCGGTGAGCAGTTCGCAATCGACGTGACGATCGGCGGCAACACCACGACGCATCACGTCCGATGTCTCCCGAACGACTTCCCGACCTGGACGGTGCAGAAGAACGGCCCGACGGAGGCGCAGTTCTACGCCACCTCCCTCGTCCAAGGCTTCGGTTCGCCGAATTACCCGGTCGTCTTCGACGCCAACGGTGTGCCCGTGTGGTGGCTCCCGCGGAAGCCGACATTCCTGTTGCAACCCTTCGCGAACGGCGACTTCGCCGTCATGAATGTCGGCGGCGGCATGCAGGAATACAGCCTCGACGGTCAGGTGGCGCAGAGCGTCAACGCGGTCGGCGGCCCGACGGACTTCCACGAAGTGATCCGGTTGCCCAACGGCCACTACGTGATGGCCACCGCACAACAGCAGCCATGCGACCTGTCGTCCTGGGGCCTCTCCGGTCTCAAGACGTGCATCGATCACGTGTTCCAGGAGATCGACCCCGCGACCCCGACCGTTCCAGTTTGGGTATGGGACACGAGCCTGCACATCCCGGTGAGCGAGACGACGCCGGCATGGATCGCGGAGCAGAAGCAGGACATCACGAACGGCATCTACGACCCGTGGCACTACAACGCGATCGAGCCCACCAGCGACGGCTACATCCTCAGCTTCAGGCATCTCGACGCGATCTACCGGATCGCGAACACCGTCGCCGGCCCCATCCAATGGAAGCTCGGCGGTACCGCGCGACCCGAGAGCCTGTCCATCGTCGATGATCCGCTCGGAGGCGTGAGCGGTCAGCACGACGCGCGGCTGCTGCCGGACGGGTCGGTGACGCTCCACGACAACGGCACGCTCGGGCTCGGCCCCGGCCGGCCGCCCCGCGCCGTCCGCTACCTCATCGACACGCAGGCGAAGACGGCGACATTCGCCGGGGCGCTCACCGATTCCGAGGTCAGCAGCTCGGGCTGTTGCGGCTCCGCTCGCTTGCTCCCCGGCGGCGACATCGTCACCGGTTGGGGCGGCACGCCGCAGATCGCCGAGTACGCGCCCGACGGCGCGCGGTTGTTCCGTATCTCCGGCACCTTCGTCTACCGGGGTACGCCGCTCCTGCCCGGCCAGTTCACGGCCCAGCAGTTCCGTGACGGCATGGACGCGCAATTCGCCGCCGGCCTCTCGACCCAGGCGGCCGAGGCTCCCGCCGACCCCGCGACCTCCCCGTTGGCGACCACCCTGCAGTCGATGCAGTGCTGTTCCACGCCGCGATGACCTGAGGCGATGGCCGCCCGGTACCGTGGCGGCTGCGAGCGAAACCTTGAACTGGGCCGCTCGTGTCAGCCTCGCCGGAGGTCCCATGGAAGTCTCATCGCGCCCGGTCGATCTCGCTCGTTGGTGCGCGACCAGTGTCGACCGCATTCGAGCTTGGCTCGGCCTCACGTGGCGCGGGGTGTGCGCTCTCGGGGCGGGCGTCGTGGCGCTGGTTGCCGCGGTCGCCGTCCTCGGCGGCGTGGCGGAGGACGTGACCCAGCACAACGGTCTGGCGAGCAGCGATGCCGCGCACCTGAGGTTCTTCACCGACCATCGGCCGGACCTCGTGGTCGACACCGCTCGCATCGTCACCGACCTCGGCGGTGTGTTCGTGCTGGTGCTCATCGCGGTCGCCGCCGGCGTCCTGTTGTGGTGGCGGGGCGTCCCGCTCGTCGTCGCCGCAGCTCCGGCGTTTGCGCTCGGCGTGGGCGCCACGCTCGCGGACATCGGCAAGCAGGTCGTCGATCGTGCTCGGCCCGGGGTCGGGCTTCGCTTGATCACGGAAGGCGAGCCGTCGTTCCCGTCCGGTCATGCCACCGACAGCACAGCCCTGTTCTTGACGCTCGGGCTCGTCATCGCGGTCTTCGTGCTCAGGCGGCCACTGGCGCGGGTCGCGACCGTGGCGGCCTGCGGCCTCCTCGCGGCGGCCATCGGCGTGACCCGGCTCGTGCTCGGCGTGCACTGGCCGACGGACGTCCTGGCGGGGTGGGCGCTCGGTGCGACGGCAGCATTCACGGTGACCATCGCCGCCACGCTCCTCACGCGGGCGGTGCCGCCCGGCGCGCAGTCAGCCGACGGTCGGGTACGACGGGCGGCGCACGTCCTGGGTCAGCTGCTCACCGCGGCGCGATCGCCGGCGCATCGCGAGGGGAAGCTCCGAGCCGCGTAGGTCGCGACTCCGCCGCGTCGTCGCCTGAGTACGCTCGCGCGACGTGGAAGGCCTGCTGTCGCCCTGGCACCTCTTGATCGTGTTGGTGGTGGCGCTGCTCGTCTTCGGGCCGTCCAAGCTCCCGGAGATCGGCCGTCAAGTGGGCCGCGGGCTCGCCGAGTTCCGGAAGGTCAAGGACTCGTTCGACGACGACCTCAAAGGCTTCCTTGGCCACGACGAGCACGGCGAGGACGAGAAGCCCAAGCCGTCGGGCGGAGAGCTCCCGCCGGCCGATACCGGCGGGAAGCCCCCGTTCCCGGAAGGTCGCGACTAGCGAGCGTCAGTACCCGGAGCCGCTGCTCTTCGCGGTCGTGGCCGTGGTCGACCCGCTACCGCTGCTGCTGCCGCCGACCTTCACCACGTGCCAGGTGCCGCCGAAGCTGTTGATGCCCTCGCCGTTGGTGGAGCCCGCCGACGCGTCACCGGAGAACGTGTAGACGGGTGCGCCGTTGATCGTGACCTGCGTGCCCATCGCGGCCACGTTCTTCACGCCGGAGCCGGTTGCCTTCGTCGTCCCGGCGGGTAGTGACACCGGCGGCCAGACTTGCAGGCAGGCTCCGGTGCACGGAACCTGCTGGCTCCCGTTCGTGAGCGTGTAGACGGTCTTGCCGGTGCTGTCGACCGCGATCGTGCCGAGCGTCGAGCTGTTGGCCGTCTTCACGACGGCCGCTGCTGCGGCTCCCTTCGACGTCGTGGTCGTCGTCTTCTTCGACGAGCTGGAGCTCGAGCCCCCGCACGCCGCGAGCGCGATCACGGCGGCGGCGCCCAGGGCGACGAACGCGGAGATGCGCGCCCTCCGAGCGCGGGTTCGGGAACGGCGCCCCACCCCCGTGCCGGCGCCTGCTGTTCCGTAGTGCATGCCTTTCCTTTCGCTGCGGTTTCGTCGACGCTAGGAACTACGGCGCCGCTCGCCCACAGGATTGACCCTGGAGCACGGCCGCGTCTACGACTGGTCCAACTTGATCGTGAATACGTTCTTCGGGTTGCAATCGAACGTGTTCGCCTGCTTTGGGAAGACCCGCACGTACCTGTTCCCCTTCACCTGCATCAGGAGGAAGCAGGGGCTGACCTTGTGCCCACCCACGTCGGTGGGGCCGAGCATGGCGTCGCCGTCCACGCTGGCCGTGAAGTCGTGGACCTTCGCTGCCTCCTCGAGGAAGCGGGCCCGGGTGAGACCGTTCCTACCGTCGGCCTTCACGACGTTGTCGACGACATCCCGGAAGAACAGCCCGGCGGTCCAGGCTTGTGCTCCAAAGCCGTCGGCGTTGCCCTTGCCGCCGACGTTCTTCAGGTACGCGGCGACCGACTTGTTCCGGTTGGCCTCTTCGAAGGGGATGAAGAACAACGCGGTGTACTGACCGTCGACGTCCGCGCCGCCCTCGGAAAGGAACTTGGCGTCGTAGCACTGAAGAGCGCAGCCCCACACCTTGACGCTCGTGATCCCCTGGACCTTTGCCTCCCGGCGGAGGAAGACCGAGCTCTTGTAGTCCGAGATGCTCTCGGCGTACGTCGAGTCCCGCTGCTTCATGGTCTGCGCGATCGGCGTGTAGTCGCTCTGGGTCGCCAGGCCCGAGATCTTGATCTCCCCGTCCGACTTGACGCCGAGCTGCTGTTCGCCGCGGGCGAGTGGCGTCGTGGCGTTCACCGTCGATCGCAGATCGCTCGGGATCAGGTACACGCCGTGCAGGTTCTTGAAGCGCTTCACGAAGTAGCGAACCTGGCCTGACTTCACGAAGTAGGTCTGCGGATGCTGGTCGCGCGTTGAGCAGACCAACTGGTTGGCGAGGACCGGGTACGAAACGGGGGAGCACTGGTGTGATTCCTCGGTCTGCACGAGCGGCACATCGGGAAGCCCGGTTGCGGCGCCCGCCTTGTCCGGACAGCCGGTCATCGGACTGATGTCGTTGAGGAACAAGGCGGTCGTCCCCACGATGGCGAAGTCCTCCTGGCACGCCCGGATCAGCGCGTTTCGGGCTTCGTCGGCGCTCAGGTGCGAGTCGATGAAGTCGACCTGCACCATGCGGCCGGCCAGGCCGCCGCGACCGTTGATGAACTTCGCGAACGCCCTGACGCCGCTCACGACGCCCTGGAACACGCCGGGCCGTACCGGGTTGTCGACGTCGGCGATCACCGCGATGCGGATCGTGTCCTTGCTCACGCCCACCTCGGTGTCCTGCAGCGGCTGGGCCTGTCCCGGCGCGGCCACGGCGCCGGATGGCACGAGTGACGCGGTCCCTGCAGCCAGCGCGACCATCAGCGCGACCCAACGCGTACGCCTCACCGGTCCCCCCGTCGTCGCACCGGTACGGCTCCAGCCGTTTCGCATTGTGATCAAGCTCCTCGCCGCGTTCAAGGGCGGGTCCGGACGCGTACGATCCCGCCGATGACGGCGGTTCTCGCCACCGAGGAGCTCATCGACACCGCATGTGAGCAGACGGGACTCGACGACTTCGGCGCCGCCACGTTCCGGCTCGGGCTCGACCGCCTCGTCGACGGACTGAACAACGAGGCGCGCCTCAACGAGGTCGGCGAGGTGATGGCGCCGATGGCCGTGGTCGGCCACCTCACGAACCGCTTGCAGGTGACCGACTGGCACCGCCGCCATCCCGAGATCGGCACGGCCGACGTCACCCCGCCGATCGTCATGATCGGCATGGGTCGCACCGGCTCGACCATCCTGCACGACCTGTTCGGCCAGGACCCGGCGAACCGTGTGCCGCGGACCTGGGAAGTGGACCACCCGAGCCCGCCGCCCGAAGCGGCGACCTACGAGACCGACCCGCGCATCGCCGAATCGCAGGCCGGGATCGACCTCGCGTACGAGATGCGCCCCGAGCTGCGGTCGATGCACCCGATGGGCGCGCGCCTGGGCCAGGAGTGCATCGTGATCACGGGCGGCGAGTTCGCCAGCGCGATCTTCAACAGCCAGTTCCGCCTGCCGTCGTACCTCTACTGGGTCACGAGCGAGGCCGACATGGCGCCGGCGTACCGATGGCACCGACAGTTCCTGCAACTGCTCCAGTGGCGAAATCCCGGCGGGCGCTGGGTCCTCAAGACGGGCGCCCACCTGTGGGCGCTGCCCGAGCTCCTGGCCGAGTACCCGGACGCGCTCATCGTGCAGACACATCGCGATCCGCTCCGCGTCATCGCATCGCTCTCGTCGCTGTTTGCCGTCGTGCAAGCGACGGCCAGTGACGGTGTGTCGATGGCGGACGTCGCCGCCGAATGGGGCGACCCCGTCCTCGAAGCGCTCGACCGCTCGGTGACGGCGCGCGAAGACGGCACGATCCCGGCCGACCGGGTCGTCGACGTGCAATACGGCGCGTTCATGGCCGACCCGTTCCGCACGATTCGTTCGATCTACGACCGCCTCGGCGCCGAGCTCACACCCGATGCCGAAGCGCGCATGCGTCGTTTCCTCGCCGAGAACCGGGCCGACAAGCACGGAGCGCACGAGTATTCGTTCGCCGACACCGGCCTCGACGCCGGCGCCGTGCGTGACCGCGCCCTTCGCTACACCGAGTACTTCGACGTGCCGTCCGAGCCGCTCCGGTAACGCGCCGGCGTCGCGCCGCGATGCGGACGCGCGGAGCGCTTCAGGTCAGCAGCCGTCGCCCGCCCACGGTCCGGTGCCCTGCCACTGGTAGAGGTTCCAGGCCATGTCGTCCTGCAGGGTGGGGCTGGCGGTGGCCGGGTCGATGCCGACGAGGTCCCGGGCACCGACGTGGTTCGCCGCCGCATCCCATGTGGCCTGCAGGAACTGGTACGCGCCGCGGTACTGCCCGCCGGGTGAGACGGCTTGGTAGTTCCCGCCTGATTCCACCCCGCGTACGCACGTGAGGAACGGATCGTTGTGATGCGCGCTCAGCGACCCGTTCGAGCCGGAAGCGAAGCAGCCGCCGGCGAACAGCGCCACCGCGAGGACCACCGCCGCGAGGTAACGGCGTGAGGACGCATGGGCACGCGCGCGTCGAGAGACAGCGGGAGGAACAGGGATATCCACACGGTACTGAGTGGCCCCGCCCGACCCGCGGACCCTCCGTCAGGCGGTGGCGTGCCGGGCGGGCGTGAACCGCACCGGCAGGTGCTTGGGGCCGGAGATGAAGTTGGATGCCAGCCATTCGGCGGGGCCGGCGGGTGTGATGTCGGGCAGGCGCGTGAGCAGCTCGCGCAGGAGCGCCTGAATCTCGACGCGGGCGATGTGCGAACCGAGGCAGAAGTGCGGACCACCGCCTCCGAAGGCGATGTGCTCGTTCGGCGCGCGTCCGACGTCGAAGCGGTCGGGCTCGGCGAAGGCGCGCTCGTCGCGGTTGGCGGAGCCGTAGTACATAACGACCTTGTCGCCGGTTGCGACCGGCGTGCCCGCGAGCACGCAGTCCTGCGTTGCGGTGCGGCGCATGTAGATCACCGGGCTCACCCAGCGCAGCATCTCGTCCACCGCGCTCGGGAGCATGGCGTCGAGGTCGTCCTGGAGGCGGCGGCGCTCGTCGGGATGGTCGAACAGCGCGACGAGCCCACCGCCGACGAGGTTGCGGGTCGTGTCGCCGCCCGCGTCGATGAGGAGCAGGAAGAACAGGTTGAAGTCGATGTCGTCGAGCCGCTCGCCGTCGACCTCGGCGCCGAGGATCCGGCTCGCCAGGTCGTCACCCGGATGTGCGCGCTTGTCCTCGGCCACCTCGTGCGCGTAGTTGAACATCTCGATGATCGCGTTCAGGCCCGCGCCTGGCGGCACGGTGTCGGGCGCGGCGTGGATGGTCTCGGTGAGGTGGTAGAGGCGACGGCCGTCGTCGAGTGGTATCCCGAGCAGCTCGGCGATCACGAACGAGGGCATCTCGCCGGCGATGTCGGTGACGGCGTCGCACTCGCCCCGTTCGATCACGGCGTCGATGATCTCGGCGGCGAGCTCATCGATGCGCAGCCGCAGCTGTTGCGCCGCCCGGGGCGTGAATTGGCTGTTGATGATGCGCCGCAGCCGCGTATGTCGCGGCGGGTCCGACGTGATCATCATCTGGTGATCGCCGAAGTCGATGTTGGCGAAGTCCGGGATCATGATCGTCGGCACCGACGAGTAGTGCTCCGGGTCTCTCCCGACGTCCCGCACGTCCTCGTACCGGGTGACGGCCCAGAAGCCGGGGCCTTGCGGCTCGGGATGGCGGTAGACGGGTGCGTTGTCCCGAAGCCAACGGAACTGCTCGTGCGGCTGCCCGTCCGCGAACGACGCCGGGTCGAGCAGGTCGATGTTCACGACGAGGGGATCGCGAACAACGCCGAGATCTTGTCGATCGTCTCCTGCTCGGTGGCGGTGACGGTCTTGGCCGCGGCCGCGACCGCCTTGGCGATGTCGACGAACCAGCCGGCGACCTGGGCGGCCTCGTCGTTCGGGAGCTTGCGGAGCGCGGAGGCGGCCCCGCCGAGGTCGGCGAGCGACGCTTCGATGACCTGGTCGAGGTTGGCCACCTGATGCTGGCGCGCGTTGTGGCGCGCTTCCTTGCCCTCCGCCTCCTTGGCGATCTCGGCGATGAGCTCCTCGGCCGGGCCGCCGGCGGGCGGATGGGCGATCGTGCGGGCGCTGGCGCTCGCCTCTTTGACCATCGAGATCGGGCCGTGCTCACCCGACGCGAACAACGCCAGCGTCACCAGCAACGGCGCCTCCGTCAGCGCCTTCCATTCGTCATCCGTGAACGCCGACTTGTCGGTCATTGGCTAGCGGCCCTTTCTGATCGCCGGTATCGCCAGCGAGCGACCCACGCCGAAGAGCAGGCCCAGCGACCGTTCGAGCTTGCTCAGGACGGCATCCATCGCATCGACGAACGCGTCCGCCTGTTCGTCGGTGACGACGAGCGGCGGGAGGATCTTGAGGATGTTCTGGTTGTCGCCCGCGACCTGGGTGAGGATGCGATGGTCCCGGAAGAGCGGCACCACGACGAGCTGGGTGAAGAGCCCGGTGCGCATCGTCTCCAGGATTCTCCACTGCGCGCGCAGTCGCCGCGAACGCGGCCGGCGGAACTCGATGCCGATCATGAGGCCGCGTCCCCTGACCTCGTGCACCACCTCGTGCCGGTCCTCAAGCGCCTGGAGGCCGGAGAGCAGCCGGGACCCTCGCTTCGCGGCGCGTTCGACGATGTGCTCGGCGTCGATCGTGTGCAGGGTGGCGAGGCCGGCGGTCATCGCCAGCACGTTCTGGCCGAACGTCGTGCTGTGCACGACGGCGCGGTCCATCTTGTCGAACACCGCCTCGACGACGTGTGACTTGGCGATGACGGCGCCGACGGGGACGTATCCGCCCGAGAGCGCCTTGGCCACCGTGACGATGTCGGGGACGACGTCCCACTGCTCGAAGGCGAAGAGGGTGCCGGTTCGCCCGAGCCCGGTCTGGACCTCGTCGACGGCGAGGAGCGCACCGTGCCGGTGGCACAGGTCGGCGGCTTCGCGCAGATAGTCCTCGGGCGCGACGAAGACGCCCTTGCCCTGGATCGGTTCGACGACGAACGCGGCGACGTCGCCGGCTTCCAGCTCGCGACGCAGCGCCTCGAGGTCGCCGAAGGCGACGCTCTGGCATCCGGGGAGCAGGTCACCGAACCCGTTTCGGAACTCGCGCCCACCGTTGAGCGACAGGGCGCCCGTGGTCAGGCCATGGAACGCATGATCGGCGAACAGGATCCGGGAGCGTCCGGTCGCGCCGCGCGCGAACTTGAGCACGGTCTCGATCGACTCGGCTCCGCTGTTCGTGAAGAAGCACCGGTACGCGTCGTCGGGCATGCGGGCGACGAGCGCTTCCGCGAGCAGCCCCGCGAGGGGCGGGCAGTCCATCTGCACGAGGTTCGGCAGGTCGGCGTCCATCGCATCCTTGAGCGCCTGCTCGATGACGGGATGGCACCGACCGAGGGCGAACACACCGAACCCGGCGAGGAAGTCGAGGTACGTGTTGCCGTCGCGATCGAAGAGATACGGGCCCTCGGCCCGGGCCCACTCGCGGTCGAAGCCGATCGTGCGCAGCACGCGTGGCATCTGCGGGTTGAGGTAGCGCTCGTGCAGCGCGAAGCCTTCGTGCCCCCGCGCGGCGAGCAGAGCGCTCAGATCGAAGCGGTCGTCGCTCGGCGACGGGCTCGGTGCATTCACCGCGTCCGGCGCTTCCGGCACGTCCGGAGCCGAATCGTCGAATTCGTGTCGCAATGCCGTCATTGCGCGAGGGGCTCCCGGGCGTACGAGTCATGGGTGTCGTGCGACCGGTCTTGCTCGGGCGCGAGCCCGGGTGCTCCGCGAATGCGCTCGGCGCGGGCGGGCTTGACGAATCCGTGCTCGAGGTACCACCGCACCGCGCGCACGAGGGCGTCGCGGGCAGGGATGCTCGAATAGCCGAGCTCCTTGCGCGCCCGGCTGTCGTCGTACTCCATGCGGGTCGTCGCCATGCGCACCGGTTCGGACGGCAGGGTGGGCTCCCGTCGGAGGACGGCGGCCTCGGCCCATTCGGCGGTCCGCACGATCGGCAGCACGACGCGAGGATGCAACCGGACCCGGGGCGCCGCCAAACCGCAGATCTCAGCCAGTGTCGACAGCATCCCCTGCAGCGACATGTTCTCGCCGCCCAGGATGTAGCTGCGGCCCGAACGCGCCGCCTCGGCGGCCAGCACGTGACCGTTGGCGACGTCGTCGACGTGCACGACGTTGAGCGCCGTGTCGACGAAGGCGGGAATGCGGCCGTTCAGGAACTCGACGATCGTGCGGCCGGTCGGCGTCGGGGCGGCGTCGCCCTCGCCGACGGGGAACGTCGGATGCACCAGCACGACGGGGAGGCCGCTCGCGCCGGCGCGCAGGACCTCGTGCTCGGCGAGGTATTTCGACCGCTTGTAGTGGCCGAACAGGTGCTCGAAGTGCACGAGCGACTGCTCGGAGGCGGGTCGGCCGTTTTCGGCGACGCCGAGCGTCGCGACCGTGCTCGTGTAGACGAGCCGGCGGATCTTCGATCGTGTCGCGGCGCGCAGGACGTTCATCGTGCCGCCGACGTTCACGTCGTAGAACAGGTCCGGGTCGGCGGCCCAGAAGCGGTAGACCGCGGCCAGGTGAAAGACCGTCGAGATCCCGTCGACCGCCTCGTCGACGATGGCGGCGTCCCGGATGTCGCCGACGACCCGCTCGACGGCCAGACCGGCGAGGTTGTCGTCGTCCCGCCCCGGCTCGATGAGGGCACGGACCCGAGCACCCCGATCCAGCAGGGCGCGGACCACCGAGGAGCCGATGAATCCCGACGCACCCGTGACGAGCACGGGACCGAGGTCGGTGGAGGAGACGGGCATCCGGATTCCCTACCCCCTTCTGGCGAGCTGAAGTCTGGTCGCAATGGTCGCGCCGACGCTAGCGCCGACCCCAACCGCCATGATCTGCCCACGGGCGTGGGTCGGGTACACTGATCGGGTCAGCTTCGGTCGCCACGTTGCGGCGCGAGCGACAAACACCGGTCCGACCTTCTCTCTCGTCGCTCCCGCCTGGCGGGCAGTGTCCCGGGGATTCGGTTCGCCCCAGTGAGATACCTGTCCGCTTCGCTCCCTTCAAGCCACCGAATGGACACTGAACACGTGTCCCGCCTGCCGGCTGCTGACACCGGTTCGGCGGGATGACAACAACTGCTAAGGAAACAACGAATGGCAACGCAAGGCACTGTGAAATGGTTCAACTCGGAGAAGGGCTTCGGCTTCATCCAGCGTGAAGGCGGGGACGACGTCTTCGTCCACTTCTCTGCGATTCAGGGCGACGGCTACCGCTCGCTCGAAGACGGCCAGCGCGTCGAGTTCGACGTGGCTCCCGGCCGGAAGGGCGAGGAAGCCCAGAACGTCCGAGTCGTCTGACGAGGCTCACACGGGGCGTCGGGTAGCGGCAGTGCCGTTACCCGGCACCTCGGGAGCGACAAGGAGTACTCATGGCGGGTCGTCAGCGCACGTCGTTCGAGAAACGCGAGCGCGAGCGAAAGCGTCAGGAAAAGCAAGCAGCGAAGCGCGCACGCCGGCAGCACGATGGCGTGCCGTCGCCTGAGGAGACGCGTGGCACGACCGCGGCTCCCGAAGCGCCCCCGGCTACCGAGCCGGAGCGCCTCGACCCCGCGGAGGGCTGAGACCCGCGGGTTCGCGGTCAGACGCGAACTGCCTCCCAAGTTCGCTCGACCGCGGCCAACACGCCGGGAACGGCGTCACGAAGCGCGGCCGCGTCCTCTTCGATCCACGGTGCGTCACTGACATCGACGCCCGACTCCTCGAGGAGCCGGCGCAGGTCGCGGAGCTGCACCTCGAGCCAGCCGGTGGGATCGGCGCGAATCTCGTCGCGCCAATGCCGGTCGCAGGGCTCGACCCCGTGGAAGCGAGGATGGAAGTGCGCGCTCCGGAGATTGCCGGGCGGGCCGTCCACCTGATCGAAGAGATCGGCGCGGAAGACGGGCTGATCGATCACCAACCGCTGCGCCGCAGAGAGCGAGCCGCGCCGCGGCTCGTCCGCGAGCAGCCGCACCTCGACCCTGGCGCCGCGCTCGGCCGGCTCCATCGGCTCGTGCCACGGGCCCACGAGGACCGCCACCTTCTCGAAAACGAACGCCTGCTGCATCGCCCCGACCTCCCGGCCTCCGCCACGCTACGTCGATCGGCGCGGGCCGGTTGCGGTGTTCTCGCCACCGGAGGATCATTTGACGGGAAGCCAACCCGAGGAGATGGTGGGGATGTTCGTGCAAGTGATCGAAGGTCGTGTGTCCGATCGTGAAGGCCTGCACCGCCAGATGGAGCAGTGGCAGCGCGACCTGCGCCCGGGCGCGACGGGGTTCCTGGGATCCACCGCCGGCGTGACCGACGACGGCGACGGGATCGCGTTTGCCCGCTTCGAGTCGGCCGCCGCCGCGAAGGCCAACAGCGAGCGGCCGGAGCAGGGCCGCTGGTGGGCCGAGACGGAGAAGTGCTTCGCCGGTGACGTCACGTTCACCGATTCCGAGGACGTGGAGACGTTCCTCGGCGGCGGGTCGAACGACGCCGGCTTCGTGCAGCTCATGCGGGGGAGCGCCGACCGTGACCAGCTGCATGCACTGGACGCGGGCTTCGAGAAGGTCGCGGGGTCGTGGCGGCCCGATCTCATCGGCGGGCTCCGGATCTGGACCGGGCCCGATCGCTACACCGAGGTCAACTACTTCACGAGCGAGGCTGAAGCGCGCCAGGGCGAGAAGAAGGAGCCACCCTCGGAGCTCGCGGCGCAGGCGGCCGATTTCGAGAAGCTGATGGCCAACGTGGAGTACCGCGACCTGCGGGATCCCTGGCTCTACTGACGCCCCGCTCCGCCCGGCGTCGACGTCGCGAGGCGCGACAGGACGCCGTCGCTCTCGTTCGCAACCCACAGCGTCCCGTCGGTGACGGCAAGGGCGCTGGGGTCGCTGTGCACGTCCATCGTGGCGGTCACCCGGTTGTTCGTCGGGTCGATGCGCGAGACGGTGTTGTCCTCGACGTTCGCGACCCAGACCGCTCCGTCACCGGCGACGATCGCGATCGGTCGCGTACCCACAGGTATGGTCGCGACCACCGCGTTCGTTCCGGGATCGATGCGCGAGACCGTCCGCGCATTGATGTCGGCGACCCACACCGCCCCGTCGCCGGCCGCGATTGCCGCGCCGACACGACCGACCGGAATGGTCGCGACGATCGAGTCCGTCGCGGGATCGATGCGGACGACGGTGTGGTCCTTCGCGTTCGTCACCCAGACACCGCCGGCGCCCACGGCGACGCCGGCCGGTCTGCGACCCACCGGGATGGTGTCAACCACCGCGCCTCTCGTGGGATCGATGCGCGAGATGGTGGTCGCCCTGTTGTTGGCGACCCACACCGAACTGTCGTCAGCCGCGATCGCCGTCGGGGTGTCACCGACCCGGATCTTCGAGATAGCCCGAGTTGCGGCGTCGACGCGCACCACCTCGTCCCGCCCGGGTTCGGTGACCCAGACCGCGCCGCCGGCGAAGGTCGCGTCGACTGGTGCACCGCCAACGTGGATCGTGGCGGTGACGCGGTGGGAGCGGGGATCGAGCCGCGACACGCTGCCTACGTCGCTGCCGGTGACCCAGACTGCACCGTCCCCTGTCGCGAGCCCTTGCGGCCCGCTCGGGACCCGGATCGTGCCCGCGGGCGTGCCACCTCTCGTCGAGATCAGGAACGCGAGGCCGACGAAGAGCACGGCCGTCGCGCCGATGCCGAATGCTCGGCCGCGGAGCACGGCGTCAGTTCCCGAAGGCGATGACGTGCCCGCCACCGGCAACGAGTACGAGGCCGTTCCCCGCCGCGGGTGTCCCGAAGTTGGCGACGTCCCCGACCGGCATGCTGGCGAGCTCTTGTCCGTCGGAGGCGCGGTACGCGTGCAGCTGGCCCCCGCTGAGGTCGATCGCCCACACGGTGTCGCCGGTGACGATCGGCGACCCGTCGACGCCTGACACCCGCCACGCCACGGAGAAGCTCGAGCCCTCGATGCGGAGCGCGTCGAGCTCGTTGCGACACGGCACGAAGAGCATCGGCGGCGCCGATGCCGTCCCGCCGAACCCGCGGCAGACCGGTCCGGAGAAGATCTCGCCGCCGACACCCCCCAGCCCATCGGCGCGCATGAGGTATCCGACGCCTTCCTTGCCCACCACGAAGACGAGCCCGTCTCCGACCGGAACCGGTGAGGTGGAGCCGAGGTCCTGGTCGGATTGGCTCAGCGCGTCGCGATTGCGCGGCGTCCAGGAGTCCTGGAGCGTGAGCCCCGGGAGCGACAGGCGCAACACCGAGTTCGACAGGTCCGGGTTGCCTCCGGTGCCGACCGCGTTGCCGCTGGCGACCAGGACGGAGTTGTTGTCGACCACGGGGCCGGGCGGGGCCCAGACCGCCGCGGCGCGGGCCGCCGGCACCTGGAAGGTGGTGAGGTTGCCGCCCCCGTCGGCGCGGGCCCCGATCACGTAGCCGTGGTAGTTCCCGCAGTCGCCGAACAATCCGCCGTAGGCGACGAGCACCTGGTCGCCGGCGAGGGCGAGCGCGCTGCGTTGCTGCTCGACCTTCGGGTCGGCGCCGGGCGGGTCGACCGGTCGGCGGAAGCGCACCGCGCCCGAGGTGAGATCGAGCGCGACGAGCTCGTGGCGGGGAGGCATAGTGAACGGCACGACGTAGAGCAATCCACGTCCGGCGTCGACGACGGGCGTGCTCGTGATGCCGGTCGGGTCGATGTTCCCGCACGGGAGTTGCGACTGTGGGACCGGCTCACCGAGATTCTTCTGCCACTGGACCATGCCCGTCGTGCCGTCGAGCGCGTACACGTTGTTGTGCTCGGTGGCGATGAACACCTGGTTGCCGACGAAGAGAGGTTCGGCGTACACGGCGCCGTCGATCCCGGGCGACTCCCACACGCGGCGGAGCGAGCCGGGTGTCGGACCGTTCGGTTCGACGCCGGTGCGCAACGCGTCGCGGTGATAGGTGGGCCACGCTCCGCCTGACTGACCACCCGTCCGCGGCGCGGTCGTCGCAGTCGTGCCGGTGCTGGACTTCGTCTTCGAGCCGCTCCCGGAGGAGCACGCAGCGAGGACGAGCGCAAGGACGACGCACCACGCGAAGAGCCGTCTGCCGGTCACGCGCCGTCCAACCTAGCTGGACGGGCCGGCCCTCCGACCTGCTGGGAACACACCTATCGTGGGGGCCCATCCCCGGGAGGCGAGGACCACAGCGAGGCGGCGATGGACCTGACGAGTCCGAACTTCGAAGAAGGCGACCCCATCCCGCGTGTGCACACCTGCGATGGTGAGGACATGCCGCCCGAGCTCCATTGGAGCGGTGTGCCGAGCGGCGTGGTCGAGCTCGCGTTGACGTGCGAGGATCCCGACGCGCCGAGCGGGACGTTCGTCCACTGGGTGGCGTGGGGCATCGACCCGTCGAGCGGTCGTCTCGCTGCGGATGACAGTTCCGCGATCCGACAGGGTCGGAACGGATTCGGCAACAACGGCTTCGGCGGTCCCTGCCCGCCGCCCGGACACGGGCCGCATCATTACGAGTTCACGTTGTACGCGTTGGACCAACCGATCGACCTCGAACCTGGCTCGACGATCGACGCGCTTCGCTCGGCCATCGACGGTCATATCCGGGCAACGGCAACGCTGATGGGCACCTACGAGCGTTGACGCCTCGATCGCTACGAATGTTCGACGCGGAGCTCGTCGAGAGCGAACGTCGCGGGAAGAACGGTGCGGTCGGAGTGCCGGCGGAGCTCGTAGGCGTCGTCGTGGCCGGCGGCGACCTCGAATCCGCTGATCCACGAACCACTGAACCGGCTGAACACCGCGACCGACGTGCCGGCTGAGAGAGTCTGGCTGAGGTCGAGATCCATGTGAGTTTCCCGGGTTCGGGTGTTGCTCGAAGTCGGACTACGCGGCGCTGCCGTGCAACGGGACCGGCATGGTGGGTTCGATGTCGACGTCGCCGAGCTCGCTGAGACGTGTCGGTTCGAGGAGCTCGAGGACGAGCGGGGGCAGCGAGCACAACACCAACTTGACGTGCGCGGCGGTCGCGGCACGACACGCGTAGACGAGAACGTCGAGCCCCGCCGCGTCAACATCGCCGACGCGGGAGAGGTCGACGACAAGTGCCGTGGGACCGCGTGACAGTGCCCGGCTGATCTCTTCCCGCAGAACGCGGGACGCGGATCGATCGAGCACACCTGAGGGTTGCAGGACATCCCGAGCGCCTTGCGTGGGATCCTCGAGGAGACTCCCGGCAGAGGGTTGCATCGTTCTCCCGATCCGCCATGTACAGACGACCGGTCCGACGGACGGGATCGGAGGAGGGGACTCGAAGAGCCGCACCTAAGGTCAGTGTCGCCTGGTTCTCGATGTGACGCAAAGCGATTGAATGACTCATCGTGTTCTGCGCGTACCGGCTCTGCGCGAACAGGTGTACGGTGACTGGTGGACGGTCGCTGACTAGCCGACCCAGCCGGTGACGACTTCGCCGACGATTGGCCTCCGCCAAGCAGTTCCCTGCATGGGGGAACTCGCGTCCACGTGCTTTCGCCCGGGAACGCTTCGAAGAAAGAGGCCGAGAATGGCGCCCAACCCTCAGCAGTCCGGTCCGCGTTCTCCGTCGGTTCCATATACAGAAGACGTGCGTATCGAGACCGAACCTGCGCGCGACGAGTATCCGATTCGTCACGCATGGACCTTCGTGATTCCCCCGACGACGGCGGATCGGCTCGCCGCACGCACGGAGAGGTGAGTTCGATGGC
>Ga0075433_10001343_pt1 | contig 18014 bp, 15 predicted proteins | sample RhiMethybrSRZTD2_FD_75299 | JGI IMG/M metagenome (GOLD analysis project Ga0075433, IMG submission 75299) | Populus rhizosphere microbial communities from Tennessee, USA - Rhizosphere MetaG P. TD hybrid SRZTD2 | ecosystem: Host-associated > Plants > Roots > Rhizosphere > Soil | place: USA... | reverse complement strand
GGTGCCGAAGAAGCCGGGGCTGGGCCTCGCGTTCGACCAGGCGGCGATGAAACGCTTCCAGGTCGGCTGAGCGCGAGCCGGACGCACCGCCGCACGCCGCGAGCCGCTTCGCGCCGGCGTCGCGCTAGCGGCCGAGCGCCTTCAGCACGAACCGGTTGTCGTAGACGCTCTCGGGCTCGAGCTTCATGCCCGCCGGCACGGCGTCGAAGGTGCGCATGGTCTCGATCACGCGGGCGACGCCCTCGCGGCTCACGAGCGAGTCCGGCGGAAACGCCTCGCGCGCGTGCTCGAAGGACTCGGCGTAAAGCTTCGGGTCGCCGCTGATCTCCTTCGGCACCAGCTTGGCCAGCTCTTCGCCGGACGCGCTCGTGATGAGCTTGTTGGCCTTCACGAGCGCGTTGACCATCTTCTGCACCGTCGCCGGCCTCTTGGCGATGACGTCCGGCCGCGTCAGGAGCGTCGTCCCCTGCACCTCGCCGCCCATCGCGTCCAGGGTGCCCTTCGAGGTGAACATGTCCACGAGCGCAAAGCCCTTGCCCTGCTTCAGGAACGCGGTGAAGAACGGGTCGACCATCATGCCCGCGTGCACGGAATCCTTCTCGATGGCCAGCGGCATCGTGTTGCCGCCGGCGCCCATGATCTGCACGTCGGTCGGCTTCACGCCGGCCTTCACCAGGAGATAGCCGAGCACCATGTGAGTCTGCGACCCGGGCGACGTCACGCCGACCGGACGCCCCTTGAGATCGGCGAGCGATTTGATCACGCCCTTGTACTTGTTGGCGACGACCAGTCCCATCACCGGCAGACGTACGTGCGAGTGCACCGCCATCAGGTCCTTGCCCTGGGTCTTGGCCTTGATCGCGTGATCGATCGCGTTGGCGCTGAAGTCGACGGAGCCGCCGATCAGCGCCGAGGCGGCCTGCGAGCCGCCGCCCTTGATGTCGAGGATCTCGACGTCGAGCCCTTCCTCGGCGAAGAACCCCTTGTCCTTGGCGAGCACCGTGGGCAGGTAGACCATGAGCGCGACGCCGCCGATGCCGACCGTGACCTTCTCGGCGGCCGGCGCGCTCGGCGCCGGCGCGAGAACGAGGGCGACGACGAGCAACACCACGCAAGCCAGACGTGCCGAATGCGTTGTCATGCGTTTCTCCGGCGCGACGAGCGTCACCAGCGGGTCGGCTTCCAGTAAGAAAACCGCGTGTCCAGGCGCTTGAGGGCGACGTCGATCGCGATCACCGCCGCCATCAAGACGATCAGCCCGGCCAGCACACCCGTCGCATTGAACATGGATTCCGCGTACGAGATGACGTAGCCCATTCCCTCGTGCGAGCCCAGATACTCGCCGACGACCGCGCCGATCAGCGCGAACCCTACGCTGGTGCGCAGGCTCGCGAAGATCCACGTGAGCGCCGAGGGCAGCAGCACGTGGCGGATCATGTGGCGCGGCGTGGCGCCGAGGATGCGGGCATTGTTGACGAGATCCCGATCGACTTCACGCAGCCCCGTGAAGGTGCTGAAGAACACCACGAAGAAGACCAGCGAGATGACCATGACCACCTTGGACAGCAGTCCCAGCCCGAACCACAGAATGAACAGCGGGGCGAGCACGACCCGCGGCATCGCGTTCAGCGCCACCATCAGCGGGTCGAAGATGTGCGCGAGCTTTTGCCAGTGCGCGAACAGGAACCCGATCGCAACGCCGAGGAGCGTGCCCAGCAGGAACCCGATGATCGTCTCCTTCATCGTCACCAGGAGATGCCGGAAGATGAAGCCGCTCCGGATCCACTCCCAGAGCTGACCGGCCAGCACGGTGGGCTGGCTCACGAAGAATTTGTCAACCCAGCCCCAGCGGGTCGCGACCTCCCACAGCGCCAGGAACGACACCAGCAGGAGGATCCGCCAGAAGCGGATCTCAGCCCATGAGACCTTTTTGGCTCCGCTCGTAGCCAACGCGTACCTCGTCCTTCAAGTCTTTCCAGATCGTCTCGTACAGCCGGCCGAAGTCGGGATGGAACCGGATCTCGGTGACCGACCGCGGCCGCGGCAGATCGATCGGATAGACCGCCTTCACCCGCCCGGGCGAGGCGGTCATCACGACGATGCGATCCGACAGCGCGATCGCTTCCTCGAGATCGTGGGTCACGAAGAGGACCGTGCGGCGGCGCTGCGCCCAGATCTCGAGGAGGTCGTTCTCCATCAAGTTACGGGTCTGCACGTCGAGCGCGCCGAACGGCTCGTCCATCAGCACGATCTCGGGCTCGTAGACCATCGTCATCGCCAGCGCCACGCGCTTTCGCATGCCGCCCGAGAGCTGATACGGATGGTACTGCTCGAAGCCGGTGAGGCCGATCCGCGCGATCCACTCGGCCACGCGTGGCCGCGCGGCCCCCGCGTCGACGCCGCGGAACAGGAGCGGCAGCCCCACGTTCTGGGCCACGGTCTTCCAGGGAAAGATCGCGTCTCGCTGGAACACGAAGCCGAGCCGCGGATTGACGCCGGCGACCGCTTCGCCGTCGATCGCGATGCGACCCGAGGTGACCGGGACCAGCCCGGCGATCAGGCTCAGCAACGTCGACTTGCCGCAGCCCGACGGACCGACGATCGAGACGAACTCGCCGCCGCTGACGTCGACAGACACGTCCTGGACCGCGGTGAACTCCCGGTCTTCACGCGGCACCGGGAATTGCTGCGTGACGCGCTCGAGGACGATCGAACCGGTCCGACCGTGTCCGCTCACGAGAGGATATTAGCCGATCGTCGCTTCGATGTATCCGGAAGTGTGAGCGGATTTGTTTCACGAGGCCGCGAAACTTGGTAGGGTTGTGGCCGTGAGCCGAGCCCGGATCGTCTACGAAGCCCCACGCATCGCCGCCAAGCCCGGCGAGTCCGTCGTGACCAGCACCTGCGGCCACAACTGCGGGGGCCGGTGCGTCGTCAACGCCCACGTACGCGACGGGCAGATCGTCAAGATCAGCACCGACCCGCGCCGCTGGACCCCGGAGATGCCGCCGCTGCATGCCTGCGTGCGCGGCTTCGGGCAGGCCGAGCGCGTGAACCATCCCGATCGGCTGAAGCATCCCCTGCGCCGCAGCGGACCGCGCGGCTCGGGCGAGTTCGAGCGGATTGCGTGGGACCAGGCGCTCGACGAGGTCGCGAGTCAGATGCGGCGCGTGCGCGATACCTACGGACCGGCCGCAATCCTCGACTGCTCGCGCACCGGCAGCCTCTCGACCCTGCACGGACGCGGCGTGAGCCAGCGCTTCCTGCACATGTTCGGCGGCTGCACCGAGCTATGGAGCAACCTCTCGTCGGAAGCGGAGATCTTCGCCGTCAAGCAGACCTATGGCGCCAAGGCCGACTACAAGAGCGCCGGCCGCGAGCCGATCGACTACGTGAACTCGCGGCTCATCGTCATGTGGGGCTGGAGCCCCGGCGACGGGACGTTCGGCACCGGCACCATGCAGTACCTCAAGCGCGCCAAGGAGGATGGCGTGCGCATCGTGTGCGTCGACCCGCGCCGGACACGCACGAGCCATCAGGTGGCCGACGAGCACATCTTCATTCGCCCCTCGACCGACGCCGCGGCGCTGATCGCGATGGCCTACGTCATCGCGAGCCAGGGCTTGCAAGACCAGAGCTACCTGGACCGCTACGTGCTCGGCTTCGACGATGCGCACCTGCCGCCGGGCGCGCCGCCCGGCGCCTCGTATCGCGCATACCTGATGGGCGAGGCCGACGGGGTGCGGAAGACGCCGGCGTGGGCCGAGCAGATCACCGGGATGCCGGCGGCCAGGCTCGAACGGCTCGCCGTGGACTTCGCCACGGAGAAGCCCGCGGCGCTCCACTGCGGCTACGCTCCCGGGCGCACGATCCACGGCGAGCAGTTCCATCGCGCGGCCTACGCGCTCGCCGCGATGACGGGCAACGTCGGCATCCCCGGCGGCAACTCCGGCACTAGCAACGGCGCGACCGGCCGCTGCGGCATTCGGCTGCTGCCGGCGGGGACCAATCCCACCGGCGCGCGGGTCGCCACCTCGCTGCTCGCCGATCTGCTCGATCGCGGCCGGGCCGGCGGCTATCCGGCCGACATCAAGATGATCTATTCGGTCGCCGGCGACCTCTTCAATCAGGTCCCCAACGTCTCGCGGATCATGGCCGCGGCGCAGCGTCTGGAGTTCATGGTGGCCCACGACCACTTCCTCACGCCTACGGCGCGCTTCGCCGACATCGTGCTGCCGGCGACGACGTTCTGGGAGCGCAACGACGTGCACACGCCCTGGGCCGGCGCCGGCCACTACGCGATTTTCATGAAGCAGGCGATCGCGCCGATGGGCGAATGCAAGAACGACTTCGACATCTGCGCCGAGCTGGCGCGCCGCCTCGGGATCGCCGGCTACAACGACAAGACCGAAGAGGAATGGCTGCGCGAGCTGACCAGCGGCGTGATCGACGACTTCGACGCGTTTCGCGAGCGCGGCCTGGCGCGCCTGCCGGCGCCCGACGACGCCGTCGCCTTCGCGCGCGAGATCCGCGACCCCGAGCGTCATCCGTTCACGACGCCGTCCGGCAAGATCGAGATCTACTCGATGACCCTGGCCGCCAAGCCCGATCCCTACGGGCTCGGCGTGATCCCGCCGATTCCGACGTGGATCGACGACGGCGTGGACACGCGATATCCGCTGCGCATGGTCACGCCGAAGTCGCGCGCGCGCACGCATTCGATCCACGGCAACCAGCCGATCCTCGCGCGTGCCGACGTCGACGACGTCTGGATCAACACCGCCGACGCCGCCGCGCGCGGGATCGCCGACGGCCAGACCGTGCGCGTCTTCAACGCGCGCGGGGAGACGCGCCTGCCCGCCCGGGTGACCGACCGCATCGCGCCGGGCGTGGTCTCGATCAAGGAAGGCGCCTGGTTCACCCCGGACGCCGCCGGGGCCGACATGCGCGGCTGCGCCAACGTGCTGACCGTCGACCGTGCCTCGCCGGCCGGCGCGGCGCCGTTCAATTCCGCGTTCGTGGACGTCGCGCCGATCCCCTGAGCGCGGGACTCAGCTCCATGACGCCGCGGGCCCGCCGGCGGCTCGGGCGGAGCGTACTCATCTATCTCGGGCTCGCTCCGTTCGTGATGGTCGCGGTATTCCCGATCTACTGGATGGCGGTCACCGCGTTCAAGGAGGAATCCGACCTCTACCGGATGGACCTGGTGCCGTTCTGGTTTCACGCGGCGCCGACTCTGAAGAATTTCGTGACGCTGCTCCATCACAGTTACTTTCCGGTGTGGTTCGTGAACACGATGCTGCTCTCGATCTGCCTGGTCGTGATCACCCTGGTCACGGCGGTGCCCGCCGGGTACGCATTGTCGCGGCTGCGCCTACCCGGCGCTGGCAATCTCGGGATCGCCATGTTCATGACCTACCTGGTGCCGCCGATCATCATCTTCCTGCCGCTGGCGCGGATCGTCGGCGCGCTCGGCCTCTTCGACTCCTGGTGGGCGCTGGTCGTCGTCTATCCGACGTTCACGATTCCGTTCTGCACGTGGATCCTGACCGGCTTCTTCAAGACGCTGCCCCGCGAGATCGAGGAAGCGGCCTGGGTGGACGGCTGCGGGCTCGTCGGCGGCGTGCTCCGCGTGGTGCTCCCGCTGACCCGCCCCGGCATCGTCATCGCCGCGATCTTCGCCTTCACGCTCGCGATGCAGGAATCGCTCTACGCGGTCGTCTACGTCGCGCCGCGCGATCAGACGACGGTCACGGTCGGTGTCGCGACGGCGCTGATCCGCGGCGACGTCTACTACTGGGGCGCGCTGATGGCCGCCGGCCTCATCGTCGGCTTGCCGGTCGCCATCCTCTACAGCGCCTTCCTCGACCACTTCATCCGCGGGCTCACGGCGAGCGGGACCAGCTGAGCCATGGAGTCGGGCCTCAGGACCTACGTCGCCAAGCGCGTCGGCTTCGCCGCGCTGATGCTGGTCGGCGTCTCGATGATCCTGTTCACGATCATGCGCCTGGCTCCTGGCGGGCCCGAGGCGGTCCTGATCGGCGGCGAGTTCTCCCAGGAAGCCGCGGCGCAGATCCGCCAGCGCCTGGGGCTCGACCGGCCGATCGCGCTCCAGTATCTCGGCTGGGCCGCCGCGGCGGTCCGCGGTGATCTCGGACGCTCGTTCAAGACCGGCGATCCGGTCGGCGCGCTGATTCTCGATCGCCTCGGTCCCACGCTCCAGCTCACCGCTGGCGCGCTGGTGCTCGCGCTGGCCGTCGCGATTCCACTCGGCGTGCTCGCGGCCGTCCGGCGCGGCACGATCTGGGACACGCTCGGCTCGGCGGTCGCGCTGTTCGGCGTGTCGTTCCCGAGCTTCTGGCTCGGGATCATGCTTATCTTGATGTTCTCCGAGGTCTTCCACCTGCTGCCGCCCTCAGGGCTCAGCGAATACGGGCACGAGACCGATGTCTTGGCGCGGCTGCGGCACGCGATCCTGCCGACCCTGACGCTCGGGCTGATTCAGATGGCGTCGTTCATGCGCTTCACGCGCTCGAGCTTGCTCGAGGTACTGCGCCAGGATTACGTGCGCACGGCGCGCGCCAAGGGGCTCGGCGGCGGCACGGTCGTCTGGCGCCACGCGCTCCGCAACGCGCTGATCCCGGTGGTCACCGTGGTCGGTCTGTCGCTGCCGACCCTGGTCGGCGGCGCCGTGCTCACCGAGACCGTGTTCGCATGGCCGGGCATCGGCCGGCTGGCGGTCGGCGCCGTGTTCGAGCGCGACTACCCGGTGATCATGGGCGTGAACCTCATGGTCTCCACGGTTGTCATCACCGCGAACCTCCTCACCGATCTCGCCTACTGCGCGATCGATCCGCGGATCTCGTACCGGTGACCGGCGAGACCCGTACGGAGCGGCCGTCCGCGCTGCGGCACTTCGCGCGCAACCGGCGCGGGCTGCTGGGCGGCGTGGTCGTCGCCGTCATGATCGTCGCCGGTACCTTCGCGCCGGTGCTGGCGCCTCACAGCTATTCCACGCAGTCGCTGCTGAATCGTCTCAAGCCCCCGAGCGCCGCCCACTGGCTCGGCACCGACGGGTTCGGGCGCGACGTGCTGAGCCGCGTGATCTGGGGCAGCCGCGTGTCGCTCGAGATCGGGCTCCTCGCGACCGCGCTCTCGCTGGTGGTGGGTACCGCGGTCGGTAGCGCCGCCGGGTATTTCGGCGGCGCCGTCGACACGGCGATCATGCGCGCGGCCGACGTGTTCCTCTCGGTGCCGGCGCTGTTCCTGATCCTCATCGTCGTGGCGCTCTTCGGCGCGAGCCTGACCAACACCGCGCTGGTCATCGCGCTGGTCACCTGGGCGCCGGTCGGGCGCGTCGTGCGCAGCGAGTGCCTGAGCCTCTCGAATCGCGACTTCGTCCACGCGGCGGCTGCGCTCGGCGCCGGCCACGCACGGATCCTCGCGCGCCACCTGCTCGTGAACGCGCTGCCGATCGTGATCGTCCAGGCCAGTCTCCTCCTGGGCCAGACCATTCTGATCGAGTCCGGACTGAGCTATCTTGGGCTCGGCGCCCAGCCGCCGCTGCCGAGCTGGGGCAACATGGTCGTCGAAGGCCGGCAGTTCCTGGCCTCGGCCTGGTGGATCGCGACGTTCCCGGGCCTGGCGATCTTCGTCACGGTGCTGGGCTTCAACTTGTTCGGCGACGGGCTGCGCGACGCGTCGGATCCGACCCTGCGCGGCCGCTCGTCGTGAGACCGCTTCGAAACGGAGGACTGACGTGATCCACGCCATCGCGCTTGCGCTGCTCGCCGTCGTGCTCGGTCTGACACCCACCCTCGGGCTCGCCGCCGGCAAGGACTTCGTGATCGGGCTCAGCGGCGACGCTACCTCGCTCAACCCGGTCGTGGCCACCGACGGCCAGTCGTACATCGCCGAGTGGCCGCTGTTCGACAGCCTGGTGGAGCTCGATCAGACCCTCAACGTGAAGCCGCTGCTGGCCGAGTCGTGGGAAGTCTCGCGCGACGGGCTCACGTACACGTTCAAGCTCAAGCGCGGGGTCAAGTGGCACGACGGCAAACCCTTCACCGCCCGCGACGTCGCATTCACCTTCTACGCGGTCCTGGATCCGAAAGTGACGACGCCGCACCGCGCCTATTTTGACGCGCTCGCCGGATTCCCCGAGCTGACCGCGAAGGAGAACCCCAAGCGACCGGAGGAGCTGGCGGTCCGCCCGATCGAGGTCGTCGACGATCACACCGTGCGCTTCCGCCTGCGCTATCCGTCCGGCTCGTTCCTGGCCGTGCTGACCAACCCGCGCGCCGGCATCGTGCCCGAGCATCTACTCAAGGGCGCCGATCTCAACACCGCCGAATTCAATCGGAAGCCCGTGGGAACCGGCCCCTTCAAGCTGGTCGAATGGCGCCGCGGCGAGCGCCTGGTGATGGAAGCCAACGACCAGTACCACGCCGGCCGGCCCGCGCTCGACCGATTGATCATGCGCATCATCCCGGACAGCGTGGTGCTGCTGCAGGAGCTGCGCGCCGGCGGCGTCGACTTCATCGAGAACCCGCCGCTGACCGAAGTCGCGCGATTGAAACAAACGCCCAACCTCAAGGTCCTCGTGGCCGACAACACCTCGTACACCTACTTCGGCTGGCGGCAGGACCTGGCGCCGTTCACCGACGTGCGCGTGCGCCGCGCGCTCTATCACGCGATCGACGTGCCGAGCATCGTGCGCGAGGTGCTGCAGGGCTACGCCGCGATCTCCACCGGACAGTTCCCGCCCTCGAGCTGGGCGTTCGATCCGAGCGTCAAGCCCTACGCCTATGATCCCAACCGCGCCAAGGCGCTCCTGGCCGAGGCCGGCTTCAAGCCGGGGCCGGACGGCGTGCTGGTCAAGGACGGCAAGCGCTTCAGCTTCTCGGTGCGTCACGATCAGGCCAACCAGAGCGTGAAGGACACCGCCGTCATCATCCAGGAGTACTTGAAGCGTGTCGGCGTCGAGGTGCAGCTCGAGCCGCTCGACTGGCCGACCTTCGTGAAGAAGCTCTTCGCCTCAGAGTTCGAGGGCATCGTGGTCGGCTGGACGAATCACCACGACCCGGACCCGTTCGCATACACGATCTGGCACTCGAGCCAGTGGAAGGGCCGCAACTTCGCCCACTACAAGAACGCGCGCGTCGACGAGGCGCTCGAGGCCGCGCGCCGCACCGGCAACACGGCCGAGCGCAAGAAGCACTACGCGGAGTTCTCGAAGCTCCTGATGGAGGACGCGCCCTACGTGTTCCTCTACTTCCCGCAGCAGGTCTACGTCACGCGCGCGGGCTACGAAGGCTTCGTGCCGATCCCGACCTTCGCCGGCATCTATCAGTCGCTGAAGGCCGTGCGCTGGACCGGGAAGTGAGTGTCAGCGCGCGGGCGCGGCTTACTGATCGCTAACCCAAAAACGCCGCCAGCCGCCGCGTGAACGCGGCGCGCTCCTCGATCTGCAGCGAGTGCCCGCTGTCCTCGAACACGGCGAGCTCGGCGCCGGGCACGAGCTGCGCGATTTCTTCGGACTGGTCCACCGGACAGATCCAGTCGTGGCGCCCGACCGCGACCAGGGTCGGGCACGCGATCCGCGGGAGCTCGGCCCGGCAGTCGTAGCGCGCGTACTCGTGCTCGATGATGAACCGCCGCACCGCGAGACGGTAGCGGATGTCGGCGCGCACCGCGTTGTTCTCCACCGCGCGGCTCGGGTCGAAGAAGTAGAGCGGGCGGATCGTGTCGAAGGCACGCTTGAAGCTCGCATCGTCGGCCAGCGAGCCGTCCCACAGCGCGCGGTACGCCGCCCATTGCTCGGCCGTCGCCCGGCGGCGCGCGTTGTCCTCGGCGCGGGCCATGAAGTCGCGGCTGGCGGCGGCGCCGACGACGGCCAGCTTCCGGATCGACGCGGGATATCGCGCCGCGTACATGAGCCCGAGAAAGCCGCCCCAGCTGATCCCGAGCACGTGCACCAGGCCGAGCCCGAGCGCGCGCCGCACACCGTCGATGTCGGCCACGAGGCGGTCCTGCGTGCACTGCTCGACCGGCACCCATTCCGAGCGCCCGTGACCGCGGTGGTCGTAGAAGATCAGCCGCAGGTCGAGCTCGGCGGCCAGCGGGCTCAACGTGCGCGCGAGCCCGGACGCATCGGTCCCCGGGCCGCCGTGCAGACAGATGCACGGCCGGCCCTCGCCGATCGACTCGCAATAGAGCGTGGCTCCGTCGACTCGAATCTCCATCGCGATCTTTATAGCATCCGCTACTGAGAGTAGCGGTCGGCGGGATGCACCAGGGCCAGCAGCGCGCCGAAGATCGGGCCGACGAAGCGCGGGAAGGCCTGCCACGCGATGAAGATGCCGAGGATCGAGAAGGCCGGATTCGTCGTGAAGCTCCGCAGCGCCAGCGCCGCGCGCTCCGGCAAGATTCCACCGATGGCCGAGGCGCCGTCGAGCGGCGGAATCGGCAGCATGTTGAACACGAACAGGAGCAGGTTCAGCACGAGCAGCACCGACAGGACATCGCCGAGCGCCGTGAGCCATGGGGCACCGTTCGACGCGTCGACGAGGTGCGAGAACATGACGAAGTTGGGCGACTCGAAAAAGCCGAAGTACAGGCCGCCGCGGAGCACGGCGAAGGCGACGAGCGCGATCAGCAGGTTGCCGGCCGGGCCCGCCGCCGCCATGGTGGCGGCGCGCCGCGGATAGTGCGCGGCCCACACCGGGTCGTAGGGCGTGCTCGCCCAGCCCACCGCCCAGCCGTTCGTGAACGCGGTCAGGAGCGGCACGACGAGCATGCCGATCGGCTCACGGCGGATGTGCGGCAGCGGCGAGAACGACACCTGCCCACCGAGATAGGCCGTCGGATCGCCGCCGCGAAGGGCCGCCAGCGCGTGAGCGGCCTCGTGTACGGTGGTCGAGAACAGAAAAGCCGCGAACCACAGAACGCCCTGGAGCAGCGCTTCGGGTTGCACCGCGAGAGCAGTATCGCATCCGCCGGCGCCGGCGACTGCCTTCTGAGATGCCGTCCCACGACGGGCGCGCCGAAGCTTGCACCTCGCCCGGGTTGGGCGATAGAGTCAGCCGAATTCCTACAGGAGGAACGTCATGCGTCTCGCCCGCTGGCTACGCCCGAGCACGACGGTCGCTATGCTGCTCGCACTGATCGGCACGGCCGCCGCCCAGCCGACCAAGTTCCACGAATCGCCGAGCCTGGCCGAGCAGGTGAAGGCCGGGAAGCTTCCGCCGGTCGAAAAGCGCCTGCCCGCGGATCCGCTCGTGGTGCCGGTCGTCGAGCGCGCCGGGCAGTACGGCGGCACCTGGCGCCGCGCCTTCCTGGGCCCGGCGGACTCCAACAACTACGTGCGCGTCGTCTACGACGCGCTCGTGCGGTTCTCGCCGGATGGCGCGAAGATCGAGCCGAAGATCGCCGCGGGCTGGGAGTCGTCGAAGGACTTCCGGGTGTGGACGATCAAGCTTCGGCAGGGCGCCAGATGGTCGGACGGGGCGGCGTTCACCGCCGACGACATCGTGTTCTGGTACCAGGACGTCCTCCTGAACAAGGACCTGTTCCCGGCGGTCCCGTCGTGGATGAAGAACGCGGACGGCACGACCGCCTCGGTCGAGAAGGTGAGCCCGACGGCCGTGCGCTGGACCTACAAGCAGCCCAACACCCTGCTGCTCACGGCGCTCGCGAACCAGGACGGCGGCGACCGGACCTACGCCGTGTTCCTCCCGGCGCACTATTTGAAGAAGTTCCATCCGACTTACACGAAGAAGGAAGACCTCGACAAGCTCGTCGCCGCGGCGGGCTTCAAGACGTGGACGGAGCTCTTCGCCGCGCGCAACGCGCCGCCCGAGAACCCGGAGCGGCCGACGATGGCCGCGTGGGCGCCGGCCACACGCGTGAGCGACCAGGTGTTCACGCTCAGGCGCAACCCCTACTTCGTCGGCGTCGATCCAAGCGGTAACCAGCTTCCGTATCTCGACGAGGTGCGCTTCACGTTCTTCGCCGACATCCAGGCGCTGAACCTGGCCGCCATCGCCGGCGAGTTCGACATGCAGGAGCGCCACATCCAGATGACGAACTATCCCGTCTTCAAGGAAAACGAGAAGACCGGGAAGTACCGCGTGATCACCTGGCCCACCTTCGGCGGCGCCGACGCGGTCATCCAGTTCAACCAGACCTACAAGGCCGACGCCGAGATCGGGAAGCTCATGGCGACCAAGGAGTTCCGCGTCGCGCTCTCCGAGGCGATCAACCGCGATCAGATCAAGGAGTCGGTGTTCCTCGGCCTGGGCGAGGCGCGTCAGGGCGTGCCGTCGCCCGGACATCCCTACTTCCCGGGCGATCAGTACGCCAAGAAGTACACGCAGTACAAGCCCGACGAGGCCAACAAGCTCCTCGACCAGCTCGGCCTCGCCAAGCGTGACGGCGACGGCACGCGGCTCCTGCCGTCCGGCAAGCGCGTCGTCCTCGAGCTGTCGGTGGTTCCAGCGTTCGCCGCCTGGCCCGACGTGGCGCAGCTGGTCGCCAAGGACTGGGAGAAGGTCGGTGTGAAGACCGTCGTGCAGCTGCGCGAGCGCGCGCTCCATTTCAAGATGCGCGACAACAACGAGCTCATGACCGAGATGTGGAACGAGGACACGACGGGCTTTCCCTTCACCGGCAACGCGAAGTTCGACCCGCGCAACTCGCCGATCCTGACGCTCGGCCCGCTCTACGGCCGCTGGGCCCAGACCAAGGGCGCCGAGGGCGTCGAGCCGCCGGCTCCGGTGAAGCGGATCATGGAGATCGTCGATCAGGCCAAGACGGTCGGGCCGGAGCAGCAGGCCAAGCTCGCGCAGGAACTGTTCCGAATCTGGGTCGACAATCTTTGGGAGGTGGGCACGATCGGCCTGACGCCGATGGTCCAGGGCGTGGTGGTGGTGAACACCAAGTTCAGGAACGTGCCGACCACGCTTGGCAACGACTGGCCGCTCAGGAGCCCGGGCAACGCGCGCGTCGAGCAGTTCTACTTCACGCGCTAGCCGAGCTCGAGTCGGCTCGCGGCGAAACGCCTCAAGACCGAGGGTCAGCGAGGTCCTGCGCTCCCATAGCCGGACGCTCGGCCCGCGGCGAGCTCAACCGGCCATCAGAATCTCCAGCGGTCTCGCCTGAGGCTCGGCGTCGACCGTCGCGGCGATGCCGCGCTCGGCCGTCCGTGCCGCGACGAACGCGGCGGCGGCCGCGACGACGTCGGGATCGCGCAGGATCCGCCGGTGACCGAGCCCTTCGGTCATCAGCATCTCGGCGCCGCGCCACGCGCCGGCGATCGCCGCGCCGTGCTGCCAGGGGATCTCGGCGTCGCCGCGGTCGTGGATCACGAGGGCCGGGGCCGTCAACGCCGGGGCGAGCTCGACCGCGTCGAAGACCGCCCACGACTGCCCCACGCGCTCCTCGATGCACCGGTGCATCCGCTCCCTCACCGCCCGGGAGAACCCGAAGGTCTCACTGAAGCGCAGGGACGGTGTCACGAGATCGGCGGCCGGACCGACGAGAACGACCGCGCCCGCGTCGAGGCCTTCCCAGAGCGCGCGCACCGCGGCCGTCCCGCCGACCGAGTGCGCGACCAGCGCCGCCAGCGGCCCGCGCGACGCGGCGACCTCGCGGATCGCCGCGGTGATCTCCGGGATCGTCACCGTGCCCGGATCGGAGGCCCCGTGCCCGGGCGCGTCGAACGCCACGACCGAGAATCCACGCGAGACGAGCGGGCCCACGAGTGCGCCGAGCTGCGTGCCGCGGCCGCCCCAGCCGTGGACCAGGAGCACGCTCGGTCCGGCGCCCCATGCCCACGTCTCGATCCGACGCCCACCGACCCGCATCGGCCGCGCGCGCGCGGTCGCGAGAAGACCCACCTCGGCCGCCGGCCGGCGCGCCGTCGGCGGCGTCGTGAAGAGTCGGGCCGCGCGCTTGGCCGCCATCGCCGGCGCGACGGCCGACAGTGCACGGTGCCCGGCTCTCACGAGCGGAAGCAGCGGCGAGGCCTCAGAAGATCGAACGATCGTGCTTTTCTCCATCGCGAGGTATTCCCGGTCGGTCATGGCGGCTTCTCCTTTTTCGGGTTAGCGGCGCCCGCCGCTCGCGGCGGCGACAGCGGATGAGCGCGAGGAAGCGGCAACGGATGAATGTGAGGCGGCGCGGCCGGGCGCGCGGCAGGCGCCTAGGAGCGCCTCGAACGCGTTCGCGGCGCGGGCGTGCGCTTTGGCGTCGCGCATCAGCCGCGAGGCGTGCACGAACGCGAGGCCGATCCCCTGACAGTCGTGGGCGAACTGCTCGCAGTCGAGGTCGGTGCGGAAGTGGCCTTCGTGGACCGCGATGCGCGCGGCCCCCGCCAGGGTGTCCATCCAGTCGCGGAGGTTTTGTACGACGAAATCGCGGACGGGCCCCGGGCGGTCGTCGAGCTCGAACGACGCGGCCATGAAGGGGCAGCCCCCCGGCAGGCTCGGCGACTGCTCCCAGGCGAGCCACCGCTCGAACAGCGCGCGCACGCGCGGCTCACCGCGCGGCGCCGCCAGCGCCGGCTTCACGACGGTCTCGATCATGCGGACGCCGGCCATTCGGAGGATCTCGAGCTGGAGCGCCTCCTTCGAGCGGAAGTGGGCGAAGAGACCGCTCTTGGACATCTGGAGGTCGTCGGCCAGCCGGCCGATCGTGAGCCCTTCGAACCCGATGCGGGTCGCCAGGCCGAGCGCATGAACCAGGATCGCCTCGCGCGTCTGCTCCCCCTTGGAAGCCGCGCGCGCCTTCTCGAGGCCTCGCCTCGCCCTCGTCATGGAGGCAAAATAGTACGATCGTTCGGTTCTGTCAAGCGGCTTTTCGAGGCCGTGCGAAGATAAGGCGCCGATGACCCGATACGTCCTCAAGCGGCTGGTGCTCCTGCCCGCGCTGCTCTTCCTGTTCTCGGTGGCCGTGTTCGCGATCGTTCAGGCTCCGCCGGGCGACTTCCTCACGACCTACGTCGCGACACTCGCGTCGTCGGGCAGCTCGATCAGCGCCGAGCAGGTCGAAGCGCTCCGGCGCGAGTACGGGCTGGATCGGCCGATCTGGGTCCAGTACCTGAAATGGATGGAGAATCTGGCGAAGGGCAACCTCGGCCTCTCCCTCGAGTACCAGCGCCCGAACGCCGAGCTCATCGGTGAGCGGCTGGTGCTGACGATGGTCCTGGCGCTCCTGTCGTTCGTCTTCACCTGGATCGTCGCGATCCCCGCGGGCATCTACTCGGCGATGCATCCGCGCTCGCTCGTCGACTATCTGCTGACGATCGTGAACTACGTCGGTGTGGCGACGCCCAACTTCATGCTCGCGCTCGTGCTCATGTGGGGCGCCTTCGCCTACTTCGGCGTCTCGGTCACCGGACTCTTCTCGCCCGATTTCGTGGAGGCCCCGTGGAGCCTCGCGCGCGTGCTCGATCTTCTGACGCACGTGTGGCTCCCCGCGGTGGTGCTCGGCGTCGCCGGCACCGCGCGGCTCACGCGGGTGATGCGCGCCAATCTCCTCGACGAGCTCAACAAGCCCTACGTCACGACGGCGCGCGCGAAAGGGCTCTCGGAGTGGCGGCTGGTGGTGCGCTATCCGGCCCGGCTCGCGCTCAATCCGCTCGTCAGCACGATCGGCTGGTATCTCCCGGCGCTCTTCTCCGGCAGCCTGATCGTCGCGACCGTCATGAACCTTCCCAACATCGGACCGCTCTTGCTACGGGCGCTGATCAACCAGGACATGTACCTGGCCGGCAGCATCCTGCTGATCTACTGCTTCCTCACGATCGTTGGCACCCTGGTCTCCGACATCCTTCTGGCCTGGCTCGATCCGCGAATCAGGCTCGAAGCGGGATGAGATGAGCGTCCTCGCTCCGGCCGCGCCGGCGACGGCCGAAGACCGCGTCTCGGTCGCCTCGAACTGGCGCCTGGTCTGGTGGCGCTTCCGGAAGCATCGCCTGGCGCTGGTGAGCGCACTCGTGCTGATCGCTCTCTACGTCGTCGTGTTGTGCCCCGATTTCTTCAGCACTCAGGATCCCGAGGCCACCGAGGCACGCCGGGCGTTCATCCCGATCCAGCACCTGCACCTCATCGACGGCCTGCGGCCGGCGCCGTGGGTGCCGGACGTCGTGGGTAAGCGCAACCCGACGACGTTGCGCATGGAGTGGCGGGTCGACGAGAGCCAGCGCATCCCGGTTCGGTTTTTCGCCGCCGGCTATCCCTATCGCCTCTTCGGTCTCATCCCTACTCGCATCCACCTGCTCGGCGCGACCGGGTCGGACGGCCGCGACCGGCTGCACCTGCTCGGTACCGATCGGCTGGGACGCGATCAGTGGTCTCGCCTCGTTCACGGGACGCGGACGTCGATGACGATCGGCCTCACCGCGGTCACGTTCTCGATCGTCCTGGGCGTGCTGCTCGGCGGAATCTCCGGCTATTTCGGCGGACCCGCCGACGCGGTCATCCAGCGCTTGATCGAGCTCCTGCAATCGCTGCCGACGATCCCGATCTGGTTGGCGCTCACCGCCGCCTTGCCGCGCGACTGGTCGCCGCAGCAGGTGTTCTTCGCGATCACGGTGATCCTGTCGCTGGTCGGCTGGACCACGCTCGGCCGCGAGGTCCGCGGGCGCTTCCTGGCGCTGCGCGAGGAGGATTTCGTGCTCGCGGCCGAGCTGGCCGGGGCGAGTCAGCGCCGGATCATCGTGCGCCATATGGTCCCGACGTTCCTCTCGCACATCATCGCGACCAGCACTCTGGCGATCCCAGCGATGATCATCAACGAGACGTCGCTCTCTTTCCTGGGTCTCGGCATCCGACCGCCCGCGATCAGCTGGGGCGTGCTCCTGCAGGAGGCGCAGAACCTCCAGACGGTGGCGCTGGCGCCGTGGCTCCTGATACCGGGCGCCGTGGTGATCGTCTCGGTCCTCGCCTTCAACTTGGTGGGTGATGGCCTGCGCGACGCGGCCGACCCGTACAGCCAGTGACGCCGGTCCTCCAGGTCAATGACCTGCGCGTCCACTTCTTCCTCGATGAGGGGCTGGTACGCGCGGTCGACGGCGTGAGCTTCGACGTGCACGAGGGACAGGTGGTCGGGATCGTCGGCGAGAGCGGCTGCGGTAAGAGCGTCACGATGAAGGCGATCCTCCAGATCGTCGAGCCGCCTGGCCGTATCGTGGGCGGCCGGATCCTGTTCCAGAAGGACGCCGCGCCGCCCGTGGACCTGGCGCGGCTCTCGCCCAGGGGCGCGGAGCTGCGGGCGATCCGCGGCGCCGAGATCGCGCTGATCCCGCAGGAGCCGATGGCCGCGTTCAGCCCGGTCCATTCGGTCGGCGACCAGATCATCGAGGCGCTCCGGCTGCACGAGCGTCAATGGCGCCCGACCGGGCCGCGGCTCTCGCGCGCCGAGGCGCGCTCGATGACGGTCGATCTCTTCAGGAGTGTGGGCATCTCGATGCCCCAGGAGCGCGTCGACGCCTACTCGTGGCAGCTCTCGGGCGGGCTACGCCAGCGCGCGATGATCGCGATGGCGCTCTCCTGCCGTCCGCGCCTCCTGATCGCGGACGAGCCGACGACGGCCATCGACGTGACCACGCAGGCGCAGATCCTGAACCTGCTCCGCGACCTGCAGCGCCGCCACGGCACCGCGATCGTCTTCATCACGCACGACCTGGGCGTGATCGCGCAGATGGCGCGCTACGTGGTCGTGATGTACCTCGGGCGCGTGATGGAGCAAGGGCCGGTGGAGCAGATCTTCCACGCGCCCAAGCACCCGTACACGCGCGCGCTCCTGAAATCGATCCCGAGCGTGAACGTCGCGCCCCGCACCTTGCTGCCCACGATCGCCGGCTCGATCCCGCATCCGCTCGGGCGCCCGGGCGGGTGTCCCTTCCACCCGCGCTGTCCCGACGCGATTCCCGGTGTCTGCGCGGAGCGCGTGCCGGCGCTCGGGCCGGTCGGGCCGAGCCAGCTCGCGAGCTGCTTTCTCTACCACCGCGA
>Ga0075433_10001336_pt1 | contig 18039 bp, 20 predicted proteins | sample RhiMethybrSRZTD2_FD_75299 | JGI IMG/M metagenome (GOLD analysis project Ga0075433, IMG submission 75299) | Populus rhizosphere microbial communities from Tennessee, USA - Rhizosphere MetaG P. TD hybrid SRZTD2 | ecosystem: Host-associated > Plants > Roots > Rhizosphere > Soil | place: USA... | reverse complement strand
ATCGGCTACTGCAACATCACCAAGTGCTGCACCAAGGTGTGCCCCGAGCACATCCACATCACCGACAACGCCATCATTCCGCTCAAGGAGCGGGTAGTCGATCGCTACTTCGACCCAATCACCAAGCTGCTGAGGATATTCCAGTAGCGCACAGGTCGGTGCGAGCTCGAGACACGTCGGTGCGATCCGTACGTAGTGTCCGGCTTCAGCCGGACCAGCACGGTTGTCGGTGCGATCCCGTTCGTAGTGTCCGGCTTTAGCCGGACCGGCGCGGTTGTCGGTGCGATCCCGTTCGTAGTGTCCGGCTTTAGCCGGACCGGCGCGGTTGTCGGTGCGATGGTGCTGACGCCGGTCGGTGCGATTGTCAGAATTCTTCAGTAGGAGTGCAGGGCCTTCGCTGTTGCTCGGCGGTGCGGGGCTCGTCTTCGCCTCGCGTGCGGGGCGCTCGCTTCCGCTCGCGCGGTGCGGGGTCTCGCTGCGCTCGACGTGCGATTCTCGCAGTGCGACAGCATGTCACCGATCGCGGAATGGTTTCGCGAACGGGCGTAGTCGGCGGCCGAGCGACCCTTACAGTCGATCTGATTCCTGTCGGCGCCGGCCCGCAGTAGCAACATCACCAGTTGGGTTTCGCCGCGTGCGGCGGCCTCCATCAGCGGCGTGATCAGGCAGTCCATGAGGGTGGCTGGATCGTACGCGTCGCCGCCTGGCTGAAGCTCGCTGAACCAGCGTTGATTCGCCTTGGCGCCGCGCTCGAGGAGCAGAGCAGCGATCGCTGGATCATGTTGAAGGATCGCTTCACGCAGCAGCGGAGTGCCCGAAGGGGCGTCGGCGCGTGCGCCGGAGTCGAGCAGCAGCTTGACCAAGTCGATTCGCCTGGATCGCACTGCCTGGTAGATTGCCTCGAACTCGTGGTGGTCGGGCTTCGCTCCAGCGGCGATCAGCATTCGAACCAATTCCGGCTGGCCCGTCGCGACGGCGAGCTCTAATGGCGTCGAGGGCCTCACAGCGTAGCCGACGCTTGGTGGTCGTTCGGAACACGTGACCTGCACGTGCCTGGCGACCAGCGCACGGACCCGCGGCGCGTCACCGCGCCGGAGGGCGTCCACGAGATCTTCATTGCATCTACCATCGGGTCGCAGCGGCACTGGCAGATCGTCATCCGCCGTGTTGCACGCCGTTGCCAGTAATGCCGAAAAGAGCAGGACGAGACCGATGGCGACTCTCACCATGGATACTTAGACTTAGACACTGTTTTCGGTCGTTCGGCTATCGGCGACTACCGACGCGCGTCAGCACCCTCGCACCGACCCGCGTAAGCCCGTCGCACCGACAGCGCAGCCGGATCGCACCGACACACGTCAGACGGATCGCACCGACGCCCGTCAGTCCGATCGCACCGACAAGATTCAGGATCGCGCGGCTTCAGATTGCGGCTGCGGTGTCGAAGCGAAAGACGTCGAACCGGAGTCCCTCGTCGTTGACCCAGCTCGTTCGCTCGCATGCGCCGTTGGTCGCGTCGGCGATGATGGCCGACCAGAAGGCGCGGGCTGCCGCGTAGTGCTCGATGACCCGGACCTCCCAGGTGCCGTGGAATCTCGCGAACAGCAGGTGTGCGGCTGCGCGACCCACGCCGTGGCGGCGAAGGCCGCGCACGACGAAGAACTCGGCCATGTCGGCCACGCCTGCGGATCCGGTGACCACGGATACCGTTCGCACGAGCGCAAAACCCACGACGTCGTCGTCGGCAGTGATGAGGAACGGCTTCCGCCATTCATCGGTCCAGTAGGCGTCGAGGTGGGGATATGGAAACGTGCCGTCAGGGTCGGGAGCGCGTGGCAGCACTTCGCTGAAATCGTAAAGGTACAGCTGCAGCAGATTGCGCAGCGTCGTCCGATCCTCAGCCGAGGCGGGGATCACCTGAACGCGCATTCCGGATTCCCGGTCTCATTGCGGTGGCAGAGAAGGCGCATCTGACGCCGACTCGAGAACCTCACGTGCCCGCGTAACATCCTCGGCTCGGACGAGCAGATGCACGCCGCCAAATCCGGGTGCCAGCCCGGGGTCCACGCCTAACGTGTACTCGTCGGGCAGGAACACCTCGATGCCCTCCGCTTCGAGCAGCGATTTGAAGAATTCCGCTTCGTGGAGGAACGCACACGTCCGCAACTCCGTCCACTGAGTCTCGTGTCTGGTCATGGCCGCACCGCGTTGATCGTCAGTATCGCACCGACGAGCGCCTGTACCTCGCCGATCGGCATAGGGCTCGCACCGGCAACCGTACCGGTCCGGCTAAAGCCGGACACTACGTACGCGATTGCACAGACGGATCGCACCGCGCGAGCGAAGCGAGCCGCAGCTTCGTGCACTCCTGCCATCGGTGTTTCTCCTTACAGATCTCTCCGGACGCTTGCAGAGTCGTGGTTACACAACAGTCAGTTGACCGAGATCATTGGCCTTTTTGCCTGGCACACTCGCTGCACGGCCCCAAGCGTGACTGATCGCCCCCGGATCATCATCTCCCTGCCGGATTCTGCGGAATGTGCAACGGTTGCGGAGTGGCTGGCGGCCGACGGGTTCGAGCCCGTGCGCCGGCCAACACCGCAAGCCGCGGCAGACGAGATGCGCGATCGCCCGTTCGCACTGCTCGTCGTCGATGCCGAGCATGCGTTCAAGCGGGGACTGCATGCGCCGACAGCGGCGCGGCACGTGCCGACCATCGTCATTGGCGGCAGCGGCGCCGGATCGAGCGCGGACGGCATCAGTGGACAGACGGTGTATCTCACCCGGCCGATCGATCGCGCGATGTTCGGCTGCTTCGTCTCGATGGCCATCCTCGACAATCGCCCCGCGCGCCGATCGATGCGCAAGTTGGTCAATCGCTTCGACGCCGTCGTCAACGGCGTGCCCTCGCACATCCTCGATGTGAGCTTCGAGGGGCTGCGGATTGAACTGGCCGGTGAGAAGCGCGCTGCGCTGCCGCCGTACTTCACCGTGCGGGTGCCGCTGGTTGGCGTCGCAGTGACCGTGCAGCGGATGTGGTCGCGGTCGGCGATGAAGCGCAGCCCGGCGATCTGGTACGGCGCCGCGCTGTCGCAGAACCGAATCGCGATCAACGAGGCGTGGCGCCGATTCGTCGATACCGTGCCGGCGGCGAGCGAGAAGGCCGTCGAGGTGCACACGTAGGGCTCGAGACCCGGAGGAGGCAGCATGATCTGGTTTTTTGCAGTGATCGTCGTGATGGGCTTCGCGTTGGTGAAGATTCGCCGCCAGCGGAAGATGCGTCAGGCCAACGCGCAGTAGCGAGAGACGTTCCGAGACGTTACGTCGCGGAGGGATCGTCGAGGCTCGGGATCGGATCGGTGAACGCAATGCCGGCGCGGTACCGCGGCGTCGGCGCCATCTCGAACGACGACCACGCAACCACCGCCGTTGTCTTCACCGAGCCGCGCGCTGGAGACAGCACGAACTTGACGCGCTGCTGTGGGCGCAGCGCTATCGTCGCCCGGACTTGCGCGCCCGAGGCGGAGAGATCGATCAACGCCACCGGGCTGCCGTCGATGAACGCCTCTTCGTTGTCGGCCGGGCGCATCCGCTTGGCGCGCCGCTGCGGCCGCGCCGGGAGCGGATTGGCCAGCACCGTCAACCACACTTGCGGGTGCACGTCACCCGGTTCCGACGACATCAAATCGGCTGCGCGCTCCGGCGGAAGCAGTCGCACGTCGATGCCGCGTGTGTAGCGCTCGGTGTGCAGGCGCGCCATCAACGTCGAGCCAGGTCCAGTCGTCGCCACCGCCTGCTCGATGACCACCACCTCGGGAAGCTTCGTTCCGATCGCTTCGAGGGCCTGAGGTACGTCGGTGTGGACGACGGGAATCACCTGCGCCGCTCTACTGGCGTGAACGTTCCACGCCGCAAGCAGCTGCTCGGAGCCAATGAGAAGCGTGCACGGGTGTGCACCGGTCCGCGAACTCATAGTGTGCGATGAGAGGAAGAGCAAGATGGTCGCCACAGCGGATGTTGGCGCTAACTCGCTGATTCGTCGTTCGCTCGATGACGCGAGCTGCCATTTAATGAGCGATGCACTTGACAGAATCTGTCACGGTGGGCAGGGAACTCTGGTGTGGTCAGACTTTCTGTTGGGGCCCCCTTGAGCCGGCCCACCTGGGCCGCCTAGAGGCGGCCTCTACTCTCGAACGCGTCGGCCTGCTCGTGCGCGTGATAGGAGGATCGCACGAGCGGTCCCGACTCGACGTGCACGAACCCTTTCTGCATCGCGATCGTCTTGAGCTCGGCGAATTCGTCGGGGTGATAGTAACGATGCATCCTGGCGTGCTTCGGGGAAGGGCGGAGGTACTGGCCGATCGTCAAGATGGAGACGCCGACCTGCCTGAGATCGTCGAACACGGTGACGATCTCATCGACGGTTTCGCCGAGGCCCACCATGATGCCGGTTTTGGTGGCGATGTCCGGACGGTAGCGGCGCGAGCGATCGAGCAGCTCGAGCGACCGCGGATACCTGCCGCCCGATCGCGCCATGCGATAGAGGCGCGGCACCGTTTCGATGTTGTGGTTCAGGACGTCTGGCGAGGCATCGAGCACCGCGCGCAAAGACGATTCGATCCCCTGAAAGTCCGGAATCAGCACCTCGACGCGGCACGAGGGCACGCGCGCGCGCACGGCGCGGATGGTGTCGGCGAAGATCGACGCTCCGCCATCGGCGAGATCGTCGCGATCGACCGAGGTGATGACGGCAAAGCGAAGCGCCATCTGCGCCACGGCTTCCGCCACGCGCGCGGGTTCGGCCGTATCGAGCTCCGTCGGCTTGCCGTGTGCCACCGCGCAATACGCGCACGCGCGGGTGCAGACGTCGCCCAGGATCATGAATGTCGCCGTGCCGTGATGCCAGCATTCGCCGATATTCGGACAGCGCGCGTCCTCGCATACGGTGTTCAGCTTGAGGTCGTGCATGATGCCCTTGAGCCGCAGGTAATTGGGCGACCCGGGCGCGCGAACCTTGAGCCAGGCGGGTTTCGGCTCTCGCGGCGACACGAACTGCAGCGGCGCTTCGACAGACACTCCTCGTAGTTTATCGGACCCCGGGCGACCGTGCGCAATGTCCAGCGACGCTCATCGATCCGATGTCGATAGGAGATAGCCAGCTACAATCGCCACGATGCGGAAGCTGGCGATCACCTGGCTGGGACACGCCACGTTCATCGTGCGGACGCCTGGTGGCACGCGCATTCTGCTCGACCCCTGGCTCACCGACAATCCGGCGTGCCCGGTTTCGCAGAAGAAGCCACCGCAGGTCGATCTGATCCTGGTCTCACATGGACATTCCGATCACATCGGCGATCTGGTCGTCTGCGCGCGCGCAAGTGGGGCGGTCGTCATCGCCGCGCCCGAGTTGTGCGACTGGTTGTCGCGCAAGGGCATTCAGAATCTGTCGCCGATGAACAAAGGTGGATCGCAGGTGGCTGCCGGTGTGCGAATCACGATGACCGACGCGCGCCACAGCAGCGGGCTCTTCGACAACGGGCAGATGGTCTACCTGGGTGAGCCGGCGGGCTATGTGATTCACCTGGAAGATCAGCGCACGATCTACTTCGCCGGCGACACCTGCCTCTTCGGCGACATGCGGCTCATCGGCGAGCTGTACTCGCCGCAGATCGCGATGCTGCCAATCGGCGATCGCTTCACGATGGATCCCGCCGCCGCCGCGCGGGCGTGCGAGATGCTCGGCGTGCGTCAGGTGGTGCCGATGCACTGGGGAACGTTCCCGATGCTGACGGGAACACCGACGGGCCTGCGCGCGCTGGTCGAACCAAAGGGTATCGAGGTCCTCGAGTTGAAACCAGGGGAAACGGCAGAATAGCGGTCAGCCTCGCGTCCGCGAATGAGAAATGCTCTACGGCAGTTGGCGCAATCGTTGTTGATTCTCTTGAGTCGGCCATCGGCCCGACGCCAGCGGCTGCGGCAGGCCGCCGTGTCGACCCCGTTTCCCAAGCAGTGGAAAGAGCTGCTGCGGGATCGGTGCAAACACTACCGACGGCTGCCGAGCGCGCTTCAGAAGCGATTCAGACAACAGGTGCAGGTGTTCCTCTCCGAGAGGAAGGTCACCGGCGTCGAGATGCGTGTCACCGACGAGACGAGACTGCTCGTCGCCGCGTCCGCGGTTTCGCTCAGCGTGGGCTGGCTAGACTACACATGGGACCAGCTAGCCGAGGTGCTGCTGTATCCGAACAACTTCGATCGAGACTACAACTTCGGTGGCACCGACTTCGCTGGCCAGGCGCATCCCTGGGGAATCGTGATCATGTCGGTGCCGGCCTTGGATCGGAGCTTCGAGGAAACGTCCCAGGCCTATCATGTGGGCTTCCATGAATTCGCACACCTGCTCGACTTGACCCGGACGCGCTTCGACGGGATTCCGGCGGGTCTCGGCGACGACTCGATTCGCCGCTGGTTGGCTATTATCGAGGACGAGGAACGGCGGCTCCGGAGGGGTGACTCGGTGTTGGATCCGTATGCGCTGACCGGCCCGGTCGAATTCTTTCCAACGGCTGTGGAAGCGTTCTTTCAAATCCCGGTCAAGCTCGCCGAGACGCATGCAGAACTCTACGAGTTCCTGTCGTCGTATTTCGCGCAGGATCCCGCATCCTGGGACCGTGCGATTCGTCCGTGACGGGGACGCGCAGAAGGATGCATGGCTCTGCAGCTCTTGAAACAGTCCCGGCTCCCGGAGCAGATCGTCGACCACGAATCGGACGACCGCGACGAGGGGCTCAGCGGGATTCGATGTCCTCGCTGCGCGTGGCGGCCAGAGGCATCAAGCCGCTGGTGCTGCGCTTGGATCGACACACCGGAGCCGTACTTCGACAGCTGCGGCACGGTGTGGAACACGTTCTCAACGAGAGGACGATGCCCTGGGTGCAATCATCAATGGCAGTGGACGTCGTGTCTGCGATGCGGCCAATGGTCGCGGCACGGGGAGTGGTACGAGGCTCGCTGAGGCTCGCCGGTGCGAGGCGCTCGCTTCGCTCGCGGTGCGAGTGCTCGCTTCGCTCGCAGTGCGGGCGCTCGTTTCACTCGCGGTGCGAGGCGCTCGCTTGACTCGCGCGAGTGCGGGGCTCGCTGCGCTCGCGTGCCGGCCCTTGGGTGGTTAGTTACATCGCAGGACTGAGACTGGTTCATGCAGCAAATGGTCTTGCTTTTGTTCCTTGCTTCTTTCCTTCGGTGGAACTCCTCAGGGCGAGGTAGCTGCTGTCCATCTGCAACGCATCGTGCATTGCGGCACGAATCTCGATATCGTCCTCTCTCCAAGCGGAGCAGTGTACGAGAGCGAAGAAGATGGGTGCGCAACACCGAAATCGGTTCTTCGACTTCACCACCTGCGGCCTGAACGTATCGCAGAGATCTTGCGACTTGCGGAGACCCTACGCTTCTACAGTCTGCCGGAGTTGATCGCCCCAAAACGATCATCGCCGACGAGGACCACATGGTTATCCGAGTGCGCTCCGCGATCGTGACAAGACCGTCCGAAGCGTCGGACTCGGCCGCCTTAAGGATCCCGACGCCGCGAGGCGGTTTCAGCGACTATGGGACGCCGTGTTGGCTCTGGTGCGCGAATCCAAATAACACCGCACCCGCGAGGCGAAGCCGAGCCTACTGAATAACGATCGTCCCCTGCAACGCCACGACGTCAGGCTGATTGTGGTCGTGGTAGCCGCACGAGCGGACGCGCGTGAGGTTCTGCGTCGTGCCGCTCGCCCCGGCGGTGATGAAGCCGACGTTGATCTCCGGGCAGTCGGTGTGTTCCGGGTGCGGATTCGAGTTCATGTCGTGCGGGCGGTTGTCGTTGTTCACGAACGTCACGCGCGAACCGGCGGCGACGGTGATGGTTTTTGGCGACACCCCGGCAGCAGTGATCGTGATCGTGCCGGCAACGGTGCCGCCACCGCCGCCACCACCGCCGCCCCCCGAGGGGCTGTTGGGATTGTCGTTGCCGCCGCACGCCGACGCGAGCAGCGACACACACGCACACGCCATCACAGACGCACGTATCGATGTCATCGGAAGAACTTCCTCGAGATGTTGAATCCCATGTACCAGTCGTCGCTGTTCGTTCCGCCGCGGGCAAGCTGGCCCATCGTCGTGCCGAACCCGTTCGAGAAGTTCAGCTGAAACACGTGGCCGCCGGCGCGCTTCTCGATGCCGAACGACGCGTGATTGACCCCCGGATCGTACCCCACGCGCGGCAGGATCTCGCCGACGACGTAGACGGTCGGACGGATGCGAAGCCGCGCGCCAACGCCGATGACAAACGTGTCGTTGTCGTCCACGACCTCGCTCGGCAGCGGGTTCGAGTTGTTCACCCAGATCGGCTCGAGATACACGGCGCCGTGGCTGCCCAACTCGCGCGAGACGACAACCCCGAGAGACGGCGTGTAGCTGTCCTTGAAATTGTTGGTGCCGTCGATCGCGGCCAGCACGTCGAGCCCGAATCCGTGTTCCTTCTGCTGAAGCAGACTGTACTGCCCGAAGAACTCGATCGTCTTGTTACTCGTGCGGTGAATGCCCACCTGCAGACCGCGCATGAGGCCGAAGCGATACTCGAGGCCGATCTGCGCGCCGCTGTCCAGGCCAAAAAAGTCGCTGGTCAGATCGCCGAAGTCGCCGGCGCCGAGCGGACGCAGGAAGCGATGCGTCACCCGGAACGCGCTCGAGAACCGCGGCAGGCGCAGCGTCGTCGGCAGTCCGATCAGCGTGAAGTCCGGCTGTGACGCGTTCGGATCCTTGTCGGGATCATCAGCGGGGGCCGGTGCGGCTGGCTTCGTCTGTGCCGAGCCGGTGCACGGCCACGCGGCCAGCAGCATCGTACAGGCGAGAAGAACTCTCATCAGGCGCATGCGATGACTCCTAGTTGTTGGGGGCGCCGATCTCGATCCAGCGCTTGATCACGAGGATCTGTCCGTCGGTGAGATAAGGCGGCCCGTTGAACGGCATCCGGCGTCCTGCGATGCCGGCTGCGCCTTCGAGTTTCTGTATCAGATAGCTGCCCTCGGGATTGCCGGGCACGACTCGCGTCGCTGATGGCTTGAGCAGGCTTGCGACGTTGACCAGGGCCGCGTACGAGTTGCCGGCTGTCAGATTGAGTCCGCCCGACGGCACGCGCCCCACCGCGGTGTGGCACTGCACGCAGGGCGTCCGCCCGCTCGAATCGCTGGTTTCGAAGATATCGTGCTGGATGCTGCTGAACGTCGGCTCGAGGTTTGGCGTGGGTCCTGTGAGATCGGAGAGCTTCTCGTCGCATCCGATCATCAGCGTGGCAGCGAGTACGACGAGAACGCGATTCAATAGGCGCATCAGTTTTTCTCCGGTGGTGTCTGCGGATCGCGGGCTTGGACCACCAGCGCGCCCTTCATGTCGCCGTGGCCGTCGCCGCAATACTCCGAGCACAGAATCGGGAACCGTCCTGCCTCGGTCGGCGTGAATTCGATGGCGACCGGCGTGGTTCCTCGCGGGATCTGCTGTTTGACTTTGAACTTCTTGATCTCGAGACCGTGGGGGCCATCGGCCGACACCACCATCAAGCGCAGCGGCTCGCCGACCACGGCTTCGATCGTCGCCGGCTCGAATGCATAGCGGCGCGCCACGATCTCGATCACGCGCGGCTCGGCGCGGGATGCATCCTTGTCTTGCGGCGCCTGCGCCGACAGATCGCCTGCCGCGAGTGCAGTCGTGAGGGTGACGATGACAAGCAGGAAGCGGAGCGACACGTAACCGGCTCGTCGGGTGAGCAAGGCGGATGCCCGATGTGGGACTTCATGAAACGCGGAAAAACCGTTGAAATCCATGGCTGTGCTCCAGCGGCCTGTTACCGGGGGGGTAATCGTGTCGAAAAAACGAAACCGGCTCGTCTTCAATCGATGCGGTATTTCGCGAGGTAGTAGCTTAGCGCGCGCTGACTGATGCCCATTAGCTCAGCCGCGTCCTTCTTCACGCCCCCCGCCTGATCGAGCGCGCGTCGAATCGTTTCCCGCTCCACCCACTCGAGGTTCTGATGCAGCCGCGATGAGGGCAGTCCCGTCGCCGGCGCCGATGTCGCGCCGAGCAGCGAGATCGATTGCGCCGTGAGCGTCGTGCTGCTGGCCAGCACCACCGCCCGCTCGATCGTGTTTTCGAGCTCGCGGACGTTGCCCGGCCAGTCGTAATGATTCAACGCGTCCGCCACTTCGCGCTCGACGCGGTCAATGCGCTTGCCCGATCGCTGTCGATGCTTCTCGACGAAATGGTCGATCAGCATCGGGATGTCCTCGCGCCGCTCGCGCAGCGGCGGAATCTCGATCGGGATGACATTGAGCCGATAGTAGAGATCCTCCTGGAAGCGAGCATCGCTGACCATCTGCTTGAGATCGCGATTGGTCGCGGCCACCACGCGGACGTCGACGCGCTGGGTTCGCTCGGCGCCGAGCGGTTCGAACTCGCGCTCCTGCAGCACGCGCAGCAGCTTGGCCTGCACCGCGGTGCTGAGCGTGCCGATCTCGTCGAGGAAGATCGACCCGCCATCGGCGAGCGCAAACTTCCCGCGCTTGGTCATCGTTGCGCCGGTGAACGCGCCGCGGACGTGTCCAAAGAGCTCCGATTCGAGCAGCGTGTCAGGGATGGCGGCGCAGTTCACTTTGATCAGCGGCATGTCGCGCTGCGCGCTGCGGTGATGGATCAGCCGCGCCACCATCTCCTTGCCGGTGCCGGTCTCGCCGGTGATGAGCACCGTGCTCTTGGTCCCCGCCACCAGCTCCGCACGATGGATCACCTCCTGCATCGCGCGGCTTCTGCCGACGATGCCGTACTGGTTGAACTCCGCGTCGCGCTCGCTGAGGAGGTACTCCTTTTCCGTGCGCAGGCGCTGGCTCTTCACCGCCCGTCGCGCCAGCGTCAGCAGCTCTTCGACCTCGAACGGTTTCTCGAGGAAGTCCTCGATGCCCAGCTTGAACGCTTCGCGCACGATCTGCGTGGAGCCGTGCGCGGTCATCATCACGATCTGCGGCCGCTCCGATTCGGGGACCGACGCCGACACCTCGCGTATCAGCTCCAGCCCGGTCATGCCGGGCATGAGGTTGTCGATGACCAGGAGATCGAACGCTCGCTCACCGAGCTGGCGCTGGGCCTCGCGGGCGCTCGACGCCTCGACGACCTCGTGTCCCTCGTCTCTGAGCGCGCGACCCAATCGTTTGAGAATCTTTTCTTCGTCGTCGGCGAGAAGGATCGAACCTCGATGCGGAGCACTCATGCTCCGCCTTCGTCGCTGCGCGACTTCCCGCCGTCGCCGCTGTGTGGCCTCGGCGAGGCAGGCTCTGTCACTGGCACGTCGATTCTGATCTCGGTGCCGTGTCCCAGACGACTGGTGACGGCGATCGTGCCGCCCAGGCCTTCGATGATGTTTTTCGCGATCGGCAGCCCGAGACCGGTGCCGGCGCGACGGGTCGTGAAGTACGGATCGAAGATGTGCGCCAGATCCTCGGCACCGATCCCGGTGCCGAGATCGCGGACGACGATCGAGGCGCGATCCTGACGCGATTCGGTGCTCACGAAGACCGCGGGCTGATTCGCCACTGCGACGCCGACCCCGCGCCGCGGTGTCGATGGGTGGCGGCCCTCGCCGCTGGCCACCGCGTGCGTCGCCGCCAGCACCGCGTGCCGCGCGTTGGTCAGGATGTTCACCATCGCGGTGCGCAGCCGTTCGGCGTCGGTGACCACGAGAGGGAGATTGGCATCGAGATCGATCTGCACCTCGGGTTCGGTCTGGCCGGCCCAGGCCGCCGCCACCGAGGCACGGCACACGTCGTTCAGGTTGGCCGGGGCCAGGTCGAAACGAATCGGCTTGGCGAAATCGAGCACGTCGGTGACGAGCGTGTTGAGCCGCTTGGTCTCGTCGTCGATGTCGGCCACTGCCTCCAGCCGATCGGGCGCCGTCACGTGGTCGCGCCGCAACGACGTCAGCGAGGCACGGATGATCATCAACGGATTGCGGATCTCGTGTGCGATCACCGTGGACAGGCGGCCGAGCGACGACAGGCGCTCTTTCTGCGCGGCCTCGCGCTGGAAGCGTCCGATCGAGTCGGTGAGCGTGTTGAAGGCCGTGGCGAGCAGACGCGCGTCGGCGTCGTCCCAGGCGCGGGTGCGCACCGAGACCTTGCGCGTCAGGTCGCCGGTGGCCGCGACATCGCGCATCGCGTCGGTGACGGCGGCGAGGGGGCGTGTCATCGTGCGTGCGACCGCGTAGCTGAGAATCGTCGACAGCAGCACGGCGACGATCAGCGCCGCGACCAGACCCGCACGCAGGCCGTTGAGGAAGCGCATGCGCTCGGTTCGCGATCGCAGCGTCAGCGTGATCGGTCCGGCATCGCCGTGACCGGATCGCATCGGCCGCGCCAGCGCGACGTACTCCTGGTCGCGCAATGTGATCGGCGTCGGCGCCTTCGCGGCGAGGACACCTTCGAGCGCGGCGTGCGATTCACGGCCGAGGGAGGAGGCGAGCACCTTGCCACCTGCCGCGAAGGCAATCTCGCTGTCGGTCAAACCCTTGAACTGATGCGCAAGCGTATCGTCCATGAAGAAGCCGGCGTTGACACGGCCGAGCAGCTTCACCGGCTCAGGGTATTTCAGAATCGGAACGCTCACCAGTTCGAGCACCCCGCGCGCATGTGGCAGGAACGTCGAGAACACTTCTCCGTCGTCGGGTCCCTTGGGCAGGTAGGACAGGGCAGTCGAATCGCGGCCGGCGGATGCGAGCACCACGCCCTTGGCGTTGGTGACGATCAACAGATCGGCACTGACCTGTTGGCGGATGTTTTCAGCCGGCCCCTGTACCGTCAACGGGTCGTCTTCATCGACGGCGGCCTGCAGCGTCGGGAGCTCGGCAACGAGGCGCGCCATTCGCGTGACGGTCTCGGTTCTCGTCTCGCGATGCATGTCGACCATCGTCGCCGCGTCGGAGAGTCCCTGCTCGAGATCGGTTTCGACGTCTCGTGACATGCGCGAATTCGCGAAGACGAACGCCAGCCCCAGCGACAACACCGACAGCAGTGTCGAGGCGATGAAGATGCGATTCGTCAGCGACGAGGCAATGCGCATGCGGTCACGCCGGCGGGATCGTCAGCACGATGATCAGCGTGCCGGTCTCGAGCCGCTGCAGCGACGGATCGGGATACGGCGTCACGAGCATCCACGATTCCGTTCGCCCATGATCGACCCTGGGCCCCCGTGCCACCCGTGCACGCCGGCTCCCGTACAAGCCTGCCAGCTTCCAACGATTGTAGCTGCCGGTCCGGCCGAATGCGTCGAAGGGGATCATGGTCTTCGGTTCCCACGCACCCGCCAGCCGCTGGACGGCCGGATCGGCCATCAGCGCCGTGAGTGTCTCGTCCAGCCCGAGCGGCGACACGTAGGCGCGGTAATTCTCGCGGTGGGCCGACGGCGCGAAGAGGGGCACGTATTCAGGCGCCTCGCGCCAGGGCCTGCCCTGCTTGCCCTGAGCGGAGTCGAAGGGAGCGACGTCGAAGGGCCTCTCGTCCAAGGACGCTGCTGAACGCAGATCCGTGCAGGTGAGGACGCACACCGCGAGTACGGCGCTCACCATGAAACCCCTCGATCGGCGCGCTATACTGCACGATTGACGTTCCCAGGAGAAGAGCGTGGCGTACATCATCTGTGAACCGTGCGTCGGTACCAAGGATACGGCGTGCGTTGACGTCTGCCCAGTCGACTGCATCCATCCGCGCAAGGACGAACCACAGTTTCAGGCAGCGGAAATGCTGTATATTCACCCGGACGAATGCATCGACTGCGGCGCCTGTGTGCCGGCGTGCCCGGTCGAAGCCATCTTCGCTCTCGACGAGACGCCGGAGAAGTGGGACCACTTCATCCCGAAGAACGCCGAGTACTACCAGCAGAAGGTCTGAGGTTCGGCTTCAGGACACACATGAAGAGTTTGGTACAGCCGGACACTGCGTACGGTTACGTCGTTTCCGTCGTTTACGTACGGTAGTGAGTGGGTTGCGGGGCCCACGGCACCAGCAAGGGTGGGACCATGCGGACGTTGCTCCGATTCACGCCTAAGACGCGGCTCGTCGCCTGTGCCGCAGCTCTGCTCGTTGGTGGCTCGTTCATCGCGCGCGCACAGGTGGGCGCCGATGCCGAGCTTCAGTATCAGCTCGCCACGCTGCTCTACGACGAGACGCGTTACCCGGAAGCGCTCCAGGCATTCGAGCAGGCCGCAAAAGCTCCCGACAAGGCGATGGCCATCCGTGCCCGCAAGGGCGTGGTGCGCAGCTCGCTGAAGGTCGCCGAATTCAAGCACGCGCGCACCGAGGCCGAACAGCTGCGTGCCGACGCGCCGGCCGATGCCGACGCGCTGGCGCTCTACGCCGACGCGCTGTGGTCCGCGGGAGTGTTCGACGAAGCCGATCGCGCGTATCGTGACGCGCTGGCGCGATCGCCCGACTCGTCGCGCGCCCGCTATGGTGTGGCGCGATCGCTGGCCGCAACCAGCCACCTGGAAGAGGCGCTCAACACCGCGCTCGCGGCATCGGCGTCAGCGCCGCGCGACGGCGAGATTCACGCCCTCGTCGGCGACATCTACGAGCGGCTGCATCGCTTCCTGCAGGCTGCCAACTCGTACAAGAACTACATCAATCTGCTGCCCAACAAAGATCGCAGCGAGAAGGCCGCGTGGGCGCGCGCGCAGGTGGACTTCCTCGAGTCGTTCGGCGATGTCCAGCCGGTCGACATCGACGACACCGACCTCAACATGCTGCACACGATCCCCTTCACGCTCCAGAAGGACAAGATCATCGTCAAGGCCAAGGTCAACGGCGGTCACCCGCAAGACTTCGTGCTCGACACCGGGTCCGAGGAAACCGTGCTCTCGCGCGACACCGCGAACCGCGAGCGTGTCCGGCCAGTCACCTACACACTGAGCGCCGGTGTCGGCGAGGTGGGTCTGCGCGGTCTGCAGCTGGCGCGCATCAAATCGCTCGAGCTCGGCACGCTCCAGGTGCGCAACCTGCCGGTGCTGATCAAGAACCCGGCGCTGCGCGGCATCCCCAAGCGCGAAGGCGAGTCGTTCTCGCCGCTGTCGATCGGGATGTCGATGATGATCGATTACAAGAAGAAGCTGCTGACGATCGGCCGCAAGCTGCCGCCGGTCGAGCCGGACATCCGCCTGCCGATGCGCGTCCATCGTCTTGCGATGGTGCGCGGCCTGCTCAACTCGAAGCTGCCGACTTACTTCGTCGTCGACACCGGCGGCGAAGTGATCTCGATCAGCGCCGAGACCGCCGACTCGTTGCCGGCCTCGCCGTTCCGACGCATTCCGCTGCGCGTGTGGGGCACGTCGGGATGGGATCGTGAGGCCTTCCTCATGCCGGGGATGAACCTCGACTTCGACACCATCGAGTACCGCAACTTCTCGCTGGTCGTCCTCAATCTCCGCGCACCCAGCCTGCTGCTTGGCTTCCAGTTGGGGGGCATCGTCGGCCACAAGTTCCTCGCGCCCTATCGGGTCTCGATGGATCTCGTGAACAGCGAGCTGAGGTTGGAGAAAGAGAAATCCTAGAAGGGGGCGAGGGGGCAGGGGGCAGGGCTGTCTTAGGATGTAAGGCAAAGCGCCGGCCTTAGGAATTGGCCCTTCCGCGCGCACGTTCATTTCTTCCAACGATGGATCGGCACGACGGCTGGTTTCTGCTCGCGATGGGTGCTTGCTTCGTCGTGTTTGCGCGGCCGTACGGCCGCGCGCTCGGCGAAGGCATGGAGAGACCATCAACGCCCGAGCGGCGTGCGAAAGACATTCGCATCAATATCGTGATAGCCCGCCTCTTTGGAGCAGGACTAGTCGGTTGGGCGCTGTGGCTGCTTCTCCTTTCTAGCTAATCGCCTAAATCCTGGACAGCACTGCCCCCTGCCCCCTCGCCCCCTGCCCCCTTCTGACCATCGCTGTGTAGAAGCCCCATACGGTGAGTCCAACGACGATCGCCACCAGCAGCATCGTCTCGCCGAAGAACCAGGCCGATGCGTCGAGAGTGGGGATCACGTCGAAGAGCAGCGAGCTCACGAACGCGCCGACGACGAATGCCAGCAGACCACCGAAGCGGACGATCACCAGAGCGGCGGTGCCGAAATACAACAGACCAAGCAGCGCGCCTATCCAGTGTTGATCGTTGCCGAGCGCCTGCAGCACGACAAAGAACGCGGTGAATGCGATCACGGCAGCCCATTGACTGCGAAGCATCATCCGCATCGCGAACAGAATGAAGAAATAAAACAGGACGTTCCTGATGGCGTAGAACCCTTCCTGGAGAACGACACCGAGTGTGCTGCGCAGACCGAGCAGGACATCGACCTCGCCGGGGAACGCGATCAGCTCCTTGTTCACGACGGCGAGCGTTCTGAAGAGCAGCGCGAACCAGACGCCGAGCGCCACGCCGATGAGCACGTCGCGGCCCACGACCGGGTCGGAGGTGCGTCCGGTCAGCACGCTGGTCCACGACACCAGGACGTGAGGCCAATGACGCCTGACGAACGGCTCGAGTGCGAGATACACCGTCCACAGCAGCACGCCGTAGAAGACCGACGTGCAGACCGCCACCAGAAATAATGCGACCGTCTCCACCGTTCCCGATACGTGACTCTGGCAGGCCCAGATGACCATCAGACCACTGCCGACGTAAGCAGCAAGGCGCGCCGCGCCGCGACGGTCGCCTCGACCTTCGCGCACGTTCTTGCGGGCGAGAATCGCGGCGCCGATCAGAATCGCGATCATCGCAAAGAGCAATAGAAACGCGTAGGCAGTGCCGGTGTCGCTCGAGGCGTCCGACATCCTCCATGGCTTCTGCCACGGCCCCATGACCATGAAAGCGACCGGCCGTCCTCCGAACGCCGCGGCCTCGATGCGCAAAGGTCGGCCGCTCTCAGGCCACTTCCCAGTCCACGCCGCACGCGTGTCGGAGGCGGCCAGGAAGGTCCACTGCGGTTCCGCCTGCTGCAATGTGGTCTGATCGAGCGCGGCGAGCTGAAAGAGCGGCGACCAGTCCACCGCTGCCGCGCCCACCGGCGATTCCTGCTGCTGCGGCGGAATCGCCTCGAAGTACGTAAGGCGTCCGCGATGATCGAGGTTGACCTGGGTCATGCCCGACGAGATCGGCGGCGGATCGGCCCGATCGACGATGCCGGGCGTGAGCAGGTCGGTGTGAAAGGCCGTCGACACCAGTGGCTCGCTGCTTTGACGGTACCAGAAGCCGAGCGGCGAGGGTTGTTGCGTGAGCACCGCATCCCACTTGGGCGATGGTCCATCCGCTTTGCGGACGTAGTCGAGCAGCGACGAGCTCCATTCGAAACCGACCGCGGAGTCGCGTGGTCTCGCGTCGTATCCCAGACGGGCGATCGCATCACGCGCCTTCTGCGTGAGAACATCGCGCGAGTACTCGGGGCGCAGGCGATCGAACGGACTGTCTCTGAGCGCAAGCCCGAGCGCCACGGCGAGACCGGCGACGACGGCAATAAACATCGACCAGGCGATCGACCGTCGCAGTCCCCTGCCCTCTCCAGCGGCAGCCACCATCTCGGGTGATGGCGTCTCTCCCGCAGCCAGCATCGCGGCCAGCGGGTCGCCGCCCGGAAGCGCCGCCGCGACCGCGAGCGCCGAGGCCGGCCGGCGATCGGGCGACGGATCGAGACACCGCAGGATCGCGGCATCGATCGCTGGATCGATATTGCTGACCACCTCGGACACCGGCGTCAGCGCGCGCGTCTCGTGCTGATTCACGAGATCGCCGATCGTCGCCGCGGTAAACGCGCGCCGTCCGGCGAACAGCTCGTGCATCACCAGGCCGAGCGCGAAGATGTCGCTGCGCTGCGTGACCTCGCGGCCGAGCAGTTGCTCGGGCGCCATGTAGGCCGGCGTGCCGGCCCGAACATCGTCGATGCGTCCGGCCGCGGCGAGTCCGAAATCCATGATGCGCACGCGACCCGCGCCGTCGA
>Ga0075433_10001335_pt1 | contig 18040 bp, 9 predicted proteins | sample RhiMethybrSRZTD2_FD_75299 | JGI IMG/M metagenome (GOLD analysis project Ga0075433, IMG submission 75299) | Populus rhizosphere microbial communities from Tennessee, USA - Rhizosphere MetaG P. TD hybrid SRZTD2 | ecosystem: Host-associated > Plants > Roots > Rhizosphere > Soil | place: USA... | reverse complement strand
TTCGTCGGCCGCAGGTAGATGTACTCGTAGCGTCCGTCGCCTTGCAGCCGAAAGGCGATGCCGATGAAACCGCGAGCGCCCTCGCCTGCACCAGCAGACGGTTGACCCGCTACATCCACCTCGATCACTCCATTGAGGAATGACTGGTCCTTGACAACCGCGTACGAGGTCGCGTTGTCAGCATTTGGCGCCGCGATCACTTGGACCGCACTGCGGCCTTTGAAGGTGATCTGCTTGATCGATACGTTCTTTTCCGTGAGCCGGTCGGGACTCTGCGCGGCGAGCGGAACGGCAAGGCACATCACCATGCACACACGCGTCAGCATCATGAGGATCGAGATTCTACCGCCGACGCCTGCGCCCATCAGATGAATTCCGCGTTAACGTTCCTCGCGCGTCTTCCACGTAAGCTGCGACAGGAGGCCCGCGACCTATGCGATCGCTCCTCGTCTTCATCGTTCTTCTCGTCGCCATTCCCGTTTTCGGACAGACGCAGCCCGCCACCGTACGAGTCGCGACACGTGAGGTGAGGCCGTTCGTCTTCAGGCAAGGTGACGAGCTGCAGGGATTCAGTATCGACCTGTGGCAGGAGATCAGCTTGCGCCTCGGGATCAAGTCGGAGTTTGTCGTCAAACCGACGGTTCAGGAGTTGCTCGAGAGCGTCCAGTCGAAGGAGACGGCACTCGGCATCGCCGCAGTCTCGATCACAGCCGAGCGCGAGCAGGCCTTCGATCTGTCGCAGCCGATGTTCGACGCCGGACTGCAGATCCTCACCCCGGTGACGACCAGCTCCGGCGGACTCTTCGACGCCATCGTCTCCGGCGTGCTGACGTCAGCGGCGCTGCCGATCCTCGCCGGCGTCATCATCGTGATCCTGGTGATCGCGCATCTCGTCTGGTTCTTCGAGCGTCGCAATCCCAGCGGTGTGCTGTGCGGCCGACCCTACTATCCGGGCATCCTCGAGGCCGCATGGTGGGCGGCGTCGACGCTCGCCACGCAGGCCGATCAGATGCCGCGAACGGCGCTGGCGCGGGTCATCGCCGTGATCTGGATGTTCTCGAGCGTCGTGTTCATCGCCTACTTCACCGCGTCGGTCACGTCCACGCTGACGCTGCAGCATCTACGCGGCGACATCAACGGGCCAGACGACTTGCCCGGCAAACGCGTCGCCACGGTCGTCGGCAGCACGGCGGAAGAGTATCTGCTGCAGCATCACATCGACCGCGTCCCGTTCTCGAAGATCGACGATGCGCTCGACGCGCTGCGGCATCAGAACGCCGATGCGGTCGTCTACGACGCGCCGGTGCTGATGTACTACGCGTCGCATGAAGGCAGCGGCAAAGTGCAGACGGTGGGATCGATCTTCCGCAAGGAGAGCTACGGCATCGTGTTTCCGGCCGACAGTCCGTATCGCAAACGCGTCAACGAGGCACTGCTCCACATCAAGGAAGACGGCGCCTACGATCGGCTCTACGCGAAGTGGTTCGGCGGCGGATCGTAGAAGTGGGCCGCGGCCCCCACATGTTTGATCATTCGTGCCGTAGCGCCACGATCGGGTCGACTCGCATCGCACGGCGCGCCGGAACCAGGCATCCCAGCAACGCCGACCCCATGAGCGCGGCCGACGCCACCGCGAGTGAAATCGGATCGGACGGCGACACCTGCACGAGCTCGGAGGCGAGAACTCGATTGACGAGTACCGCCGCCGCGAGGCCGACGACGAGACCTACTCCAGACGGCAGCAGGCCCTGCCGACCGACCAAGGTCAGAATGTCGCGCGCGTCAGCACCGACCGCCATGCGCACGCCGATTTCCTGCGTGCGCTGCCGTACTGAATGCGCGACGACGGTATAGAGACCTATGGCCGCTAGCAGCAGTGCAATCGCCGCGAAGATGAGGAACAGCGAGCCGTAGAAGCGTGTGTCCCAGAACCTCTCCATTCGATCGACGATCGACATCGGCCCATACATCGGGAGATCGGGATCGAGCGCGCGCACTTCGCGGCGCATGGCATTGGTCAGACGTGTGGCCGCATCGCGAGTGCGAACAAGAATCCATGCACCGCCGCCTGGTTGCTGGCGGTACGGGAGATACACGACGGGATCGATCCGCTGTCGATTCATATCGTTCTGCACGATGTTCGACACGACACCAACCACGGTCACCCACCGCTGAGGGGTCTTGACGTCCCACACGCGTAGCTGCTTGCCGATCGGGTTCTCCCGCGGCCAGAACTGGCGCGCGAGCTGCTGATTCACGATCGCGACCGGGGCTGCTGATGCGACGTCGGTGTCGTTGAACTCGCGGCCGGAGAGCAGCGACGCCCTCACCGTTCTGAAGTATGGCGGCGCGATCTTCACGGTCGACAGCCTCGGCCGGCTCCCATCGTCGGCCGCGACGCCGGCGAGCTCGTAGCGGACGCGCGTCGAGCCCCACGACGGCAGCATATCGACCGTCGTCACCGACTCCACACCAGGCAGCGCCTCGAGACGCGCGGCGAGCCGATCGTGAAACGCGATTCTGTCCTCGGGGCGCGGATACCGGGCGGCGGGAAGATCGACGGAACCGCCGATGACGTTGGTGAGGTCCACGCCCATGTCCGCTGTGTGGATCTTCACGTAGCTGCGGATCATCACGCCGGCTCCGGCCAGCAGCACAACCGCCAGCGCCATCTCGCCGGTCACGAGCATCGCGGACAGACGCTGACTGCGGCCGCCACCGGTTGCGCGCCTGCTGCCGTCCTTGAGTGCGTTGTTGACGTCGAGCACCGAGAGTCGGAGCGCCGGCGCCAACCCGAACAACAATCCCGTGCCCGCCGACACCGCGATCAGGTACGCGAGCACGCGCAGGTCGAGCGTGTAATCGATGATCAGCCAGCCGGATTTCGCAGTCATCGCCAGCTCGTAGGCGCGCACGCCCCACTTGGCGATCCACCAGCCCAGAAAACCGCCGGCGGCCGACAGCATGACGCTTTCGATCAGGAGCTGCTGGACGATCCGCCACCGGCGCGCGCCGAGCGCCATGGAGATCGAAATCTCGCGTGACCGCTGCATCGCACGAGCCAGCAGCAGATTGGCGAGGTTGGCGCAGGCGATCAACAGCACGAAGCCGACAGCCGCCCACATCGATCCGTAGATCAACATGGCGTTCGGGCCGATGAAGAACTCGTGAAAGCGGCCGACCGCAGGCCGGAAATCCTTGTTCGTCGCCGGATACTCCAACGCGAGCCGTTTCGCGATCGTCTCGATCTCAGCGCGAGCGCTCTCGGGCGTCGCGCCCTCGGCCAGCCGCGCCACGACGCACCAGGTGTCGCGGTTTCCGCGATCCAGCACCTGCGGAGTTTTCACGAGCGGAACCCACACATCGACCTTCTGCGGGAAGGAGAAGCCCTCCGGCATCACACCAACGATCGTCATCGGAGCGCCGTTCTTCTTCACAACGCGGCCGATGACGGATGGATCCTTTCCGTAGTGACGCTTCCAGAAGTCGTAGTTCAGGATGCCGACGAGAGGCGCGCCGTCGACTTCATCGGCCGGCGAAAAATCGCGCCCCAGAATGGGCCGTTGACCGACCACCGTGAAGACATCGGCGCTGTTTTCGTTCGACTGGACGTTCTCGACCAAGTCGTTGGTGTCGCTGTAGACGAAGCCGACGCCATGGACGATCGCCATGCCCTCGAACGATCTGGCCTGAGCTCGGTAGTCCTCGAAGTCGGCGTACGCCACGCAACAGCCGCCGTTGCTGATGTAGAGAAGGCGATCGTTCCGATGCACGCCGGCAAAGCCTTTGAACAGCACGGCGTTGGTCACGGTGAACACGGTGGCGTTCACGCCGATACCGACAGCGAGGGTCGCAATCGCAACTGCTGTTGACGCGCGCGAGCGCAGCATCCCGCGAAACCCGAGACGAACATCCTGTGCTGCGGACTCCAGCCATCCGGCGATCTGCATGTCGATCGATCACCTTATCGCGTCGACGGCGGTCGCGGAAGCACGTTCTTGTCGAACGCCGTCAGCACAGCGTCGACGGCGGCCTGATTGCTGATCGACCACGCCGCCAGATCGGCAAGCATGTTCACCTGCAGCGGCTTCAGCTTGATCACCTTCGTCTTGTTCTCTCCGAACGTGGCGTAGTACGGGAAGTGCGCGAGGTCTTTGGCCTGGTTGCTCAACTGCTTCGGATTGGGCGGCGTCACCCACGACTTGATCGGGTCTTTCAGCTCGCCCTTCCACTTCGCGCCGGCGTAGTTGTAGACGAAGCAGATGTTGAGCCCGGTGTAGCGGCGGATGTTGTAGATCTCGTTCGGCTTCACCTCCCAGTTGTGGCCGCAGACGATCGCACCGCCGCCATCGGCGGTCGACTTGTCGAAGCCGTCGATCACCTCTCTGTATTTCGCGGCGTCGAACACCGCGTTCATCGTCTTGTCGCCGCTGCCGTCGCGGATTCGCAGTGGCATGAAATACGACTGCAGCTGCTCGCTCTGCGTGTACGGGCTGCTGGAGTTCACGAAGATGATGACGTTGTGCACCTGACGGACCAGCAGCGGCATGATGCCCAGGTTGTCGGTGAAGCCGCCGTCGCCGTGGGCCAGCTCGGATGATGCCGGCGTCGGCACGCCGTCGTGCACCGCGAGATTGTTGAACGCCGGAAACGCGACGGCGGCCTGTCGGAGCGCGTTGCGAAAACGCTCGGGTACTTGCTCGCCGAGCATCAGCTCGAGCTGCGGGGCGGCGCCGCTGCTCGCGATCACGTCCGCGAGCGTGAAGGGTCGCTGCTCTGGACCGGGACCGACCATTACCATCGATTTCGAGTCGGCCGCGGGCGCGACGACCAAACGGTCATAGGCCCAGGGCCAGAAGTACGCGCCCCCGATCAAACCGAACCGCTGGCGGATGCCCGTGTAGAGCGGCGTGTACTCCACCGGGATCAGACGCGGATAGTCCTTGCCGTTCTGTTTCACCAGTGTGCCGCCGACGATCAGAAACGGCCGCCCAGCAGCGGCCACCACGAAGTCGCCGAACGGCCGGCCCGACGCGCGGCTCATCTCGATCGCGGTGTCGCGATCCCACGCATAGAGATGACGATTGCCCTCCGGCACCAGTCGATCGAGAAAAATCTGCCCCAACAGATGTGCGTAGGTCTTGTTCTGACGATCGGGCTCGGCGACCTCGCGCTTGCGGACCTTGCGCAGTGCCGAGCGCGCGGTGACGAGAATGCTGCGCGCACGGGCGATGTCGATACCACCAATCGAATCGGGCAGAAAGCTCGGCACCTCTTGAATGCCGACATGACCGAGCCCCGAATTCACGACGCGTTCGGCGAGGAGACCTGCCGGCAGGGTCTCAATCGTCTTCGCGTCGAGCGGCGCGTCGGTGCCGAGAAGATCGGTGAGCGAGCCGGGATAGTACGTGAACGGCACCGCGGCCCAGGACCCGCCAGACACTGCGGTCACGTAACGCACGCGCGACAGCCAACCATTGCGGGCGAGCGCTCGCAACTGACCGATCGTCGCCGACGCCGATCGTGTCCCTCCACCGGAGAAGGCGACGCCAACGTCGGCCTTCTTCAAATCGTCGAGCAGCTTGGTCTCGGGCAGCGATGCGTCGCCGCTCGCGCTATCCCAGAACGTCGGGCTGACCTCCCAGAATCTGGCCTGCACACAGTTCTCGCACGATGTCGTCTGTGCACGCACCAGCGCGGTGGCCGCACATGCCAGCGACACCGCGACAAGCCACGCCGCACGAGTGCGTGTCATTGCCCGACCGCCTTCTTCAGATCGATGTCGACGCCAAAGAACGTCCGAACACTGTCGGGGCCATCGTGCAGATCGTTGTCGACCGTCATCTCGACGAACAGCCGTCCGTTGTCGCGCACCAACGGCAGCCGTTCGAGGCTGAAACTGAGAAGGCCATCGACTTTCAGTCGATTCCACTTCGTCGCGAACAGCTCGTTCTTTCCCCATCCCACCTCGAAGAAGCTGCCAGCGAAATTGCCCTCGTCCGCCAGCAGCCCCAGCCCCACGTGCGTCGTCCGAAACACCTTCGGCGCATCTCTCAGTGCGATGAAGCCGATGTTTCCGGTGACATACAGCCACGCGGCCGAATCGGAGTCGCGCTGCAGCTTGAAGAACTCGACGCGTGGGTTGATGAACGCTTCCACGCTCGTCGCGTTCTCGAGGATAAAGCGCACTTTGTCGCTGACGTTGGGATTGGCGCCGTTCCTCACGCACACCGGCGGCACCTCGTCTCCTTCTTTGGGCCGGCAGTCGACGTCTGCCGTGCGCACACCATGCATCGTTTGTCCCTGCAGCCACACGCGCACGGGACTGTTGCCCCTGCCGTACACGCGATAGTCGAAGTCGAACCCGGCGATGAATTGCGCCTTCTGCCGGCTCCCCGCCTCGGGGTTCACGTAGCCGGCCACGCGATCGGGGGCGAAGTTGTCGATCACTTCTCCGAGGAAGACCGACGCGTCGAACGGCGATTCATCGGCTTGGCCCGCCGCTTCGCATGTGCCGCCACCGCCACCGCCTGCGGGCACGACTTCGTTGGCGCCGGGCACATCGTTGCCATTGAGTCGGGCTCGCACGCGGAATCCTTGGCGCAACGGTTCGCTCAACACGAACTTCAGCTCCCGGCGTCCAGCAATCACGGTCTGCTCGCGATATTGCGTCAGCTCGACGACGAGACCGACCTGATCGCCGGCGCGCGGACTTGCGATCTGCACGAACACTTCGCAGGCACCAGCCTGCAGTGGCTTCTTGATGGTGAGCGACGGCGCCTGTGCGCGGGCGGTAGCCGGCAGGACCAACGCCATGGTCGCCACGCACACGAACATGCACACCTGTCCCAGGACACGCTGGTTCGACATGATCATCACTAGAGGAAACGAATCTTCTTGAGGGAGACGAACGAAGGCTACACCGATTCGCCGGTAATTCAGACGCTGGTTTTCACACGTTCATCGATCGGCAGGGACGCCCTTCGAAGGCTATGGGCGGCCCGCCGTAGCCTCGCGCGAAGGCGGGCGGCTGAGCTTACGCTTCCACAACTCCCACGCCCGCGAGTACTCGCTCGGGTCGGCCATGCGCAGGCGCGCATCCGCCGGGTCGATCGAGGTCATCGTCCCACCGAGCGACGCCGTCTGGATCTGAATGCGCGCGTTCAGATCCAAGTAGATACTGCGGCCGACGGCGTTGGGGATCGATGTCGCCACGACGACGGCGCCGTGATGACGCATGAGCGCGGCGTGCTTGGAGCCCAGCGCCTGCGCGAGCGCGCGTCCGAGCTTGGCGTCGCTCACCAGCAGATCGGTCGTGCCCGCGGCCGCGCGGATGTCGAACACCGGCACGCCCTCGGCGACGAACGCAGCCATGTGGTACATCGCGCGCAGCGGCACGCTCGAATCGGCGAACGGAATCAGCGACGGCGTGTGGCAGTGCACGATCGCGTTCACATCGGATCGCACGCGATAGATCTCGCTGTGAATGAAGCGTTCTTTGTACGGCGTGCGGCCTTTCGCATCGACGGGATTGCCGTCGAGATCGAACTCCATGATGTCGTCGCGCGTCACCAGCTCTGGTGCGACCGACCGTGCGAGAAGAAACCGGCCGGTGCGGCCGGGATAACGCGCGCTGATGTGCCCCATCCCATCGAGCACATTCTCCATCGCCAGTATGCGATTGCCCGCGACGAGATCGTCGATGAGCGCTTCGGGTGTGGGCACGGTCGTCGCCGATGACGCTGCCTGACGGGCTCGCCCGCGACCATCGAGCGTTGCGACCGCGAGCAGCGACGTGCAGGATGTCAGAAAGGTCCGCCGTCTCATCGTCCGCCTCCTTGCCTCGTCGGTCGAAGACATATCATAGACGCCGATGACCCGCGACGAGTGGCGGCGCGTCAAGGAGATCGCCGGCGAAGCGCTCGCCCAGGACGCGGCGGCCGGCGAGGCCTTCATCGCCGCACGCTGCGCCGGCGACGAGTCCTTGTGCCGCGAGGTCGGCTCGCTGCTCGACTCGGTGCACCGCGCCGCGGACCTATACGAAACACCCTCGTTCGATACCACCAGCCTGCTGTCGATCGTCGCTGCAGACACCGAACCAATGCCGATGGCAGGCGAGCGCATCGGCGCCTACCGGATCCTCTCAGAGATTGGCCGCGGCGGTATGGGTACGGCCTACCTCGCGATCAGGGATGACAAGGCGTTCGAGAAACGAGTCGCGATCAAGCTGATCAAACGCGGCATGGATACGCACGCGATCCTGCAGCGATTCCGACACGAACGACAGATCCTCGCCAGCCTCGAGCACCCGAACATCGTCATGTTGCTCGACGGAGGGACGTCGGATGACGGCCTTCCGTACTTCATCATGGAGTACGTCGACGGCGAGCCGATCGACGCCTACTGCAGCGCCAACACGCTTGGCATTGTCGAGCGATTGAAGTTGTTTCAGTCGGTCTGCGCCGCGGTGCACCATGCTCACCAGCGGCACGTCGTTCACCGAGACCTCAAACCGACCAACATCCTGGTGACCCGCAGCGGCGTCGCGAAGCTGCTCGACTTCGGCATCGCGAAAGTGCTCGATCCCGTGCCCGGCGATACCGAGCCGACGGTCTTCCATCGCGCGATGACGCCGCAGTATGCCAGCCCCGAACAGATCCGCGGTGAGACGCTGACGACGTCGAGCGATGTCTACTCGCTGGGTGTCCTGCTGCATGTGCTGCTGACCGGCCGCCATCCGCACGTGGTTGACGGCCTGTCGCCGCGCGAAGCGGAGCGCGCCATCTGCGACGACGTGCCGCGCAAGCCGAGCGCATCGGTTCACGCGGCGTTCGCCGAAGCGATGGGTCTGAAGTTGGATCGCATGCGACGCGAGCTGTCGGGCAATCTCGATGCGATTGTCATGACGGCGCTCTCCAAGCGTCCCGAGGATCGCTACGAATCGGCGCAGGCGCTCGCCGACGATATTCAACGTCACCTGGATGGCAAGCCGATCGCCGCGCGACCCTCACGCGTGCCCCCGCGGGTGGCCGCCGCTCTCATAGCCGCTGCGATCATCGTCGCTGCAGCCGTAGGGCTCATCGCGCGATACACCACCAGCACCAGGCCTGTAGCCAAGGCGATTGCGGTCATGCCGTTCTCGGCCGACGCCGGCGATGCCGAGCTCGAATACATCTCCGACGGGCTCACCGAAGACGTCATCAAGCGCTTGTCGCAGTCGACACTCAAAGTGATCGCACGCGATTCGGCCTATCGCTACCGGGGCAAGCCGTTCGATCCTCGTCAAGTCGGTCGGGAGCTGGGCGTCGACACCATCCTCACCGGGCGCGTCTCGCGACAGCACGCGACCGTGGCGATCGCCTCCGAGCTGATCGACGCACGCGACGGCCGGCATCTCTGGGGCGAGACGTACGAACGCGGTATTGGCGATCTGCAATCAGTGAAGAGAGACCTGGCGCAGCGAGTCGCGGCCACGCTGCAGGTGCGATTCGATCCCGACGATCGACGTCGATTCGAGCGCGAACAGACCACCAATCCCGAGGCCTACACGCTCTATCTCAAAGGGCGCTACTTCTGGAACAAGAGGACTTCGAGTGGACTGAAGACGAGCGTCGGCTACTTCACCCAGGCGGTCGACCACGATCCCTCGTATGCGCTCGCGTATTCAGGGCTCGCGGATTCGTACAGCCTGCTGACCGAATACCACGCCGAGGCAGCTACTGAGACCTATGCGCAGGCACGTCGCGCCGCGGAGCGTGCGTTGGCGATCGATCCGAACCTGGCCGAAGCCCATACGTCGCGCGCCTACATCCGTCAGTTCTACGAATGGGATTGGAGCGGCGCGGAGCAGGAATTCAAGCGCGCGATCGCGCTCAATCCCACTTACGCCACCGGACAGCAGTGGTATGCCGAGTATCTTTCGGCAATGGGACGCCACGACGAGGCGCTTGCCGTCATTCGCAAAGCCCAGGAGGTCGATCCGCTCTCGCTCATCGTCAATGCCGTTGAAGCCAATCTCCTCTACATGGCGGGACGGTTCGAGGAGGCCATCGAGAAGAGCCAGAAGGTGATCGAGCTGGAACCGAATTTTCCGGAGGTCTACGAGTACCTCAAACGCTCGTACGATCAGAAAGGCCTCTACGCCGATGCGATTGCCACGCGACAGCGCCGGCGGACACTGCTCGGCCTGGATGCGCGGCTGACGCCGGCACTGCAGATCGCCGCGGTGACGACGACGCCGCGTGTCTACTGGCAGAAGCGCGTCGAGCAGGAGCTCCAGGAAGCCAAGACGGAAGGACTGCAGCCGTTCGAGTTTGCGGAGCTGCTGGCGCAGGCCGGCGACACGAATCGCGCGCTCGAATGGCTCGACCGCGCGTGCGCCGAACACGACTTCATGATCATGTACGTGCGCGTGGCGCCGAACCTCGCACCGTTACGCGCGGATCCGCGCTACCAGGCCTTGCTGCGTCGCAAATGCGCAGTGTAGGCCGGGTCTTTAGACCCGGCGTCATTGTCTACGGCAACGCGTACACGTACAACGCGTTGTAGCTGCGATTCGGCTTGATCGACGCCTGATCCATCAGCGCGCCACTGAGCGCACCGCTTCCCGACACCACAGCGACATACTGCTTGCCGTTGACGGCGTAGGTGATGGTGCTGTTCTGTACCGGCCCGCCGAGCGTCTGCTCCCACAGCACCTTGCCGGTGGCCGCATCGAAGGCGCGGAACTTCTGATCGAGATCGCCCCAGAAGACGACGTCTCCCGCCGTCGCGAGCACCGCGCCGTTGCTTGGCGCGCGACCCTTGAACATCGGCGTCATCTCACCGGTCGAGGCGTTGATCTTCATCAGGCCCGACCAGGTGTTGAGGTCCGAGCCCTCGCGCGGGATGCCGGCGCGGCGTTCGCGCGGCTGCCCTCCTGGTCCGGGACTCGTACGGTCGAGACAGTTCTCGACATACGGCACATACAGGGCATTCAGCGTCGGGTGATACGCCGTCGGCCAATAGCTGCGCGTGTTCCAGTAGCAGATCACCTTGCGCTCGTTGGGCCCGGTCGAGATCAGATCTTTGTTGATGGTGACCTTGCCGGTCTTGCCGTCGATGTTGGCGATGAGGAAATTGGGCGCGTCGAATGGAAACGGGCTCGCCCACAGGAACTGTCCGGTCACGCGATCGAGCAGGAACACGCCGCCGCCCTCGCCCACCATCATCGCGACGTCACGCTGCTCGCCCTTCTTGACGTCGGGATTGATCCACTTGACGAACTTCGGATCGGGACTGACAGCGGTGCGGAACAGCGTCCGCTCGTGCGGGTAGTCCTCGTCCCAGTCGTCGCCGGGGAGATGCTGGTAGTACCACACCAGTTTGCCCGTGTCGGGGTTCAACGCGACGGTGGAGTTGCTATAGAGATCGACCGGCGACGAGATCGGCACGTCGTTGTCGTACTTGCCGCCGTGACGCTCGGCCCGTGTGTTTGGCGTGGGGTTGGCGATGCCCCAATACAGCAGTCGTCGTCCCGGATCGAATCCGCCCGGCAGTCCCCACGTGCTCGCCGCGCGCGTCGGGTCTGGTGCGCCCTCCCACGTCTCACCGCCGGGTTCATTCGAGCCCGCCGCGGTGTAGAAGCGCCAGAGCTCCTGACCCGTCTTGGCATCGTGCGCGACGATGTAGCAGTTCTCGCGGCGAGGCGCACACGATCGTCCGGAGATCACCTTGCCCTCGACGACGATCGCGCCGGAGACCATGCCACCGCCGGTTTGCGTCTGCCAGCGCACTTCGCCGGTGCGCGCATCGAGCGCCACGACGAAGCCGTCAGGCGACGTGTAGTAGACCATGTCGTCGTAGATGGCGATCGTCTTCGCGCGCGATTGACCTGACGGACGCTGATGCTCCCAGATCGCCGCGCCGGTCGTGGCATCGAGCGCCCGCACGCCGCCATTACCCGGGAGCACCATGTACATGACGCCGCGATAGACGATTGGAATGCTCTCGTAGGCGCCGGCGGGCAGTTCCTTCTTGAACACCTCTTTCAGCTGACCGACGTTCTGCTTCGTGATCTGATGAAGCGGGCTGAATCGCTGCGCGTCGTAGGTGCGGCTGTACATCAACCAGTCGTCGGGACTCGGCTTCAGCAGCATCTCCTGCGAGACGGGAACGAACGGCGCACGCTGCGCCGAGATGACGACGGCCGTTGCCGCACCGGCGACGAGGATTGCGGATAGAAATCGAGCCACGTGTTCTCCCTCAACGAACGGCTAATACACGCACGGGGCCGCCGGACGCGCCTTCGTGCTTCGGCGCGCCGACGATGAGCGTCGCGCCGACGGGTGGCAGCGTGCCGAGATTGGCCATCAACTCCACGGCGTACTTGCCCGCACCGAGCAGCGCGAGATGCGCGACGAATTTCTGCGCCGCGCCGATGTCGAGACTCAACGTATCCACACCGGCGCCGACGATGTCGCGGTCGGTGGCGAGGAGACGCGCGGCAGCCTCGCTGAATCCCGGCGCGTGCATCGTGCCCTTGCCGTCCTTGTTGAGAAAGCGATCCGGCGTGCCGACGCGCGAGTCCCATCCCGAGTGCATCGCTACAAACGCACCGCGCGGCAAGCGCCCGTGCTGCTTCTCCCACGCCATGATGTCGTCCACGTCCAGCGTCGCGTCGGCATTCTTCGCAGCCTTGGCGGTGATCGAGATCACGGCGAGCGGCGCGATCAGCGTATCGGCCGGAATCTTGTCGGCGGTCGTCGCGTTGGCGACGAAGTGCACCGGCGCGTCCATGTGCGTGCCGGTGTGCTCGTCGTAGGTGATCTCGTTCGCGAAGAACCCGTCTTTACCCAGTGAGAACTTGGGCGTGATCTTCACTGGCTTGAAGGCGGGAAAGACCGGCAACTTCGGGGAGAACGTGTGTGTGAGATCGACGACGTCGCGAAAGCCCTGGGCGAGGCGCACCGGCTTCTGCTGCGCCTGCGCGCTGAGGTCAGTCGACGTCACCGCGCCAATGGTCGCGCCCGCGAGTGCCGTGACGAAACCTCGGCGAGAGAGTTCGTTTCGAACTGATGCGATAACTGATGGGGCACACATCTGAGTGCGCGCATTCTACCAAGTGTGGTCGCGACGCGTGGTAGGATGCGCTGGCCCACACTCAGCTCCAGCGGGAGGCACGTATGGACGCTCCTTCGAAGGATGGAGTGATGCCCCAGTCGAAGGACGTCGCGACTGCTTCCACGCGCAGGTCGCGAGCCGGCCAGATCAGTGTCGCCCTCATCGGGATGTTCATCGTCAGTGTCATTGCGTACGGTCAAGTCACCTCGACGTATCGTTGGCACGAGCCCTACCAGCCGTCGCAACTCGCATTTTGGCTGCGGCCGATCGAGTGGAACATCGACGCCGCGCTTCCTGAAATCGTCGGGACCATCAATGCGGTCGAAGTGCTCGGAAATCGAATCATCGTCGCCGGCAATGCTGGTCTGCTGGCGAGCAGTGTGGACCGCGGCCAGACGTGGACGCTTCTGACCTACGTGCCACAGGCACACGAATTCAGAACGCCCGATGCACAGGCACCTGCCACACCGCCGAGCACACAAGCGTTTCTCGAGCGGTTTGTTCCGACCCTGCACGCGCAGGCGGCCCCGAGGGATCGAGGCGTCGGTGGCGCAGCCCAGCAGAGCGCGGCGCAACAGGCACAACCGCCTGCATCGCCAGACGACATTTCACCGTCAGCTAATCCCGTGACGTTCCCTGCGCAGAAGATCGGCGCGACCGCGACGATCCCGGTTCAATTCACGAACCGGACAAGCCGACCGCTGCTCGTTGCGGCACCCGGTGTCGGCGGTGACGATGCAAGCAGCTTCTCTGTGAAAGCGCGGGGCTGCGATTTTCCGCTGGGCCAGTTTCTTCCCGGTCAAATCTGCTCGCTCGATGTCACCTTCACACCAAGACGTACTGGTCGACATCAGGCGACCTTGTCCCTTGGCGGACGCGCGATCGCACTCTACGGAGATGGACTCGCGGAAACAGCCGACACGAAACTCACTTCGCCAAAAGGCGGGGGGATTGACGCCGCCGCCGCCGCACCGCCAGCAAAAACAGACGAAGCGGCGCCGCCACGCACTGGGAAATCGACGACGCCAGACACGCCTACCGCTTCGACAGCAGCCCCTGATCTGGCTGCGTTCGGCTACTGCGTTGTGCGGAACTGCGAGCTGTTCGAACGCGGCGATCAAAACGTCCTCCTCTCGACGGATGGCGGCCTCGCGTGGAAGCCAGTCAAAGGAGGCGAAGGCACCTCCACTCATGGCGACGTGGTCGCGGAACTGAAACAACCCGCTGGCTCGTTGCGCGATGCGCAACGCGATGGTGCGAATCGGTTCTGGGTGGTCCGGTCGAATGGTGGTCTGTTCCGTCTCGAGAGCGGCCAGTGGATTCCAGTGACACGAACCGCGGCTGCGTCGCTTCCGGGACACGCCGCGATCGGTGCCTCGACTCGCTACAGCCGATCGATTCCGCCCTGGTATCCCGGAGTGTTTATCGCGTTCGGGTTGCTGCTCATTCGCGATCGCCGTCGCACGATCGGCGACGAGCAGAATGCTGATCTCGGGCCGCTGCAGGTCAAGGAAGTTGTCCGGTCCGATCCCAAGCCAAACGCGCCGCTCGATCGGGATCCGGATCCGTCGCTTCACGGCGAGACAGCGGAATCAGTCGCTCGTCAGGATTCGGCGATCGGCAATCAGGGCACTGCCGACAAACCGCTGTCACCCGGCGAGCCAGATGCGCTCGGCTTGGGCATCATCGCCAACGGGCTCGCGTTCTTCCTTCGCAACGAACGCACGAAGCCACCGCTCGTGCTCGCAATCAACGGACGATGGGGCAGCGGCAAGAGCTCGCTGATGAACCTGCTGAAGTCACGCTTGGAGGAGTACGGCGCGCGCCCGGTCTGGTTCAACGCCTGGCACCATCAGCAGGAAGATCAGCTCCTCGCCGCGCTGCTCAAAGCGGTCCAGGCGCAAGCGATCCCACCACTCTCGAGCGCTGCCGGGTGGACCTTCCGATCGCGGCTCGCCTGGAAACGACTGCAGCGGTCCTGGGTGCAACTCGCCTTGATCCTCGGCGCTCTCGGCTTGATGTGGCAGGTCGAGTTGCATCTCCGCGAGTCAGGCTATTCGATCGGAAAAGGCGTCAGCGCCCTCCTTACATGGACACAACAGGGCTCGACGACAGCCGCGGCGGCGCAGGACAAGGCCAATGCCGAAGCCGCACAAGCGTTGAAGGAAGCGTCGCGGATCACCGATGGCGCACGCGCGACGGCGCTCAACGAGAAAGCGGACCGTCTGCTCGAGGCCGCTTCGCGTCCGTCGACTCAGACGCCCTTCGGTGGCATCGTGCAACTACTCCAAGACAGCACGCTGATCGCGCTGATCACGACGCTGGCGGCCGGCTTTAAAACGATTTCCGGCGGGCTCCGCGCCTTCGCGTCACAACCCGCGAGCCTGCTGGCTGCCGAATCGGGGTCGACCACTGCAAAAGATCTGGAGGCGCAGACCAGTTTCCGGCAGCGCTTCGCGGAGGAATTCGCCGACGTTACCGGCGCCTTCGGCGTCAACCAGCGGATGATGATTCTGATCGACGACCTCGATCGCTGTCAGCCCGAGAAGGTTCGAGAGGTGCTCGAGGCCGTGAATTTCCTATGCGCGAGCGGCGAATGCTTCATCGTTCTCGGGATGGCTCGCAGCATCGTCGAGCACTGCGTCGGCCTCAGCTTCCGCGAAGTGGTCGACACGATGGCGTGGGAGGCCTTCGAGCTATCGGACGATGAGATCGAGTCGTTCCGAGAGAAGGCGCGGACCTCGACGACCAGCACGATGTGGAGCCGGCTGATCGAGCAGGACGCGAAGCGTCTCGCGTTCGCGCGGCTGTTCCTCGACAAGCTCATTCAGATCGAGGTATCGATACCGGAACCGACGCCGCTGCAGAAGAAGACGCTCTTTGAAACCGATGAAGAGCGCAAGGCGAAGCGCGCCGCCGATATCAAGGTAACCAAGTGGCTCGGCGTCGCCGACACCATCAGCGGCCTGACAGCTCCGGTCCTGAAGGCCCTTTGTGTCTTGGTCGTGGTTTTCGGCCTCGGCAGTCAGTTGGGACGCGCGGTCTCTCCAGCCGTCGATCGTCTGATCCCTCAGCAACCCAAACCGGCAACCGTCGCGAACGGTCCCGCGCCGCCCACGACACCACTCAACGTGACGCCTCCTCCACAGGGTGGCCAGGCGTCTCAGCCTGCTCCGCAAATCATCGCGGGAGTGTCGGGCACATCCAGCGGCTGGCTGGGTGCGTGGCCGTTCTACGCGGCGGTGCTCGTCGCATTCACTGCAGTCTCCATTGCCGCACGCAGGCTGCCGCACCAGTCCGTCGTCGATGCCAAGCCGTTCACGAATGCGCTCGCCATCTGGCATCCGCTCGTGATGACCACCGGCGCACGCAACACGCCGCGCACCGCGCGGCGCTTTCAAAACCGCGTCCGTTACTTGGCCATGCGGCAGCGAGCCCTCATTCTTGGTGCGCCCGTTCCGCGGCTTGAGGACTGGCTGCGAGCATTGGTCAACGCACCACCCGTACAGCCGGAAGCGCTCCTCGTGCTACCGGACGATAGCGAGGTCCTCGCCGAGTGCGATCGCGATCTTGGCCAGATCGGCGAGTGGCTCACGCGCGGTTCCGAAGGGAGCTGCGATTTGGCATCGGTCAAGCAAACCGCGGAGGGACCGCAGATCGAGGTACACGAAACTTCGATCTCACCGGAGTCGATACGAGCGCTGGCAATGGGGCAAGTGCGGATCCCCGAGCCGATTCTGGTGGCGCTCGCCGCCATCGACGAGTTCATGCCGAAGTGGATCGATGATCCTGATCAGTTCTCCGAGGTGATTGCCAAGACGTCGAAGGGCGCGCCCTTGCAGGGCGCACGCGAGGAGGCACTTGCCGAGGCCGTCGGTCGTCATACGAAGTCCGGCGCCACGTGGACGAATTTGATCCACTTCCGGCGCGCGTACCTCCGGTTGTGCAGCGAGATCGACCACACGCAGCCGCCGCAAACCAAGCCACCCTCGCGACCCGTGGTGTTGGTGTCTTGATTCACGAGGGCGGGTCTAAAAACCCGCCTCTACGAGCGCGCAACGATATGGCTGCGCGTGATCCCCTTGATCGACGTGACGCCCGACTGCCGCATCGTCAGCTGCAGTTCGCGTCGCAGGATATCGAGCACCGTCTCGACGCCTTCCTGACCAAAACTCGCCAGGCCCCAGATGTACGGCCGGCCGACGCCGACGGCAGTGGCGCCGAGCGCCAGCGCCTTGAAGATGTCGCCGCCGCGACGGAAGCCACTGTCGACGATCACCGGCGCACGACCTTTGACGCCCGCGACCACTTCGCTCACGCAGTCGATCGTCGCGCGCAGCGTGTTGTCGGCGCGGCCGCCGTGATTGGAGACGAACACACCGTCGACCCCGTGCATCATCGCCAGTTCAGCGTCCTCTCTCGTGACGATGCCCTTCACGAGCAACTTCATGCTGGTGGTGTCTTTCAGCCGCTTGATGTACTCCCACGTCGGCGTCGCGATCTCAGGCTGTGGCGGATTGCTCTGCGCGAGGGCGTTCACCATGGGTCGGTGACTGACGTCGGTGATCGGATTGCCCTGATGACAGGAGGAGCACACTTGCTGGTTTTTCAGTCGCACGCGATCGAACATCTCGGTGTTGCGGCCGCCGAGCAAGTCGACGGTGAACACCAGCGCCGGACATCCCGCCGCCTCGACGCGCTTCACGAGCTCGCGCGTCTGACTCCACTCGGGCCGCGTGTAGAGCTGAAACCACACCGGCTCCCCTCGCGCTGCGTTCACCTCCTCCACCGGCGTCGTCGTCATCGTCGACAGCACCTGGAGATGCTTTTTCGCCTTCGCCGCGCGCGCGGTCGCGATCTCGCCTTGAGGGTTGTACAGCCTGTGACCACTGACCGGGCACAGGAAGATCGGCGTCTCCCACGTCTTGCCGAAGAGCGA
>Ga0075433_10001334_pt1 | contig 18041 bp, 13 predicted proteins | sample RhiMethybrSRZTD2_FD_75299 | JGI IMG/M metagenome (GOLD analysis project Ga0075433, IMG submission 75299) | Populus rhizosphere microbial communities from Tennessee, USA - Rhizosphere MetaG P. TD hybrid SRZTD2 | ecosystem: Host-associated > Plants > Roots > Rhizosphere > Soil | place: USA... | reverse complement strand
CAACATCATGATCCCGTTCAACGGCGCGTTCGTGGACCTCGCGGTCGGCATGCGGCTCAAGGCCCAGCTGCGCTCGCTCATGCGCGCCTACGAGTTCGACCTGGTGCACGTCCACGCTCCGCTGGTCCCCACGCTGCCGCTGCTCGCGGTCCAGGCCGCCGGGTGCCCGATCGTGGGGACCTTCCACACCACCGGCGGCCCGAGCCGGCTGCTCCAGTGGATGCGCCGGCCCCTCACCCCGATCGTGAACCGCCTGAGCGCGCGGATCGCGGTCTCCAACACCGCGCGCGAGTACGCGGCCCGCTACTTCCCGGGCGACTACCGCGTGATCCCGAACGGCGTGGACGTCGAGCGCTTCCATCCGGGTGTCACGCCGATCGAGCGCTGGCGCGATCCCGATCGCGACAACATCCTGTTCGTCGGCCGGCTCGACCCGCGCAAGGGTGTGCAGCTGCTGCTCGAATGCATGCCCGAGGTGGTCGAGCGCACGCGCGGGCGCGCGCGCCTCCTGCTGGTGGGCGATTCGTACCTGCGCCTCAAGTACATGTCATCGGTCCCGGGCGCGATGCGGCGTCACATCCATTTCATCGGGCACGTGCCGAGCCACGAGCTGCCCCGCTGGTACGCCACCGGCGACGTGTTCGTCTCGCCCGCGACCGGGAACGAGAGCTTCGGCATCGTGCTGCTCGAGGCGATGGCGACCGGCCGCGCGGTGGTGGCTTCCGACATTCCCGGATACCGCTCGGTCGTGACCCCGGACGTGAACGGCCTCATGTTCGCCCCCGGCGACCGCGGGGCGCTCGCGCGCACGCTCGCCCGCATCGTGAACGATCCCGAGCGCCGCGTGGTGCTGGGCGCCCGCGGCCGGGCGCGCGCGCTGGAGTTCGCCTGGCCGCGCGTCGCGGGCCGCCTCGAGGCCGTTTACCGCGAGGTGCGGACGGGGCGCGCGACTGTCCACAGCGCCGCTTAGGTTGGAAGCGCGCGACGGCCGCAGCGCGCGCCCGGCTCCTTCCCGCCGACCGGAGGGCGCTTGCGAAGACCGCGCGCCCGCGACGCCTTGCCTGCGGCCGCTTTGAACTTGGCCCCGAGGCAGGAGGCGCCGCCGGGCCTCCTCCAGCAGCGCAACTTCTCCGCCCTGTGGTGGGGGCAGTTGATCTCGATCCTGGGCGAGCGCTTCACCTACCTCGCCCTGGTCGGGCTGCTGGCCGAACACACGCAACACTTCAAGGACTCCGGGTCGTCGTGGCTGCTCTCGGTGCTCGCCAACGTGATGCTGGCGCCGGTGCTGCTGCTCGCGCCGTTCACCGGCGCGTGGGTGGACCGCTGGAACCTGCGCCGGGTGCTGATCGTCTCCGACACGCTGCGCGCGGCGGTCGTGCTCTCGATCCCCTGGCTCTACTCGATGGTCCACGGCGTGGCCCCGGTGTTCGCGCTGGTGTTCGTGCTGTTCACGTGCAACGTGTTCTTCCTCCCCGCGAAGAGCGCGATCACCCCCGAGATCGTCGCGCCCGATCAGCTGCTGGCAGCCAACGCGCTGCTCTCGGTCGCGGGCATCGCCTCCACCGCGGTCGGCGCGCTGGTGGGCGGCTGGGTGATCGATCACTGGGGCTGGACGCGGGCGCTCGAGATCAACGCCGGCACCTACCTGGTCTCGGTGGCGGCGCTCGCGATCATCGCCTACCGCCCGGCCGCGCACGCGCTCAAAGCCCGCCCGGAGGAGCGGCGCGGCTACCTGGGCGAGGTGGCGGAAGGCTGGCGACTGCTCATGAGCAACAGCCGCGTGGGCCTGGGGCTCACCGCCCTCGCCGCGGTATGGATGGGAGGCGGGTTCCTGCACGTCGCGGGCAACCAGCACATCCAGCGCGCCGCCAGCGTCCCGGGCATGGAGCGCTTGGGGCTCCTGATGTGCGCGTTGGGGCTCGGCGCCGGGCTCAGCACCTGGTGGGTCAACAGCCACGGGCGCGGTCTGCCGCGCCCGCTGCTGCTCGGAGTCGGCCTGCTGCTCGCGGCGGGGGGCCTCTGCGCGTTCGCGGTCTCGACGCGCTTCGCGGTATTCGTGGCGGCATCGTTCGTGGTGGGCGTATTCGTCGCCCCCGCTTTCGTGCTCTCGGAGACGCTGCTCCAGGAGGGGGCAGAGCCGCGGCAGCGCGGCCGCGTGTTCAGCGCGCGCGACTTCCTGATGCGGCTGCTGTTCCTGGTCACGGTCACGCTGGCCGCATGGCTCACCCGCGGGTTCGGAACGCGCCTGGCGCTGCTCGTGAGCGCAGGGATCGTCGCGGCCGCCGGCCTGCTCTCGATGGCGTGGGGAGTGATCGACCCCGCGCTGATGCGGCGCGAGAAGCGGAGCGGCTAGCTCTCGGGCGGCGTGAGGTCGATTCCCCAGCGCTCCTTGAGCTCGTCGCGGAACGGCCCGGGGTTCCCGGAGCCGCCGACTTCCTTGCGGAACAGCTCGAACGCAGCGACCAGATCGGGACCGAACTCCGAGAGCAGCCGGCCCCGCGAGCCTGCGTCCTTCATCGCCGGCCCCTTGCGCGCGGCCAGCTCTTCGAGCACGCGGCGCGCGATCGCCCGTGGGGAGGATGCGTCGTCCGCGGCATCTGCGGCCTCCGCGGCAGCGGTCCCGGTCGCGCCCGCCGGTTCGGCTTGAGCACGCGGCGCAGGACTGCGGCGCTGGCTCTTCGCGGCCGGCGCCGCGGCTTCCGCCGCCGCGGCACGGCGCGGGCTCTTCGCCGCGGGCGGAGACGGCGCAGCCTCTTCTGCGGCAGGCGCTGCCGGGCGCCGCCCGCGCTCCGCGCCGCCCGCCGTCACGACATCGCCCTCGGGGCCGAGCGTGAACTCGCCGGTGCAATGCGGGCAACGCACCGCCGCGCCGCCCGGGCCCAAAAGATGCCGGGGCAGCTCGTACACCGCAGCGCAATGAGGGCAGGCGACGATCATCCGCGCTCTCCTCCAAGACGGCGCGGACCGCGCGACGGCCGGAGCGCCGCCCGCTTCAGCCCGCGAGCGCCAGCTCCAGCGGCTCGCTGTACTGCGCGAGCAACGCCGCCTTGAGCGCCGAATGTGCCTCTTCCTGCAACCATGGGTCCTTCTCCACCACCGCGCGGACCGCGGTCCGCGCCTCCTCGAGCAACGCCTCGTCGCGCGCCAGGTCCGCGAGCTTGAGCCGCGGGAGCCCGCTCTGGCGTGTCCCCCACAGCTCACCCGGGCCGCGCAGCCTCAGATCCGCCTCGGCAATCGCGAAGCCGTCCTCGGTCCTGCCCAGCACTTCGAGCCGCTCGCGCGCGCGCCCCGTAGCGCCCGCGCCCGGGATCAGCACGCACACAGAGCGCGCCGCTCCGCGTCCCACGCGCCCCCTCAGCTGATGAAGCTGCGTGAGGCCGAAGCGCTCCGCGTTCTCCACCACCATCAGGGTCGCGTTGGGCACGTCCACGCCCACCTCGACCACGGTGGTGGTGACGAGCACCTGGATGCGGCCGGCCGTAAACCCTTCCATGGCCGCCTGTTTGTCTTCGGCCTTCATGCGCCCGTGCAACAGGGCGACTTTGAAGGGGGAAAGCCGGGGGTGGGAAATCAGCCGGTCGTACTCGGCCTCCGCGGCCCGGGCCTCGAGCCGGGCCCCCTCCTCGATCAGGGGCAGGACGACGAATGCCTGCCGCCCGGCTGCGAGCTCGCGGGCCATGAAATCGATGACCTGGGGGAACTTCTCCTCCCCGGTGACGCGGGTCACGAGCCGCCCACGGCCGGCGGGGCGGGCCCGCAGCCGGCTCACATCGAGGTCTCCGTACCATGCGAGCGTGAGCGTGCGCGGGATGGGCGTTGCGGTCAGCACCAGCACGTCGGGGATCACGCTCTTCTGCGCCAGCACGGCGCGCTGCCGCACACCGAACCGGTGCTGCTCGTCCACGATCGCGAGTGCCAGCCGCGGCAGCTTCACCTTCTCCTCGAGCAGCGCGTGGGTCCCGAGCACGAGCGTGGCCTCCCCGGCCGCAAGCCGCGCGTGCACGGCGCGCCGCTCCGCGGCGGGGGTGGCGGCGGTGAGCACGGCGAGCGGCACGTCGCTCCCCTGGCACATGCGCGCGATGGTGGCGGCGTGCTGGCGCGCCAGGATCTCGGTGGGCGCCATGAACGCCACCTGGTGCCCGGCCTCGATCACGTGAAGTGCGGAGAGCAAAGCGACCACGGTCTTGCCGCTTCCGACGTCGCCGAGCAGCAGGCGGTGCATGGGGTGCTTCGCGCGGAGGTCTGCGACGATCTCGGCCAGCGCCTGCTGTTGGTCGGCGGTGAGGGTGAACGGGAGCTTGGCACCCACGGCGGCGGCGAGCGCGCCGGGGCCTGCGCTCACGAGGCCGCGTCCCTCCTGTTGCAGCGCGCGCCGGCGCAGCTCCATCACGCTCTGGAGCAGGAACAGCTCCTCGAACGCGAGCCTGCGGCGCGCTTCGGCGAGGCGCGTGTCGTCGTCCGGCAGATGGATCTGGGCCAGCGACTCGCCCAGCGGCAGGAGCCCGTGGGCGCGCCGTACGGAATCGGGAACCGGATCGGGCACGCGCGACGCCACGGCGTCGAGCGCGTGGCGCACGGCGGTGCGCATGCCGCGGGCGGTGAGGCCGCGGGTCAGCGCGTGAACCGGCACCAGGCGTCCGACGTGGAGGCGCTCCTCGACGTCGCCCTCCATCACTTCGAACAGCGGGTTCAACATGCGGCCTTCGAGGCCGTCGAGCTCGCCGCTCACCACCACGCGCGTGCCGACGCGGAACGTGCGCGCCAGGAAGGGCTGGCCGAAGAAGTAGCAGGCGAGGGTCCCGCTCCCGTCTTCGAGCGTGGCCACGAAGTCGGTGCGGCCGGCGCGGGTCCGAAGCGCCGCTGCGTGCCGCACCTTGCCCTCGACGGTCATCAGCTCTCCGGGCACGAGCTTGGCGATGGGCACGAAGCGCCGCGCGTCGAGATAGGTGCGGGGGTAGTGGCGCAGCAGGTCCTCGAGGCTGAGGATTCCGAGGCGCTCGAACAGCCCGGCGCGCGCCGGCCCGACGCCGCGCAGGAACTGGATGCGCGAAGAGGGCTCGAGCCCGGGCTGGGTCACGGCCGGCATGCGGCTTTACAGCGGGGCACGCGCCTGATAGTGTGCTCCGTCCTTTCGATCATGGGCTTGTCTTCGGGCGGCGACACAGTCCGAGCGCTCTCCCTGGAGGAGGTAACGTGGCTCAACGCTGTCATGCTTGCGGCAAGGGTACGATGTACGGCCACGCCGTGAGCCACGCGCACAACCTGACGAAGCGCGTGTGGAACCCGAACCTGCAGCGCGTGCGCGCGCTGGTGGACGGACGGGTCAAGAATATAGACGTTTGCACCCGCTGCCTGCGCGGCAACAAGGTGCAGAAGGCGGCCCGCGGCCGCCGCCAGCTCCCGACGGCCTGACGCGATCGCTACGCCGCGCCCTCTCCCTTGGCGGTCATGAGCTCGCGCCATTCGAGCTGCTGGCGCGGTAGCGCGTTCAGGGGATCGAGCTCGAGCGCGCGCGCGAATTCCTCGTCGGCCTCGCGGCTCTTGCCCTGTGCGAGCAGCGCCCAGCCGAGATCGGCGCGCGCCGAGGCGTAGCTGGGGTTGAGCAGCACGGCGGCCCGCAGCGACGTCTCGGCCTCTGCTCCGGCGCCGCGCAGGAGTCGCGTGCGGCCGAGCAGCGCGTGCACGTCGGCCCATTGGGGCCGGCGGCGCGCGAGCGGCTCGAGCACGACTTCCGCTCCCCGCGTCGAGCCCAGCGCCAGCTCGGCCTTCGCCAGCTCGAGCGCGGCCGCGTCGTAGTCGGGCTTGAGCGTGATCGCCGCGCGGCACGCAGCGCGCGCGCCCTCGGGATCACCGCGCGACATGAGGAGCCGCGCCAGCGCGAAGTGGAGATCGGGGTAGTCCGGCTGCAACGCGAGCGCGCGGCGCAGCTCGGCTTCCGCGGCCCGGCTGCCGCCGAGCTCCGCGAGCAGCGGCGCCACCCCGAGCGCCCGGCGCTCGAGCTCGCGGTCCCGCGACATGCCGCGGCGCAGGGCGCGCAGCGCATCGGCGCCGCGGCCGAGCGCGTGGTAGACCAATCCCAGCAGGCGCTGCGCCCGCCCGAACTCGCGGTTGAGTCCGACCGCGGTCTCGAGCGACAGGGCGGCGCCCTCGAAGTTGCCGGCGCGGAAGCGCGCGAGCCCGAGCCAGAAATGGAGGTCGGCGTAGCGCGGCTCCTGCGCCACCGCGGCCTCGAGGCCGGCCACGGCGCGCGGCGCATCGCCGCACTCGAGGCGGGCGCGCGCCAGGAGCAGCCGGGCCTCGAGGTAGCGCGGGTTGAGGCGCAGGGCGTGGTCGAGCTCGCGCGCGGCCTCGGCCGCACGGCCCGATTCGAGCAGCGCGGCGGCCAGGGCGTAGCGGCGATCGGCGAAGCCGGGCTCTTCCTCGACCGCCCGGCGCAGGGATGCGAGCGCATCGCCCGCATCCTCCACGGTGGCGCGCGCGCGCGTCGCGCGCCCCACCTGCGGGCGTTCCTCCGCGCGCGGGCGCGGCCACGGGGCTCGCTCCCAGCGCGGGCGCGGGGCCGGCGCAGCGGCGGGCGGGCCGCCAAAGCCGAGCGCGAGCGCGGCCTGGAGCGCCTGCTCTGCGCCGCGCGAGTCGTCGAGCCGGCTCCGGCACACCGCCGCCAGCAGATGGACCTCGACCGCGCCCGGCCGGGCGGCGAGCGCGCGCTCGAGGTCGTCGAGCGCCTCGCGCACGCGGCCTTCGCGCTCGCGGATCCGCGCGCGGTAGTAGAGCAGGTCGGGGAACGAGGGATTGATCTCGAGCGCGCGGGTCATCTCGAGCTCTGCGCGCGGGTACTCGCCGGCGTGGAAGAACGTGAGCCCGAGGTGGGCGCGCGCCTCCGCCGCGTAACAGCGCGCCAGGTTGGTATCGGGGTGGTCGGGATTCCGGAGCTGCGCGAGCGCGCGCTCGAAGCATTGCGCCGCGCGCTCGAAGTCGCCGCGGTTGAAATGCGCGATGCCCCGCTGGTAATCCCGGTTCCGCCCCCAGCGCAACCACGCACCGAGGAACTTCAGGCGCCCCCCTTTCGCCCCGCGGCCTTCACCCGTGCCGCTCCTGCTCGAGCCATGGAGCCGGCGCGCGGCGCCCGGCTCCGGTCGCGCCTCAGTCCATCTGCTTCCGCAGGAAGGTCGGCACTTCGAGCGACTCGCCCCGGCTGCCGCCGCGGCTCCACCGCCCCGGACGCTCCTCCTCACCGCGCCGCCACGGCTGCGGGTGCCGCAGATCGGCGGCCTCCGCCGCCACGGCCGCCGCGTGCTGCCGCTCCACCAGCTTGAGCTTCGGCTCGGTCTGCCCGAAGCCGGTCGCGATCACGGTGATCATGAGCTCGCCGTCCATGTTGGGATCGATGACCGCCCCGAAGATCACGTTCGCGTCGTCGCCGGCGGCGCCCACCACGATGTTGGCCGCCTCGTTCACCTCGTGGAGCGTGAGGTCCCGGCCGCCCGTGATGTTCACCAGCACGCCCTCCGCGCCCGCGATCGAGACGTCCTCGAGCAGCGGGCTCGAGACCGCGGCCTGCGCGGCCTCGGCGGCGCGGCTCGGGCCGGAGCCCCGGCCGGTGCCCATCAGCGCGTTGCCGCGGTTCGACATCACCGCCTTCACGTCGGCGAAGTCCAGGTTCACGATGCCGGGCACCGTGACCAGGTCGGAGATGCCCTTGGTGGCCTTGAGCAGCACCTCGTCGCACACGCTGAAGGCGTCGGTGAGGGGCGTGCCGCGCTCGACCACGCCCAGCAGGCGCTCGTTGGGGATCACGATCAGCGTGTCGACCTCGGCGCGCAGCTCGGCGAGCCCCTCTTCGGCCTGGCGCTGGCGCTTGCGGCCCTCGAACTGGAACGGCTTGGTGACCACCGCCACGGTGAGCGCCCCGGTCTGCTTGGCGATGCGCGCCACCACCGGCGCGGAGCCGGTGCCGGTGCCGCCGCCCATGCCCGCGGCGATGAACACCATGTCGCTGTCGGTGAGCGCGTCGCCGATGGCCTGGGCGTCCTCCTCGGCGGCGGCCCGCCCGCGGGCTGGATCACCCCCCGAGCCCAACCCTCGAGTGGCGGCGGCGCCGATCTGGATGCGATGCGGCGCGAGCGATTGATTGAGGGCCTGGATGTCGGTGTTCGCGGAGATGAACTCGACGCCATGGAGGCCGGCGCCGATCATGCGGTTCACCGCATTACCGCCCGCGCCACCGCAGCCGATGACCTTGAGCTTCGCAGCGTTCGTGGTCTCGATTTCCAACTCGAACATGGCACTACTCCCTGTGCCCGCCCCGCGGCGCCCGCGGGGCGGAGGTTCCGCCCGCGCGGGCGCACCGCGGGGTGCGAGGCGTTTGAGGTAACTCAGAACAAGTCGGTGAACCAGCGCCGCAGGTCGAAGCCGCGGTGCCGCTCTCCGTGGTTGCCGCGACGCTCGCGGTTCACCGATTCGCCGTTGTCCGCGTGCGCCGCGTGGATCACGAGCCCGACGCCGGTCGCGAAGCGCGGATCGGCGACGTTGGCGGACAGCCCCCCGAGCCCCTGAGGAACGCCGAGCCGCACCGGCATCTCGAACACCTGCTCTGCGAGCTCGACGATGCCGGGCATGAGCGAGGTGCCGCCGGTCAGCACCACCCCGCCGCCCAGCAGCTCGGCGAAGTGGTTCTTCTTCACTTCCTTGTTCGCGATCGAGAAGATCTCCTCCATGCGCGGCTCGATCATCGACGCCAGCACGTGGCGCGAGATCTGGCGGTCGGCGCGGCCGCCCACGCCCGGCACCGGCACCGCCTGCTCCGGGCTCACCAGCGCAGCCAGCGCGCAGCCGAACTGGATCTTGATCAGCTCGGCCTTCTCGATCGGGGTGCGCAGGCCGATCGCGATGTCGTTCGTCACGTTGGCGCCGCCGAACGGGATGATCGCGGTGTGGCGGATCGAGCCCTCGAAGAACACCGCGACGTCGGTGGTGCCGCCGCCCAGGTCGAGCAGCACGACGCCGAGGTCGCGCTCGTCGCGGCCGAGCACGGCGTTGCTCGAGGCCAGCGGCTCGAGCACCAGGTCCTGGACCTTGGCGCCGGCGCGCTGGATCGCGCGGCAGATGTTCTTGGCCGATGTCACGGCGCCGGTGATGATGTGGACCTCGGCCTCGAGCCGCACGCCGCTCATGCCGACCGGGTCCTTGATCCCGTTCTGATCGTCCACGATGAATTCCTGGGGGATCACGTGGATGATCTCGCGGTCCATCGGGATCGCGATCGCCTTGGCCGCCTCGACCACGCGATCCACGTCGGCGGCGCCGATCTCGTTGTCCTTGCGCGAGACCGCGATCACGCCGCGGCTGTTGATGCTGCGGATGTGATCGCCGGCGATCCCAGCGGTCACGGTGCGGACCGTGACGCCGGCCATGCGCTCGGCCTCGTCCACCGCGCGCTGGATGCTCGCGACGGTCTTCTCGAGGTCGACGACCACGCCGCGCCTGAGCCCCTCGCTCGGGGCGTTGCCCACGCCGACCACGCGCGGCTCGTCACCGCCGTTCTGGTCGGCAATGATGCACGAGATCTTGGTGGTGCCGATGTCGAGCCCTACGTAGGTCCTTCCCGCCTGTCCCATGGCGAAGCTCACCTCCCTGTGTGAAGCAGTACCGCGGCGATTCTACTCCCTCCGGCCGGTTTCCGGTGAAGGAAACGCCGGTCTATCCCTTGCGGGCCCCGGCCGGATGCACCGGCTCCGGGGGCCGTACGATCACCTGACGTTCGTACCTCATATCCACCTCTTCCGCCAGTGTTCCTCTGCGCTCGAGGTCGGCCAGGACCACCCGCAGCGCGGAGAGCGCGCGCACGCCCGGCGGCCAGGCCGGGCACAGCACGCGCGTTCCGCTCATCAGCAAGAGCCCGGTGGTGGTGGGATCCGAGACATCGATCTCCGATGTGCGCGCGCCGAGCTCGAGCTCGCGCGCGGACAGCGCCTGGATCCACTGGAGGCCGCGCTCGACGGCGGAGGTGTTCAGATGCGCCCCGCCCGGCAGCGCGTCGAACCGGGGCCCCGAGAGCAGCGGCACGTCGGCGGTCACGCCGGTGGCGAGCGGCGGGAGCAGCACGCCCGCCGAGTCGATCTCCCACGGCACGCCGTGCTCCACCAGCAGCACCGGCACCCGCTCCTCGATCCGCACCTCGACCCCGCGCAGGCCGTGGCGCTTGACCGTGGCCGCCGCGATCCGCGGGTCGAGCAGCAGCCGCTGGCGCGCGCGCTCGAGGTCGAGCGCCAAGAGGTCGTCGCCGCGCTTCAAGCCGGCGGCCGCGAGCACCGCAGCGGGATCCAGCGCGCGCACGCCCCGGACGCGCAGGTCGGTGACGATCGCGACCCGGTCCGCGAGGCTCCGCCACGGCACGTGCGCGAGGGCGACGACGAACAGGATGACGCCCATCATCGTCGCCACGCGGCGCACGAGCCCGGCCGGCCGGTGCTTGGCCCGCTCGCGCAGCGCGCGCCCCTGGTAGAGGTTCATCGTGCGCTCCCCCGCCCGGCTGCTGCCGACGGCTCGAGCGCGCGCAGCACGTCGTCGGCGAGCCGCCACACGTCGCCCGCGCCCAGCGTGAGCACGGTGTCGCCGGGCCGGGCGGCGGCAGCGGCCTCCGCCGCGGCCGCCGCCGCGTCGGGGGCGTAGACCAGGTGGGTCGCGCCGCGCTGGGCGGCCGACTCCACGATGGTGCGGCCGGTCACGCCCGCGATCGGCGCCTCGCCAGCGGCGTAGACATCGAGCACCCACACCCGCTCGGCTTCCGCGAAAGCGGCGCCGAACTCCTCGCGCAGCAGGGAGGTGCGCGAGAAGCGATGGGGCTGGAACAGCACCAGCAGGCGGCCGCCCAGGGTCCGGGCCGCGGCCAGCGTGGCGCGGATCTCGGTGGGATGATGGCCGTAGTCGTCCACCACTCGCACGCCCGCGACCTCGCCGCGGGTCTCGAAGCGCCGCCCGACGCCGTGGAACTGGGCGAGCGATTCTGCGATGTGGCCGAACCCCACATCGACCTCGAGGCCCACCGCGATCGCGGCCAGCGCGTTCAGCACGTTGTGCGCGCCCGGAACCTGGAGCTCCACTGCGCCCAGGTCGCGCCCCGCTGCGCTCACGCGGAAGCGCGAGCCGTGCGGCACGAGCTCGACGCCGGCGGCGCGGATCTCGGCTTCCGGACCCGTGCCGTAGAGGGTCGAGCGCTTCGTCACCAGCGGCAGGATCGCGCGCACCTCGGGATCGTCCGCGCACAGCACGGTCACGCCGTAGAACGGCACGCGGTTCGCGAAGTAGACGAACGCCTGCCGCAGCGAGTCGAGCCCCGAGTAGTAGTCGAGGTGCTCGCGATCGATGTTCGTGATCACAGAGACCGCCGGGTTGAGCCGCAGGAACGAGCCGTCGCTCTCGTCCGCTTCCGCGACCAGGAACTGCCCGTGCCCGAGGCGCGCGTTCGAGCCGATCGCCTTGAGCCGCCCGCCCACGACGATCGTGGGATCGAGCCCGCCCTTCGCCAGCACCGCTGCGATCATCGAGGTGGTGGTGGTCTTGCCGTGCGAGCCGCCCACCGCCACGCCGTACTTCATGCGCATCAGCTCGGCCAGCATCTCGGCGCGCCCGATCACCGGGATCCCGGCGGCGCGCGCCGCCTTGAGCTCGGGGTTCTCGGGGCGCACCGCGCTGGAGTAGACCACGACCTGCGCGCCCTCGACGTTCACCGCGGCGTGGCCGTGGAACACGCGACCGCCGAGCCGCACCAGGCGCTCCGTGACCTCCGAGAGCCTGAGGTCGCTGCCCGAGACCTGGTAGCCGAGGTTGATCAGCACCTCCGCGATCCCGGACATCCCGGCCCCGCCGATGCCGATGAAGTGGATGCGGTGCGTGCGCCCGTACACCTCAGCCCCTCCCGCCGTTCGCCTCTTCCGTGGCGCGGCGCGCCGCCTTGCGGCCCGCCGCCCAGCGCACCAGGCTCCGCGCGATGCGCTCCGCGGCGTCGGGCCGCGCGAAGGTGCGCGCGTTCGCCGACATGCGTGACAGCGTCTGGCGGTCGGAGAGCAGATGGGCGATCTCCTTCGCCAGGCGCTCGCCCGACAGCTCGCGGTCCAGGATCATCGATGCCGCCCCGCGGTCCACCAGGTTGCTGGCGTTCACCACCTGGTGGTCGTCGGCGGCATGCGGATAGGGAATCAGGATCGCGGGCGTTCCGCACACCGCGATCTCTGCGAGCGTCATCGCGCCCGAGCGGCACACCACGAGATCCGCCGCCGCGTACGCCATGTGGATGCGCTGCAGGAACGGCATCACGCGCGCGGGCAGGTGCTCCGCCTCGACGATCTTGCTCGCCCACTCGTAGTCCTCGCGCCCGGTCTGCAGGATGAACTGCACGTCCACGCGGTCCTTGAGCCGGCGCATCGCCTCGAGCGCGGCCTCGTTGATGCGGTGCGCGCCGCGGCTGCCGCCGAACACGAAGATGGTGGGGCGGCCGAGGGTGAGCCCGAACTCGGCGATGGCCGCGTCGCGGTTGCCGCTCAGGATGTGGGCCCGCACCGGGTTCCCGCTCACCTTGAGGTGGTCCTTGCGGCGGAAGTAGGAACGCGCCTCGACGAATGAGAGATGCACCTCGTCCGCGATGCGCGCCAGCCAGCGGTTCGCGATGCCCGGGATGCTGTTCTGCTCCTGGAGCAGCAGCGGTTTGCCGAGCAACCAGGTGGCGAGCGCAACCGGCCCGCTCACGTAGCCGCCGGTGCCGAGCACCACGTCGGGCCGCTCGCTCGCCACCACCCACAACGCCTGGAGGAAACCGAACCCGTTCGTGATCAGAGCCGCGGGCCAGCGCCACCATGCGCGCCGCGGAAAGCCGCGCGCCGGGACGAAGCGGATCGGGAATCCCGCGCCCGGCACCGCCTGGGCCTCGAGCCCGCGCTTGCTCCCGACGAACACCACCGCGACGCCGGGCTGGATGCGCCTCAGCTCCTCGGCCACCGCGATGCCGGGGAACACGTGGCCGCCGGTGCCGCCGCCCGAGATCAGCACCTTCACGCCGCCGCCTCCTTCCGGCCCCGGCCCTTCCAGCGCTGGCGCGCCAGCGCCTCGCCGGTCTCGTTCATCCCGCTGATGCGGTAGAGCACGCCGGCGGCCGCCAGGTTCGCGAGCAGCGCGGAGCCGCCGTACGAGACGAACGGCAGCGGCAGGCCGGTGGTGGGCGCGAGTCCGGTCGCGACCGCCAGGTTCATGATCGCGTAGAGGCCGAACTGGAGCGTGATCCCGGCGGCCAGCAGGCTGCAGAAGCCGTTGGGCGCACGCGCCGCCACCCGCATCCCGCGCCACAACAGGAGCCCGAACAGGGCGAGCAGCAGCGTGGCGCCGAGGAATCCCAGCTCCTCCGCGAGGATCGAGAAGATGAAGTCGGTGTGGGCCTCGGGCAGGAACAGGTACTTCTGGAGCCCGCCGCCCAGGCCGCGCCCCAGCCAGCCGCCGGAGCCGATCGCGATCAGCGACTGATCGAGCTGCCAGCCCGCGCCGCGCTGATCGAGCGAGTTCGAGAACGCGAAGTCCACGAACGTGTGCAGCCGCTCCATCTGGTACGGGTGGGTCTTGAGCGCCACCGCCATCGCCGCCAGCGCCACCGCCACCGGCACCGCCAGGTGCCGAATCCGCGCGCCGGCGAGGTAGAGCATCGCGAACCCGGTGAGCCCGAGCAGCGTCGCGCTGCTCAGGTTGGGCTGGAGCAGGATGAGGCCCGAGAGCGCGCCGACGATCCCGAGCGGCAGCAGCACGCCGCGCGCGAGGCCGTGCTCCGCGGGCGGACGGCGCTTCAGAAACCACGCCAGGAACACCACCGCCGCCATGCGCGCGAGGTCCACGGGCTGGACCGAGAACAGGCCGAGCGAGAGCCAGCGCGATGCGCCGTTGGCGACCCGGCCGGTCACGACCACCGCCGCGAGCAGCGCGGTCGCGATCCCGAGCAGCCAGGGCGCGAGCGGCTCGAGCCGCTGGATCGGGATGCGCGAGCACAGGAGGAACGCCACGATCCCGAGTGCTGCGCGCGCGAGCTGGCGCACCAGGAAGTGATCGGGATCCTGGTAGCGCGTGATCCCGATGATCGCGGTCGAGGAGTAGACCATGATCACGCCCACCGCTGTGAGCGCGAGCGCCAGCACCGGGATCCAGCCGTCGCCACGCCTCACGTCTTGGCCTCCGTGCGCTCGAGGCGGGCGACCTCGTCCTTGAAGCGGCGCCCGCGGTCCTCGTAGTCGCGGAACATGTCGAACGAAGCGCAGCCGGGCGACAGCAGCACCACCGCGTGCCCGGAAGGCAGGGCGCCATCCGCCGGCCGGCGCGCGATCTCGAAAGCTGCACGCACGGCGTCGGACAGGGTGGCGGCGCGCGTCGCCGGGATCCCGGGCCATGCGCTCGCGATCTTGGCTGCGCCCTCCCCGATCAGCACCGCGTGCCGCACGCGGCGGCGCGCCGCTTCGCGCATCGTGCCGAAGTCCTGGCCCTTGTCGCGCCCGCCTGCAATCAGTATGACCGGCACCTCGAAGCTCGCGAGCGCCACCGCGAGCGAGTCGAGGTTGGTGGCCTTCGAGTCGTTCACGAACTCGACGCCCTCGACGATCCCGGCGGGCTCGAGGCGGTGCTCGAGGCCGCGGTACTCGCGGAGCACGGCGCGCAGCGTGTCGGGCGCGATCTCGAGCGGGAGCGCGGTGGCCAGCGCCGCACACACGTTCGCGTGGTTGTGATCGCCGCGCAACCTGAGCTCCGAGGTCGGGAGCAGCCGATCGGTCCCGCCGCGCCACGCGAGCGCGAACTGGCCGCGCGCCCGGAACGCGCCCTGATCCACGGCGCGGGCGATCGAGAAGTCGAGCGGCGTGGCGGCGCCGCCGCGGCGCCGCATCACCTCGGGATCGTCCGCGTTCCACACCGAGTAGTCCTCGCCGTCCTGCCGCGCGAACAGCCGCTGCTTCAGACCCGCGTAGGTCGCCAGATCGCCGTGGCGGTCGAGATGGTCGGGCGTGAGGTTGAGCCAGGTCGCGACGAACGGCTTCAGCCGATCGACGGTCTCGAGCTGGAACGAGCTGACCTCCGCCACCAGCAGCCCGCGCGGGCTCACGTCCTCCGCCACCTCGCAGATCGCGCGCCCGATGTTTCCGCACACCTCGACTTCGCGCCCCGCGGCCTTGAGCAAAGCGCCGGTGAGGTGCGTGGTGGTGCTCTTGCCGTTGGTGCCGGTCACGCACACCAGCGGCGCGTGGGCGGCGAGGGAGCCGAGCTCGAGCTCGGAGAGCAGCGGGATGCCGTGGGCGCGCGCCGAGACCGCGAGCGGATGGGTCACCGGGATCCCGGGGCTCCACACCACGAAGTCGCGGCCCTCGAGCAGCCCGGCGTCGTCGCGCCCCAGCATCGCCTCGGCCCCGAGCGCGTGGAGCCGGCGCGCCGCCTCGGGCAGCGCTTCGGGCCCGCGCGCGTCGCACACCCGCACGGCAAGCCCGTGGCGCCGCAGCAGCGCGACGGCGGCGATGCCGGAGCGCGCCGCCCCCACCACCAGCGGGCGCGTGCCGGGGAGCGGATGGCGGGCGTCGATCGTCATTGCAGCTTGAAGGTCGAGAGCGAGAGCAGGGCGAGCAGCGCGCCCGCGATGTAGAAGCGCAGCACCACCCGCGACTCGGCCCAGCCCGAGAGCTCGAAGTGGTGGTGGAGCGGCGACATGCGGAACACGCGGCGTTTCAGGAGTCGGAACGAGCTGACCTGGATCATCACGGAGAGCGCCTCGGCGACGAACACCCCTCCCACCAGCACGAGCCAGAACTCGCGCTTGATCAGCACCGACACCACGCCCAGCGCGCCCCCCAGGGCGAGCGAGCCGGTGTCGCCCATGAACACGTCGGCCGGATGGCAGTTGTACCACAGGAATCCGAGCGAGGCGCCGAGCACGGCGGAGCAGAACACGGTGAGCTCGCCGCCGTAGCTCAGGTGCGTGATGTTCAGGTACTGGCTGAACTTGAGGTGGCCGCTCAGGTAGCACATGCCCGCGAAGGTGAGCGCCGCGATCGCCATCAGGCCCGAGGCCAAACCGTCGAGGCCGTCGGTCAGGTTCACCGCGTTCGACGAGCCGGTGATCACCAGCACCACGAACGGCACGAACAGCCAGCCGAAGTCGAGCACGCGGAACTTGAGGAACGGCACCTGGGTGGTGGTGGCGGGCAACCCGGGCTCGGGCCAGATCACGAGCGTCAGGCCGACCGCGAGGCCGATCGCCACCTGCCCGGCCAGCTTGTAGCGGCCGAGCAGACCCTTGGGCATCCCCTTCACGACGCGCAGGTAGTCGTCGAGGAACCCGATCGCACCCAGCCACAGGGTCGCGATCATCGCGAGCCACAGCGGGCGCGAGTGGAGGTTCCCCCACAGCAGCGTGGGCACGATGATGGCTGCGACGATCAGGATCCCGCCCATGGTGGGCGTGCCCGCTTTCGCCAGGTGCGACTGCGGCCCCTCGGCGCGCACCTTCTGGCCGAGCCGCACCCGCCTCAGCCACTCGATCATGGGCGGCCCCAGGATGAAGCACACCAGCAGCGCGGTGATCGCAGCGTAGGCGGAGCGAAACGTGATGTAGCGGAAGACGTTGAACGCCGAGAGCCCGGGCAGGTCGTGGAGCGGATAGACCCATTCGTAGAACATCAGCGGCCCTCCGCCTCCAGCCCATCGAGCACGCGCTCGAGCCGCGCGCCGCGCGACGCCTTGAGCAGCACCACCACGCCGGGCCCGAGCGCTTCGCGCAGCGCCAGAGCCGCCGCCTCCACGTCCGCGAACGTGCGCGCCGCGATCCCCGCCTGCCGGGCGCCGGCCGCGTAGTCGGCGGCGTGCGTCCCGAGCGCCCACAGCTCGGCGCCGCGCGCCTTCCCGCCGGTCGCGCGGTGGAGGTCGGAAGCCTTGGGCCCGAGCTCCAGCATGTCGCCGAGCAGCGCGATGCGGCGGCTCGCGTCCGGCCACGCCGCCAGCGTCTCGAGCGCGGCGGCCGCCGATTCGGGGTTGGCGTTGTAGCAGTCCACGAGGAGCGTGGCGCCGCGCGCGTGCTTCACCTCCATGCGTCCCTTCGCGGGCCTGAAGGCCTCGATCGCGCGCGTGGCGGCCACGGGATCCGCGCCCGCCTCGCGCGCCACCGCGAGCGCGCCGAGCGCGTTCGCCACCTGGTGGCGCCCCGGGATCGCGAGCGTGAAGGGAGGAAAGCCCTGGACCTCGACGCGCGTCCCTTCGCCACCCCGGGACTCGAGGGCCTGGGGGTGAACGTCGGCATCGCGCGCGAAGCCGTAGGTCACGCGCCGGCAGCGCGCGCCCACGAGCGCGGCCAAGAGCCCGGGCGAGTCGGCCGATGCGAACAGCGTGTCGCCCGGGGCCAGCGCATGGCCGAGCGACCCCTTCTCGCGCGCGATGGCCTCGAGCGATCCGAAGTGCTCGAGGTGGGCGCTGCCCGCGCCGGTGATCACAGCGCGGTTGGGGCGCGCGATCGCGGCGAGCGCCGAGATCTCGCCCGGGTGGTTGCTGCCCATCTCGACCACCGCCGCGACGTGCTCGCCTTTGAGGCGCAGCAGCGTGAGCGGCACACCCCAATGGTTGTTGAGATTGCCTTCGGTCTTGAGCGTCGGCCCCAGCGTCCCGAGCACGGCTGCCACCAGCTCCTTGGTGGTGGTCTTCCCCACGCTGCCGGTCACGCCGTAGAGCGCGCCCGCCCAGCCCTGGCGGAAGCGGGCGGCGATGCGCTGGAGCGCGGCGGTCACGTCTTCCACTACGATCAGGGGCCCGGGCTCGCGCTGCTCGAATTCCGCGTAGCGCTCGCGCGCGCACAGCGCGGCGGCCGCGCCGCGCGCGAACGCCTGGGCGAGGAACTGGTGACCGTCGGCGTGCTCGCCCGGGAGCGGCACGAACAGCTGGCCTGGGACGAGCGTGCGGGTGTCGATGCTCGCCCCGTCCACGCCCGAGCGCAGCAGGTCCTCGCGCTCCTTGGGAGAGCGCGGCACCTCGCGCACCACCAG
>Ga0075433_10001333_pt1 | contig 18041 bp, 12 predicted proteins | sample RhiMethybrSRZTD2_FD_75299 | JGI IMG/M metagenome (GOLD analysis project Ga0075433, IMG submission 75299) | Populus rhizosphere microbial communities from Tennessee, USA - Rhizosphere MetaG P. TD hybrid SRZTD2 | ecosystem: Host-associated > Plants > Roots > Rhizosphere > Soil | place: USA... | reverse complement strand
AAGTCGCCGCCCGGCCGATCGGTGGTGAGGACTTCGGCGGTCGGTGAGGGATCCGTCTCGCGTGGCGGCGTCGGCGCGCTTGCGGCCGGCGGTGACGAGATTTGAGGGGCGGCAGCTGGCGTCGCCGCAGCGGGCACGAGCGCCGCCGCACCCGTCACGGCCGCGCTCTTGAGGAAGCCTCGACGATCGACGGAAAGCTTCTCGGACATGGGCGCGAGTCTACACCTCGTTGGTCCCCGGGCCTTAGTGCTTGGTGCTTTGGTCCGTTCCTGGTCCCTGGTCCGTCCATAGTCCACGGTCCTTGGACCGGTTTGCCATCGCGACGAATCAACCGGCGGACCAGGAACCGAGGACCAAGGACGGACCAGGGACCAAGGACGGACCAAGAACGAAGTACCAAGGCCCAAGGCCGGGCCGCGTCAGAACTTAATCCGCAACCCAATCTGCGTCTGGAACGGATTGAACACATCGCGCGGCGTCCCGAACCCGAGGCTCGCCGGCGGCGGTGTGCCCGGGTAGTCGAGGCTGCCCCACACCGTGTTGATGTCCTTCACGTTGGTGCGGTTGAACAGGTTGAAGAAGTCGACCAGGAGCTCCAGCCGCGTGCTCGTCGTCATCGCGAACTCGCGGCTGACCCGTAGATCGACCGATGCGTAGCCCGGACCCTCGTAGATGTTGCGCGCGATGTTCGACGGACGATCGGAGTTGGGGTTGCCGTCGCCGTTGGCATCGCGGCCGACGTAGATGTTGAACGGGCGTCCGCTCTCGAGCGAGACCAGGCCGCCAACGCGGACATCGCCGACCACCTGTCCGATCGCGCTGAGCGTAAATCGATGGCGTACGTCCTGACGCGAGCGAGCCATCTCGCTCTCGATGTCCTGCCCCTCGGGAATGTCGGCGAGGTTGGCCAGCGAGTCGACGTTGGTGCGTACCCGCGACAGCGTGTAGCTGCCATGAAAGCCGAGGCGCCCGTCGAAGCGGCGTTCGAGTTCGAGCGTCATGCCGTGGTAGTTGGAGCGGCCGGTGTTCGTCTGTACGAACACGTCGCCAAGCTCGGGAAAGCGGCGTCCACCGACGAACGACGGCTTGCCCGACGGCAGCGTGCCGGTTTGAATCGCGTTGAGGTTGCCGGTGTGTCCGATGACGTTGCGCGCCCCGAGATAGAGATATCCCACCGAGACCGCCATACCGGCGCCGACATCGTGGGACACCTGCGCACTCGCCTGATGGCTGTATGGCGTCTGCACCGCGCCGTCCAACGTATCGGCAAGCGACACGCTGCTCGTCGTCGGCACTTGCCCCGTCGTCAGGAACGCGATCGCCGCCGGTGGCGCCGCCGGCCCGGCGACGGTGCGCTGCTGGAACGGCGGATCAATTGGCGCCACGGTTGGAAACAGCAGCCGTGAGTTCGGCTGCGAACCGGCACTCGAGTTGTACGACGCGTCGAAGAGCTGTCCGACGCTGCTGGCCAAGCGATCGACGAACATGCCGTAGCCGGCGCGGATCACGCCCTTGTCGCTGTATGTGTAGGACGCGCCGACCCGCGGCTGCACGTTGTTCATGTCGCGCTTGGTGATGTAGCCGCTCGGAAACCGCTCGACGTCGTAGCGCACGCCGTAGGTCAACGACAGGTTGCGAGCCGCCTTCCACTGATCCTGGGCGTAGAAGCCGTACGAGCTGTAGTTCATCGACCATCGCGTGGCGTCTTGCCATATTGGCGACGGCATGTCCGAGGTCCACGACGTGTCGATGCCAGGGTAGGTTGGCGCCGACTTCAGATACGGCCACCAGAACACCACCGGCGTGAAGGTTTCAAACGCCGCCAGCGACGGAAAGATAATGCGCGCGGGAAAGAAGGCGTGAAACTCGGAGCGGTCGCGGATGAAGTTCAGATCGACGCCGCCCTTCACCTGATGCGATCCGGCGGTGCGCGTCAGGCTGTCCGAGAACTGCAGACGCCGTTCGCTGTAATCGTCGACGTCCGACGTGCTCTTGCCCATGATGATGAAGTTCGAGATGTCGATCGCCGGCTCCTTGAACACCGACGGGAAGTCGAAGCTGCGATACGCCCCCTGAAAGCGGGCCTCGTTGACGAGCGTCGGCGACAGCACCGAGAGCACGTTCTCGACGGCGGCGAAGTCCTTCGTGAGATTGTCGCGGGCGGTGCTGGAGGTCGGCGAGGCGCGGCCGCCGCCGCCGAGGAACTTGTCGGTGTCCGACTGCAGGAAGTTCACGCGGGTCGAGAACGTGTGGTTCGCGCCGCGCGCGTCGACCTTGGCGAGAAACGAGTTGTAGTGATTCAACTGCAGCTGATTGGTGGTCTCCGGCGACAGGTTGAACTGCCGGCGCACCACATTGATCGCATCGATGTTGTCGAGCACGACGCGTGAGAAGCGATTGGTCAGCTCGCGCCGCTGGCCCTCCCAGTTGGCGAACAGGAAGACCTTGTCCGGAGACAGCGGCGTACCCAGCGTGACGCCGAACTGATGCTGGTGCAGCCGGTCGGCCCCCGGCGTGTTGAGTATCGAGCGAGCGGCCAGCGCGTCGTGCATGCCGAAGTAGTACAGCGAGCCATCGGTCTGGTTGGTGCCCGACTTGGTGACGATGTTGACGAAGCCGCCGAGCGAGCGGCCGTACTCGGCAAGATAGGTGGAATTGAGGACGCGGAATTCCCGCGCCGCTTCCTGCGACGGCGTCGCGCGCGGGAGACCCGTGAATGTCTGCACGTTGTCGGCACCGTCCACCTGCACCATCGTGTTCAGCTCGGGTTGTCCGGCAAACGAGAGTCGCGGCGCGGCGGCCGATCCGACGCCGACGTCGGGCTCCTTGAACGCGCCGCCGCCGACGTTCTCGCGTCCCGTGGCAACGCCGCTCGATAGCTTGACGAAGTCGACGAAGTTGCGGCCGCTGATCGGCAGCGACTGAATCTCCGTCGTCGTCACCACCCGACTGAGATCCATCTTGCCGGGCTCGATGAGCGGCGCCTCGCTGCGCACGGTCACGACCTCCGACACTGTGCCGAGATTCATCGTCAGATCGACCTGCGTGGTACCGCCGACGGTCAGCACGACGCCCGTCCGCACCGCCGCCTTGAACTTCTGAAGCTCGGCGCGAACGTCGTAGACGCCGGGGTCGAGCGCCGCGATGCGATAGCGCCCGGCGCCGTCCGTGGTGGCGCTGCGCGTCGCCCCAGTGCTGGTGCTTTTGATGGTGAGCGAGACGCCTGGCAGCGCCGCGCCGGTTTCATCAGTGACGATGCCGTCGAGGGTCGCGGTGGCGATCTGTCCGGCAGCGTGGTGTGTCGGCGCTGACAGGATGAAAAAGGTGAGGGCTCCTCGCAACCAACGTCGCAGCGGCGTGCTCATCGCGAAAGCCTCGCATAGAGAACGGGCGCGTTCAATACAGGCAACCTTGAGGGGTTGACAGCCGTCCAAGTGAATGCTAGTTTCTTGGCATGGTGCTGATTTCTTAGCACTCGCATTGGGCCACTTAAAGGCGGCCCCTACGTACGAAACACTTATGACCCGAGCTGCCCATCACGACCTGAGCCGCCGCGAGCGGCAGATTGTCGACGCGCTCTACAAGCTGGGACGCGCCTCCGCTGCCGACATCCGCGCCGAAATCCCGTCGGCGCCCAGCTACTCCGCCGTGCGATCGCTGCTGCGCATCCTCGAAGAGAAGGGTCACGTGCGCCACGAGCAGGACGGCCCGCGTTACCTCTACGTGCCGGTGGTCGCGCGCGACAGCGCCAAGCGGTCGGCGATGCGGCATCTGCTGCAAACCTTTTTCGACGGCTCGACGTCACAGGCGATGTCCGCGCTGCTCGACGTCTCGTCATCGCGTCTGGACGAGGCCGAGCTCGATCGTCTCAAGCGCCTGATCGATCAGGCGCGCAAGCAGGGAGCCTAGCCGTGATCCTCGATTCGTTCGTCGCCGACATCCTCATCAAGGTCACCATCGTGCTCGCTGCGGCCGCATTCGTCGCTCGCGCACTCGCGGCGCGTTCCGCCGCCGTGCGCCATCACGTCTGGGCGCTGGCGCTCGGCGCGTCACTGGCATTGCCGGTGCTGACGGCGGTGGCGCCGCGATGGACGATCGCCGTGCTCCCTGCCGACCCCAGCGCCATGCGCGAAGGTGGGCTAGCACTGTCGAGCCCGCAACCGCTCGACGCCACGACCGTGGCCGCGCCGGTCGTCGTCGACCACGCGGCCGCACAGACCACCAACATCGTGGACGAGGCCGCGCCGGTCGCACCGCCGCCAGGTCTGATGCCGTCGTCGAGCTCCGCACGGCCGCCGAGCGCGGCGGCGATCGCCTCGTCGATCTGGATCGCCGGCGCGCTGCTGGTGCTCGCGCGCTTCGCGTTCGGAACGGCTCGTGTGTGGTGGATCGCACGGCACGCGCGACCAGCGGATAGCTGGGCGCCTCTCGCCCGCGAGCTCGCGCGCTCGCTCGCCATCGACCGGCACGTCATCTTCGTGAGTGGAGACGAGGATGCGATGCCGATGGCGTGGGGGCTCGTGCGCGCGCACGTGTTGCTGCCGTCGGAAGCCGACGACTGGCCGATCGATCGCCAGCGCGTGGTGCTGCTCCACGAATTGGCGCACGTGAAGCGCCGCGATTGCCTCACACAGACAATGGCGCATCTCGCGTGCGCCGCGTACTGGTTCAATCCGCTGATCTGGATTGCGGCGCGGCGGCTGCGCGCCGAGCGCGAAAACGCGTGCGACGACCTGGTGCTGGCGGCGGGCACTCGCGGATCCGACTACGCCGATCACCTGCTGGACATCGCGCGCTCGCTGCGCAGCGGTGCCTGGCCCACATGGTCCGCGGTGACGATGGCGCACCGCTCTCAACTCGAGGGACGACTCATGGCGATTCTCAATCCTGCTCTGCCCCGCCGCTCGCCGACGCGCGCGGCCGCCGCTGTCGTTGCGGCAATGGCGTTCGTTGGTGTCGCAACATTGGCCGGAGTGCAGCCCGTGGCAAAGGCGGAAGCCGCGGCACCGGCAGCCGAGCCCGCGCCCGTTGCGGCTGGGGATGACAGTCCCGAGCAAGGCCTGCCGTCGTTGCCGGCGGCTCCAACTCCCACTCCCACTCCGACTCCGACTCCGATCCCCATGGTCACTCCAACGCCGACACCAACCCCGACGCCCACGCCGTTCATGATGCCGACGCCGCATGTCGCTCCAGTGCCGCACGTCGGCGTCGGTGTGGGTGCGGGTGTTGGTGTGGGAGTCAACATCGATGCGCCAGTGCCCGCACCGTTCGTCGATCTCCCCTTCGCGCCCTCGCAGGCGCCATCCGCAGCCGTGAGGGGCAGCCGCAGCGACGTTGATCCCAAGGTCGTCGCGGCGTTGAGCGACGCGCTGAAGGACGAGAACAAAGAGGTGCGCCAGCAGGCGCTGCACGCGCTGGTGTCGATGCGCGCGCCGATTCCGGCTGATGCGTACATGACGCTGTTGAAAGACAGCGATCCCGAGATGCGCGGCCAGGCCGTGTATGCACTCGGTCAGTTGCGCGACCCGAAGAATCTCGATCTCATCGTCGCCGCGTTGAAAGACCAGAACCGCGAGGTGCGGGCTCAGGCGACGTACGCGCTCAGTCAGATCCGTGACCCGCGTGCGATTGATCCGCTCGCCATTGCGCTGAAGGACGGCGATCCCCAAGTGCGCTCGCAGGCTGCGTTCGCGCTCGGCCAGATCCGCGATCGCCGCGCGATCGATCCGCTGATCACCGCGCTCAAAGACGGCAACGCACAGGTGCGGTCGCAAGCCGCATTCGCGCTCGGACAAATTCGGTAACAAACCGCCGTTCGAGGTTGGTGTTCGAGGTTCGAGGTTCGAGGTTCGAGGTTCGAGGTTCGAGGTTCGAGGTTCGCCGGAAAGAACCCCGAACGTCGAACCTCGAACTCCGAACAGCAGTGTGCATGCTAATTTTTTGGCATCGGAGTAGTTATGCCTTGCGTTGATTTCTTCAAAGCCACGATCGACGTGCTGTGGTCGCTCGTCGGCGTCGCGATGACGCTGGTCTCGTCGCTGTTGCAGCAACCGTCAGGATTCGCCGACACCCCTGCGGCGACGCCGGCGGTGGTGCTGGCGTCTCTGATCCAAGCGCCGGCGGTCGACGATCTCGTCGCGAAGTTGTCCGCCGCCACACCCGCCGATCGCGTGATTGCCGCGTGCGAGCTGCAGCGGCTCGGCTCCGACGCGCGCCGTGCGATACCGGCGCTCATCGATCGGCTCGCCGATGGCTCACCGGTCGATCCGACCGTGTGTGGAAAGGATCGCTACTGGTGGTCGAAGGAGATCGATCACCAGACCACGCCGGGAGAGGAGGCCGCGGCCGCCCTGGTCGCCATCGGCACCGAGGCGTTCACGCCGCTGATCATGTCGGCGCGCGCACCGCAATGGATCGCGAGGCGCAATGCGGTGTGGGCGTTGGGATCGCTGCGCGATCGGCGCGCGATCTCGCCGGCGCTGATGGCGCTCGGCGACCGCGAACCGCCCGTGCGTCGCGTGGCGGCGTGGGCACTCGGTGCGCTCGACGCTGACGATGCGATTGCCGCGCTGATCGATGCGCTCAAGGATCAGGATGCCGACGTACGCGCGCAGGTCGCCTGGGCGCTCGGCGCGATCGGCGATCGGCGCGCCGTCGATGGCCTGATCGCCGCGCTCAAGGACAGCGCCGAACACGTGCGATCGCAGGCGGCGTGGGCGCTGGGCGCCCTCAGAGATCAACGCGCAAGCGGGCCATTAGCGGCGTTACTCAAGGACACAAGTCCGCGCGTCCGCAAGCAGGCGGCGTGGGCGTTGGGGGTGATCGGCAGGTAGGAACCTGACGGTTCGAAGTTCGACGTTCGATGTTCGATGTTCGGGGGTTCAAAGTTCGGCGGTTCGGAGTTCACGTTCTTCGAACCCCGAACCTCGAACCTCGAACCTCGAACCTCGAACCTATTTCTTCCGCGTCCCCTTGATATCCCCTTCGACGATCGTCAGCACCAGCTCCTTCGCTGGCCCCTTGCCGTCAGTCACGAACCTCACCGTTCCGCCAGTAGACGGAAACGAGAAGAGCGTGTCGGACAGCGCGAACATTGTCTGCTTGCCGCCGCCGTTGCCGAGCTCGATATGAAGATCGTCGCCGTTGAGCGACACCGTAAAGGTGCCGAGGAAACCCACATCGTAGAGGCCGACGTAGCGCGAGAGGACGTCGCGCGAGACCTTCTTGCCCTTGCGTTCGTCGTTGACGTGACCGACGAGGCGCTGATAGTCCTTCTCGTTCTCCAGGCACACGCTCTCGATCAGATCGCTGTCGGGCATGAAGTTCACCGCCACGTCGATCGTGAACGGTTTCGTGTAGGTCTTCGGATCGTCGAACGTGATCGACAGCCGCATGTGCCCGAAATCGGTGCGGCGATAGCGCTCGGTGATGCGCAGCGCTTCGGTGTGGGGATGGCCTGAGAAATCCAGCCACGTTTTGTCGTTGAACCCGGCGGTCTCGACGACGAATGTGTCACCCTCCCAGCGCCCGATGGAATACCCCATCCACGTCGGCTGGGGATCCTTGGGCAGCGCGCGGCCGTCCGTGAAGATCTGACGCGACGTTCCCGGTTCGTGCAGGATCACCACGATCGTCGGCGTCTGAATGAGGCGGAACGGGTCGAGACCCGAGATCGAAGCCCTGGGTCCGTCGGGCAGACAACGGACGCCCGGATCGTCACGACCGTACGTCTCCGTGCGCGCCTTGGCCACCTTCTGTGCCCACGGCAGCATCTCGGTGGTGGTGATGTTGGTGGCGAACCCGAGGCCATCGATCGCCCACATGCCTGAGAGATCGGGTTTGCCGTCTGCCGTCCGAGGCGCAGGCGCGGTGAGATTAGGCTTGCCGTCCGCGGTGCGGGGCATGCCCGGCGTCGGGATGTCGAGCCACTGCGCGAGGGCAGGCGTGGCGCTCCATCCCGCGATCAGCACCTGAGCGACGACGAGGAATCGAGCCCGCACGGTCATGACAACCCCCGGAAGGATTTACGGCGTGTCGCACACCTTGGATGTCGTGATACCGATACTGTACGCAATTCCCCGCCGGAGTTCACGTCGTCACATAGCCCCTCCAGATCGCGCCCGCCACGAAGAGGCCGAGCGCAATCAACACACAGAGAAGAATCGTGACGACGGCCCCAACCGCCTCCGGCCGAGCCCACGAACGCTCCCAATGACGCATATCGCTCTCACTTCCGAAGACTACGAGCCGAGGACGCGCACCGGAATCTTGGGTCCGACGATGGGATCTGTCGACGTGTTGTTCGGTGTGACGATGGCCGGGCATTTGGAATCGGTCGTCCCCTCCCAGCTCAACTCGCCACCCGCGGGACCGGCGTCAAGGGTTGCGACGAATCGCACCGATGCGCCCTGCGGGATGTTCAGCGCCGGAGTAAAGACGAACGAGGCCGATGCGAGCTTGCGGCTCGCCTCAACCAGGATCGTGACGGTCTTGTCGCCCACCTTTGCCTTGTTGGCCAGAACTTCCAGCTTCACTGAGTAGTTGCCGCGAGTGTTCTTCGAGGTGAACCCGAGGTCGACCTGGCTCACCGTTGTGCGCGGATAGCTCTCGATGTACAGCGTCCGCACGATGTCGGAGGCATCGTCGCCCTGCTTCTCGCAGTTGACGACTTCCTGGGGGTTTAGAGGTGGTGGGAGCGCAATGACGATGTTGAGATCCAGCACCCCATTCAAGCCTCCGTACGATGCCTGCGCGAGGGCGTGTCCACCCCTGACTCCGGTCGCCATGCCTGCGCTCGAGATCGTGAGCACCGCGGCATCCGACGAGGACCATTGGGCAAGGCTCGTGACATTTCGCGACGAGCCATCCGAGAAGCTGGCTGTGGCCGTCAACTGCGACGTGCCACCCGAGACCGGCGCCGAGCCGGTGAGAGAAAAGGTTCGAATCGTGACCACCGCATTCACCGCATCGGGAGTGTCGATGACTCCGTTTCCTCTGGGATTGCAGGCGGTGGCAACGATTGCTGCGAAACAGATCAAAACGATGCGCTTCATGACGTGTCCCTCCGGCAGCCACAGTGGGCTGGCGGCGACACGAAGTCCATGCACGGCGCATCAACTGACGTACATCTCTCGTTGCCCTTGTAACCGTCGGCCCGTCAACGAGATGTGACGCGACATCACCTGCGCGATCGCTTGACGTGACGCGGCGCCCGCACTAATGTCTGCCGCACCCATGGCGCCCCCCCAACGGCGCATCGTGCGCTTTGGCGCCTACGACGTCGACCGACACACGGGAGAACTCCGCAAACAGGGCGTCAGAATCAAGCTCCAAGAGAAGCCATTCCAACTGCTGCTGCTCCTCCTCGACCGTCAGGGCGATCTGGTCACGCGCGAGGAGGTGCGGGAGGCGTTGTGGCCGGCCGACACGTTCGTCGACTTCGATCACAGCCTCGGCACTGCGGTGGCCAAGCTTCGAGCGGCGCTCGGCGACTCGGCGAAGAATCCTCGCTTCGTCGAAACGGTCGGCGGCCGCGGTCACCGGTTCATCGCCCCCATCGTCGTTCCCGACGAGGACGCCGGCGAGCGTGAAGATGTGGCGGCCGTGCCCACGTCATCGGACGAGGTCGCGCCTGCAACGCCTGCCGCCGCAGCGCCACCCGAACCACTCGCGGAGGCGGACGTTCAATCCACGCCGACGGCCACGACGCGCGGCCGCATGCCGCGAGTGGCAGCGAGCATCCTCGTCGGCTTCCTCACCGGTGCTCTCGTCCTCGCGGTGGTACTCGGGCTCGACATCGGTGGCGCACGAGCGTCACTGCGACGATTCACCAATCCGACTGTCCACGCGCTCGCCGTCCTGCCGCTCCGGAATCTGTCGGGCGACTCTTCGCAGGAGTACGTCGTCGACGGCATGACCGAGCAGCTGATCACCACGCTCGCGCAGCTGCATGGCGTCGAGGTGATCTCGCGCACGTCGGCGATGCAGTACAAGGACACGCACAAGCGGCTGCCTGAGATCGGGCGCGAGCTGAACGTCGATGCGTTCATCGAGGGATCGGTGCAGCGCTCCGGATCGCGCATGCGGATCACCGTCCAACTCGTGGACGCGCGAACCGACCAGCATCTGTGGGCGCACAGCTACGATCGCGATGTCGGCGACGTGCTGTCGATCGAGAACGAGATTGCGCGATCGGTCGCCAACGAGATTCGGGTGCAGCTGACGCCCGATCAGCAGAACCTTCTGGCACGGACACGCCCGGTCAAGCCGGCTGCGCAGGAAGCGTACCTCCGAGCCCGGTATCACCTGAACAAGGGCGAAGAAGCCGACTTCAGAAAGAGCATCGAGGCGTTCAACGACGCGATCGCGATCGATCCCGAGGACGCTCGCAGCCATGCCGGGCTTGCCAACGCTTATGTCGCGCTGAGTGATTTCTACGAGCGATCGACGGAGATGATGCCGCGTGCGCGACAGGCGGCGGAACGCGCGTTGACGCTCGACGACTCGCTCTCGGACGCGCACACGGCGCTGGGTGTGGTGCGTTTTCTCTACGACTGGAACTGGAGTGGCGCCGAAGACGAGTTCAAGCGCGCCACCGCGCTGAACCCCGCGTCCAGCGACGCGCATGCATGGTACGGCGCGTTCCTGGCGCAGATGGGCCGATCGCCGGAGGCGATCTCCGAGATGCGCCGCGCGGAATCACTCGATCCGCTGTCGGTTTCGGTGCACATCAACACTGGTTGGGCGCTGTATCTCGGCCGCCGTCTCGACGAGGCGATCGTCGAATGGCGGAAGGCGCTCGAGCTCGAACCCAACCTCGGCGTGGCGCACGTCTCGATCTGGCTGGCCTATGTGCAAGGTGGCGCGAAGGGCACACCGCTCCCCGCCATCCACGCCGACCCGCACGACACGAGTCCGTTGAATCTGGCCACCCTTGCCGGAATCTATGCGACAACGGGCAAGCGCGACGAGGCCGAGACGATTCTGGCGCGATTGAAGGAGCTGTCGAACCATCGCTACATCTGTCCGTACGAGATGGCCACTGCTCATGAAGCGCTCGGGCAACACGACGACGCGTTCACGTGGCTGCGGAAGGGGATCGAGGATCGGTCGACCTGCATGCCAGATTTGAAGACCGATCCACGTTTCGACGGTCTGCGTGGCGATCCACGCTTCACGCAACTCCTGCATGCGGTGGGATTCGACTAGCAGCCGCCGCCCGTGGGCACGTGCATCCGCCGCGGTTGCCCATGATTAGAGTCCGACCGAACCGAGTCCGATCTCCATGGGTAGGCCAACATATTGTTCGGCGAGGCTCGTCATCGCCGCGCGCGAGCTGGTGAGGTAATCGAGATCGGCGATCTGCCGTTGATGATCGAACGGCGTTTCATCGGGCGAACGGTGCAACGTCGTCGTCATCCACCACGAGAAGCGCTGCGCCTTCCACACTCGGCGAAGGCACACGTCGGAGTACTCGTCCAGCCACTCGGTGTGGTGGTCTTCGTAGTGCGCCTTCAGCGCTCGCGCGAGGACCAGCACGTCAGAAGCCGCGAGATTGAGTCCCTTGGCGCCCGTCGGCGGAACGATGTGCGCGGCATCGCCGGCGAGAAAGAGCCGGCCGTGGCGCATCGGCGCGGCCACGAAGCTGCGCATCGGCGTTACGCTCTTCTGAACGATGGGTCCGATGTTCGGCTTCCAGCCGTCGCGCGTCGTCATGCGCGTACACATTTCTTCCCAGATCGCGTCGTCCGACCAGTTGTCGATCGGTTCGTCCGGCGGCACTTGAAGGTAGAGGCGCGTGATCGTCGGCGAACGCATGCTGAAAAGCGCGAAGCCGCGCTCGTGATGCGTGTAGACGAGCTCGTCGCACGACGGCACCGCTTCAGCAAGGATCCCGAGCCAGCCGAATGGATAGACGCGCTCAAAGAGCGTGAGCGCGCCGTCGGGAATCGATGGTCGGCAGACGCCGTGAAAGCCGTCGCAGCCGGCGATGAAGTCGCACTGTATCTCTCGATCGGCTCCATCGTGGCGGAACCGAATCACAGGACGCGGCGTGTCGATGGCGTCGACCGATACATGTTCCGCTTCGAAGTAGAGCGGGCGCGTCGTCGCGATGCGCGCATCGATCAGATCCTTCACCACTTCGTTCTGGCCGTAGACAGTGATCGCCTTGCCTCCGGTGAGATTGGCCAAGTCGATGTGATGCCGGTTGCCACCGAAACTGATGTAGAGACCGTCGTGGCGAAGACCTTCCCGCTGGAGGCGCTCACCCACGCGCATCGCGATCAGTAGATCGACCGTCCCCTGCTCGAGCACGCCGGCGCGCACGCGATCGATCACGTAGTCGCGGCTGCGGTTCTCGACGATGACTGAGTCGATGCCGTTGAGATGCAGGAGATGTCCGAGCAGCAGACCGGCGGGACCGGCGCCGACGATGCCTACTTGCGTTCTGACAATGGACATCCCCTACCCATGTTAGAACCCAGTGCTACAAATGAAGTTCGCGGCTTCGTCCGTGCTGCCAGATCCTTTGTACTTCGCCACGAGCGGATAGGCGCACAATGGGCGTGATCTCGTGACCGCACCTGACTGATCGCGGCGCATGGCCGTGAGCGCGTCCGGCGCCTTGCCTTCTTCGACCCAGGCGAGCAGCGCCTCCAACTGACCGGTCGGTGCCGGCCCGACACCGCCCGCGCAGTGACCGACACCTGGTGCCATGAACAGGCGAACGAAGTCCGCCGTCTTCTTCGGCCCACCCATCTGCTGCTGCACTCGCGTGTAGTAGTCGATCGATCCCTCGGCGGAGATCAGTTGATCGGCAAAGCCGTGCCACACGATCGCCTTGCCGCCGCCATCGCGGAACGCCGTGAGGTCTGGATTGTCGGTGCCGATCACGCTTCCAAACTGCTCGACGGACTGATCCCAGAATCGCTCGTATGCCGCAGGTGTAATGGTGCTGGCATCGAGCTGTGGATCCTCCGCCAGGAAATAGCGGAACCAGTCCATAGTGATGGCAAAGGGCTGCGCTTTGAGAGGCGTACCCCTGCTGCTCCACAGCGCGGTCAGATCCGCGCCGCGCGGCAATCCGTACCAGAGAAAGCTTCCGTCTTCGCGACGCGGTCCTTCCCAGAGCTTCCGGATGATCGTGGCGTCGGCCTCCGTGAACGATCCGCAGTCTCCGGCCGATGTGCCGACGAGCGCCTTCGGATCATAAGTGCAGCGCTTCGGATCTTCGAGGACGCCGTCTTTGACGCCGTCGATCGAATCGCAGGCGGCGATTGCGGCCGCCGTGGCCGCGGCGAGTTTGCAGTTGGCGACGGCGTTAGCGGATGCGTTCATGATCACCGGACCCCAGAGCTGCTGCGGATGCAGCCGGTTCCAGTTGATCGCAGGCGCGCCAGCGGCAATGCCGTTGTAGTCCTGTGGATAGCGCTGGGCCTCCATCAATCCCTGTCGCCCGCCGGTCGAGCAGCCGTTGAAATACGAGTACCGCGGCGCCACTCCGTACATCGCCTGCGTAAGCGCCTTGCCGGTGACCGTCATCTCGTGAATGCCGACGTGCGCGTTGTCGCGAATGCGCTGCCAGTTGAGACGTCCGTTCGGGTCCAACGCGAAGCTGCCGCTGCCGCCGTCGTGACCGGTATCGGTGGCCCCGGCCGCGAACCCTTGCGCCACGGGCTGATTCACGCCCATCGCACTGCCACCGAGGAAGCCGCCCCCGCCAGTTCCCATGAACCGCCCATTCCAATTCGTGGTCGGGATCGCAACCCAGATGCGAACCTTGTCGCCGGCGGGCGGATGCGTCGTCACGGCGATGACGCGACACACGCCGGGATCGTTTGCATCGACGGCGGCTGACTCGATCGTCGTGTTCGGCAGCGCCACCATCGCGAGGCTCTCGCACGATCGCACCGGCTTGACGTTCGCGATCGCAGGCTTGGGCGGCGTCACCATCAGAGGAGGCAATGCCGGCGCTCCGCCGCGGCCACGGCCGCCCGGTGGTCCACCGCGTCCTGCTTGCTGCGGCGCCTGGGCATGACCGACGGTTACGCTCAGCGCCACAACAGACAGCGCGACAAGAAGCGCACGATGTGCGTGTGTCATCGCGAGTGCTTCGCGAAGAATGCAAAGACCTCACGCTGGTGGGAGGTAATCACGCTGCCGTGATCGCCTCCGGGAACCTCGATGTACTCATGAGGCATCTTCAACGACTTCATGGTCTCCACCCACGTCCGCGACAGCGACACGGGCACCGCGGTATCCATGTCGCCATGGACGACCATGACCGGCATCTTGGGGATCTTGCTCAGCGAGTTCGGGTCGAGGCTGAACGCGGCGGGTGCAAGGACCGCAATCGCGGCCCACTTCTCCGGGTACTTCACCGCCAGGTAGTACGTGCCGGCGCCGCCCATCGAGTGCCCCATCAAATACGTGCGCTTGTCGTCGATCTTGTATTCCTTGCGAATCAGCTCGAGGACCTCCAGCGTGTCCTTCTCGCTCAACTCGCGGAGATTGGGAGGATCGTTGACGTTGGCGAGCGCACCCCGCGGCGGACCCTGGCGCCCGCGCGCAGGCGCGCCGTCGGCACTCGGGGCCGGTGGACCGTTCGGATTCGCCGTTCGACTATCGCTCACGGCGCCCCGAGCGGAGTCGAGGGGCGGCGCCGCGTTGGGCGGCGGCCCGCCTCGACGCTGGCCCGCGGGAATGCCGTACCAGCCGCGCGGGTTGTAACCCATCGGCGCGAGCAGAATGTATCCGCCGGCTTCAGCCAGGTCGAGCGCGACCGGACGCATCATCGTGGTGTGCGTCCCGCCGAGACCGTGCAGGGTGACGATCAGCGGAGCCTTCTTGTCGCGTTTGACTTTCGACGACACGAAGAGCGCGTACGGAATGTCTTCGTTGGTGTCGGCGAAGTGATGCATCCGAATCTGGACCCGCGGATCGACGGGAATCGGTCCGCGCCCGCGGCCGGGAGTCGGGGTCTGCGAGCTCGGTGGTGCTTGCGCGGCTGGCGCTGCTTCCTGCGCAGGCTGCTGCGCGCCCACGGCCGGCGCGCAGATCCACGCGAGCACACCCAGCGAGAGCAGCGTTGCCAGGCTAGCGGAGCGTACGAAGATTCGCGAATGCCGTCGCATGTATGACTCTCCTGTCGGTTAAAGATACGCGCATGAGCGTCGCCGTTGGGATCCGAAACGTCAATCGCGAATAGTCGACATGCGACCGAGGCATATCTTCGTGTTCTTCGTGTGCTTCGTGGCTACTTCTTCGTGTGCTTCGTGGCTACTTCTTCGTGTTCTTCGTGGCTACGGCTCGAGGAACGGGGCCGGACCGCTGGGGGGCGCCAGCCACTTGTGATCTTTGAATACTGCCGCCAGCTGCTCTCGCAGCCAGAGACTGCGCGGATCGTTGTCGAAGCGCCGGTGCCAGTGCAGCTTCAAGTCGTACTGAATGTCGAACGGCGGGAGCGCCGCAACAACCTGCGAGGTGAGCGACGCAAAGCGCGTCACGACCGCGAACGGCAGCGTGGCAATGAGGTTCGACTCCATCACAATGAACGGCGCGCTGAGAACGTGAGAGGTGTAGACGGCGATCTTTCGACGCATCTTGCGGCGCTCGATGAACCGTTCGAGCACGTCCAGGCTGCGGCCCTCGCCATGGATCACGACGTGCTCGGCGGCAAGGAACGCCGACACGGTCAAGCGGCTTTTCCAGAGCGGATGGCCGGCGCGCATCAGGCAGGCGAATCCGTGTCGCGACAGCCGGCGTTGGCGGAAGTGGCGGAGCGCCAGTGCCGGGAAGTAGCCGGCGGCGAGATCGATATCGCCAGTCTCGAGTCCCTGCGCGAGCTGTGAGTCCGGCACCGACACGGTGTTCAGGAGGCATTTCGGCGAGTGGGCGCGGAAGTGCTCGACGATCGACGGGAAGAACGCCATCTCCGCGACATCAGAGACGGCGAGCGAGAAGGGCCGCGTGCTCGCGGCCGGATCGAATCGCTCGCCCTTGAGCAGATCCTCTTGCAGATGATGGAGGTGGGGTCGTGCGGCGCGAACGATTGCGTGCGCGCGCGGCGTCGGGACGATGCCGCGCGGGCTGCGCACAAAGAGTGGGTCGTCGAACGTCTCACGTAAGCGCCGCAGGGCCTTGCTCACTGCGGGCTGACTCATGCCGAGCAGCCGCGCCGCGCGGCTGACGCTCAATTCGTCGTACAGCGCGACGGCGATCGGCAGCAGATTGAGGTCGGGGCTCTTCAGCGACACGGGGCTGCAAACTGTAATGCAGAATGCAAAATGCAAAATGCAGACACTGAACGCGGCCGGCCGCTTTTCTGCATTCTGAATTCCGCATTCTGCATTACGGCTCTCGGTTCTGCTGCTCTCAGTTCGTACCGGTACGCGTCGCGCCCGAACTCACGACCGCCTGCATCACCATGTTCTCGAAGTCGCGCAGGAATTCCTGGTTCGAGGTCTGCGTCATCGCAATCGCGATCAGCTTCTCTTGGCGATCCACCCAGAAGTGCGTGCCGAACGCGCCGCTCCAGCCGAAGCTGCCTTCGGACAGGAACGTGTTGCGTGCCGCCGGATCGGTGACCACACGCACGCTCAGGCCGAAGCTCTCGCCTTTCGGCCGGCCAGGCAGCGTGTCAGGCACGAAGACCGACCCCATCAACTCGACGGCACGCGGGCTGAGCAGCCGAACGCCGTTCAGCTCGCCACCGTTGGCGAGCATCAAGGCAAACTGCGCGTAGTCTGTGGCGGTACTGAGCAGCCCGCCACCGCCCGAGAAGTAGACGCCGTTCATGAACGCCGGACTCGCAGCCGGCTTCAGGCCCTCGGGCGTTCGCGAATACAGCTTGACGAGGCGCGGGTTGCCGGTCGGCTCGACGTAGGTGGTGTCCTTCATCTCGAGCGGATCGAAGATTCGCTGTTTCACGAAGCGGTCGATCGTCGTACCCGAAACGATTTCGATGATCCTCGACAGGGTGTCCCACGCCGCAGCCGCACTGTAGGCCCATCGCGTGCCCGGCTGAAAGTCCACCGGCACTCGCCCGAGGCGCGGAATGTATTCGGCGAGAGTCTCATTGGGCTTGGCAGCGACCGCCCGATTGGCGGACTGGCTGATCGGACCGGTCACTACGCCGTTGACGTGCGTCAGCAGGTCGCGGATCGTGAGCTCCCGTTCGATGGGTACCGTGTAGTAACGCGGCTCGGCGCCTGCGCCGCCGGCGCGACCACCGGGAGCAGCCGCGCCGCCCTGCGCCGCCGGCAGCGGCACGCCTACCGTCATGTTCTTCCACTCGGGAATGAACTTCGAGACCGGATCCGTCAGCCGGATCTTCCCTTCCTCCACCATCATGAGAGTGGCCACCCCGATGACCGGCTTGGTCATCGACATGATGCGGAAGATGCCGTCCTTCACCATCGGCTTCTTCGCCTCGAGGTCCATCTGCCCTTGCGCCTCGTGATACGCGATGCGCCCGTTGCGCGCCACCAACGTAACGGCGCCCGAGAAGCTGCCAGCGGTGATATGGCGCTGCACCAGCTCGCCGACGCGTTTCAAGCGTTCGGACGACAGGCCGACGTCCTCCGGCCTCGCGGTCGGCGCCGCGGCGGTGAGGGGCCAGGCCACCGTCAGACATCCAATCACCACGGCTAGTGGCACCGCCGCACGAACGCTTCGCGTCATATCGCCTCCTCGCAGTGGACTGTATCCCACAAGTGCAGTGACCCGATTTCTCGTCAGAAGCTCACGGTGAAGTTCAGTCGCGCGTACCGCGGCGTGTAAATCGCCGTCGGGTTGTTCCATGTACCGCCCCTTGTCGTGTTGCCGACGCTGTATTGGTAGGTGCTGTCGTAGGTCGTCGGGTAATTCGTGTTGAACAGGTTCTCGCCGTCGACGCCGACATCCAGACGCTTCTTGCCGAGGCGGAAGATCTTCGCCACGCGCAGATCGATTTGCGTGCGGCGATTGTCTGCGTACAGCCGGTGCTCGTTGTCGAGCACGGTGACGGTCGTGTTGCCTGTCGCCGTTCCGCCTGGTGGTAT
>Ga0075433_10001331_pt1 | contig 18054 bp, 15 predicted proteins | sample RhiMethybrSRZTD2_FD_75299 | JGI IMG/M metagenome (GOLD analysis project Ga0075433, IMG submission 75299) | Populus rhizosphere microbial communities from Tennessee, USA - Rhizosphere MetaG P. TD hybrid SRZTD2 | ecosystem: Host-associated > Plants > Roots > Rhizosphere > Soil | place: USA... | reverse complement strand
GATCAAAGCCCTGGAAGAGGGCGATTTGCGGCCCGATCAGGTCAAGCATATTGCGACCAAGTTGGGTGTGCCCGAAGACGACGTTATCTCCATGAACCGCCGGCTCGGGGGGGACGCCTCCCTGAACGCGCCGGTGCGCGCGGATGCCGAAGGCGGCGGCGAGTGGCAGGACTGGCTGGTCGACGACACGCCTGACCAGGAAGAGCGCCTTGCCGAATCGGAGGAACTCGCGCTCCGCAAAGGCTACCTCGCCAAGGCAATGTCGACCTTGAACGAGCGCGAGAAGCGCATCTTCGAGGCGCGCCGCTTGGCGGAGGAACCGGCGACCTTGGAGGATCTGTCGGCCGAGTTCGGGGTGAGCCGCGAGCGGATCCGTCAGATCGAGGTGCGGGCGTTCGAGAAGGTTCAGGCGGCAGTGCAGAAATCAGCCCGCCGAGACGAGGAGGGGGCCACCACCCCCGCTGGCGCCTAAACATTTGCATCGGGCCCCCGGCCGATCGGGTATTTGCGCCGCCTTCACTTTGGCGGCACTATCGGCCAATGAACCTTGGCCGCACCCCTTAGCATGCGCCGCCGATTTCTTGTGCTCGTCAATGCCGGGGCCGGCCTGAGCCGCCCCTGGCTGGTCGATGAGGTGGCTCGTGCGCTGGAGCGCGCGGGCGCCTCCGTCACCCGTGAAACTCTGGGGGAATTTGCCGCGATTCGGCGACAGGCCGCGGCCGCCGCACGCTCTCAGCGCTATGACGTCGTGGTGGCCGCCGGCGGGGACGGGACCATCAGGGCCGCGGCGGCGGGAATGCATGGCACAGACGTGCCTTTGGCAATCATTCCCTGTGGTACCGCCAACGTGCTGGCCCAGGAGATCGGTCTCAAGGCGAAGCCCGATCTCGTTTGCCAGACGCTGCGCCACGGCCCGCAGATTTCGATCGCTTGCCCCAGGGCCAATGGCGAACCCTTTTTGCTGATGGCCGGCGCCGGCTTCGATGCGCGGGTGGTCGGCGCCCTTAATCACGCTCTGAAGAGCCGCATCGGCAAGATCGCCTATACCGGTCCCGTGCTCGGCGCCCTCATGCGGCCACCAGACACCTTGAGCGTCACGATCGACAATCAATGCCACGAGGCGAGTTGGGTGGTGATTGCCAATGCGCGCCACTACGCCGGGCGGTTTGTGCTCGCGCCGCGGACCGGCATCCAGCAGCGCGGCCTGGAGGCCGTTCTGTTCAGGGCGAGAAGCCGCGTTGTTTTGATGGGCCAGCTCCTGAGCTTGCTGCGCGGCCAGCTCGACGCGCGCGCCGCACGCAACGGCGATGTGGTCATGCATCAATGCGCGCATGCGAAAATTGCGGCGCCGCATCCGGTGCCCGTGCAGATCGACGGTGATCCGTTCGGTGTGACGCCGTTGGAAGCGCAGGCCGGCTCCGAAGCGATCAGGCTGATTGTCCCGGCCGGCGCGCGCGGCGGCGTGCCCTAGGCGCCTCGCCCTCCGGTTTGGCGAAGAACGCCGGCGGCCGGGCTTCGCTAGCCCGCCTAACGCAAGCGCTATGTCGCGCTCAACCTCGGAAGCGACCGGATTGGAACCGACTGTCTCTTTGGTGATAGCCGCGAGGGGGAGTGATGTGCCAAGCCTCACGCACTGCGCGGTGTGGGTTAAGCCCGCCATGAGCATTGTACGACCGCCCAAGGGCCTCGGGGCGCTCGCTGGAATGTCGTTGGCCACACTGCCAATTCTGTTTGCCGTGGCCATGGTGCCGTGCCCGAGCTAGCGACCCCGCGCCATCGTGCCCCGGACGCGCGCGCGAGCGGGTTCAGTCAGCTTTAACGCTTGCGGGATAGGTTTGCGGGTAGTGGGCTAATACCAATGCGAATGCTGGAGCCGAGCGCATGCTCGACGTTGAGGTCATGCTCGTGGTCGTCGCCCTTTCGGGTGGTGCCGAAGAGTTGCTGAAGGTGCCGATGCCATCGCTGGAGCATTGCCAAGCCTACGCGCGATTATGGAACGCGCGACTGCCGGGCGTTGGTGCGTCCTGTGTCGTCGTGGAGCGGGGCGTGAAGCTAAGCCGCGCCTTTCCAGAGCCGCGGCACGGCCGAGGATTGAGCCTTGTCTGATCGGCGCCGGATCGAACTTGTGGTTCTCAACGCCACTGCATCCAGAACAAGCAGCCTTTTTTTGCATCGCGGTTAGGTGAGGCCTTCCGCGCTTGCTTGTGGAGTTTTGCCACACGGGCGCGCGTGGTTGTGCCTGGCTGTTTGGGCCGCGCGTTCGATTGCGCCCGTGGCGAGGCCGACGCGCGCAGCGCTCGCCAAACCAACAATGGCTCCCGTGCCTCCGACAAGAACGTCAATCGCTGGCCGGCCTCTTGCACGAACGCGGTCCGGCCCAGGGCATCGAGGAATGCGTTCTCGACCACCTGTTGCATTCCGCCACAGAACTTGCGCGTCAAGGCGGGCCGCTCGATGCTGACCTTGCCGCTGCCTTGCTCGGTTAGCGTGGTCGTAAACGTATTGCACCCGGTCGAACCGGACAGGGCCTCACCTTTGCGGGTGAGCTGCGGCATGGCGCCGGCGGCGGTCGCGATGTCCTTGGCGCGCCACAGTTTCCAGTGCGTCTCTGGCGCCTGAGCCATCGCTGGCGGTGCAAGCAAGATCGATAGCACAAGTGCGGTAGGGAGGATTTGCCGCCGTTTCGACATTGCGCTCTCGCTCGGGCTCCGCGCCTCTAGTCGCCCACGCGACCTTAGGCCTGGGGGGTCTGACGTTTCTACGCCCTTCCCCTTAATAGATCGAATTTGAGGCGCCCGCGCCCGCCCACAATCCCGGCGCATACAAGGTGCTGGGCTTCGTTGGCCACCTCGCCGCAATGGGTTAAGCTCTTGGTCGCTAGGGGGGCCTCATGCCAATCACCGTGCCGAGCTACGTACTGGGCTGGCTTGTGCTGGCGGCGGCTCTCCTCTTCTCGGTCAACCCGGGCGGCGCCCAAGATTGCCGCGCCGGCACGGCAGCACGCACAAAGGTTGTGGGCGGCGAGGCCGCTCACCTCAAAAATTGGCCAGGCTTGGCGGTTTTGCGCGTGAACGCGAGCGCCGCCAAACAGGCGCTCTATCTCTGCGGCGGTGCCGCTATCAATGACCGTTGGGTCGTCACCGCCGCCCATTGCTTGGAGGGAGTAGGCGCCGGTTCGAAGGCCTCCTTCGTCGACGCACGAGGGCGGTCCCGCGACGGGGTGCTGGAGGTTGTGCTGGGTGTGGACGATCTCGACCTTGTCAGCGACAAGCACATCTTCGAGGTGGAAAGGGTTATCGTCAAAGAGGGCTATCAGAACGCGGCCAAAACCGGCAACGATCTGGCGCTTATTCGCCTCAAAAGGCCGTATGTGGGCCCAGTCGTGCGCCTCTCGGTGAGTGCCAAGACCGATCCGCCGACACCCCCCGGCGCCCAGGTCCGCGTCGCAGGCTTCGGGTCCCTACAATTTCGAGCACCCGTGCTGTCTTATCGCCGCGCCGACGGGCTGGAGTACGCCGCCGGCTCCAGACGGCTCCTTGAAACGGCAATCCCCACCGTGGCGACGGATACCTGTGCCAAACGCTATCCCAACGACAGGATCGGCGCCGAGCAGATCTGCGCGGGGCTTGAAGAAGGCGGTAAGGACTCCTGCCAAGGCGATAGCGGCGGGCCGCTCGTTGCCTACGATCGCCAAGGTTGTCCGTTTCAAATCGGCATCGTGAGCTGGGGTATCGGCTGCGCCGGAAAGAAAGACTACGGGGTCTACACGCGCCTCTCCCAGCATGCGGCCTGGATAGCCGAGAAGGCGGGTCCCCTCACGGGCGTGCATGTCTCTGAGGTCCAGGCACCAGCCGGCGACACTGTGGTCGATGCCGTGAGCACTGCAGCCTTGCAACAGCTCAAAGACTTGCTGCAGCCGGCGGCGCGGCGCGTTCGCGTCAACATAAAAGGGGGCAACCGCGTCCCCGTCGGCCGCGATGTCGTGATGGCTACGGAAGTCGATGTCTCCGGCCGATTGATCATGATCGATATCAATGCCGCTGGAGAGGTGTTGCAGATCCTTCCTAACAGCTATACGCCGGCGCACGCCTCAGCGCGCGTGGCGCCGGGCAGCGAGATCATCGTTCCCGGACCCGACTATGGCTTCACAAGTTTCAAGGCGGTGCCGCCCACCGGCACGGGCACGCTCGTTGCCCTCGTCGTTCCCGATGATTTTCCCATCGACGCCTTGGAGCCGGCCGCACCACGCCAAAAAGGCTTGGTGCCGAGCATTATGCCGACGAACTACCTGATGAATGTGGTCCAGCAAGTTGTCAGGGCGCTTGGCAACCGAGCGGCAGGCGACAGCAGGCAGAGCGGCTGGGGCCTGGGGATCACCGAGTACCACATCGTGCCATGAGCTGCTTCCCCGGCGTCGAGGGCGTTCGCGGATAGCGGGCGTTGCCGCCGCTTGCCGGGCCGAAACTTCGAGGCGTAGTGCTACCCTGCCCGCGGCTGCTGCAGGAGCCGGAAAGGGGAGTGTCAGCGGCGACAAGTTGGCTATGCCAAGCTAAGTCCATCACTTCCGATTAACCATTCGTTAACCAAATCAGCCAAGCCTTAACGCAACGCCGGACCGGTCCACTGGAGGCCTGAGCCGGCGCAAGGGAACGACAAACTCCGGTCCGCGTGCACTTTTGGCGGGATTGCCTGTCAATCCGGCCTTGTGCGGGGAAAATGGGCAAAACAGGGACTGCAGAATTACCGAGAGTGAGGCGGACGAGGATGGGACCGCCGCGAGCAGCTCTCGGATTTTTACGAGCACGCGCTATGCGCGTTCCCGTCCCGAACCGCTGTGTTCGCTTACTAAGACCCGCTGCAACGATAGGTCTCGGGCCGCCAGGCCAGAGATCTGGGGCGCTTGCCCGGCGCCGCCATCGATCTGCATCGGGCTACTGCCGTTTGCGGCACAGCACCACCTCTCGAGATGGAGTGGCACATGAAGCGCCTCTGTCAACGGTGTGGCGTGTCTTCGAGTCGGCTCGGCAACGCAACGAGCCTCACGCTTCGACCTGAGCCCGATTGGAAATGGGTGCTCCTCTGGCGCGACAACCAACGTCACCGTCCCCCGAGTAAAATCTAATTCGGCCTCGCTGGCAGGTTGTGCGAGCCGTCGCCAGCCACAAAATCGAAAGGCCGGCCCCCGGGGCCGGCCTTTGTCGTTGCTAGCATAAACCCGCGCACCGTCACATCGGCAGGCGGGCGAGCTGATGGCTGAAATAGTTCTCAATCGCGGTAACAATCGAACTTGAAACCTTCTCGCGCCAGCGCTCGGATTTCAGCAGCTGGGCATCCGCTTCATTGGTCACGTAGCCGAGCTCGATCAGAATTGACGGCACCTTGGCAGACTTGAGCACGACGAAGGCGGCGCTGCGGTCGGGATTGTCCTTGAGCCCTGTGCTCTCGCCCATGAATTCGATCACCGATTTCACGAATACGCTCGTGCGATCGCGCGTCATGTCAACTTCCCGCCGAGCCAGGTCGGATAGAATGGCTTTGACCGCGGAAACATCGCCATCGCTTTTCTTCAGCGCGGTGATCTCCTGATCCGACAGCACATGCTCGCTTACCTCGCCGCGTGCCGAGCGCTGCAAGGAACTGGCCACGGAGTCGCGCAACGAATAAATCGTGGCACCGCGTGCGTTCGACTGGGCATAGTCGGCATGCACCGCGACAAACAAGGACGCGAGCTGGCGTTCGGCAAACTCGCGCCGTGCGTTGAGTTCGACGAATGTATCCGTTTCGCGCGTCAACAGGACCTTGTAGCGCCCCGTGCTTTGCAGTTTGTCGCGCAGCTTCAAACTGAACGCGAGCACGACGTCCTTCTCCACCGTCCCATGTCGGGTGGCCCCGGTGTCGTCACCGCCATGGCCGGGATCGATGACGATCACCGGCCGGTACATCGCCTCAGCGCGTGCGCGGGGGGACAGCGCAGGCTTCGGCACGGGGGGCTGCAGGCCGGCAGCGCCCAGCGCGTAAGGGGCCACGATCGACCCCAAGCTGCGTCCGTCCTGGCCATTCGCGTCGCCGCTTTCCGCCGCTGCCATCTCAAGCACGAGCCGGGCGGCTTTGCCGTCCTTCTCGATGCTCGACCGCTCGATGATGACGGGGCCGGTGACATCGATGACGACACGGGCCTTGCCCGGCGCCGAAAGGCCACCGCGAAAAAATTTGACAAGGCCGACCGGTGCTTCGCTGGGCAGCGCCGGCAATTGCAGTTTGACATCGGGCAGATCGACGAACACCCGATTGGGATTGGTCAGCGCAAACACCTGGAAATCGACCGCCCGTTCCAGGCCGATGATGAAGCGGGTGCGGTTCCTGTTGGGCTTGGAGGCGGCGGCCACCTCCTCCGCATCGGCTCCTGCTGCGGCCACCTGTTGGGCCTCGCAGGTCGCAGAGAGCGCAATCGGCAGCACCGCGAGCAACGCTCGCAACAGTGCGCGTCGCCACCTGCCTGAAACCATGCCGTTGACCCCCGTCAAACGCCACCAGTTGTGCGGGACAGCCTGTGGATTAACCGTGGAAGATGGCATTTTCCGGGTAGCCACCGCCGAAGTTATGAGCTTGGAAAGCTTAATGAATGGCTTACGACGCACGAATCGCTGGACATTTCATGGCAAAATCGCCGCGTGTGAACAAGAGCTCCGTCGCCGAACTCTAGGGCGGTGCGGCCTCAGCGGGCGACAAACGTCAAAGGCCGACCACCGGGGTCGGCCCTGGTTTGTCGCCAGCGCGGCCGTCCCTAGACCTTCTGATTGCGGTAACGGATCAGATAGCTGTCCATGGTGTATTCGGCCACCTGCCACCACAGATATTGGTCCGAGCGGTAGGCGGAGAGGTTGTCGAGCAACTTCTTGAACCATTCGTTCTTGCTCGCCAGCTCCGCGTAAAGCTCGGTGGCGGCCTTATGGCAGCCGTCCATGACCTCTGGCGGGAACGGCTTTAGTACGGCTCCGGATGCAGCCAGACGCTTGAGCGCGCCCGGATTACCGTGATCGTACTTGCCCGTCATCCACACCCCGGACTCTTGACCCGCTGCAAGGATGGCCGCCTGATAGGTCTTGGGAAGCTCGTTCCATTTGGCAAGGTTGAAGAGGTAGTGGGGGGTGGCGCCGGGCTCCCACCAGCCAGGATAGTAGTAGTACTTGGCGACCTTCACGAAGCCGAGCTTTTCGTCGTCGTAGGGACCAACCCACTCGGCCGCATCGATCGTGCCCTTCTCCAGCGCGGGATAGATATCGCCGCCGGCAATCTGCTGCGGCACGACCCCGAGGCGCTGCAAAATGAGCCCGGCGAAGCCGCCGACCCGGAATTTCAAGCCTTTGAGGTCGTCGAGCGTATTGATCTCCTTGCGGAACCAACCACCCATTTGGCAATTGGTGGAACCGCTGATGAAGCCGGTCACCCCGTACTTCGTCCGCAGGAATTCGTCGAAGAGCTGTTGGCCACCGCCGTGGAAAAACCAGGCATTCTTCATGCGCGAGTTCAAGCCGAACGGCAGATCGGTCCCGAACGTCATCGCCACGTCCTTACCGAAATAGTAGTAGGCCGCCGTATGGCCCGCCTCGACGTTGCCCGCCTGCACAGCGTCGAGCACCTGCAGTCCTGGCACGATCTCGCCTGCCGCAAACACTTGGATCTGAAACTTGTTGTCGGTCAGTTCGGCGACGCGCTTGGCAAGATACTCCGGGTTGCCATAGAGCGTGTCCAATGACTTCGGCCAGCTTGCCGTTAATCGCCACTTGATCTCGGGGTTCGATTGCGCGATCGCCGGTGCGGCTACCCCAGCGGTGAGCGCGCCCGCGCCCCCGACCCCGGCGGCCTTGATGAACTTCCGGCGTGAAAACGTCGTCATGCGATTCCTCCTTGGCGGTGATGACCGGCTATTTTGCGGCTCTTTGCGCCCTCGGACGTACCCCCGACCGTGCGGCGCTTATCGCTCAGCATAGGCCGTTTTGCCACTCACGGGAACAGGCCCGCAGCGGCCATTTGGCGACGGTGGCCCCGCCGCGGCAAATAAAAAGGCCGGCCCCTATGCGGGACCGGCGCAACGCTGCGAGCGCCTTTTGGCGTCAAGCCTTCTGATTACGGAACCGGATCATATAGCTGTCCATGGTGTACTCGGCCACCTGCCACCACAGATACTGATCGGCGCGGAACGCGGTGAAGTGGTCATAGAATTTCTTGAACCACTCGTTCTTGGCGCCAAGCTCCGCATAGAGCTCCGTTGCCGCCTTCCAGCAGCCATCCATGACCTCCGGCGAGAACGGTCTCAGCACCGCCCCGGAGGCGGCCAGGCGCTTGAGCGCCCCCGGGTTCATGGCGTCGTACTTAGCCGTCATCATCATCCCGGATTCCTGCGCCACGGCTTGCAGGAGGGATTGATAGGTCTTCGGCAGCTCGTTCCACTTGGCCAGGTTGAAGAGATAGTGAGGGGTCGAACCGGGCTCCCACCAGCCGGGATAGTAGTAATACTTGGCGACCTTGACGAAGCCGAGCTTCTCGTCGTCGTAGGGACCGACCCACTCGGCCGCATCGATCGTGCCCTTCTCCAGCGCGGGATAGATATCGCCGCCCGCAATCTGCTGCGGCACCACGCCCAGTTTTTGCAGGATGAGCCCGGCAAAGCCGCCGACCCGGAATTTCAAGCCCTTGAGGTCCTCGAGGGTGTTGATCTCTTTGCGGAACCAGCCGCCCATCTGGCAGTTCGTGGCGCCCGACACGAAGCCGGTCACGTTATATTTGGCGCGCAGGTATTCATCCATCAAAGCCTGGCCACCGCCCTGGAAGTACCAGGCATTCTTCATGCGGCTGTTCATGCCGAACGGCAGGTCCGTGCCGAAGGTGTTGGCGACGTCCTTGCCGAAGTAATAGTAAAGCGCCGTGTGGCCCGCCTCCACGTTGCCCGCCTGCACGGCGTCGAGCACCTGCAGACCCGGCACGATTTCGCCCGCCGCAAACACCTGAATCTGAAATTTATTGTCGGTCAGTTCGGCGATGCGCTTGGCGAGATACTCGGGATTGCCGTAGAGCGTGTCGAGCGACTTCGGCCAACTTGCGGTCAGGCGCCATTTCACTTCCGGCATGGACTGCGCGATTGCCGGCGCTGCGACCGCACCCGCCGCCAAGCCGCCCGCACCGGCGGTCTTGATAAAGCTTCGCCTCGATAGTTTCGTCATGCAGTTCTCCTCGGTGGCGCGGCCGCTTTAGCCTTGCCGTTTTGCATACTTTCGTTGATTTCAGTCGCCGCCACGCCGTCCGCGCGCACCAGCGCTCCCCGCAGGGCGCGGCACCATAGGCCGTTCTTGGCTATTGCGAAACTGCCACTTACGTCGATAGCGCAATGAGCTTCGCGTAGCCCTGGCCGGTGATCTCTTCGATGAACTGGCGGTAACGTGCAAAAGCGGCATCGCCCGCAGCGATCTCGCCCAACCTCAAGGCCGAAAATTCAGCCTGTTTGATATAAACGATCGGCGCGCTGACCGGGACCAGGATTGCCTTATGCTTATGCAGGGTGGTGATCAACCCCCGCATCACGCCCGAGGGGTCGAGCTGCGACACCATGACCATGCGCATGGCGCCCTTGGTTAAGGAAACGAGATGAATGTACATGGACGAGGCCGGGATATAGAGCCGCCCGCGGTGCAGGAACGGTTTGTCAGGCCGCTCGCTCTCCTGGAACAGCAGGCTCGGCCATTCCTCGTCCCAAGTAATGTCCGTGCGGTAGGCCAAGATTTCGTCGGGATTTGAGAATGCGGGCCGCAGCGTCAAATAGCTGCCGATGTAGTGGTCGACGCCGGCTCGCGTGTAGGCTCCCATATAGACCGGCGCGGCACGCCCCGCCGTCGCCGCCGCGCCGGGCGCATCGCGCACCGCCCCGCCCCAGGCAGCTTTCACTCGCGCAAAATCGAGGCCGAGCACCATGCATACGTCGAACAGCGTCTGATCGCGCACGGGCCGGCCCGCCAGCAGGTTCTGGATGGTTTTTTCGTGACAGTCGGCAGCATCGGCGAGTTCAGCTTGGGTGATCTTTTTTTCGATCATCGCCGTGCGGATGAGCGCGACCGATCCGGAAAGCTTCCCATCAGTGCGCATGCCCGCCTGCCTTACCCCGAGTTCCCTCCCTGCGAAGGGTATCGGAACTGTGCCGAGGCTGTCATCCCTCAAGGCGCGGGAGCCTCAGTGGCTGAAGGCCCACCACAGCAGCACGGCGCCGGCGCAAATCAACAAGCCATCCATCAGCGCGCGAAATTGTTGGGCATCGAGGCGGAGCACGAAACCGCGGGCCACCCAGGACCCGCTCATCACCGAGGCGCCAACGATCAGGCCGCGCAGCGCCGTCTCGGGCGGCAGCGCATCGAAGCGCTGGAACACGACGGCCTTGGTGATGCCGACCGCCATCGATCCGAGGGCTTCGGTGGAAAGGTAGGCCCCCTTCACCAGCCCATAGGCGAGAAAGAACGGCGTATTGATCGGACCGGTTGAGGCGACCAATCCTGACAGGAAGCCGATGCCGGCGCCGACGAGAGAAAGATGCCACAGGCGGATGCGCAGGCCGCGCGCCATCAGCCAGCGCCGGAGCGGCACCATGGCGATGAAGAGGAAGCCCAGAAAAGCTTCGATCAGCTGTGGTTCGAGCGTGAGCAGGGTACGCGCACCCATGGCGGCGGCCGGGATCGCCGTCGCGCAGTAGACGCTATTGGCGCGCCAGTCGACCTCGCGCCACCAGACGGCCACGCGCGACAGATTGGCGAGTAGCGCGGCGATCGCCATGATCGGCACCGCCTCCTTGGGGCCAAAGGCGAGCATCAAGATCGGCATCAGCATGATCGAGGAGCCGAAGCCAACGATGCCGCCGACCGTTCCGGCGGCAAGTCCGAGACCCAATATGGCGATCCAAATCATCCCTCTTGCGCTTCCCTCGTGATGGCGCGCGGCTCGCCGCGGCAGCGCGCGCCACCCGAGTTACAGGGGCGCGCGGCAGGAGGGAAGCGTTAGCCGGGCCAGGCCGGGCCAGGCCAGTGATTTGCCGCTTGGGCAAAAAAAGCGGCGGATGCCTGCGCAGCCGCCGCCTCAACGCATCGAGGTTTAAGGGGGTTAGCGACCCAGCACCATCATCTTCACTCTGGCGACACCCTGGCCGGTCATGCCGATTGCGGAAGCCGCAGCCCGTGACAGATCGATGATCCGGCCCGCGACGAAGGGACCCCGATCGTTGATCGTGACGTCGACCGACCGGCCGCTGCCGGCGTGTGTGACGCGGACGCGGGTGCCGAACGGGAGGCTTTTATGCGCGGCGGTCATGGCATTGGGGTTGAACCAACCGCCGGAGGCGACCCGCTGGCCTTGCCAATAGTAGGAGGCCATCCCCGATTGTCCCGATCCCGTCACGCCGCCCTTGCTCAAGCTCTTCTGGGCCCAGTTCGGCCGGGCATGGGGTAGCGGGCGCTCGACCGCAGCTTGCCGAACGTTCTGCTCGCCACGCGCTTTGCGCGCCGTTCGTACGCTGCTGCGTGCCTGTTCGCGCACGCTGCGGCGAGGCCGATACTGGAAATCCTCATCATCGCTGATGGCCGCGCGTGCAACCCGTTTTCGCTCCAAGCGACCGCCGCGCTCATCGCCATAGATGCCCCGCTGCTCCGCCCCCTGACCGGAACGGCTCAGACTCTCGCGGCGCCCCAGGTCCGACAACCAGCTGTCGTAGGAATCAGCTGCTGCAGGTAGCGACCCAGCGCCAAGGGCCATTGCAAGCGCGAACGTCTTGAGAAACCTCTTCATGCTTCATTCTCCTTTTGCGCATAACGAGCGGCACAAGGCGAACAAAGGCAGCAAACGGACAAAATCCAAACGCGCCACTTGCGCGCTTTGGAGGGATGACGAATGAGGTGAGTAGTCTTCCGCCCGTCTACAGTTCGTCCCTGAGCCAACGGCCGCGCAGCCCCACAACAGCGATGCTTTTTTTACATTCGCCTCGCACTGCCGGCGCGCGCAAAGGACCAGCTTCGACGCATCAGGTCAACGTGAAAATATGAACTCGATTCATGGATTTGTCGCACTGAACTAACGCAATGCGCGAGCCAATGCGTACGTGCAAGCGATGCGAGCGCCAGGCCAGGGTTCCAGCGCGCGCACATTTTTGCGTCGGCAAAGTTGAGCTGAACGGCAACTAAAGAGAGCCTAGATAGCCGCCGCCGTCGATCAGAACGTTCTGGCCGGTGATGAAGCCGGCGTGCGTCGAGCACAGGAACGCGACGACGGAACCGAATTCCTCCGCCGTGCCATAACGTCCCGCAGGTACCGCGCCTTTGCGTTCGGCATCGATCACGCTAAGCGGCACCTGCCGCGCCTGCGCCATTTTTTCGCTGGTGCCGCGCAATCGATCGGTGTCGAACGGTCCGGGCAGGATGCCGTTGATGGTGACGTTATTGCGCGAAGCCTTGCGTGCTAGCACGGCCACGGCACCGGTGAGGCCGAGGCGTGCGCCATTAGACAGCTCGAGCGCAGCAATCGGCTGCTTGATCGATGCGGATGTGATGTTGACGATGCGGCCGAAGCCTCGCTCCATCATGCCGTACACGGTGGCCCGAATAAGCGCGATCGGCGTCAGCATGTTGCCCTCGAGCGCCTTGCGCCAGTCGTCCAGGGCGAAATCCTTGAAGTCGCCTGGGGGCGGACCGCCAGCATTGTTGATGAGGATGTCGGGATTGGGGCAGGCGGCCAACAGCTCCTTTCGTCCTTGCTCGGTTGTCACGTCACAGACGACCGCTGTCACTTTGGCGCCGCTGCTCTTGCGCAGTTCGCTGGCCGTGGCATTGAGCGCCTCCGCGCCGCGGGCACAAATGGTCACTTCCGCGCCCTCCCGAGCCAGCGCTGCCGCACAGCCCTTGCCAAGGCCCTTCGACGCTGCGCAGACGATTGCCTTCTTGCCTTTGATGCCGAGATCCATGGGAAATGTCCTTACGCGTTTGTGCGATCCTCCAGCATGCCCATGCCGTGCGGCGGGAATCAAGCATCGGCAGAATTGTTTGCCGCGGTCACGGCCATACCACGCGCTGGCCTGATTTTGTGCGTCGCGCGCTATCGCGAGCAAGTTTGGGCGCTTGCCTCGGTGCAGGCGAGGGTTGAGCGCGAGAGAACTCGACGCCGACGTGCCGGGCCTAGAGCCATCCCTTGCGCTTGAAATAAAGCCACGGCAGCACGGCCGAGACCACCATAAATCCGAGCGCGAACGGATAACCGTAGAACCAGTCGAGTTCGGGAATATGCTTGAAGTTCATGCCGTAGATGGTGCCGACCAGCGTCGGCGGCATCAAGGCGACGGCGAGCACGGAGAATATTTTGATGATGCTGTTTTGCTCGTTGTTGATCATGCCCAGCGTGGCATCGAGCAAAAAAGTGATCTTGGTCGACAAGTAGCCGATGTGATCGGCCAACGACACCACGTCTCGGCCCGCCGTCTTGACGCGGGCGCGCAAGGCCTTGTCGTCGCCGCGCTGGCTCATGACATGGGCGAGGTAGGTCAGCAGCCGGTCCAATGTCAGCAGGGTTTCGCGTGATCGCGAGGTGAGTTCGCCCTCGCGGCCGATCGTGCGAATGTTGACGTCGAAACGTCCCGCCCGGCTCCGCTGCCCGCCTTTGACCCCGAACACGGTTTGCGACAGCTTGTCCACCTCACCTTGAATGCGCTCGACCCGATCGGCTTCGCGATCGATGATCGCCTCCAGCAGGGCAACGAGCACGTTGATGCCGCTGACACAGGAGGCGTCTTTTTTCTGGGCCCGGCTCAAAAACATCTGGAACGCGCGCGGCTCGGCATAGCGCACCGTCACCAGTCGATGTCCAGCAAGGATGAAGGTGATCGGCGTAGGCGTGGGCGGATCGATCAGCCAGTCCTGCTGATGCATGAGAACAGCGGTCATATAGTGGGCGCCACCCTCCAGATAGAGGCGGCTTGACACCTCGATCTCGGCCATTTCCTCGCGCGTCGGCACCGCTATGCCCAACGCCTCCTCGACAAAGCGATCCTCTTGCTTGCTCGGGTTCAAAAGGTCGAGCCAGATGGTGCCGGGAGAAACGCTGGAGACGTCCTCGCGCTTGCTCAGGGCCCCATCCACGCTGTCATAGATCATAAGCATGGCTGCTGATCTCGCGGTTACTTGTCCTCACGCGCGCGCCAACCAAGCTTTCGGGAAGCGCAGCCGTGTCATCGATACTAAACGCGCCAGACCGAGAGCACGCCCCGGCGAGGGATTAGCGACCCGCCCCTGGCGTTGGCGATGGCGGCAAACCCGAGTTCGATCCCGAGTTGGGTATCGTTGCCAACTTTATCGCGGCCGAGCTCGGCGCGGTTCTCGGGGCCGGTTGCGGCGGGGGTCGGCTGGGGCCGGGTGTTGCGGGCATTGCCGCTGACAGGCCCGCCGCACCAGCTTTGGCCGCCGCCGCGCTAGCCTGCGGACGCGGCGCGCCGCCGGGAGGTTGCGGCGTGGTCGCCTGCGGCGGCGCCTTGAGGGGGAGCGCGATGCGCGAAGGCCACCACAGTTGAAGAAAGCCCAGCGCGGCGATGCCGGCGAGAACGCCCAGTGTCCAATTGTCGGCGCCCGCGCCGAACAATCGCACGGACCAGTCGTTGATCTCCTCGTAACGAAGGATGGCGATCGCGCTCGCCAGCACACCCGCAAGCTGCCCCACAATCTCGAGATTCTTGCGCAGCCGACGCAGGAAATAGAACAAGAGAAGCAACGCCCAAGGGACGATGACCAGGCTCAGGCGAAATTGTGGTCCCGCCCCCCAGCGACCGTACAGCGCGTTGCTCGTTTGCTGGTAGCCGTAGTCCATCAGCGGCCAAAACAGCATGGCGAGCGCGCCGATGATAACACCGCGCTCAACCGCTGGCACCAGTTCGCGGTAGTGCGCGTCCATCATATCCCGCCAGATCGCCAGGCAGATGGCGATTGCCACAACGATCAGGACAAAGAAGATCTTGAGTGGCAGGAACAGGACTGTATCGAGCGCACCGCTCAGCGAGCGCTGTCCAAAATCGGCCTGCATGCGCGCAACGGTATCGGCAAAACGCGTCTGAGCCTCGCAGCATTGCGCGCCGGCAAGCTTGCCTTTAGCCGCAAAGCAATAGCGCTCCTTTTGCATTTCATCGGGAATTTCGAGCAGCGTGTCGGGCTGACAGTTGCGCGCGAATTTGGAAAGGCCCACGCGCCGCTGCGCTGCCTCCGTGACGCTGACCAGGGTATCCAGCATGGGAGCCCGGCGGCAGGCCGCTTTCTGCCCCGCACACCCGCTGGGCTCGCCCCGATCCGCCAACAGCACGCCGGCCGAGACCTCGTAGAGGCCTCTTGGCTTGACGTCGAGCCAGTGCGTCACGGCGACCGTGAGCCCGACGACCGCCAGCAGGCCGAGGCCGTAACGAACTTTGCCGTGGCGCAGGTGCGTCCAGTAGAGATGCGTAAATACCACGGCAGGGCGGTAGAAGGCGGCGAGCGCCAGCACGCCGAAGACCGGGAAGAAGAAGAAGAGGTGGCTATGCACGGCCAGCATCGAGCGCCATTCGGCATCGCGAAACTCGCTGATCAGAAGACCGGTGGAGGCCAGGAACGAGGCGCCGAGCCCAAAAAATGCCAGCCCCACAAAGATGCGCGCGCCCAGCATGAGACCCCTCCGTCGCTCCCCAGTCGACCCCGGCGGGATTATCTCCCCTTGTGAGGCGATAGGCTAGCGGCACGGTGCGCGCCGGCGCGGCCCTGCTGGGGCGAGCCACGGAGACGAAAAAAGGGGCCGCGCCTGGCGCGGCCCCCGTGAGATCGATGGCAAGTGGCGGGCTGGGGCAGCCGTGCCGCCCCCGCCGCAAACGATCAACTTAGGCTCTGCGGGAGGTTGCTCCAACGCAGGCGTGATCGAGCCTCAGCGCACTCGCCGATTTCAAGATCCCACTCGACATTGGATCACCTCCTTTCCGATGGTTGCGATTCTTGCCAACTGTAGCACGCACGCCGCAGTTTGGAAGGGGGTAAGCGGGGCCGCGCGCCGGCCCCGCGCCCCTCCCTTTATCCCGGCCGTACCTGCTGGCCAGCGCGGTGGACCACCGGGCGCGGCTGCGGCGCGGCGGCGACAGCTGAGCCGTCAAGCTCGAGGTTCAACTCGGAGGCATCGGCGGGACGCTTGCAGCGGCCGTCGAATTCGGCGCCCTGCTCGATGGCGAGCGACATATGGTGGATGTCGCCCTCCACGCGCGAGGAGTTTTCCAGCGTCACCGTCATGCCGCGAATGACGCCGCAGATCGTGCCGCGCACGATGACGCGTTCGGCGGCAACCGTGCCGGTGACCTTGCCTTTCTCGCCGATGATCACTTCGGTGCCGCGCACGTCGCCTTCCACCTCACCGTCCACCTGCAAAGTACCCTGGCTGATAATCTTGAGGCCCTGACCAATGATTTTCAGATCGTTGCTGATCACGGACTTGGTCGAGGGGTCCGCCGTGGACGGGCGCCGCTGCACGTTGAGGTTAGGCATGGTGTTCATCGGCTCGAGTGGTTTGGGCTCGGCTGCCGAGCTGCGCGTAAACATGAAAGCCCCCGGGTGATGCCACGAATAAACAGCTAGCGCGCAATCACAACACCGCCAGATGGTCGAATTATGTCCGCGCGGCAACAGCGTGCAAAGTCCAGCGGCGGATGGCAAGAGCCTATCGAGCGCTGCGGGTGCAAATATTGCGGTGCGAACGCCGGGACTTGCGCGTATACCAAAGATGATCTGAGGTTAACCAAACGCAGCTAACCCGAAACCCAATTCCCCGGGGGATTGTCATGCTCTCAGCAAGAAAGATTGCGGCCGCAATCATCATGTCCGCAATCGGTGTGCTCCCGGCCGCAACTCAGGCGGCGGAGCCTTGCCAAAACGCCAACGCGCTCGGCGTCGCGCGCACGGTGGAAATCGACACCACCGGCGGTCCTGGCTTCGGCACCGAGCAATACAAAATGCACGACTTCCTGCTGCTCAAGGAAGTGGTGCTTACCTTCGACGATGGGCCATGGCCGGAGCACACCCGCGCGGTGTTGGCCGCCCTGGCGCACCACTGCACCAAGGCGATCTTCTTTCCGATCGGCAAGCATGCGCTGTGGCATCCGGAGATCTTGAAGGAAGTGGCCGCGGCGGGGCACACGATCGGCTCGCACACCTGGTCGCACGCCAACCTTGAGAAGGTGAAGGGTGAGAAGGCGACCGAAGAAATCGAAAAAGGCCTGAGTGCAGTGAGCTTGGCGCTGGGCACGCCCCCCGCCCCGTTCTTCCGTTTTCCCTTCTTGAAAGACCCGAAGGACCAGCTCGCCTATCTCGGCACCCGCAACGTTGCCATCTTCTCGCACGACCTCGATAGCTTCGATTTCAAGATGCGCAAGCCCGAAGACGTCATCAAATCGGTGCTCGCCAAGCTCGATAAGAAGGGCAAAGGCATCATTCTGATGCATGATTTTCAGGGCGCGACCGCCAAGGCCATGCCGGAGCTGCTGGAGCAGCTCAAGGCGAAAGGCTACAAGGTCGTGCACGCCAAGGCCAAAACTGCGGTGAGGACGCTGGCGCGTTGGGACGAGGCGGTGAAGGGCGAAGTGAAGGGCGCCGCCGTGGGTCCGGATCGACCGACCTCGAGTGTGGTGCGCACAATCGACGAGGCGGCGCCGGCAGTCATGGCCAAACCCGCCGCGTCGCCAGCAGCTCCCAGCAAATAGAGCGGTCGGGCTCGAGGTCTCGCGGCGCTCGGGCATACGTCGATCCTGCGACAAACGGAGCGCGTCATGCCAGGTAGCACCTGGGCCGAGGAGGTCTGGCGCTTTTGGTTCGAGGCGACTGCGCCCGAACAATGGTTTCGCAAGGACGAGGCCTTCGACGCGCTCCTGCGCCAGCGCTTTGCGCACACGCACGAGCACGTTGCCGCCCTTGCGCCCGATGCCTGTTTGGGCGATGCCCAGACGGCACTCGCCGCCGTCATCGTGCTCGATCAATTTCCGCG
>Ga0075433_10001329_pt1 | contig 18095 bp, 25 predicted proteins | sample RhiMethybrSRZTD2_FD_75299 | JGI IMG/M metagenome (GOLD analysis project Ga0075433, IMG submission 75299) | Populus rhizosphere microbial communities from Tennessee, USA - Rhizosphere MetaG P. TD hybrid SRZTD2 | ecosystem: Host-associated > Plants > Roots > Rhizosphere > Soil | place: USA... | reverse complement strand
CCGGACTCGTTCACGGTGGCTCTGCACCTCCCTTGGTGGAGCCGAAGGGGGAAGGATTCGGCTCTGACTCGCAAGGTACGCGCCCCGATAGCGGAACGGGTGGATGCGCGCTATCGGACCATCACCGACTCGACACGCGCACCCTGGTAATCATGGAGCCATGTGCCCTCGTAGCTCAGATGGAAGAGCAGGGTGGTTCGTACCCCCAAGGTCGCAGGTCCGAGTCCTGCCGGGGGCGCACTGCAGCGCGAAGAAGGGGCCCTTGCCGGGGCCCCTTCTTTGTTGCTGACTCATGGGCCGCAGGCTTTGTCTGCGCTCAGATGGACCAGCTGGTGGTTCGTACCCGGCATCCAGTATCGGCACATCTGCGGCGATACGCAAGCATCCCCAGGCGAATCCCCAAGTTATCCCCAGACTTATCCACCGTTCGAGCGTCTGGACGCGAAGAAGCCCGCCCCTCCGCCCCCGGACGGGGAGGCGAAGAGGCGGGCGTCAGGTGCGCAGACAACTAGGGCGAGCTACTTCTTCGGCGGCGCCTTCTGTGGTGGCCCGGGGTCGGCGGTGACGGTGAACGACTCGATCGGGCGGGCGCGGTTGCGGTTGGACCACCAGTTGATGGCGTTGTGGACGATGACGACGGCGAAGCCGGCGGCGAGCGCGACGGCGGAGCCTTGTTCGCCGGTCCAGTGGTCGGAGCCGAACCATCCGAAGGCGGTGACGAGGCGGAGGATGACGTCGGTGCCGCCGAGTTGGCCGGCGCCGCGGGCGATGCGGGCGGCGGGTCCTGGCGCGGTGGTGGTTTCGACGGTGACGAGCCCGCTGGTGTCGGTCATGGGTTGATCCGTTGGATGGCGAGGCGGACGCTGCGGGCGAGGAGCCACCAGGTGCAGCCGAACCCGACCGCTGCGGCGGTGATGCCGACGATCGCGATGCGCGCCCAGAGGGGGATCATCGGAGTCCGGCGAGTCGCGCGAACCACATGATGACGATGATGAGGAAGACGATCACGAGGATCGTTATGAGGACGCCTAAGGCGCGGTCGGTGTTCACGGTACGCATCTCCCTACGACTGGGACGGTCGAGCACGGTGGTGTGCCCCGTGTTGTCGTGGTCGTCGTTGGTGGCTGGGTGGTCGAGCTCGTCGACGTCGTGGTGCTGGGTGCAGGTTGCGTAGTGGTTGTCGTCGCGCGGCGCGCCGTGGTCGACGTCGTTCGCGGCCGCGCGGTCGTTGTCGTGGTGGCGGCGACTTGCGCGTCGCGGAGCTCCTCGGCGGCCGCGGCCCGCGCTTCTGGGCTGGTGGCGGTGACGAGCTGGCGGAACCCTTCGATCACGCGGGCTTGGCCGTCGATGAGGCGGCCTTGGCTGGCGAGGAGGTCGTTCTGCGATTCGAGGGTGCGGTTGGTGCGTTCGGCGCGCCCGTCGATGCGGATGGCGAACCCGACGACGACGGCGGCGAGCATGAGCACCACGATGAGGGCGATGCCGAGCAGCTTGAGGAGGAGGGCTTCGCGGTTGGGGCCTTCCTTCATGACGTCGAGACCTGACGGGGCGGTCATCGGTGGCGTGTCTTTCGTTCGAGTTCGGTGATCCGCTGGTGGGCTTCGTCGAGTCGTTCTTGGCAGTGGTGTTCGCGCTCCTCGAGGAGGGCGATGCGACGCGCGGATGCGTCGAGGTCGGCGCCGAGCCCGTCGAGGAGGCGGCCGCGGCTGTTCCAGAGTTCCTCGAAGTCGGCGACGGTGCGGTTGACGGTGGTGCGCCGGTTCTGCACTTCGCGGCTGAGGGCGGCGACGATCACGCCGCCGAGGGCGGTGACGACGACGCCGGCCAGTCCGACGATCCCGACGAGCACCGCGTCGGATATCGCGACGAGCGGCACACGCCTCAGCCTGCCGGGAAGTGGAAGTACGAGACCTTCTCGTCGGGATGTTGGACGACGATCTTGTAGCCCGCGCCGTGCGGGAGGATGCCTTTGACGCGGGCGTCGCCGAGCCCGCCCGCGGCGGACCCGTAGAACGGCGCTTCCGGCGCGTCGAGGCCGTCGGTGTCGGTGATGATCCCGCCGTCGGCTTGCAGGTGCCAGGTGCCGCCGTTGGGGGCGACGAGCGAGGCGAGGTACTGGTGTACGGCCACGGGGCTCCTTCCGGGTGTGGGTGCGAGCCACGGCTTCTGATAGGCGGGCCAGTCCGCGGCGACATAACGGCCGGGGCATGCGGTGGCTTTCACGTCGCGGTGCATCGAGAAGACGTGGTTGGCGGTGAGGAACCCTTGGGCCACGAGAAGTGCGCGGAACTCGCGGACCGTGGCGACCATCAGGTCGGGCGGTTTCGTGATGTGGTAGTTGCCGACGAGCACGATGGCGTGCGCGGTCTTGTTGAACCCTTCGGTGTGCGCCCCCTCCACGCTCGCGTTGCGTCCCTCCAGCGCGACCCCGGTCGCGTGCACGCCCCAGGTGTAGGAGATGTCCGCGAACCCGCGGTCGAAGCCGGCCTTCTGCACGCCTCGCCAATCGGGCAACGGATCCGCGCTCGTCGCGGTGACCGAGTGGTGCAAGAACAAGCGCGACCGTTGCCGTGGGGCGGACGGGATGAGTTTGCGTGGCGCGGCGAGCCCGGCGTCAAGGCGGGTGATGATCTGCATCACGCGACCTCGATGGCGCCTTCAGCGACGAGAACATCGCCCGCCGCCCACGTATGCGGCGCCGTCGCTGTCCACGCGCCCGCCCCAGCGTCGGACACGAACGAGAAGTCATCGAAGTCGGCGAGCGGCTCGGTCCCGATAACCCCGGCGCCGAGCCGGTAGGCGGTTCCCGAGTCGAGCGCCCACACCGGAATGATTTGGGTCGTGCCGGCCGCGGCCGACAGGCTGTTAGGGAGACGCAACTTCCATGATCCGCTGCCGTACGTCGTCGTAGATCCCATCACGATGCGGTAGCGGACGAAGAGGAGCTTGCCGAGCTGCTTGTACGCGCCGGCGATTGTGCCGTTGTTTATGACGGGGTTGGTGGTGGTCGCGGTCCATGTCGGCGTGAACGACGTCCACGCTTCGCCGATGGCGAGGAAGTTGTCTCGCACACCGTCGCCCCACGCGGCGGGTGCAGCGGCGCCGGTGGCAGGGTTATCGATCGAGTTGAGGTCACTCGTGTACGCGGTCATCTAGTAGCCCCATTTCCCGTCTCCCCAGCCGGAGCCAGCGACACCCCAGCGGAAGACGTTCGGCTCCGCGGGTGACAGCCACCAGGAGAAGCTGTAGGTGGTGTCAGCGTCTCCGGCCTCGGTCGTGCCTTCGAGTTGCACGTCTTGGCTGATCGCGGAGCCGATGCCTTGCGGGCGACGTTTGACGGTGTAGCGGTAGCCGAGCTCGGCGCCGAGCACGATCGGGAACAGGTTCGTCGGGTCGCGCAGGGGAAGGATCTTGATCGCCTCGATCCGCACCGCGGGGTCCTTGTTCTTGCTGACGATGTAGTCGGCCTGGTCCTTCACCTGCCGGGCCCGCTGCTCGAGCGATGGCTGCGAATAGGTGGACGCGCCGTACGCGTCAGCCGAGGCGGTGTCGGCGGCGACTTGCTCGCTTCCACCTTCCTGGCTGACGCGTGCTTCGTTGATGATCTTCTCGTCGTCGTACGCGACGGTGATGTCGGAGTACTTCTGCTCTCCCGCGCCGTCACCGAAGGTCGCTTGGCTGGTGTTGTAGACGGCCGTCTCCCACAGCTCGCGGCGGCCGATGAGGGTGACCTTGCCGTCCCGGCTAATAAAGAACCGGCCGCCCTCGGTGAGCGCGACATCCTGGAGGTGGACGAGGGCGTTCTTCTCGAGCGCCGCAGGCTGTAGGACAGCGCTGCCGGTGTCGATGTCGCGGTCAGCGGCCGGTGTTCCGACATAGTCGAGGATCCGCGTAAACCGCGCGCCGGGCGTGTCGTCCGCCCACGGCTCGAAGCCTGCTTGGTAGTGCGCGAGCACAGTCGCGGCGGAAAGCTCGGTGTCGTAGAGCCGGACCTCGTCGAGGGCGCCGTTGAATCGCGGGTTCGTCGTGGTGAGGATCGTGGCGTTGCCGATGACAACCGCGGTCGGAGCGAACCCGTCGACGCCGCCACCGAAGCTGGTGAAGCCGGTGGCGTTGACGCCGTCGACGTAGACCTGCATTCCGTTAGCTACCGAACGGGTGAACACGATGTGGTGTGGCTGGCTGTCGTCGACGCGCACGTTGCTGTAGGCGATTCCGTTGCCGGCGGCGGTGTTCGTGTTGACGACAAGCCCGCCTGGCATGGTCGGGTCAGAGGAGTTGGCGACCGCGACTTGGATGAGTTGGGTGAGCCCGACGACGTAGACACCGGTCTGCTCGAAGATGGCAAGGTCGTTGACGCCGACCTCTTGCGTGGGTTGTATCCACGCCTCGATTGAGTACGACGCGCCGGTGAGCCCGACGGCGAGCGGCAGCGTGACACCGTCGTCGACACCGTCGAAGTGGATGGCCGGATCCTTGTCCCCGAAGATCAGCCCGGACGTTGAGCCGGCGACCGCTCCACCTTCGTAGGTGCCGTGCCGGCGGTTGCCCGACGAGTCGGCGGCCTCAGTGCCCGACCGTTCGCCGAGTCGATACCAGGCGAGTGGTGTCTCGGCGGTGACGGTCTGGTACCACGGCGACGGGACGATCTTCTTGGCGAGGCCCTTCTGACCGTCGATGGCGGTGAGCGCAACGACAGAGTCTTTGCCGTTGAGGAGGTACGTCTGCGGCCACCCGGTCACGTACCCGTCGAATCGGGTGTAGACGACCGCGTTGTAGGTGATCCGGATGCGGATCCGCTTCCCGGGCAGCAGGTTGCCGTAATACGTGCCTGAGGAATGGAGCGGGTCGAAGACGCGGTCGCGGTTGTCGAGCACGAACGAGGCGCGGCTGGGCGGGAACGTGTCGAGCGGCGACTGTCGGCCGCGGGTGACGCTCCACGAGCGGAGCTTCTTTGTCGTGTTCGACGCGATCGTCGTCCACGTCGGGGCGTCGCCGGGTGCGGTGGTGAGCGCGACCTGCAGGTCGACAGTGATGAAGTCCTTGAGCGCCACGTCAGGTGATGCCGAGGAGCGCGAGCCCGCCGGCACTGCGGGCAGCGTCGCGGAGAGCGGCAGCGATGAGAGGGCCAGCAGAAGCAGGATCAAGCGAGTAGCTGTTGATGATGATCGGTTTGCCCCCACCGATCTGACTGTTGGGTGTGATGAACCCACTGCGCGCTCCCATCCGCAGGATCTCGGGCCCGCGCTCACCGACGAGGTACGACTCGCCGGCGCCTACGGGACCGCCCGCGGCTCGCACATCGAGACCGCCGCTCGGGCGGATACCGGCGCCGGTGGTGACACCAATGGCGGTGACACCGGTCTTGGCGAGGAGTCCTTGGAGGAGTGGCGCGAGTTGCGGATAGATGCGGGCAATCTCCTCGAGCTCACCGTGGAGCCGCGCAGCGGCATCGCGCGAGCCGTCGAGTAGGCCGGCTTCGACGCCGAGGGCGTCGCGGAGCCCGTAGACGGCGGTGAGGTGGTGATTCTTCGCGTCCGCGACGCCTTGCTCCGCGTCGCGGACGTCGCGACGGGCGGCCGCAACCTTCTTGTCGAATTCCGGGTCTCCGGCTTGCGCGTCGCGCAGGTCGCCGCCGGCTTTGAGGACGGCGCGTTGCGCGTCGGCGACGTCGCGTTCCGCCGCGCCGAGCTCCTTCTTCGCGGCTTCCACGTCACGGGCGGTAGCCGCTGATGACGGGTCGAGGTCGGTGACGGCCTGCTGCGCAGCCTTCTGGTCGCGTTGCGCCCGCTCGAGCCCGATCGACGCGGACTCGACGCGCCGCTTCGCTTCGGTCAGTTGCGCTGCGGTCGGGACGCCGGCTGATTGCGCGTCGGCGAGCTCGCGTGTCGCTTCGCTGAGCGCGAACTCGGCGTCGCGAAGGTCACCGGCAGTGGAGAAGCTGCCCTTGCGGACTTTGTCGAGGTTGTCTTGCGCCTTCGCAACCTTCTGCTGCGCCTGGCCGACCGCGACGGGGTCGACCTGGCCGGACTCCAACGCAGCGAGCCGCGAGCGTTCGTCGGCGAGGTGCGCTTCCGCGTCGGCCACTCCGAGGGTGGCGTCGCGGAGGTTGAGGTTGGCTTCGGCGAGCGTGTCTGCGCTCGGCCCTGCCTGCAGCGTGTTGAGGCGGGTCTGCGCGGCGACGAGCCGGTCTTGGGTGTCGCCGAGTTGGCGTTGCGCCGTTTCGAGCGACCGTTGCGCGGCCTCGACGGCTTTGGTGTCGACGGCGCCGGCACGGAGGAGCCGGTTGAGGGCGTCACGCTTCTCAGCGACGGACTGCACGGCGCTCTGCTCCGCCTGCTCGGCTCGGGTGAGCGCAGTTTGCGCGTCCTGCGCGCCGAGCAGACCGACACGAAGCGAACGGGTGGCGTCGTCGAGGCCGGCGACGCTCTCCGCCTCGATGTCGGCCGCTGCGGCTCCCTTATCGAGCTCGCGTTGCGCGTCCGCGAACCCCTTGGGGAGTAGGCCGATGAACTCGCCGAACTCGTCGGCCGCGTGCTGGATAGGCCCGAAGAAGCCGACACTCTGCTTGGTCGCCTCGACCTGAACGTTCTCTAGCTCGAGGCGCGCGGCCCGCAGGTTGATCTCAGCCTGCTTGGCCCCGTCGATGTCCTTTTGCGTGAAGATCGGACCGTGATGGCTGAGCGCTTCGAGTTGCCGGTCGGTGAGGGATAGGACGTCGACGAGCCCGATGCCTGCCTTGCCGAACGCGGCCGTCGCGATGGCGTTCTTTGTGGCCCCGTCGTTTGTGGAGCGGTAGGCGGCGCTGACGTTCGCGAGGGTGCCCACCAGGTCGGTGGTGCCGTCAACGTTGCGGGCGGTCTCAATTCCGTACTGCCGCAACGCCGCCGAGTTGTCGGCGACTTCCTTGCCGAGCTTGAACATCGCCTTCGCGGCGACGTCGGGCTCGACCCCGAGTTGCTTCACGACGTTGACGAGCTTCGAAGCGTCCTCCGCTGACGCGCCGCTTGCGTCCTGGAAGTCGTCGACGGCGCCCGCGAGGTCGAGAAACGTCCTGATCGACGCGGTGACGGCGGTGGTGAGGAGACCGACGCCCGCGACGGCGGCGACACCCAGAGCGCCTTTGATTGCGGAGCCGCTCACGCCGGCGCGCTCGCCGAGACGTCCGAGCAGACCGGTTGTCTTGTCGGTGCTCGCTCCGAGCTTGTCCGCGTCTCGGCTGAGGTCGCGGAACCCGCGGGCGGCGACGTCGGTCTTGGCGTCGACGAGGATGGCGAGCCGTTCGGTCAGAAGACCCATGTCAGTCCTCCTCGCTTCCGCTCCACGCGTCGATCAGTAGGTACAGATCACGGAGGGTTTGGCGCCTGGTGACGTCGGGGGGCCAGTTGCGGGCCGCGGCGAACATGACTACGAACGCGTCGAAGTCGCGCCCTCCGCTTTTGGGATGCCGTCCTCGTAGACCGTCGGCAGGTCCTCTTCCACCCACTCGACGCAGGCCAGAGCGGTCTTGAGCGTAAGGTCGCCGAGGATCTTCTCGACGACGTCGTCCGGGCGGGTGCGGGCAAGCAACGCCCGGAGCATCGCTTTGCAATGTGAGGCGGAGCGGAGCGGGTCGATGAACCGCCACGACGTCTCGGTCTCCTTCTCGACGGCGATCGCCTCGTCGAGGGTGAGGTCGTAATGGATGAACGAGTCACCATCGACGGTGAGCTTGAACGGCATCAGCCGATCTTCGTGACGGCGCTGGCGGCGTCGATGCTTCCGGAGATGGCCACCCCTTCGCTGACCCCACCAGAGATGGAGAAGTCGAAGAGCGCGGTGCCGTACCAGTACTGGCCGGTGGTGGCGTTGTCGGGGTATAGGTAGAACTTGCGCGCCACCCCGTCTTGGGAGGCGGTGTAGAGCTGCGCGGTGGCGGTGTCATACCAGCCGCCGAACTTCCCGGTCGCGTCGGGGAGCCCGGAGACTTTCACCTTGTTGGTGTCGCCCATCGCGGTGACGTCGGCCTTGTCAGTCGAGAAGTCGAGCGTCCAAGTGCTGAGGAACGCGATGGGTTCGGCGCTGCCGCCGCTAGCGATCGCCGCGTAGAGGCGACCGGACTTGCCATGGATGCGAGCCACGATGGGCTCCTTTCGTGCGAGGCCGCGGTCGCGGCGCGGGTGTTACAGGTTGAGCAGCGCCAGGAGGCGCTTGGCGTTCTTGACGAACGTACGGTCCGCTACCGCGAACTGGGCGGCTTCGGCGGCGAGGTCGCGGGCGCTGTCATTGTCGAGCCACCATCGGAGCTTCTCTTCGAACTCCTCTGGGCCGTCGAACGTGGGGAGCATCGGGAGGAGCTCGTCACCTTCGGGCCGCGACTCTCGGAGGAAGAACGTGCCGAGCGCGGCGAGCTCCACCTCGCGGGGCCCCATCGCCCACCCGCGTTCGAGGGCGTGCGTCTCGGCTTCGCGGCGGTACAGGTTCGCGGACGCTTTCGTCGAGGAGTACAGGTCGACCGACTGCTCGTTCGGAAGGCATTGACCGATGTCGTGGACCATGAACTTGCGGAGTGGTGAGTCTTCCCGGGTGCGTGCCCACATACCGGCAAGAGCGAAGTCGATGCCGGTCCAGTCGACGGCCTCGAGGAAAGCACTCCGCGACGGGAAGCCTGTGCCGACGAAGCAGAAGTCGGAGCGGTACTCGTCGCGCGCGGGGCGGCGACGGTGAATGTCGGGGTCGTACGCGTGGGGGATGTACTCGGCGGGCGGCCCTGCCGCACGGAACCGGTCGAGGCTGATCGGGTCGTTGAGGATGTTCAGGTCGGCGTGCGCTGCACGCATCACCTGGCCCTCGTCCTCGTACGGGCATTCGGTGTGGAGGATGACGAGTTTGTGGCCGCGGTGTTTGAGCATCTCCATGGTGAACGCGGGTACGAAGAAGCAGGAGACGATGACGATGAGGTCCGGCCAGAACTCGTAGGCGGCGACCTCGATGCCTTTGGCGGCCATGTGCACGGCTGAGTTGCCGTCCAGCGCTGCCTGCCACTGGCCGTCACGGTGTGAGGCGACGGAGCTGTAGAAGTCGAGTCGGTCGCCGTAGTTGAGCTCGAGGACTTCGCAGCCAAGCTGGCGGAACGCGCGTGACCAGCCGGTGGCGACGTCTTTGACGGAGAAGGCGGGCCCGGGCTCGACGACGAGGACTCTCATGCGGTGACGGTGGCGGCGGTCTTGGTGGCGGTGGCGTACACGTCGCCCCGCGGGTGGACTGCGACCTGGCCCGAGAAGCCGGCGTTCTTCATTCCGTTAGCGAGGTCGACCGGGTCAACGTTGGCGTAGTACTCGCCGTCGTGGAGCGGGCCTCCGTCGATCGCGGAGTGCGGCGCCCTGTCGAGTGATGCAGCGGTGACGATCGCAGTGCCACCGAGCTCCATGGCGCTGGCCATCGTGTGGAGGATCTCCTGCCACCGGGGCGTGTGTTCGAACACTTCGCAGCAGACGACACACTCGTAGGTGCGGTCGGGGCGCCAGTCCGCGGCGTCGGCGACGATGTCGACTCCGTCACCTGCTGCGACGTCGAGGGCGGTGTAGTCGGTGGTATCGAACAGGTCCCGGATCGACCCGTTGATGTCGCGGCCACCGATCTCGAGCACGCTCGCGAAGTGTCTGCCTTCGACGGCTCGTCGGACGTACGCGAACGCCTCGGCGTGCACTCACTCCCCCTTGCCGCGCCTGCGCGTGTCAACGACGCTGTCGCGCGCCACGAGGTCAACGAGACCGCTCTCGAGGAGCTCGTCCGCCTCGTCGCCGCCGGCGTCGAACTCTTCGCCGCCGGCGTACACGGCGTTACCGCGCTGGAGCGTGTGACCGTCAACGACGCGGAACCTCAGTTGTTCTTTCCAGCCGAGACCTTTGGGCACGGTTCCTCCTAGAGGTCTTCGCGTCCGACGTTGAGGATGTTGGTCGCCGAGTAGTACGGGGCGTCCTGTGTCGCGAACTCGACCGTCCAGGCGCGTGGGCCGTACGCCGTGTGAAGCGCAGAGTCGATGGCGAGCATGTGGGCGTCCATGGCGTCCTGTGCCGCTTTCGGGCTCGTCGTGCCGGACACGAGCACGCGGACACCGATGAGCCAGAACTCGGGGGTAATGCCGGCGGTGAACACAGCGACGGCGATGCCCTTCATGAACTCGGAGACGTCGGGCTGATACGCGAACACGTCGCTGTTCCCGAATGTGGCTGCGGCGGCGGTGAGTTCGGAGACGATCTCCGCCTTGGCACCGACGAGGGAGGCGTTAACGCCCACCGAAATACTTGCCCATCTGTGCGTGTGTCTCGGTCTGGATGATCTTCGGGATCTGTGGCACCGAGAGCGCGACGCCCTTCTGCCACGGATGTTGACCGCGGGTGCCGGGATGTTGCGCTGAGGCGCGGGGACCGACTCCCGGAATGACGACGATGCGCCGACGGCCGCGTTGGCGTTCCTTCGGGATCCGGTGCGGCCTGGTGGGCGACTCGATCAGTTGCACAGGGCCCGTCGCCTGGACAAGGGCAGTAGACGAACCGTGGCCTTGGTCGTAGCGGACACCGATCTTCGCTCCGCGTTTGCTGACACCGGTGAGGCGGAGCGACGGAGCGATGCGGCGCATCTCAACGAGGACGGTTGTCTTCACCTTCAGGGCGGCGGCGCCGACCACCTTTCGTTCGAGGGCGGGCATGTCGTGCGCGAAGGAGTGCGCGTCGGCGGCGAACTGTGCGACCGTCTTCGGCATCAGGCGAGCCCCGAAGACAGCAGCACCTCGTCCATCAGCAACTCGTCGCGCACGCGCCGCGGCACTAAGAATCCCGCGCCGACCGGGACCAACTCCTCGTTGAGACCACCGAACCCCTGCTCGAGAGACCACTCGTGGGCGAGGATGATCTTCGCTGCTTGCTTAAACTCCGGTCCTACGGCGGCCGTGTTGGCGTAGCGGCCAGCGCTGTAGGCGACCGTGACCTGCTGGCCAGACCAGTCCACCTCGTAGCGAGCTGAGCGGCGCACGAGACGCCCCGCGTGCCGGCTGGGCGGCGAGATGAGGAGGTAATCGTTGGCGGTTGCCGCAGCCACGTTCTCAGCAGTGAGCACAGTGCCGGTCGCGCCCACATACTCGGTGATGGTGACCGCTGTGAACGCGAACGTCGTGGACGCTGCAGGCGCGTCAAGCCAGATGGCTCCCGTCGGCGAGTAGAGCGTTCGGGTGGGCATTGCCCGCACCACGATGGGACCGCAAATCTTGTCGAGCGTCCGGCTGACGGCGGTAGTGAGCATGGCGAGCTTCGCACTATCGGGCGTCCCCGTGCCGGCGAGAGCCCCAATCGCCTCGTTGGAGGTAAGGACGTCGAGTGTGTCGGCCATCCGTCACCTCCCATGGTGCTTGGTTGAGTTAGCGCTCCCCGACGAACGCGGCGAACACGTAACCGGCGTGGGTGTCGAGCGACTGCCGGTGCTGGTCGTACTTGGACGTGGTCTCGGGCTTCGCGTGGTTCACCGAGTGCTGCACGTCGCGGAGCGGGACGCCCGCGTCGAGGGATCCGGTGATGAACGTGCGACGAAGCGCGTGGTTGCCGATCTTCTTGTCGATCCCCGCGTCGGCGGCGACGGCGCGCACGAGGCGGTAGGCGTAGGTCTTGTCGAGCCGGGCGCCGCTCCGGGTGATGAACACTGGACCTTCGGTGCGGTCGTCGATGTAGAGCATCAGCGCCCGGTACGCCCGGGGGACGATCGGGATGGTGATGATCTTGCGGTTCTTTGTCCGCGCCGTGATCGTGTGATGCCCGTTGATCTCCGACAGCGTCTCGATGTTCGTCGATATGGCCGCACCGATGCGCACACCGGTGAAGGCGAGGAACGACACGAGCGCGAAGTCGCGGGGTTTGCGTCGGGAGACTTCGATCATCCGGCCGAGCTCGAAACGGGTGAGGTAGGGGCGGACGATGTCGTCGTCGACCTTCGGCATCCGGGCGTGGACCATCGGGTTGTTGTCGAGGATCTCCTCGAGGTGCAGGTGCCGGTAGAGGCTGCGCACCGCGTACATGTGCGCGCACACCGACGAGTCCATCAGCCCGCGGGCTTGGAGCTCCTTGCTGTACCGCTCGAGGTGGGTGCGTCGCGCGGCGAGCGGGTCGACGCCGTAGTTGGCTGCAAGCCACCGGAACCAATCATCGACGCGGTACTTGTAGTTGATTCGCGTGACGTCGGCGAGGCTGTTGAGCCACGCTTCGACCGCTTGGGCGAGGGTCCCGAAAGCGCTGCGCTGGTCAGCGGATACGAGATCGGGGACGAGGACGGGCGTAACGTCGAAGGGACGATCCATCGGGAGGTGCTTCTCCTGGGGTCGAGGCTCCCCCGAGGTGTTCCACCACCGGAGGGGAGCCGCTTTCTGTTGTCACCCCACTACTACCAGTGACCTACGACAACGGGTGCCCAACTCTCGATCAACCTCAACAGTTCCCCCCGAAGATGAAGGTTCTCAGCGCCGGATAGCGTCTGTCGTTGTGCTCGTGATCGGCGTCTGCATCGGTGACGAGGACCGCTATCAGAGAGTCCTTCGCCCGACGATCCCCGCCAACTTGGTGATCATCGAGCGCCGCAACCAGCGGTCGATCTTCGAGGCATACAACTCGATTCTCGACGAAGCGCCAACAGGTCTTCCCGTGGTCCTCGTCCATGAGGACGTCGAGATTCGTGACCCGTCCTTCACCGCCAAACTTCGCTCCGCGCTCGACGACGGACACGGACTCGTAGGCGTTGTCGGCGCGGTCGGCGTGCGCCAGCTTTCGTGGTGGTCAGGCGAGCGGAGGGGGCGGATCGTCGATCACAACGGCGAGGCCACATACAGCGCCGGCACGTCCGAGGTCGACGCTGTCGACGGGGTGCTGATGGCGGTCAGTCCTGAGGTCGCATCATCGGTCAGGTTCGACGAACAGCTTGCCCCCGGCTTCCACGGCTATGACGTTGACTACTCGTTCGAGGTGCGGAGGGCCGGCTGGACCGTCGCCGTCACTGACCTGGACATCGTCCATCGCAGCCGCCCTGGCGGACGCAGCGCGTTGGCCTACGCCAGAGCGGGCCTTGCCTTCCGTCACAAGTGGTTCGGGCCTGTGCGGTTCCTGATGCTACGCCGAGCCGTCCTACCGCTTCGTGCTGCCCTCGGGCACTAGTTCGTGCCGTCGAGGCGGTTGAGCAGGAGCCGAATGATCCCGTTCTGCTGACGAGCGAGCGCTACGACGGCGTCGTAGGCGGCGCTCGCTTGCGCGGTCGCTGTCCCAGGCTTCGCTTGCTGAATTAGCGCACGATTCGCCGCTAGGGCGTTCGCAGCTGCGTCCTCGATCGTCTGGCGGTTTGCCCCGACGCTTCCTGCCTTCCACTCGGTTCGGAACGACTCCCAGTATCCGGGATCATCGGGCCGCTTGCCGTCGCTTGTCGCCTTGATGTCACGGCGGGTTGCGTCCTCGAAGATGATCGTTTCGGCCATCAGACCCTCCCGGCGTGGATCTCGTAGTAGTCGTCGTTGGCGACGACAGCACCGCCGGCCGGAGTCGGGAGCGGGAAAGCCACTCCTTGTCCCCACCGAGTGGGCGTGAGCGCACGGAAGCCCGCGTACTGGGTTTGGAGCCGGAGGCTCGCGGTCGCACTGTCGGTCATCCACGCCGCCCAGTAGATGCCCGGCGCGAGCGTTGTGGCGGCCACCGTCACGGAAGCGGCGCCAGCGGCGGGGCAGGCGGTCGAACCTGACGACACAAGCCGAGTGCCGGGGCCACCGCCTGCACCGAGAGCGTCGTAGATGCCGACGTCGATGTTCCCGTTCGACGTGCCGATTGTGAAGAACACCCGGTTGACCGTGATGCGCCGCTCAGCCACGAACTTTGTGAACTGCGCTTGGTTCGCGCCAGGGGCAATGATCTGAGGCGTCCCAGCACCGAATGGGCCGCGTGCGTAGGCGGGGCCACTCGCTGGGTCGAGCAGGTAGGCGCTCAGAGGGACCTCGTTCGTCAGTGTGCCGTCCGCCGACTCGACAAGATACGTGGCGTCCAAAGGCGCACCAGTCGCCCCCGAAGGTGCAGGTCCGATGTCGATCGGCATCAGCCGACACCCTGGCGGAGGACGTTCACGTTCTGGGTGCTCGCCGCGACGATCCCATAGACGCGCTCGCCCGCGGCCAGCAGATTGAGGGTGACCGACTCGCCCGCCGCGACCGGCCAGCCGTTGGCGGTGGTGACGTCGCTCCCGCCGACGTAGACGGTCGCGCCACCGGTGGGCACCTTGACGGCGACGGATGCCGCGTCGGAGCCTGAGCCCTCGGCCGCGCTCAGAGCGGTGGCTGATGTGCCTACCGACACGACCGCGGACTGGACGCTCATGCGTCGTCCGTCGGCTTCGCCCGGCGCTGCTTCGGCGCGGGGGCGTCCTTGTCTGCGTCGGCAGAGTCGTCGCGGCTTTCGCCGCGGGCCGCTGCCGCGGCGGCTTCGCGCTTCTCGGCGGCGCGCTTCATGTCGGGGGTGACCCCGTCGAACTCTTCGTCGGCCATCGTTGCTTCTCCTCGAGGTGGGAGGGAATGAACGGTGATACGGGCGCGTGGGGTGTCTGGTTCCTCACCCCACGCGCCCGTCAACTGTCAGAACGTCGGGGCGATCAGGCCGGTGTCGCTGATCTTGCGGGCGTGGGCGTACCGGGCGTGCGTGTAGGCGATGTAGCCGTACACGACGAACAGAACGCCCAGCGATGCGGCGGCGGGCTGCTCGGCCCGGATCAGCATCGGCGCTGACGGGTCCTCCCACAGGTGGAACTCGCGGCGTGATCCGACGTAGATCTCGTCCTCGGTGCCGCCCGTCTGCGCGCCGCCCGTGGCCACGGTGACGACGTTGTTGTCGACCACGACCGGGGTGCCGTTGGGCAGGACGCCGCGGTAGCCGGACCCGTAGGCGTTGCCGTTGTTGACGGCGCCCATCTGCGCGGGGATGCCGGGCTGCTGGACGAACGGCCACGTCGACCCGACCTGGGACTGCATCCAGTACCAGCGCCGCGAGTGCATGACGGCGACGTTGTCGGCCGGGTCCTGGTCGAGCAGCGCCCCCTCCACACCCGACAGGGCCTGGAGGATCTTCGGGTACAGCTCGGCCGCCGTCGGCGACGCGTCGGTGTAGTCGATGTCGGTCGCCACTGCGGCCAGACCGTTCGTCGCCTGGTTGAGCAGCGTCGAGTCGAGCACTGTCGCGTACGAGCGGAACAGGTCGTCGAGCATCACGTCCTCGACGCCGGTGCCTCGTTCGATCGCCTGGCGGGACAGGGTCTGCTGGCCGGCGATGGTCTGCACGCTGATCGTGAGGAGCGTGTCGTCGATGTTGGTTTCCGACACGGCCGAGTTCTCCGACGACTGCACCGCCGCGGTGGTCGCGGTGGTGATGCGGGAGATGTTGACGGTCATGCCCGAGTCGGGCAGGTCGTGGTGGTTGCACACGTCAGCGAACGGTCGGGACGCCTTCGCTGCGGGGGCGTACAGGTCGGTTAGGTATTGCGGGACGACGAGCCCGGCGAATGCGCCCGTGCCGGCGGCACGGTCGAACTGGTCGCCGCCGCGCTCGACGCGCTCTTCGGCCATGTGGCGCTGAAGACGCTCGCGAGCGTCGTAGTCGCCGAAGAACGCTGCCCCGACGTCGCGGAGGAACTGCTTGCCGCTCCGGTCGGACTCCGGGTTGTAGGTGCGCTTCTCTTGGCCGACGCGGGTGACGCCGTCGTAGGCGGGGACGCGGACGTTGGTCGCCTTGGTCTGGCCGGCGAGCTCGGCGGCGCGCTGGTCGGCGGCCTTCTCGGACTCGAGGTCGGTGACCTTGGCGCGGAGCTGGTCGAGCTCGGCGTCGACCGCGGCCTTGGCGTCGCGGGCGGCCTGGATCTTGGCGGCCTCGTCGTCGGTCGGGTCGCGCTTCTCGTCGACGCACTGCTTGCGGAGCGCATCGAGGGTGTCGTCGTGGGCCTTGCGGTCCGCGAGCTTGTCGGTGATCTTCGCGTTTTCGGACGCGATGAGATCGTCGATCGTCATGGAATGACTCTCCTTGGATGGTGAAAGTGGTTGGGGAGCCGTGACAGGTCGAGACGATCAGGCAGGCAGGAGCGCGCGCGATGTCGTGACGCGAGTCGGCTGGGTGTTGCTAGGAGGCGATGTCCTCGAGGGACATGGGGATGGCGAGCCCGCGGCGGCGGAGCTCGGCGCGGAGATTGCGGAACTCACCTCGGACGAATTCGTCGGAGCGTTGACGAAGTTCCGTCGTCGCGGTGGTGGGTGCAGAGCGGAGCTCGCTCACGGTGTGGGGGTTGGCGCCGTAGCCGACGATGGCGACGTCGCCGCGGTCGATGTCGACCTCTTCGATGTGGTACTCCATCCAGTCCGGCGACCACTGGCCTTTGGTGATCGAGAACCGGAACGACATCTCGCGGATGAGACCGGCGCGGATCTTGGGAACGATGTAGGCGACGTCCTGGTCTGCAGCGTCCAGGTTCGGGGCGTCCGCCTCGAGGCCACGGTCGGTCTCGGCGAGGGTGAGTGTGCCAGTGACGGTGTCGGCGATGCGGCGCAGCGAGTCGTGGTTCAGCACGAGCGGCACGTCGAGCCCGGGCTGCGCGAGCGTCTTCCCGAACGCGCCGGCGGACACGATCTCGGTGTACGGGCCGAACATGTCCCACATCTCGTACGGCGCGTCGGTCGCGGACGCGAGGCCGTGGAAGTGCACCGCGCCTGAGTCCTGGACGCGGATCTCCTCCGCGGCACGAACCCGCGCGACCGGACTCGATCCGGGCGTGTCGCTGCACCGTCGTTGCGATGGCCGGTCCGCGGCCGAGCGAACACTTGCCCCCCGCGCAGCGGCGGCTTCGGTCGGTGTGATCATTGGGCAGCCTCCGCTTGCTTGGTGGCGGGCACGGGGGTCCTCGCGAAGAGACGGTCGAACTCGGCGTACTGCTCGTCGGTGAAGGGTGCGAGGTCGTCCTTCTCCCGCAGTTCCGACGGTGTCCGCAGCCTTCCGTTGACCTGGGCGACACCCATCTGCGCGCGTGACATGGGGTCCATGCGCAGCACGACGGCGTCGCTGTTGAGCTTCACGTAGCGAGGCTTGGGGAGCAGGCTCGATAGGGCGCGTTCTCGGCGGTTGACGGTCGGGCCGAGGTTCATGATGAGCAGTTGCAGGTTGCGTTGGGTCACGTTGGCGTACGTGATCGACGACGAGCCGCCTTCCACGTCGATCATGTCGCCTGGCACCCCGAAGTACCGGCAGATGTCGCCGAGCCCGGCCTTCATGGTCTCGAGGAACTGCGACTCGTTCGCGGGGACCGAGATCAGGTTGTACTCCCAGTCGGATCCCGTGACGAGCGGCGCACGATTCGCGACCGCTTCGAGGAACCGCTGTTTCACCGCGTCGGCCTGCGGCTGCGCGACGGTCTGCGTTGAGTTCTTGAGATGCCCTGACGGGATCGCCCCGTTGGCGAACCACTCGAGCGCGAACTCTTGGGCGGAGAGGTACGAGCCGATCGTCCACGCCGCGTAGGAGATGGGGGCGAGTCCGACGTGCAGGCCGGCGACGGTGAATTGCTTCTCGTGCCACACGACAGACGGGTCGTAGGTCTTCCCGCTGAAGCGGTAGCCGACGAGCTGGCCGTCCTTGACTCGAACCGTCGCGTCTGCCGCGGACACGAGATCGATGCGCGCCGGCAGTCCGTGCCCGTCGCGTTCGGTGATCAGACCGAAGCAGTTGCCGAAGCGGTCAAGGTCGACCTGTGTCGAGTACATCCACTCGGTGACGTCGATCCGGTCACCAGCTGGGTTCACGAGAACGCGAGGCGACGGGATCTCGACCTGCTTCCCATCCACACGGCGATACGCGTCGACCGGCATGGCCGACACGAGATCGGCACGCAACCGAAGGCACGCCCACACGCCTGAGTGGCGGAGGGCCGACTCGGTGTTCACACTCACCGCGCCAACCCTGCGGCTGCGCGACGGGATCAGTTGCCCCGCGGTGGGCATCTGCAACGACCTGAAGAGCAGCGTCACCGCGTCGGCCTCGACAGTGACCACGACACGGCGAGCACGGCGA
>Ga0075433_10001328_pt1 | contig 18107 bp, 15 predicted proteins | sample RhiMethybrSRZTD2_FD_75299 | JGI IMG/M metagenome (GOLD analysis project Ga0075433, IMG submission 75299) | Populus rhizosphere microbial communities from Tennessee, USA - Rhizosphere MetaG P. TD hybrid SRZTD2 | ecosystem: Host-associated > Plants > Roots > Rhizosphere > Soil | place: USA... | reverse complement strand
CATCGCCTCATTTTACGCCAAATAGATATGATTTTGTGTATAATGAAGTCACAGACTATCAAATTTTTATTATGATGAAGTCCCCCTAAGTTGTAGAGTAAATTGCCCCCGTAGCTCAATGGACAGAGTAACAGACTTCGAATCTGGTGGTTGCGCGTTCGACCCGCGCCGGGGGCACCTCTAATTGTATGGAATCACTTGAAAGCAGTGAAAAAATGGTCCGCCTATTACTGCCACGTCTGGAACGGATCTCTGTCGATTCTTATTGGGCACATCGCGCAAGTGGCGTAAGAGGTGCTCTCACAAAAATATTGGAACAAATGGAAACAGGAGCAGCGATGGATCCTGAAACGTTGAAAATCAATATTTTGATTGGTTTTGAAATTCTAAAAGAGGCTGCTGAAGAATATTGATAATCCAAATTCTTCTCATATCAAAATGAAACAAAAAAGGAGTATCGCTCGGATACTCCTTTTTCATTGAGCTAGACTCTATTTACTACCGCTATGTTCATCGTCTTCCAAGTTGGGGTGTGAATTACCATTTGATTTTCTTGCAGGGTTAAATGTACGCGCCGTCGCTTCGCGCTTCCCAGAAAGAGCATTTACAAACACCCAGCCGATAATTAATAGGATCGCCACGCCTGAGATCACCAGAAGAGGCATTAACCAACCGGGAGGCGCCAGTGCACCGGGCGCCGTAGATGAAACTGGGATAGGCGTGGTAATGACCGATGCCTGTGGCGGAACCAGTGTCCCAACCGCAGAAAATGCAGACGACGCACTTCCGGTCGCGATCTGCGTCCCGTTGGTGACAGCAAATACACCCGTCAACTGATTACGCAATTCATTCAAAAGCAAGGCATTCCCAGCCATCACCAGACCATCATCGCTGTTGCCCGCCAGAACCAGGATTGGCTTCTCTACATTGAACGGTGAATCCAACAACTCTAAATAGCCAACGCTCATCCCTTTTGGAATGCGATAGATCACCTGCATATTGCTCTCATTGGCGGTATCACTCGCAACGTCAAATGGAGCGGGAAGTTGATCGTTTATTTTTGAGATCAATGGTACGGTACTCGATTTGCCAATCACGATCAGTGAATTCTGGTCGAGAACCTGTTGAGGAACATCCTCGGCATAAACCGCCTTAAGGTTGGAAAGCAAAGGATTGGAGTTCCTGCCCAATTCGTAAGCCATCTGACCGGCAATCTTCCATGTGGCCGGAGTGGACTTCGGTAATACAAAAGCCACATCGCCCAGATCACTGTGGGTCATAAAAAGATTCGGGAAGAATTTCAGATCCAGCAATGACGGGGTACTTGAATTCGCATCTGTGGTTGCAGGCAAATGGATCGTCGATTGATCCGAAATTGTAAGCCATGGATCGGAGAAACCGGTCGCATCACAGGATGTGATGGTCAACATTCTGGCACTGACCGTCAGGCGATTCTCACCGAATCGTAAGATACCCGGCGGGATCTTCACCTGGAGTGTACTCAGTTGTTCCGTTTCCTTGGAAAAAGCGGTGCTTGAAATCACCTGATTATTCAATTCGACGGAGAAGGAAGAGAAACCATAATCAAGCAGCCCGGAGTGATAATAGATCAAGTCAATGGATGAATCTTTGGAATGGAGTTGTTCCTTAGAGGCGTTAAACAAGTATTGCACGCTATTAAGACCAAGCCCACTCAAAGTCTCATTCTTGTATCCCAGGCTTTGCAGCGTGAAATTTTCAACCACGGGCAGAGAATCAGAAAGTGGTTGCACATCCGCCACGTAAGCCAGAGCCGGATTTTCATAGATCAGGACTTTTCCTGCGCTTGCAGCTTGGGCCGCTTTGTAAACAGCCTCAGCAGAGTTCCCACTGATCAGCAACGTCACCTTGCTATCATTCCAGGGGGAAATTGCCATCTCAAGAACTCCATCTGCCTCTGACTCGGTTGGGAGGTCGACAAATTTCTTGTTTTCAATTGCAAGCGGCAATTTGATGTTACTTAGTATGTCAAACTCATCCGGCCTGCCGACAAAGATCAAATTGCTGGCAGCCAGCGTTTCATTCGTAAGTTCACTGGCTGGCACCAATCCAAAGTCAAATTTATCGCCGACCAAAGATCCAAATCCGGACATGACATTTAATGCAGCCTGCAATTCCTTAACATCCGGATCATTCGGTACGACCAACAGTGTATGGTCGGGAACCAATGCATTCCTTAAGTAAAAAGGCGCAGGCAGGCGAGAAAGATTTAGCTCAGGAGCAGAAACTTCAAAGGGTAATTTGAACAAAGAAGTGGACTTAATGACAACTACGGCGCTGATATTATAAAGACAACTAAATTGAGCATTGAGTGAGATCGTCAATTGATGCCGACCATCCTGCCGGACCGACGTCAATGCGGTAGGAGGCAAGGTGAATTTCATCGTATGGGGACCTAATTCATTCAAGGAAATTGTGGTCACCAGTTGATTATTAAACGTGACCGATAATGTTCCACCGTAGGGATTATTACTTTTAATCAAACCTGCATCGGCGCCGCTTAGAGTGACTTCATAATCTAGTTGAATCTCACCGCCAGGTGCCAACCGCCAATTCGCCGGAATGCTAAAGAGCACGCTTGTGGAATCAAAGGGGCTTACAAGACTCGCCTCTCGAAACCCCAGTTCAGCAAAGGTTACAGTTGCTTCATTTGCGCCAACATCAATAAAGCCAGCTTGCTCATCATTGCTCGATGCCCTTGATGACTGTGCAAGAGCACTGAACGGGCTTCCAAGCAATAAGCCGAGCAAAACCATCATGGCAAGTATTTTATTTTTCATTCCAATGCTTCCTTTTTGAGTCACTTTCATTCGATAAAATTCAAACTGCTTGATGGATCCTGACCTAACCAAATGGACGTACCTTATATAAATACACTTTTCCATCGGACTGCATGGCTACATCCAGAGCCTTCTCTGACTGTTCAACTAATAAAGCCAGTGACTCACCGCCCTGACGATCTGCCAACCCAATTCTCAGGTCAAGCAAAACTTCCATTTCGTGGTCTGCCTCCAACGAAAAGGGCTGGTTTAATACATCCCGAATGCGCATCATCCTGCCTTCTGCGGAGGCCCCATCTGTGGACGGCAAAAGAATTCCAAACTCCAGGTTGGACCATCTACCCACAATATCATTGCCGCGCAATTGATACTTTAGTGTTTCAGCGACATGCCGCATGATTTTATTGATATATGCCTGCGGCAAGGAATCATAGAAATCCTGAATACCATTTAGGTGGATGATCCCAAATGTGAGGACGTTGTCAGGCTGGCTGCTAAGTTCCTGTCGTACTCTTCTCTCAAAATAAGAACGGGAAAAAGCCAATGACTCATAATCGATCATATTGCGCTGACCCAGGCGGTCCAACGTGGAGGATAGCTGATCCCGGAAAATCGCCAAACCAACGCCGAAAATGAGTCCAGCTAACAAAGCCAGGCCGGCATTTTGAAGGGGCTGGGGCTGGATAGGGACAGATGGAACGAGCGCTTGATCAAGAAATTCTATGTTATAGATGACATACAGGTCTCCAATAAAATCAATTGCGTTCTGACCAATGGCATTTGCAAAGGTAGCGGTCGCTTGAGGATTTGGACCCTGTACGCTAAACCTGATGATATTTGCATCGGGTAGGACTGTCACGTAGGTGGTATAAGCCTTAAATTGCACCGGGTCTACACCCAGCAAATTCAGGGTTTTATCAATAATCTCATGGCTGTTGAGCACCTCAGCATAAGTAGAAATAACAGATCGTTTATCCAGCGTTGCCAGACTATTGACGAGGTCCCTGCTATCGATATTTTGAACGTTTGGACTCACAATAAACCGTGCAACAGCTTCATAGGTCGGTCTCGTAAGATAGTATGAATATACGAGAGAAAAGTTAACAGCCACCAGGGCCGCAATGAGGATGAGCCACCACCCTTTCCTGATGATCCTGAGATAAAATCTCATCTCCATAGCAAAGTCTCCATCTTGGTCGTTGAGTATTTGGTTCGTGTTACAATTTTGCGCAACATTTTCAGTATACCATCGCTTATTATGAAATCTTCAAGATTTATTAAGGCGCCTCTGCATGAATGAGATGTCAGCAGGCTCCATACTTATCGCTTTATTGTTTTGGGTATCCTTGGGGGGGATTCTGTACACGTATTTTGGCTATCCAGTCCTTATTTTTCTACTTGCCAAAATGATCCACAAACCAGAAGCATACCAAAGTTACCAGCCTTCGGTTACGCTTCTTATTGCTGCTTACAACGAAGAAGCAGTAATCGAAGATAAGATCAAAAATTCACTCACTATTGAATATCCAAAAGAGCTATTTCAAGTCCTCATTGTTACCGACGGATCAGCAGACAAGACGCCTGAAATAGCAAAAAGATACATGAATTACGGAATTGAAATCCTTCATCAACCTGAACGGCGTGGCAAAATGGCGGCCATCAACCGTGCCCTGCCGAACGCCCGCGGCGAAATCATCATATTCTCCGACGCTAACAACTATTACCAATCTGACACAATATTCAAATTGATCCGACCTTTTGGAAATGCCGGTGTTGGAGCAGCGACCGGCGCAAAGGTAATCGGTCAAGACGATGGAAATTTGGGGGCATCTGAAGGGCTATACTGGAAATATGAATCCTTCATCAAAAAGCAGGAAAGCCGTGCGGGCAGTTGCACAAGCGCTGCAGGTGAGGTTCTGGCAATTCGAAAAAATTTGTACTCACCACCTCCAGACAACATAATCAATGACGATTTTTATATTGCGATGCAAATTGTGCGTAATGGTTACCGTCTGGTTTATGTTCCTGAGGCAAAATCAGTGGAACGGGTATCACCCAGCGCCCAGGATGAGATTATACGGCGTACGCGGATCAACGCGGGAAGATTTCAAGCCATTGCCATGGCAAGGCAGATTCTCCCTTTCAGTCGCCCTCTGCTCGTCTGGCAAATTCTTTCTCATAAATTTCTTCGTCCTATCGTACCCTTTTTTATGATCGGCGCTGCATTGTTCAACCTCCTGGCAGTTCTGTTTCCGCCACACGCTACAGGATTGTGGATTCTCAGCAAACCATATAATATTATCTTTTTAGGGCTGCAAATTTTATTTTACACGCTTGCCTGGATTGGAACGAAAGCTGGAAATCGCGGCGAACAAAATAAACTCGTACGCATATTCTATATACCAACTTTTCTGACCAACAGCAATTTGGCGGCCCTGATGGGATTTTTCAAATTTCTGCGAGGTGGGCAATCACATATGTGGGAACGCATCCAACGCCGCTGATAGCTGCCACCGTTCATTCGAATGTCTCAAACGATAACACCCTCTCCCAAAGTTCTGGTTGTAGATCTTTCAAATAATTATGGAGGTGCCAGTTCGCGCGTCCTTTCTCTGATGACCCACGCAAAGCCTGGGACTATTGCACTCGCAGGTCTAGAGTCCGGCGCAATCACCAAACAAGCCCGCCAGCTGGGCTTGCCTGTTCATGCTCTGGCAAACCACAAGGCAGATCCTCGGCTGCTATTTCGTCTCGTCCGATTGATCCGCCAGGAAGGTTATAACCTTCTGGATAGCCAGAATATCCAATCCAAGTTTTGGGCAAACCTGGCAGCAATAGTGACCGGAGCTTCGCTTGTCTCAACCCTCAACAGTTGGTATGCCAATGAACATGGAAAAACATCGCTTAAAGGCAGGATTTACACATCACTGGAGTTATTAGCTAACCAGAGCCTTGACCTTTACATTACAGTATCAGAAAAGGACCGGCAATCCTTGCTTAAGGCTGGCTTGCCAGAAAAGACAATCGAGTTAATTTACAATGCTGTGGATGTAAGTCTTTCCTCGATTCCAAGAGACCCAGAATGGATCAGACAAAAATTCAATTTGCCGAAGGAATCAATTATTTGCACAGCAGTGGGGCGTTTGGTTCCCGTCAAGGGATATGATGTATTAGTAAACGCAGTTAGACTTGTTGCCTCCCAAGTTCCTCAACTTTTTTGCCTCATCGTCGGAGAAGGAGAATCGAAAGAGGAATTGTCCACCCAGATTCGAGGGGCTGGTTTAGAAGATCGGGTTTGCCTGATTGGCTATTATGCTCGCGAAAATGTAATGCCTATTTTGAAATCCAGTGATATTTTTGTGATGCCATCCCGATACGAAGGCACACCAATCGCCCTGCTTGAAGCTGCCGCACTGGGATGCCCTATTCTGGCGTCTGCCACTGGAGGAATCCCGGAGCTGGTGGAAAATGAGAAACATGCATTGCTTGTGCCGCCGGGTGACCCGCAAGCGCTCGCACAAGGGCTTATGAAACTGACATTGGATCGAGAATATGCCAGCTCCCTTGGACAAAATGCACAACAAAGGATTAGCCAAAAATTCAATCTCGACTCTCAGGTACGCTCCACCTGGCAAGCCTACAATAAGGCTCTGGAAAAACATAAATTGCGAGAGAAATAGATGTATTCTAGTCAAACAGAAACCGAGAAACTATCAGGCTCATCAGTCAAAAAGAAATTAATTAATCTGGCTCATACAACCGGGTTGATTCGAGCCGGGCGCAGCATTTGGGCGAAATCGCTGACCGTGCTAAATTACCATCGCATTGATGATCCTTATCGAAAAGATTTTGATTCGTTCAAGCCGAATGTCAGCGCCACGCCCGATGATTTCAATCACCAAATGGACTATTTGGCAAAATGGTTCAATGTAATTTCGATGCGCGATGTCCTGCAGTGGCTCGACGGCAAAAAAGAACTCCCGCCTTATGCGGCATTGATCACCTTTGACGATGGCTATCTCGACAACTACACCTTTGCCTATCCAATCCTACGTGCCCATCATTTTCCTGGATTGATTTTTCTGACCACAGAACATATCGGAACAGACGCGGCCTTTTATTGGGACATGGCGGCTTATTGTTTTTATCATACCCAACGCGACCATTTAGATTTTCCAGATGGAAAAGCCGAAAGCTGGTTAAATCAGGAAGAACTTGATCAGGTCAGCAAAAAATGGATTGAGTTGATGAAGACTTTGCCTCATGAAGAGAAATTAATTCACGTTCACCGTCTACCTGAAGTATTAGGTGTTTCCATCCCTGATGGATATTTCAAAAAATTGATGATTAATTGGGATCAGGCAAGAGAGATGCAGAAAGGTGGAATCGAATTTGGTGCACATACGATGCATCATCCCATTTTGACGCGCATTTCTTTGGATCAAGTTCGGGCAGAGGTCGAGGGGTCAAAATCCAGGATTGAAAAAGAACTTCGGGAACCAGTGCTCAGTTTCGCATACCCCAACGGTCAGTCATCTGATTTGAATGACAAAATCGAGAAGGTTGTTGCAGATTCTGGAATCAGGGTCGCGTTCACCTTATTAAACGGACCGAGTTCACAGGACGAAGTGAAGCGGAATCCTTTTGCCATCCGCCGTATCTTCATCTCATATAAACATTCGCTTCCAGAATACGCGGCACTCGTGAGTCCGATCAATCGCTACAGATCAAGTTAATCCTATTTCAAAAGCTGGGTATACACTTCGATAATTTGCTGGGCGATCGATCCCCAGCCAAAACGCGTCTCAGACAAATGACGTGCATACTCCCCCATCGACTTTGTCAATTCAGGATTATTAACTAGCATTATGATTTTATTCGCCAGTTCAGGAGGTGATTGCGGCGGGATCAAAAAGCCGCTTCGCCCTTCCTCAACAACTTCTGGCAAACCACCCACCGACGTGGCAATGACTGGACGACCGAACGTGTAAGCCACCTGCAACGCGCCGCTCTGTGTACTGCTTCGGTATGGGTAAACTGCCACAGTTGCCAATCCCATCAGCGCGCCAATCTCCTCCAAAGGTATATATCGCAAATCCAGAATCACATCATTGGTCAGGTTTAATCCTGAAATCTTTTGATTCAATTCGTCAATATTTATATGTTTCGTTGGATAACCAGCAACCAGAAGTTTTGCATTGCAGGATTCTCGAACCAGAGCAAAAGCCTCGATCAGATCGTCAATGCCCTTGCTGGGAGCTAACAGCCCAAAAAACAAGACAACTGGTTGATCAGGTTGCAGCTTATAGTGCCTTCTTATAGACTCCCAATCATAGGTTTGAGAAAAATTCGTAAGTAACCAGCTTGAATTCCCGTGAGGAATGATGTGTGTCTTTTCTTTTTGCACAAAAGGGAACAAAGCTAGAAACTTTTCACAATTTTCCTTTGCATGAAAAAACATTGCGGAAAAATTTCTGTAAATATCTGCATAAGCACGCAAAATCAAAGCCGAGAACGGTCCATCATCATTTTCGCGCAGTTCAAACTCATGGCAGATCTGGGTCAGGATCAAACCACGGCGGCGCATTTGCGCCAGGAAAATGGCTTCAAAGGGAAAATTGATCTTGGAAAACTGGACAATGTCCGGCTTGAGTTTTGACAAATAACGTGTGAGATTAATCCAAGCCAATATGAGCCGAACGGCTCTTTGTCCACGCCTCAACGTCCAGCGGATCTTATGCCACCTCCGCTGCCACACGCTGGCATATATGTTTTGGATTACCTGCGGATCAAAAAGACTCCACAGCTCAAGCATGTTATTCACTCGAAAGTTGTGAGGGAGATGGGCTAGCTCATACTCTTTCCCAGTAATCAATGTGACATCCGCACCCTCATCAGCAAGGGCAGTGCATAACTGATAAGTGTAGTGGATGAGACCGCCGCTTCCATTGGGCTCCACCAAAACAAGGCGCAACTTATTTTCCATAAGCACGTAACTGATCGAAGTAAAGCTCCCTTAATTGATCAACCTGTCGTTGAATGTTGAACTTTTGATTGACAATTTTCCAACCTTCAGCACTCATCGTGGCGCGGTTTTCTGTGTTCGCTAGCAGGCCGATGCAGGCATTTGCAAGACTATCCACATCTTGAGGCTCGACCAAGCAACCATTTTGACCATCGGTCACCATCTCAGGAACTCCGCCTACCCGGCTAGCGATAATCGGCAATTTCGCGGCCATTGCCTCTGCCAGAACCGTTGGCAGGGCTTCTGTCAAAGTTGGGAGAACAAAAATATCGCTAGCGACTAATAAGCGGGCTATATCCTTGCGCATCCCAGCAAAAATCACCCGATTTTTTACACCGGCCTTATCTACCTCTTCGAGTAAAGCATTTTGGTGAGATCCACTTCCAACAATCAAATAATAGGTGTTTGGATTGGAAGCCAGAATAGCAGGCAAAGCCCGTATCATAAACTGTACTCCCTTTTGCGGACGCAAGACAGCCACAGTTGTAAGGACATTTGCTTCCATTGGAATACCCAATTCTGCACGAACATTAGTTCGCTCAAGTTCACGATCTGGTTTTAGAAAATTTGATAAATCGATACCGTTGTAAATTGTGGATACCTGGCTAGAGCGCGCTCTACTTATATCAAGGTGATATTGCCTCGCTTCCTCTGAAACCGATATAACTTGGTCACAGAAATAGCGCAAGGCAAACCATTCTGCCTTTTGATGTAATTTCAATTTTGGTTTTACATCGAGGGAAGGCATTACATGAATCGTACAAGCGCTTGGCAAATTTAAAAATTTCGCCGAAATATTTCCTAAAATATTCGCAAATTCCAGTTGGGTATGAACAAGATCAGCATTAATCTCTCTGAGGTACTTAATCAGACGGGGCAGTGCATTCCAATCGCGGAGGTGCTTGATATCCAAACAACGCACAGGAATCCCCAATGCACGAATTTCATCAGCCATCGGGTTACCATCCTTCGACTGAAGCGCACAAACATAGGCATCAAAATCTGTTCTACTCAAGTACTTCAAGATTGGCACCATGAGCCGTTCAGCGCCACCCATGCTCAGGCCATCAATTACATAAGCAATTTTATATCTACGTGCAGGCTTCGGTACGTTGCTCAACTATAATCCTTCATCCCGCGATCAATTTTCATTCGGCCAGTTCATCAATTCAGCAAAAAGATGCCGCCACAATAAGTCATCAGGATGGCTGTATCCAAATTCAAGCGCAGATCGGACTGCCTTCTCCACACAACACATCATCATGCCATCTCTTTGCGGAAGCAACACATAACGCTCCGGCACCCCATACGCTGCCAAATACTCGGACATAACATCCTTTCGCCATTCCTTTAGCAAAGCAAAAGCATATTTTGCTCTTTGCTCAACCTCATCATTTTCTGTTGCCGAGAGCGCGCCCGCCAGCAAGAAGAAATAAACATCCATACTTACATCCGCAGACCACCGCGCAAACTGCCAATCAACTAACATCAGACTTCCGCGCTTTTTGTCCCGGATCATATTCCCATGCCAAAAATCACCCTGGATTATCACCTTGTCGATAGCGGATGAAGTGCGAATTCGTACTGTCTCTACAAGATCAGCCAAAACACGTTTTTCCTCAGAAGAAACTTGAAACAGCTCTTTAAACTTCTCGGCCTTTTCAAGGAAGCGCGAATCCTTAGATTCGCCTTGCTCAATTGGAGTTTCTGTAAGTTGATTTAGCTTGAGCAGCGAGTAGACCGCCTCTTTAGCCAAAGCCAGGACCTGCCTGCGGCTCCTCCAAAATGATTTTGGCGAAAGCCGCGTCAGACTCTCGCCCGAAACGTACGAGAGCATCAAAATTGGTCTTTCCTGTATAGTGGTTAGGGCATAAGGTTTGGGAACATACGATGCTGCATTCTCACCAATACAATTCCACAATTCAATCAAATGGTCGTATTCCACCTTGAGCATCCAACCGTTTTCGGCTAGGCGTGGAATCTTTACAACCAGCACTGGATCAGGTTGGTTCCCGTTGAAACCAAAGAATATCACATTGTCATGAAAATCAGCGTCTCCATTAGAAAGAATCGTCCAGTGCAAAGATGATGAAAAGAGGTCTCTTCTCCCCCAGTCCGGAGAAAGAACAAAGTTTGAAAGATCATCGACAAATGAGGTCATTCTGTTTCAAACAGCCGCGACAGCATAATAGCATGGCAGAAAATTAGAAATACGAGTTAATCCTATTGTGTAGGACAACAATTGTAGTAAGTTTATTAGGATTGGTTTCCGCTTGAATCGATGTTGCAAGGCAAAATATATAGGCTGGGAATTCAGATCAAAGATATATTCAGGGATACTTAGGTTTGGAAACACCCCAAAAACCTTGACTGCTTTGAAGCCAGCCTTTTGCAGTTGAGAGGAAATGCGAGTGGGTGTGGACGGATGGTATTTTGTCTGAGCTTTGGAGCGATATCCATAGGAATTGTTGAATCCCACCAACAAATTGCCATTGTCGCCAATTAACTTCTCCATTGAGCGAAAGAACTCAATTTGATCCGCAAGTTCTCCGCTCACCCATTTCACAGGCTGTCCAAATGGAAGCACGAATGATGTAGCATCCTTTTTTTCTATTTGTGCAATATCTGAGAAGGAGAGTTGTTTCGAAACAGGAATACCAACTTGCTCAAGAGTTTGGCTGAAGTCAAGGTCATCCTCGAAAAGAACGAATACGTTGCCCGCGTCAGATATTGGTAATAAAAAACGCCAATCAAGGCTGTAGTTGAAAACCCGCGGCGGGGACTGGTGAATGCTATGTTGATCAGATTTCATAGTTTATTCAACGACTGGGCCAATCCAATCCAGATCATTTAAACTGTAACCAAAACATCTTACACGTTCTTCGTAGCGCTTGATAAGCATTCGATTAACTGGACCTGAAAAAAGACCAGAAAGTTTCCTGTTCCATATTTTGAAATACTTCTTGTTCACATCGGATAAGATCTTTTGGCTGACAGAGAAATCACTCAACCCAAGAAAATGATACATATTATTCACCCACCTATAAGGATCCGCCACAAATTCTTCATACTTTACAACGAATGATTTCTTTAGATACTTTTGGTCAGCTCTGAAGATTTCATGACAGGTCAACCAATGCTCAAAGATAGGAGGAAATCCTCTCCAGTTGATCTTATATTTGCGATACCACTTTTGCGTAGCATAAGAAACTGCCAGAGGGTGCCGCAACATCACAATAAAATAGGAATTGGGAAACATTGCCTGGAGAAATCGAGTGCGAATAATGTTCGGGGGCGATTTTTCAAGCAAATACACTTTATTCAGGTCCCAATACTGACTCCATTCAGAAAACAATCTGTGGCTGTTTTCTTCAGATACAAGTGAAGATAACTCAGTAAGATGAGCCGCGGGCTGAAAGCCAAAAGCGCCTGCACCCCCATAGTAACCAGAGGGTGGATAAACTGTCTGTAGGTGCATCCCTTCGTCCTCCGGAGAAGCTGTGCCATGAAACCCACTAACTTCAGGATGATCGCGCAACGAGCGAAACAATACTGATGTACCACTGCGGTGAAGCCCACAAACAAAAATATACCGGTGATCGGATCGGTTCGTTGTTTCCATGTTAAGCTGATACTTGTGAAACTCTCACTATACGAAGGAGGCGCATCAAGTTTTCCTTTTCAATCCACCATAAAACACCCAGATAACTCAGTGCACCTGATAGCACAATAAGAATCAATTGCAAAAACGGATTTAGGCTTGTCGTCAAATAAAAGACCGCAAAGGTAATCGGAGCCATAACCAATGCCGCGAGAAGGGAAGACCTCAATTCCCCAAAGATATCCATGATTGTGACACTCACAAACCGAGTCGCCAATCCCAAACTGATGACACGGCGAATCAGAATGGCGACCAAATGTCCAATTGCAACTCCAATGATGCCGAATCTCGCTCCGATCAGCAACGCAGGAATGATAATAATCAGTGTCAAGATCGAAAGCTTCAACAATATATCTGGACGCCCAATCGCCTTGTAAAAGCCACCTACATGATATCCAAGGGAGTAGACCCAGGCGTAAATTGCGAGCACGCGCAAAACGGGTATTGCATCCAGCCATTGTTCACCGAAAACGACCCGCACAATTGGATCCGCGGCAATGAACAAGCCTAGACTAATCGGCACAGCAATCAGCTCAACCAATCGAACAGATGCCAAAAATCCTTTTCGAAGTTCATTGGGTTTATCCTGGATCGTTGAGAACGCCGGGAAAACGACGCCCCCCATTACCCATAAGTTACCTATTAACAGCATTTCTGGTAAACGATAGGCTAATGTGTAAATACTCAATGGAATCAAACCAAAAATCCGGCCAACAATCACATAATCAATATTATCTGTAATTTCATTGATGATATCGATCGCGGTAACAGAGGCCCCAAACTTCATTAACCCTCTAGCGATTTTTCGGTCAAGAGTGAGGCGAGGTCGCCAGGGCAAAACAATCCATACGAGAACAACGGATGCAACTGCCCCGGCAAGTTGTCCAAAAACCAATGACCAGACACCATAGCCGAGGTAAGCCATCCCAATCGAAACAGCGCCTTTAATGAGAGGGCTTCCTATATCTGGAATTAATTTGCGACGGTAATTTAGATCACGAACCAACCAGTTGGTGTGTACCGACCCCAAAGCATTGATGATGAACGAAATTCCCATCCAGCGTAGAACCAGCGTGACATGAGGATCCCGAAAGTAGATGGCAACAAGAGGGGCCAGTGGAATGATAATGATAGAGAGCACAAGCCCGATGATGAGGTTGATTGTAAATACCGTGTTCGCTGCTTCCTGTACATCTCCCTTTCGTTGAATTAGCGCTACCCCAAGGCCCAAATCCTTTAAGACGGAAAGGTAGTTGATCGCCACGACGGCGATAGCGATCAAACCAAAATCATTCTTTGCCAGAAGACGTGCAAGGATCGACGTGGTAATTAAGACAACAAGCTTTCCCAAAAAATACGCCGAGAAATTCCAGATAAAGCCCCAGGCTGTTTTTTGAGCAATTTGGCGATTGTTATATTCATCTAAGACAGGAGGATTGATCAATGGAACGCCTCGATGGATGTAGTTCTTTCAGTGTTCTTAAGTAGATTGTCCGTGATCTGAATGCCAGCCAGAGCCATCGCGACCAGAATCCAGAAATAACGAATATAAGCATTATGCAAGAAAACACTAGTCAACAGGTAGGAAATAATCGCCAATCGAATGGCGCTTATCCATGGCAACCAATCCTGAAGGTGCGGAGATAGTTCAATAGCCCGACATGCTCTATTCAGCGCCAGAATGAGGGAAAACACCATCCCTAAAAAGGCGATCGTACCCAAAATCCCTGTTTCTGCTAATAACTGAACGTAAAGCGAATGTGGGTCGCGCTGCTGAGCTCGAAACTCAATTCCGATCAGTTGAGCATATTGCTGATAATTAATCGGGTAATTTCCTGCTCCTACACCCAAAATCGGATGGGTAGCAAACATTGTTAAGCCTGTCAGCATTTCGCTCGTGCGCCCGCGAAAAGAAGTGTCTTGATAGATGCCATTGTCGGCCGTGAAATCAGACAGTGTAATAAAGCGATCACGATAGCTTGACGGAATGAATGGGAGTAACAAAATTAAAATACCCAAAACAGCAAACGCAATGAGCGGATTAAATTGTTTTTCAATTATAAATAGGATTAAAACCACATCGATCGCGAGTACTAGATAGGCGCCGCGACTATAAGTATTAAGAATAATATATGAAATAATCCCTAACATGAAGAAGCCAGCAAGTTTGATGGTGGTGCGCTTTTCGTGAATAATTCGAAAAATGAGCAACGTGGAAACTGCCACTAGAATTTGCCCCCACAGATTCGGCGCGTTGATAGGTCCACCAATACGAGGAGTGGATGAATCACTGAGAACCTTGTCCATTGTAACGGAGGCAGTGCCGAAGAAGGTTTGAGTATAGTTATGTGTAATAAGCTGATACAGACTCAAGCAGCATAGCGCCACTGTTGTGATAATGATCAACCAGATCGTTTGCTTCCACGATTTGGAATCCCGCAAGGCAAATAGGATGCAATAAATGATGACCATATCTTTCCCCAAATCCAATATCTCGGTGATAGCCTGATTCTTATCTGAGGCGACCAGAAAGGATCCTATCACCATGAAAAAGTAGGCAAGTAAAAAAAACTCGATACGAACAGTCTTCTGATGCCATACTGGTAATTGCCCCACATATAAATAACGAGCCAAAAGCGCAAAGGCAACAATGACCACCAAGGGTTTGATGATACTTGGGAAGCCCTGTGTCGTAAGCGAATCAGAAATATTGGTAAAGATCGCGAAGACGAGTATATTCGCGCCCAAACTGGGTTTGATGATAATTGCCATTACCACAGCAATGGCGAGCAAACCCAACAAACCATATAGACCAATTTTGGTATTTGCATTACTGACTGCTATGACTCCAATCGAAGCAACGACAATACTCATAAATACATAGAACAAATCGTTTTTGCTAATATTCATATCTATCTCATTTCATAGCTATAACATGTATGGCAATGCAACAAAACAGGAAGTTTAATCGCATCTAAAGAAAATCAATCATCAAGATATTCTGCATATCTTGTGTTTCTCAATGTTGCCTTAATCTCATCATAATTAATAAGCAATTGTTGTAAAGTTTCTGGATTTTGCCTTCTCAACTTAATCTTGCTGTAATCGATTCCATCGACTCCCAAATACTTGCCAACAGACTCGAATATAGATTTGGGAGATTGGACCAATTCTTCATATACGACTTCCAAGATCTGCCGATCACGAAAACGAGATCGAGCAGTTGCTTCACCTTCTTCAATTTGCTCAAGTCTCTTTAATAATTTTTACGAGTCAAGCATTAAGCGTTTCTCTTTGAATTCACCGGAATTACTCTTACCAGATTGGGTCCATTGCCCTGTCTTGAAAGCGATTTCCAGCGAAATCACCGTTCTCAAGCGGTTCCTTCGGGTAAGATGGATAATCTTCAGATCTCTGCATGCGAGGAGTCTTTTCCACTCATCTTCAGTGAGGTGATTATAAAAAACTTTAAATCCAACAACTTTTGTAGATTTACTTTCAGGTTGAAAGATGGTTGAAAATATCTTGTCAAAATCTTTCCCTACCTCACGATTATGATCTGCAAATATCTCATGATACACACGCACCGAAGGGGCAGTTCTCAATCCATCCAGAAGATAATTTGATCCTGTGCGAGCATTACCGACGATAGCAAATCTTTGATCAATCGGATGACCAAATATCCTAAAATAGGTTCGCTGAAGCGAATTTACATATACGGCATCCGCCTTGTCGCGAAACTGCAAAATGATCTCTTTAGTATTCATCTAATTCGCCTTTGTCGAAGGAGAATTCCAATCGATCACAACATACCAATCCGAAGGAATATGTCTCAACATATCGTCTGTCCAGACTGATGGATCCCAATTTGCCGTAACATTTCCTTCAGCATAAGTCTTAGGATGTCCACTGTTATCCACAATAAAGCCACCATATCCCTGCATGTTCAAGGCCCAGAGAATACAACCTTTTATTCCGAAGCATGCTTTTTCAATATCTCCTTTCGTAATTTCAGGTCGTATGGCAATGCGCGCGCCTTCAGGAATCTCATAGGAATATGTCCCTTTTCCATCCGTTTTTCGAAACGGCGGGATGGAAGCTGGCCAGCCACTTCGCTGACACGTTTCAGCCGTGCAGGGATAATCATAAGCGATGGTCACTGCGTGCCCGATGCGACCTCGATCCACTTCACAGCGTCTTACGATCCCGGCCAGTTGACCGATACCTGCTCCACGCTGACCAAAGCCCTCAGCCGGGATCCCAGAATTTTTAATGCTGTAGCGATAAACACCCCCAGCAAACCAATGGCCTTCGCTATCGCGATAGCCATTGTTGAGGCCCCATTCTTCTCCTGTATCGAGATTGATTACTACTAGTTGTCCATCTGTACCAATTGCGGGTCGCGCATCTGACGGAAGCGGCATCCTGACGATACCTGCTGGCTCACCATACTGGATCGTCGTATCCTGAATCGCATCACGAAAACGATACTCTTTTAGCTTCACTGGCACAAGTGGCGTATCATTCGACACCAAATATACATTCGGCGTGTATTGTGATGTGTCGGATCCAATCCAATCACTGGTCTTGAAAAATGCTTCCATCATTAAATCATTCATCGGGTGAATTTTGGCAATAGACCAATCAATGGGTGTATTCCAAATAGATGACTCCTTATAGGGTCGCCTGCATAATGCGGCGTTGACTGTAGGTACAGGAGAGGCAGTTGGAACATTCTGATCCATATTCTTTATAGTCAGTTGTGATATACGCAAGATTACCAAGAGAACGATAAAGGCAACACCTGCAATTACCCAATAATAGAGTCTTTTATTGCTCATGTAACTTAACGATTTCCTGCACAGATGGGAATATAGGCAATTTGCCTAGTTCTTTACTCGCTGACGCTGCCACAGAATCAAGTCGATCACACTCAATCGTGAAATACAGGTTCTATCTTAGGAGTGCTACTCACCAAACCGGCAGCACTAGCATCTTTTGAGTTATTTAGGTCCCAAATTGCAAACAATCCAACAAGAATGAATATAATTGCATAATTACTTTCTTTAATTTCCTGAATTGCCTGTGCGAATGAAATCTGGTCAAATGAATATAGTGTTTTATAGATAATTTTTGCTGCTTTTGCCCATAAATAGTTATATAAAAACAATAGGCCAATACCCCAATAAACAATCGGAATGAACTTACCTGCAAATCGCTTAAAAGCAGGCAGAAGCAGTGCAACTGCGGGTGTAAATACTGCAAACAAAAACCAAAAAGCGTCGAATAACCGATCAGCTGTAAAAAGTTTGCTGTTCTCTAAAACAGAGAGGTTGTGTAAATTTAACTCATCCTGTTTATTTACCTGAGTCAGCGACTCAGGAGTCTTAAAACCAAAAATTCTCTGCCCCCAGCTAATCTCTTCACCAGCTCCAAAGAAAAATAACAAAGCCAGACCCAAATACACCAATTGCTTGATGAGGGAAACCCAGGTTTTATCCAAGGCTTTCCTCACAACTCTAAAACCATAAAGAAACAGAAGGGATGTTATAAATAGTGAAGATGCGCCAATGATTTCGAAGAAATGATCCTCGGGCACAGC
>Ga0075433_10001322_pt1 | contig 18136 bp, 19 predicted proteins | sample RhiMethybrSRZTD2_FD_75299 | JGI IMG/M metagenome (GOLD analysis project Ga0075433, IMG submission 75299) | Populus rhizosphere microbial communities from Tennessee, USA - Rhizosphere MetaG P. TD hybrid SRZTD2 | ecosystem: Host-associated > Plants > Roots > Rhizosphere > Soil | place: USA... | reverse complement strand
AAGTCTTCAAGGAGCTGCCGATGGAGTTCGCCGTCGAGGCGCAGCGGTTGCTCGGCATCAGTCTCGAAGGGAGCGTGGGTTGAGCGAGCATCCGCTGCTGCAGGTCAAGAACCTCCACGCGTCGGCCGAGGGACGGGAAATCCTCAAAGGCGTCGACCTCACGGTGAACACCGGCGAGGTGCACGCGATCATGGGACCGAACGGTTCGGGGAAGAGCACGCTCGCCCAGGTCCTCGCCGGTCACCCCGCGTACGCAGTCACCGCAGGCCAGGTGCTGTACGAGGGCAACGATCTGCTCGCGATGGCGCCGGAAGCCCGGGCCCGCGAGGGCGTGTTCCTGGCGTTCCAATACCCGGTGGCCATCCGCGGCATCACCAACGCCTATTTCCTTCGCTCCGCGGTTAACGCGATCCGCAAGCACCGTGGTGAGGAAGAGCTCGGGCCAGTCGAGTTCATGGACGCGCTCGAAGAGAAGCTCAAGGCAATCGGCTGGGACTCGAGCTATCTGACGCGCCCGGTGAACGACGGCTTCTCAGGTGGAGAGAAGAAGCGCAACGAGATCCTGCAGCTTGCGGTGCTCGATCCCAAGCTCGCGATCCTGGACGAGACCGATTCCGGACTCGACATCGACGCGCTGAAGACTGTTGCCCAAACCGTGGACAAGCTGCGCCGGCCCGACAACGCGACGGTGCTGGTGACGCACTATTACCGCATCCTCACGCACATCGAGCCCGACGTCGTGCACGTCCTGGCCGGCGGGAAGATCGTAAAGTCGGGCGGCAAGGAGCTCGCGCTCGAGCTGGAAGAGAAGGGATACGACTGGCTGCGCGAAGAGGCCATCGTCGCATGACCGAGGTCGCCGATCGGACCCAACGCTACCTCGCCGATTTCGAGGCGTTCGCGCGCAACGGCGCCTCGGGCGCGCCCGTGTGGTTGCGGGAGCTGCGTGAGGGAGCGATCGCGCGGTTCTCAGAGCTCGGCTTTCCCACCATGAAGCAGGAAGCGTGGCGCTTCACGAGCATCGCGCCCATCGCGGAGACACGGTTCACGCCGGCGCACACCGCCCACTCCCCCCTTCCCACGCCAGCGGAGATCGAGCGCCTGTGCGTCGGTGCGGGACCGCGCGTCGTCTTCGTGGACGGGCGCCATGCTCCGACCCTCTCGACGTCGGCGGACCTGGCGGGTGGCGTGCAGGCGGGGAGCCTCGCCGCCGCGCTGCGGACGGGGGCGGGCGGAGCACTGGCCCGCGCGCACGTCGCACGTGACCCGCGGTGGCGCGAGAGTGCGTTCGCGGCACTCAATACCGCGTTCCTCGCAGACGGGGCCTTCGTGCATGTCCCGGCCGGTGTGACGCTCGATCGGCCGCTGGAGGTGGTCTTCCTCTCGACCGGCCGAGCCGAATCCGACGGTCCGATCGTCTCTCACCCGCGCAGCCTCGTGGTGGTCGAACGGGGTGCGCGGGCCGCTGTCGTCGAGACCTACGCGGGGCTGTCCGACGGGATGTATTGGACCAACGCGGTGACGGAGGTCGTGCTGGGGGAAGGCGCGTGGGCGGAGCTGTACCGCGTGCAGCGGGAGGGCTCCCAGGGCCTCCAAGTGGCAACGACACATTCGCGACAGGAACGCGACAGTTACCTCGGACTGCATGTCGTCACGCTGGGCGCGGCGCTCGCCCGACATGACATCATCACGGTGCTCGACGGGCCCGGGGCGGAGTTGATCCTCAACGGCCTGTACCTGTTGCGTGGGGCGCAGCACGCCGATCATCACACGGTGATCGACCACGCGCAGCCGCACTGCGCGAGCCACGAGTTCTTCAACGGCGTGCTGGCGGAGCGGGCCCACGGCGTCTTCACCGGACGCATCATCGTTCGGCCCGGGGCGCAACGCACCGACTCGAAGCAGACCAACAACAACCTGCTGCTCTCGACCGAGGCGCGGGCCGACAGCCAGCCGCAGCTCGAGATCTACGCGGACGACGTGAAGTGCACCCACGGCTCGACGGTGGGCCCGATCGACCAGACGCAGCTCTACTACCTCCGCAGCCGCGGGCTCTCCCCCGAGGCCGCCCGCAGCATCCTCACGTACGGCTTCGGCGCCGAGATCCTCGACCGGATGCGGCACCCCGAGGTGCGCGACCGGCTCGACCGGCTGGTGCGCGCGCGGCTCGCCTGATGCTCGACGTCGCCCGCCTCCGCGCCGATTTCCCGCTGCTCGCCCAACGGGAGAACGGTCACCCGCTCGTATATCTCGACAACGCCGCGACGACCCAGAAGCCGCAGCAGGTGCTCGACGCCATTGCCGAGTACTACCGGACCACCAACGCGAACGTGCATCGCGGCGCGTACGATCTCGCCATCCGCGCCACCGAAGCCTACGAGGCCGCGCGCGCCAAGGTCGCGGCGTTCGTGAACGCCTGGGCGCCGGAGGGCGTCGTGTTCACGCGCGGCACTACCGAGGCGATCAACCTGGTGGCGGGCTCGTATGGCCGAGCCAACGTGAAGGCCGGCGACAGCGTGGTGGTCACGGCGATGGACCACCACTCGAATCTGGTGCCGTGGCAGATCCTGTGTCAGGAGAAAGGCGCTACACTCCGGATGGTCGAGATCACCGAGGACGGGCGGATCGACCTTTCCGACTTTGGCCGGGCGCTCGAGCGGCGACCCAAGGTCGTGGCGTTCCCTTACGTGTCCAACGCGCTCGGCACGGTGAACCCGGCGGCGCAACTCAGCGCGCTCGCCCACGCCGCCGGCGCCGTCGTCGTGGTGGACGGGGCCCAGTCCACGCCGCACCTGAACGTCGACGTGCAGGCGGTCGACTGCGATTTCTACGCCCTGTCTGGTCACAAGATGCTCGCGCCCATGGGCTCGGGGGCGCTGGTGGCGAAGCCACAGCTGCTCGAAGCCATGCCGCCCTACCACGGCGGCGGTGAAATGATTTCGCGTGTGTGGGACGACCACTCCACCTACAACAAGATTCCGCACAAGTTCGAGGCGGGGACGCCGAACGTGGAGGGAGCGGTCGGACTGGCGGCCGCGATCGCCTACCTCGAGCGCATCGGTCCTGAGCGAATCGCCGAGCACGAGCAGACGCTCGCGGCCGCCGCGATCGAGAAGCTCTCACAGATCGAAGGCGTGACGCTGTACGGCCCGCGCGGGAAGAGCGAACGCGCGGGCGTCGTCTCCTTCACATACGGCGACATTCACCCCCACGACATCGCGACCATTCTCGACCAGGACGGGATCTGCATTCGCGCGGGCCACCACTGCGCGCAGCCGCTGATGCGCCGCCTGAATGTGACCGCGACCGCGCGGGCGTCGTTCTACCTGTACAACGGGTTGGCCGAGGTGGACGCCCTCGCCGGCGCGCTGGTCAAAGCGGGAGCCCTGTTTGGATACGTCCCCGCCTGATCCACAACTCAGCGCCCTCTACCAGGAGCTGATCCTCGATCACTACCGGCGGCCCCGCAACAAGGGGACGCTCGAGCACGCGACCCACACGGTATCGCTCAACAACCCGCTGTGCGGCGACGAAATCGACCTGCAGCTGCGCGTGGACGGCGACGTCATCAAAGAGGCGCGATTCATCGGTCACGGCTGCTCCATCAGTCAGGCGGCGGCCTCGATGATGACGCAGCTCCTCAGAGACAGGTCGATCCCCCAGGCGCTCGCGCTGGCCGACCGGATGAGCGCCATGATGCAGGGAGACGAGGCTGCCGCGCGGGACAAGACCCTCGGCGAGCTGCGCGCCCTGGCCGGCGTATCGAAGTTCCCCGTCCGCATCAAATGCGCCCTGCTTCCCTGGAACGCGCTGACCGACGCAGTCGGGCGGTAACGGGGCTAGATTAGCCCCGCGCCCATGACGGCCCGTTCTCCCTCCCCTGCCCCGATCCTGCTCCTCGACCGGGTCACCAAGCGCTTCGCCGGTCACATCGCGGTCGATGCCCTGTCGCTCTCGGTGCCGCGCGGCGTGATCTACGGCCTGCTCGGGCCCAACGGCGCTGGAAAGACGACGACGATCCGCATGATCATGGACATTCTGGAGCCCGACGGCGGTGTCGTGCGGGTCTTCGGTGAACCGAGCGGTGGGCGCGCCCACTCGGAACGGATCGGTTACCTCCCGGAGGAACGCGGCCTGTACCGCAAGATGCGGGTGCTCGACGTGCTCGTTTTCCTCGGCGAGATGAAGGGCATCGACCGGCGTCGGGCGCACCAGCTGGCGGGGGAATGGCTCGAGCGACTGGGCCTCGCCCAATGGCGGCTGCGCCGCGTCGAGGAGCTGTCGAAGGGGATGCAACAAAAGGTTCAGTTCATCTCGACGATGCTGCACGACCCAGACCTGTTGATCCTGGACGAGCCGTTCTCGGGGCTCGATCCGGTGAACGCTCAGGTCATGAAGGACACGGTGCTCGACCTGCGCAGTCGCGGAAAAACGATCCTGTTCTCGACCCACATCATGGAGCAGGCGGAGAAGCTGTGCGAGCAGCTGTGCATCATCGCGCGGGGGCGGAAGCTGGTGGACGGCGCGCTCTCGGACATCAAGCGGACACATGGCGGGCAGCATCTCGTCATCGGGTTCGATGGCAGCCTCGGCGAGGCGGCGCAAGTATTTACAGATCAACGGCTTGTGAGCAAGGTCGACAACTACGGCCAGTACGCTGAACTCGAGCTCGCGTCCGGCGCCGACCCCCAGCAGATCCTGCAACGACTGGTGACGTCGGGCGCCCGGCTGTCGCGGTTCGAGCTGCAGGAGGCGTCCTTGAACAAGATCTTCATCGATCTGGTGGGGCCGGAGGCGGTGCGTGCGTAAGGTCTGGGCCGTGATCCGCCGCGAGTTTGTCGAGCGGGTGCGGAGCCGCTGGTTCTGGGTCTCTGCTGTCTTGGGCCCTCTCTTCTTCGCCGCGATCATCTTCATCCCGCTGCACTTTACCGCCACTGGCGGTACCAAGGCCATTGTCGTCGTGGACGGAACGACGTCGGGGTTCGGCGCCCGTGTGGCCGACTCGCTCGCACAGGGACGGACATTCACGATTGTCGCCCGCCAGGCGCCGCGCCCCGGGCTGGTGGATTCCCTGACCCACGTCGTCGGCCGCAACCGGCTGGATGGACTCCTCGTCCTCACGGACCGAACGGTGGAGAGCGGAGCGGCGGAGTATCGCGCGGCGAACGTGTCTTCCTTCCATGACATCGACGAGCTGCGGGGCGTGCTTGGGCGACTCGCGGTGACCGCGAGGCTGGAGCGTGCCGGGGTGGATCCTGCCACTGTGGGCCGGGCGCAGATCCGGATCGACCTCCAGACCAAGAAAATCTCGGGGTCCGAAACGACCGGTGAGAGCTCGGCACAGTCGTTCTGGCTCGCCTACGTCATGTCGATCGTCTTGTTCATCGTGATCGCGGTCTACGGCGTGAACGTGATGAGCTCGGTGCTCGAAGAGAAGACGACGCGGATCGTCGAGGTCCTGGTGTCGTCGTTGCGGCCGTTCGAGCTGATGCTGGGCAAGGTCGTAGGGGTGGGCGCCGTATCGATCTTCCAGTTCGCCATCTGGGGTCTGGGCGGACGGCTCGTGCTGTCGCAACGCGCGGCGCTGGTAGGCGACTTGGGGCCCCAAGGAGGGGACGTCGGGCAAGAGGCGATGTTCCAGCTGCCGCCCGTCCCGGCGGCGACGGTGGCGGTGTTCCTGGCGTACTTTCTCGGCGGCTTCTTCCTGTATTCCGCCATGTTCGCGGCCGTGGGCGCGATGTCGTCCAACGAGCAGGAGGCCCGCCAGGCGCAGCAGCCCGTGGTCTTCCTCCTGATGATCGCATACCTGTCGGTGTTCGCGCTGGCGAACAATCCTGGCTCCACCTACGCGGTCGCGTTATCGCTCGTGCCGTTCACCTCACCGATCGCGATGCCGGTGCGGTGGGCGGCCGGGAGCGTGAGCTGGATCGAGCTCCTCGGATCGCTCGCCCTCCTGGGAATCGGGATCGCGCTGGTCACGTGGATCGCGGCGCGGATATATAGGGTGGGGATTCTGACGACGGGAAAACGGCCGAATGTCAGAGAGCTAATTCGCTGGATCGAGACAGCCTAGGTCCGGCAAGAGCTAGCCGCACAGACGCGCAGCGGGAAACAGGTTCGCGTGAATAGGACCATCACCGCGTAATAACGGTTGGTTGTCCTCGCGATAGTGGGGTTACCGTGATGCCGTGCCTATTCACCACACCCTCAAAGCCTGGCAGCACGCCCAACGACTGGCGGTGGAGTGCGCGAAGGCAGCCAATCGGTTCCCAGACTTTGAGCAGTTGGCGCTGGCTGACCAGCTGCGGCGGGCGTGTTACAGCATCCCCCTGAACATCGCAGAAGGCACGACTCGGAAGGGGACTCGCGACCACCGAAAGTTCCTCGATACGGCGTGGGGATCACTGGCCGAGGTCCAGTCGGCGCTGGCCATTGCGCGCGACGTCGGCTACCTCCAGCCCGCCGAGTTCGGGCGCCTCGAAGCACTCGCTACGGAGACGAGCAAGACCCTCTTCGGTTTGCTCCGGAAGATCAGCCAGGCAGCGGATCGACCTAGACCCCGTTGACTGTTGTCCGCTACGCGTCTGCGCGTCTAGCCTTTGCCTTGCCGGTTCACGTAGTTTGTCTGCATGTCCGCTTACGATGTAATCGTAGTAGGAGGCGGTCACGCCGGCTCAGAGGCCGCCGTCATGTCCGCTCGCCTCGGCGCAAGGACGCTACTCCTCACCTCGAGCCTCGACACCATCGGTGCTATGTCCTGCAATCCCGCGATCGGCGGGATCGCGAAGGGCACGGTGGTGCGCGAGATCGATGCCCTCGGTGGCATCATGGGGCGGGCCGCCGATCGCGCGACGATCCAGTTCCGCATGCTCAATCGCTCCAAGGGTCCGGCCGTGTGGGCGCCACGCGCGCAGTGCGATCGCACGTTGTACCGCCGGGCCGTGCGGTCGCTGCTCGAAGGCTTTTCCGGGCTCGAGCTCACGCAGGGTATGGTGACCCGCCTGCTCACCGACGGCGCGCGCGTCTCGGGCGTCGAGACGTCCGACGGCCGCCGCTTCAGCGCGCGTGCCGTGGTGCTCACCGCCGGCACGTTCCTCCGCGGCAAGATCCACCTCGGGACCGATACCCAGATTCCAGCGGGTCGCGCCGGCGATCAGCCGGCCGTCGCTATCGCACAACACATTGAATCGCTTGGACTTACAGTGTCACGCTTCAAGACCGGCACCCCGCCGCGCGTGGACGGCCGCACGGTTGATTGGTCTAAAGTCGAACGCCAAGAGGGCGACGGCACCGCCTATCGCTTCTCTTTCTATGACCACGCCGAGCTGCCGCGTCAGGTGCCGTGCTGGATTACGTGGGCTGGGGAGGAAGTGAAGGACATCATCCGTGCGCATCTCACCGAATCGGCCCTGTACGGCGGTGCGATCAGCGGACGGGGGCCGCGCTACTGTCCCTCCGTCGAGGACAAAATCGTCAAGTTCCCCGACGCCAAGCGTCACCAGGTGTTCCTCGAACCTGAGGGACTCGACACGCACGAGTTGTACGTGAACGGGCTGTCCACTTCCCTCCCCGTCCCGGTGCAGCTCGAGTTCGTCCGTGCTGTGCCGGGTCTCGAGCGCGCAACCATGACCCGGCCGGGCTACGCCATCGAGTACGACTACTATCCCCCCACCCAACTCACGCCCTGGCTCGAGACCAAGGCACTCGAGCACTTGTTCTTCGCCGGGCAAATCAATGGCACGACCGGATACGAGGAGGCGGCCGGCCAAGGCGTTGTGGCCGGGGTCAATGCCGTTCGCCGGATTCGGGGCACCGAGCCGGTGATCCTGGGGCGCGACGATGCCTACATCGGCGTGCTCGTGGACGACCTGGTGACCCGTGGAGTGGACGAGCCGTACCGGCTGTTCACGTCGCGCTCGGAGTTCAGGCTGTTGCTGCGGCAGGACAATGCGCTGCGGCGGCTGGCGCCGCTCGCCGAGCGATTGGGGCTGCTCGGTGCGGCGGAGCGGCGGCTGGCGGCGCGCCGTTTCGAGGAGGAGGAGGAGCTGCTGCGCGTGGCGCGTGCTACGACCATTACCCCGGGCGCCGCCGCCAGCGTGCTCGCTGAGACGGGCACGAGTCTCGGCGAGCCCGAACGGATCGCGAGCGTGGCTAGGCGACCGGGCGTCTCACTGCGCGCGCTGCTCGAGGCAGCCGGCGTGACTGTCACCGCGGAAGAGGCCGCCGTGGTGAGCGCCGGGATCGAGCTGAAGTACGACGGATATCTGGCGCGCGAGCGGGAGGCAGCGGCACGGCTGGTGGAGCTCGCGTCGTTTGCGCTGCCGGCGGACCTTCCCTACTTCGAGTTCAACAGTCTCGCAACCGAAGCGCGGCAGCAGCTCGATCGGGTTCGACCGACTTCCCTCGCTCAGGCGGCGCGAATTCCCGGGGTGTCGCCGAGCGATCTGCACAACCTCGTGGTTGAAACGGCTCGCTGGCGCCGGCGAGTCGCCTAGCCGCACACGCCGTAAAGCGGTGTTTCACGTGAAACTAGGCGGTCGTTTCACGTGAAACTGACTCTTTACGTTGGGGGTACCAAGACCATATATTGAGTCCTTCAGCGCGTTCTAACAACATAACATATTTGTCTATAACAACTTAGATAATGTCGCGCGTCATCGCAATCGCTAACCAGAAGGGCGGCGTCGGCAAGACGACGACGGCGGTGAACCTCGCCGCATCGCTCGCCACCGCGGAGCGGAAGACGCTGCTCGTCGACGCCGATCCTCAGGCCAACTCGACGAGCGGCGTCGGCATCGAGCGTGATCGCATCCGCCACTCGTTGTACGACGCGTTGCTCGATGGCCGCTCCCTCGCCGACGCGCGCTTCACCCACGTGCACTTTCCCTACCTCGACGTCATCCCGGCCACGCAGGACCTGGTTGGTGCCGAGCTGGAGCTCGTCAACAAACAGGCGCGCGAGACCATGATGCGCCGGGCCCTGCGGGATTTCCGCGAACAGTATCAGTACGTGGTGATCGACTGTCCGCCCTCACTCGGCCTTCTGACGCTCAACATGCTGACGGCCGCGGACAGCGTGCTGATTCCGATCCAGTGTGAATACTACGCGCTGGAGGGTCTCTCGCAGCTCCTCAATACCGTCAAGCTCGTGCAGCGGAATTTCAACTCCGCGCTCGCGATCGACGGCGTCCTGCTCACGATGTACGACGCGCGGCTCAATCTCTCGAAGCAAGTGGCGGACGAGGCGAAGGAGTATTTCGGTTCGCAGATGTTCGCTATCACGATCCCGCGCAACGTGCGTCTCGCCGAGGCGCCCAGCTTTGGCAAACCGATCCTGTTGTACGATGTGCAGTCGGTGGGCGCGAAGAGCTACCTGGCAGTGGCGCAGGAGCTGATCCGGCGCGTGGAGCATGGCGCCGTACCCTCCCCTGCCCCGCCCGCCCCTGAACCGCTGCCGGAGGTGCCCGCATGACGGAAACCATCGCAGGTCGCCGCCGTCTCGGCCGGGGGCTCGAAGCCCTACTGGGGCCCACGCGCGAGGAAGCCGAGCGCGAGGGCAGTCTGGTGGAGCTGGCGATCGCCGACATCCGCCCCAACCCGTACCAGCCACGGCGGGATGTCGACCCCGCGGCCCTCGAAGAGCTCCAGGCGTCCATCCGCAAGGCCGGTTTGTTGCAGCCCGTCGTCGTGCGCCCCGTCCCGGGCGGCGACGGCAGCTTCGAGCTGATTGCCGGCGAGCGGCGGTTACGGGCGTGTCAGGCGCTTGGTTGGGAGAAGATTCCGGCCGTGAAGCGCGAAGTGGACGACCGCACCGTCCTGACCCTCGCGCTCGTGGAAAACCTGCAGCGCGACGATCTCTCGCCGGTCGACGAGTCGCGGGGCTACGAGCGCCTCATCGCGGAATTCAGCCTGACCCAGCAGGAGGTCGCGGACGCGGTGGGTCGCGACCGCTCGACCGTCGCCAATGCGCTCCGCCTGCTCAAGCTCCCGGCGGCGGTGCTCGGGTTGCTCCACGAAGGCGGGCTCTCGGTCGGCCACGCGCGCGCGCTGCTGGCGCTCGAGGACGCGCGCCTGGCGACGTCGCTCGCCAAGGAGGCGGTGGACCTCGGCCTCTCGGTGCGCGAGGTAGAAGACCGGGTGCGCGGCGGCCGAGCGCCGGTCCGGCGGCCGCGCCTCAAGAAGGGAATGGGACAGGCGCCCGAAGTGCGTCGCATCGAAGATGCGCTGCGCCGTCGCCTCGGCACCGATGTGCGCGTCTCGCTCCGCGCCAAGGGCAAAGGACAGATTCACCTCAACTTCTATTCCAACGACGATCTGGCGCGGCTCCTGGAGCTGATCTTGGGCGCGCCCTTCGACGGATGAGAAAGAGGAAGGATCGCCGCGTCACCATCGTCATCCACGCCGATGGAGACCTGGCTTCTCGACAGTACCGCGTCCCGGTGTGGGCCTTCGAGGCAGGGAAGTGGGGCGCGCTCGTGGTCGGCTTGCTGGTGGTGCTGTTCTTCGCCTTCGCGGGACCAATCGGTCGAGCGGCCGCCCGTGTGCCCGGGTTGGAGCGCCAGGTGGCGCGGCTGGAGGAGGAGAACAGCCGCGTGCAGCAGCTCGCGGCGGCGCTGAACCGCGCCGAGTCGAACTACCAAGAGCTGCGTACGATGCTGGGCGTCCGGGCGCCGCGGGAAAAGGGCGCAGCCCCCACCGGGGACCTCGTGCGTGCGGTCGCGGTCCGCGCCCGTCCACCGTCCGCGCCGCTGCGCTATGAGCCGGGTCCCGCGGAGCCCGCGCACTGGCCCCTCGACATCGCGGGCTTCGTCACGCGGGGCCAGGTGCGGCCCGGCGATCCCGCCGAGTCGCACCCCGGCATCGACATCGCCGTGCCCCCAGGAACGCCGGTCCGCGCCGCCGGCGGCGGTTCGGTCGAGGCGGCGGGCACGGATCCGGCCTACGGCCTGTTCGTGCTCTTGCGGCACGCGAGCGGGTATGAAACCATGTACGGACATGCCTCGCGCCTTTTGGTGCGCGAAGGCGACTCGGTGCAGGCGGGGCAGGTGATCGCCCTTTCCGGCAACTCCGGACGATCCACGGCGCCGCACCTCCACTTTGAAATCCGCCGCGAGGGCAAGTCGCTCGATCCCCTCACGGTCGTCAAACAGGAGAACTGAAATGGCGATGTTCACCGAGAAAGGGCAGGGCCCGCTGGACTCGGAAGCCGGACTGTCCATCATCGGAACCGGAATGCGCGTGGTGGGCGACATCACGGCCGACGGCGTCGTGAAGATCGAAGGTACGGTGGTGGGTACCGTCCGTGCGGGCCGGCAGGTGCTCGTGGGGAAGGGCGGTGAGGTGGAAGGAGACGTGATCTCCCGCGAGGCCATCATCGGTGGGGAGGTGCGCGGCAGCATCCGCGCCGACGAGCGCATCGAGATTCAGTCCACCAGCGTCGTGCATGGCGACGTCGTCGCAAAACGGCTGCTGGTACAAGAGGGAGGCGAGATCAACGGCGTGGTGCGCATGGGCGAAGGTGCGCTCGAGGCGGAGACCGTCGAGAAAGCGGGGGCGCAGCGGTCCTACTAGACGTGCGAGATATCCACACGCTCGCCCTTCCGCGTGTGGATTGTTTATCTCTATATGCTGTAGCGCTTTAGACGACAGTGTGCCATGGGAATCTCATGCCACTGTCGATAATCTGGTGAGATAATGTCTCCATTCCGCCGGACGTGACAGCCTCGATCGAGCTCACGGCCCTGGTCTCGTACTTGGATGGCTACCTCCGAGTCGCCCAGGTACCGGACGCTCCCCATGCGTTCAACGGGCTTCAGGTCGCGAATTCGGGGACGGTGAACCGTGTTGCGGCGGCCGTCGATCTGTGCGAGGCGACGGTGCGCCTGGCGGCGGAGCAGGGGGCCGATTTCCTGCTGGTGCACCACGGCCTGTTCTGGGGCGGGCTTCAGCCGCTCACCGGCCGGGCGCATCGTCGGGTAGCAGGCCTTATCGCGAGGAACATCGCGCTGTACGGTGCCCATCTCCCGCTCGATCTGCATCCCGAGGTCGGCAATAATGCGGTGCTCGCCCGACAACTGGGGATCTCACTGCGCGGCGAATTCGGCGAGGAATACGGCGTGCCGATCGGGCGTTGGGGAGAGGTCGACGTCGCTCGCGAGGCTCTCGAGCGCCAACTGACGGCCCTCACGGGAAGCGCACCGCGGCTGATGGCGTTCGGCCCGGAGCGGGTGCGCCGCGTCGGGGTCGTGACGGGGGCGGCGGGCTCGATGATCGCGCAGGCCGCCGCCGCCGGCCTCGACACCTTCGTAACGGGTGAGGGTCCGCACCACACGTTTTTCGACGCCGAAGAGCTGCACCTGAACGTCTTCTACGCGGGGCACTACGCCACCGAGACGGTGGGTGTCAAGGCGCTGGCCGAGCACCTCCACGTCCGCTTCCACCTGCCCTGGATGTTTCTCGACCACCCGACCGGTTTGTGAGCGCACGCCGCGTGCTGGCCGTGCTCGCGGCCTCGCAGCTCGCTGCCATGGCACCATGGTTTTCCGCAGCCGCCGTCACGCCCGCGCTCGCGAGTCTGTGGCGGCTCGGCACCGCGGGCGCGGCGTGGCTCACGATCTCGGTGCAGCTCGGCTTCGTCGCGGGGGCGCTCGTGTCGGCGCTGCTCACGCTTTCCGACCGCTGGTCTGCCCGCCGCCTGGTCGCGGCCTGCGCGTGGCTCGCTGGTCTCGCAACCCTCGGCGTGGCGTTCGCGCCGGGCCCCGGAACGGGCATCGCGCTGCGGCTGCTCACCGGCGCGGCGCTCGCGGGCGTGTATCCCCCTGGTATGAAGATCGTCGCCGGGTGGTATCGCGATGGCCGCGGACTCGCGATCGGTGTCCTCGTGGGCGCGTTGACGCTCGGCTCGGCACTTCCTCATCTCGTTCGCTGGGTGGTCCCGATCGAGTCGTGGCGGCCCGTCCTCATCGTCGCTGCGGCGGGGGCGTTTGTCGGCGGGCTCGTGGTGTTGCTCGTGCCGCACGACGGCCCGTTCGCTGCACCGGCACCGCCGCTCAGCTGGCGGGCGGCGCCGCGCATCCTCGCGAACCGTGCCGTGTCGCTCGCGAACCTTGGCTACTTGGGCCATATGTGGGAGCTGTACGCGATGTGGACGTGGTTGGCGGCGTTCGTCGCGGCGAGCGAACAGGCCCGCACCGGTGGCGACCCGGCGCGGAGCGGGACCCCGGCGCTCGTCACCTTCGCGGTGGTTGGAAGCGGCGCCCTGGGTTGCTGGCTGGGCGGGAAATACGGTGATCGCTGGGGTCGCACGCTGATTACCAGTGTCGCGATGACGTTGTCGGGCGCGTGCGCGCTCGCGGTGGGCATCGTGTTCGGGCGCCCCCTCGCGGTCTTGGTGCCGCTGCTCTTGGTCTGGGGCATCACCGTGGTCGCGGATTCGGCGCAGTTCTCGGCCGCGGTGAGCGAGTTGGCCCCGCGCGAGCTCGTCGGGACCGCGCTCACGCTCCAGACGAGCTTGGGGTTCCTGCTGACCTGTCTCACGATCTATCTGTTGCCGTGGGTGGCGGCCCGGGCGGGATGGCGCTGGAGCATGAGCCTCCTGGCCCTCGGACCGGCGTGCGGGGTGTGGGCGATGCTGGCGCTGCGCCGGCGGCCCGAGGCGGCTGCTCTCGCCGGCGGGAGAGGTTAGGGCACGGCGACGATCCCCACGTCGCCGCCGAACTCATCCTCGGCCCGCGGCATTCCCGCCGGTGCGATCCAACTCCCACCGTCGATCCGCACGTTGACCCGGTGCACGCCGCTGGGAATGTGCAGCACGCCCTCCCACACGTCGGCGCCCGTCCGGCGCAGCGCGACCGGTTGCCAATCCGTGAAATCGCCGGCTACCTCCACCGTCGCCGCAGCGAGAGCGTGGACGACGACCCGCGCGGAGCCATCGAGTGTCGGCTGCACTTCGAGTTGTGCGGTGAACCCCGCGCCACCGTCGCCCGAGGCGAGCGAGCGGCTTGGCAGCCGCGGATCGCGATCGGCACGCGGTCGCAGCAGCGTCGTCCGCAGGCGCAGTCCGGCGCTCACGTACCGCCCGGCCACGCTGCCGCTGACCGGATCGGTTGGATAGCGACCGCCCGAGGCGAAAAGGGCCGCGCGCTGTCCCAACGTGAATGCGGCGCTCGCTTCCCCGTACACACCATGACCGGCGCCCCGACTGGACACCCTCGCGGCGACCGTCCCGTCGAGCTCGAAACGACCCCGGCTCGCATGGGCGTTGGACCCGATGTCGCTATAGGCGGTATCCCCGACGATCGATCGGGTAGCGGACGCCGCGACCGTCACCCAGGAGCGCCGCACCCACACGCCGGCGCCCACCACCGCGACGGGGCGCGGAGCGTGGCCGTACGAGGTGCGCCCGCCAGTCCCGCCGAGCCACGCGCCCCGGCTTCCCTCGACCAGATGCAGCCTGGCCTCGGCCGTAGCGTGCCAGAAGCTCGCGAAGTGGGCGTAGCTGCTCCCACCCGCCGAAACGGACAGCTCGCCGCGCCAGCGGTGTGGCAGCAGGCTCGGCGGTGTGAAAACGGAAGCCGCTACCAGTGCTTGCAGACTCCGGCGACCGCTCTCGAAGCGGAGGTAGGTGCCGCGAGCTGTGATGGCGGTGCCGGGCCGCTCCCACGTGAGCGTTGGCGTGAGGGACGCGGCGCCTGACCGGAGAAAGCCATCGTAGCGGACGGTGGAGACGCCGATGTCGACGGTCCCGGTTGTCTGCGCCGCGGACGTGCGGACACCGAAGAGGGACGTTGCCGCGGCGAGGGACGCGGTCCAAAACTGTCGCGCGGCCGCCGCTGGCCGCACGGGGTTAGGGGCGGCCGGGGCGTTGCTGGCGGGCCCCCGCGTTCACGTCGACGCTCTGCGCCGTCGCGGTCGCCGCCGCCGCCGTGGCAGCCGCGGGAGGCGCTCCGAGCGCGATATCACGCTCGACGGCGCGCCGGAACTCGACCAAGTCCGCGTCTCTGGCCCGCGCGGCGAGGCCGAGCACGGCAGCGGCAGCGCTGTCAACGGGGACTCCGCTGGCCACCAGATCGGCAAGCACGGCGAGCGGCACGGTGAGCGGCTCGCGCCGGGCGTGGCGGAGCTGGGCAAGGGTCGCTTGGGACGCCCCGGCCCGGAGCGCCGCCGCCCCGGCACTGAGCTCGGCGGGCGAGGCCGTCGACCCGAGCGCGTCGCGGGCGTGGCCCAGGTCCACGGCGAGACGCCGCACGGCGGCCACGATCGCCTCCCCCGAGGCGCGTTTCGTCGCGCCTTCGAGCGCGCGCTGCACGAGTGGCTCCGTCGGGAGCATGGCTGTGCGTGCCGAATCGACGAGCGCTGCAACGGTCGGGCGCGTGGCGGTGTCCAGTCGCTCGAGGCGCGAATCGGTCTGCTGGGCGGTGGCCCGTCCCGCGACCAGCATGGCCGCGAGCAGAGGGACCGCCGCCCGCGCGTAGGTGGACGTCACGAGCCCCCTCCCACCGTCAGCACCGAGCTGGGTTCGCCATAGTCGTCATCGCGCGCCACCGGCGCCGAGGGGTCGGCCAGCCAGCGTGAGCCGTCCACGAAGAAGGCGTAGTGATACCGGCCGGGTACGAGCGGTACCACCGCGGTCCAGGGCGCGTCGCTTCCGATGCGCCGCATCGGCGTGCGAGTCGCGTCCCAGTCGTTGAAGTCCCCGACGAGCGAGACGTGCGTCGCGCGCGGCGCGACGAGGATGAACTGAAACGCACGAGAGTCGATCTGCCCAGGAGCGGGCGGCGTGGACGGCATCCGGGAGAAGAGCACGACGACCGCGACAGCGGCGACCGCCGCGAGGCCACCAAGCGGCGTCAGGGTGAACTGCCGGGGGCGCCTGAGCCAGCGCCACGCCTTCCCCAGCGGCGCGGTGCCGCCGGGTGTCGGGAGCGCGGTGATCTCGCGCATGACCCGTGCATCGAGGGCCGGGTCGATCTGCACCGGCCGCCGAAGATGCCGCGCGATGCGCTCGATCAGGTCGTCCACCGGGTCAAACACGCTCGGCCTCTTTCAGCATTGTCTGGAGCTGCTCCCGCGCCCGCTTCACGCGCATCTTCAGTGCGGAGATACCCGCGCCGGTGAGCCGGGCCATGTCCTCGTACTCGAGCTCCTCGACGTGCTTCAGGAGGAACGCTTCCCGCGACTCGGGCGGGAGGCGGGCCAGTGCCCACCGGACGGTGTCGTCCCACTCGGTTCGCCCATCCGGTCCCGCCTGGGGCGCGGTCTCGAGCGCGGCCGGGTCGTGTACAAAGCGACGCGCCCGGCGCGAGGCGCGCGCGCCGGCCGTGCGGCACCGGTTCACGAGAATGCCGTACAACCACGCGCCGAAACGCTCGGGATCGTCGCAGCGCGCCAGCGAGCGATAGGCGCGGACGAAGGCGTCCTGCAGCACCTCTTCCGCGTCCTCCCGATTTCCGAGCATGTGCAGCGCGTACCGGCCCAGGCGATCGCGATACCGCCCGACGAGATCGGCGTAAGCACCGGTGTCGCCGGTCTGTACACGGCGCACCAGAGCGGCGTCGCTCGTCCCCACGCTGTGTATACCCATTGAGAGGACCCTCGCGTCACAGTACCCCGCAGGTGTGACCTAGGCCAGGGGAGCCGGGGTATCTTGGGCGGAGCCCCCGCCACTCCCCAAGGAGCCAACCATGTCGAAATCTGTCGCCAGGACCCTCCTTGCCGCGGTGCTGCTGGTCGGCGGTGCGTGCTACCAGGACGATGGCGGCCCGAGCGGGCTGCCCACCAACAAGCCGGTCGCCAAGGTACTCCTGACCGACGCGCCCTTCCCATACGACTCGGTAGCGAGCGTGAATATCTACGTGGTGAGCGTCGCCGCCAGCACGGATCCGGACACGACCGGGGACGCCGGATGGGAAACGATCGCTCAGCCGGGGAAGGTGTTTGACCTGCTGGCGCTCCAGCAGGGGACGACGGTGCTGCTGGGTGAGGGCGAGCTGTCGGGCCGGTTGTACCGCGCCATCCGGGTCATCATCGACGCCAATGCCTCGTCCGTCCGGTGGAAAAACGGTTCCGCGGCGCGCGTCAATTGGCCGTTCCCGGGCAGCGGCCTCATCGCGTTGCACGCGCAGGTGGAGGAGCCGCTCGCGTTGATCACCGATGCGAGCCAAGTCGAGATCGTGATCGATTGGGACGTCGGCCGGAGCTTTCTCTACAACTACTACGACGCCACTGGCACGTTCACGCTGATTCCCTGGCTGCGGGCGGTGCACAAGGGTTTCACGGGAACACTCGCCGGTATCGTCACGAGCGATTACAGCGGCGCCACGCAACCGATCGCCAACGCAAACGTCAGCGTTTACGGTGGCGACCCGAACCGGCCGGCCTCGACGTGGTACCTGGTGGCCACGGGGCGGAGCGATGCCGCTGGTTTCTATCGGGTCGCCTTTCTGGGCTCCGGGACCTACATCGTACGCGTGGAGCAGCCCGACTACCCCTTCCTCGCGGCGTCGATCACGCCTGCGGTGGAGATCGTGGCGGGTGACACCACGAACGTGGCGGTGTCACTCACCGAGGCGGGGGCCGGCGGCGCCTTCCTGCAGATCACCGGACCAACGTCGGTTGGAGTAGGGGGGAGGATTACCCTGTTTGCCGCGGTGGGCGGCGCGGGCGGCGCGCCGGTCCCGAACCCGTCGGTGTCGTGGACGAGCAGTGACCCGGCGGTCGCCGAGGTGCTGGGCATCGGTGACACCGCCTCCGTGACCGGGCGCCAGCCCGGTTTCGCGACCATCATCGCGACGAGCGACACGCTGAGCGACTCGCTCACGATCGAGGTGACGGGGACGCCGGCCTCCGTGGCGGACGTCACGGTGCAACCGGCGAGCGCCAACCTCGCGGTGGGCGACAGCGCGAGCTTCACCGTCGTGCTGCGCGACTCGGTCGGGAACGTCCTGTCCGGCCGGCCGGTCTCGTGGTTTTCGACCGACTCGGCCTTCGTGATCGAGATCTCATACGGTACCGCCATCGTGGGACGCGGGCGGCGGGTGGGAAACGCGCTGCTGCAGGCGACGAGCGAAGGCAAAACGGGCCAGGCGACCATTTCCGTGCACTGAGTTCCGGCCAGGGAGCGGGGGAGCGGGGGGGG
>Ga0075433_10001320_pt1 | contig 18149 bp, 15 predicted proteins | sample RhiMethybrSRZTD2_FD_75299 | JGI IMG/M metagenome (GOLD analysis project Ga0075433, IMG submission 75299) | Populus rhizosphere microbial communities from Tennessee, USA - Rhizosphere MetaG P. TD hybrid SRZTD2 | ecosystem: Host-associated > Plants > Roots > Rhizosphere > Soil | place: USA... | reverse complement strand
TGTGGCGCCGACGTACCCCCAGTCATGTCCGTCAGGACCACCGACGATGTCGGCATTGGCCAAGTTCGCCGGGTAGAGGTTCGGCGAATAGGCGGCCCCAGCTTCCAGGAGCATGACGCGACGGGCGTTGCCTTCGCTAAGGCGATTTGCGAGAACCGCACCGGCTGAACCGCCGACGATCAACACATCGACTGTTTCAGTCATGTCTGTGTTCCCTAATGATGATCACTCTGCGGGCCGGGTCCTACGCACACTGATCCGCCCCGTCGCCTCGTTGGCGGCTGCGCCGTCCGGGTTCGTCATGAAGGACAATTGCGGCTGCAGCGGCCTGGTGGTCAGCGTCGTTATCGAGAGCACGTAGCCCAAAGAGCGGTCGACTTACTTGCCGTAGGCCTGGGCGATCTGGCCGACGAGCTTGGCCCAGGCCATGTCGATGGCCCCGTAGACCTCACCGGCCTCCGGTCGCGCATTGTCCTTGAGGATTTCCACCATCAAAGTCGCGTAGTCCGAGAGAATGACGCCTGCTTGCAACATGCGCAGGAGCCCAACCTGCCGCTTCGTCTCGCTGAACGTTCCGCACGCGTCGACGGCGACATAGGCGGCCAGGCCCTTGCCGACTGCGGTGATCGCCGGGAGGGCGGCGCAGACTTCGAGCGAGATGCCAGCGAAGATCAGCTTCCTGCGGCCGGTGGCCTCGATGGCGCGAGCCACGCGCGCATCGTCGAAGGCGTTGACGGAGGACCGGTCGATGATCTGCGCGCCGGGCAGCGCCTCGACGAGCTCGGGAAAGGTCGGGCCCCACATGCTGTCGCGCGCGGTTGTGGTAACGACGATCGGGAGCTTCAGTGCTTTCGCAGCTTTGGCCAGGGATACGACGTTGTGTTTCAGCTCGCCGGTCGAATAGTCGCGAACGCCTGTCATCAGGCCGATCTGGTGGTCGACGAGGACGAGCGCAGCGTTCTCGGACGTCAGGGACTCATAAGCGCCATTTCTCTCCGACATCGCTTTCTCCTTCCGAGGGTCTTGGAGCGAGGAGCCGGTGCCCCGCGCGCCTCATGAGCCATATCTTGGCATAAAGAATCTTGACGTCAAGATAAATTTCAGCTCGCGTGTCCGGCGAAGATGGTCGCCGATTCGGCTCGCCTGGTCTTCCAGCAGTTCACCGGGACGATGTTTCGCTCACGGTGCCGCCTTCGCGGCGCCTCGGATGTAGCCGGAAGCTTCCATCTGTCGCGCGACCCAGGTCTGGGCGGCGCCCAATGCTTGCTCGACGGTGATCTTCCCCGTTAGCGCCTGGGAGATTTCTTCGCCTACCTTGTGTCCGATGGCTGGAAATTCCGGGATGCTGACGTACTGAATACCCGTGTAGGGCCGGGGAGGCTGCGCCGGTTCTTTGGCGCTCAGTATGGCGTCGAGGACGTGAGGCGAAAATGGAGCGGCAGCCTGGTACCCCGAACTCCGATACGTGGAGCGGCGGGTGCCAGGAGGGACCGCGACCCAGCCCTCCTGGCGAGCGACGGATCGGATGTAAGCCGTGGAGGTAGCCCAGTCGATGAAGCGACGCGCGGTCGACTGATGCTTCGACGATTGCGGTAGCGCTAGTGCCCAGGTCCACAGCCAGTGGGCGCCAGTATCTGGCCGTTCGGCGGGCGCGGGCGCCATCCCCAGGCGGGAAGCTACCTTGGATTTTTTTGGATTGAATAGGGTGCCGGCAGCGACGGTGGCATCCACCCATATGGCACACCGCCCCTGGCTGAACAGGGTCAGGTTCTCGTTGTAACTATTGTGATCGCTGTCCAGGGGGCCGAATCGGGTGAGGAGATCCACGTAGACGCCAACCGCCTTCCGCCAGGGCGCGCTGTCGATCTCCGGCATCCACTTCTCGTTGAACCATCGGCCGCCGAACGTATTGACCATGGTCGAAACGAGGGCGATGTTCTCTCCCCAGCCGGGCTTGCCTCGAAGACAGACGCCGAAGATGCCGCGCTGCGGGTCGTGAACGGCTGCCGCCAGTCGCTGTATGTCCGCCCAGGTGGGACGCATCGGCATCGTCACTCCAGCTTCGCGGAACAGATCGGTGCGATAGTACGTCGTCGAACTCTCGGAATAGAACGGAAGGGCGTAAAGCATGCCTCGGTAAGACAGGCCTGCCCTCACCGTGGAGAGCAGATCATCGACGTCGTAGGAACCTGGTACTGCACCCAGCGGTGTCAGCCACGAACGAGCAGCCCAGATCTGTGTTTCATACGATCCGATGGTCATCACGTCGAACTGTCCGTCGTTGATGGCCAGGTCAGTCATCAGTCGCGTGCGTAGGGTGTTCTCATCGAGAATGTTCCAGTCCAGGTGAACGCCGGGGTTCGCTTTTTCGAATTCGGCGGAAAGAGATCGCATGACCAACATGTCCGGATTGTTGACGGTGCCGATCGTGATCGTTTCGCGGCCTTCCGGGGATCGGTCTTCCACTCGTAATCCGTTGCTGCGCAGCAGGTCGGCGAGATCCCCGGACCGCCGGAGTGTCGCCAGACCCCGGTCAAAATTCGTCTTCAATTCCTTGTGACGTACCGCGTGACGCGAGAAGGCCACATGAAAATCGCTGCGGAGGAGGGCCGGGTTCAGGAACTCGAACGCGCCGATGAAGTGCGGGCGGTTGAGGATCATCAGGTCGCTGGCTGCATATTTATCCACGACCATTACATCGATTCGGCCAAGTGCGAGTTTGTCCAGGTTCTGCAGGTCGGTCGCTACGTAGTCCCGGCTGAGATAATCAGCGGCCTCGAGTTCCGGTACCAGAGCTGTACCGCGCACCAGTCCGAATTGATACTGGCGTAGCGCGTAGAGCGTCTCCCGGCGGCGCCTGGGTGCGTCCGGGGAGTATCGGACGCCAGATCCGCGTTTGATGAGCAGGCCGACGTTGGCGCCCGGGAACGGAGCAGAGAGTAAAAAATCGTCCGCTAGCGCCGTGTCGGCGGTGACGGGTAAGAAACCGTCGACCTCGCCCCGTGCTGCCAGGCTCCGAGCGCGGGCCGCCGGATAAAAGCGGAGCTCCACGGTGTATCCCGTCTTCTTGAAGGCGGCCCGGACAAGCTCGGCCGCATAACCCTGCCGCGGAAGATCCGGGCCGATATATGGCCGCTGTTCGGCGGCGGCAAGAATGACTACCTTTGCGGCATGTGCCGGCAACGCAGGAGCTGGTAGAAAAAGCAACGACCATCCGCAGGCGAGACCAGCAATCCGAACGCAGCCGTTCCTAACCACGTTTCTCGGTCACCATTCGGGCATCGCTTGAGGCGCCGCAATGAACTGAGTGCTTGGGGGCCTTCTCGTCCTGTCCGATGTCCGTCTTACGGCATGGACGACCCTAGTTCGGTCTTAGGATGCCAGCCGGGACTCGGACGTAACGCCTGAAACGGAACGACGAGGGGTTAGCGGACGCAGAAGCCGCTAACCCCTTTTCCTTTTGCCGAGGCTGCACCCAGAATTGCTTCACGAGGCGGGCACGGGCACCCACGCCTCGGGGCAGCTCTGCACATTCGGGTAGTACGCCCCAGCGCTGGGGCAGTAGTACCAGTAGGCCGGAGCCTGATAGTCGTACGCTGGCGGGTAGTACGGGTAGTAGCCGTAGAACGGCACCACGGGCGCGAATCCGAAGCGATGATGGACGAAGCCGTGCCCGTCGAAGCCGTGATGCCCGTCGAAACCGTGATGTCCATCGAAGCCGTGATGCCCGTCGAAGCCTCCATGGCCAACGGCCCCGCCAGCGTGACCACCGCCGCCGCCCGGACCGCCCGCGCCGCGCGCTTCGCTCGGCAAACTGACTGTAAGCACGATCGCCAGCGCGGCGATCGTGATGAGCGCCAACTTTCTCGCACCTCCAAGCCTGTCCATGTGTTCTCACTCCTACACACTTGGGACGCTCAAGCGCTGCGTCAGATTCTCCCTCGGGCCACGACGTGTGTTTCAGTTTGAAATGCCGAGCCCCCTGCTCGATGCGAGGGGCGCGAGCTCACCTGTCGGAAATCGCCTTGAAGTCGTCGCCCTTGTGACCGTCGGAACCCACGGCGCCATCGTAACTTGGTGGAACGTCGCCGCGGACGCGGGACCGGGCCTGGTGCCGGCGGGACTGCTGAAGAGACGCGGATGTTACGACAGGCGGCCCGTCGCCCGATCGAGCTCGGGCCCGGAGACCTGAGGAAGGTCCTCCCATTCGAGCCGATCGTGACGAGCCGGGCGCGTGGCTGGCACGGTCTGGAAGCTGCTCGCTTCTGTTCCACGCCGGCCTTCGAGCTCGACCAAGCCGTGCTCACGCATCATATGCTGGCTCTTTTTGCGCGGCCGCCGGATGAGCTGAACGTACGATTCGAAGGGGTAACGCGCCGCATACCGCCTGCCTCCGGATCGATCATGTTGGTGCCGGCGGGCAGCCCGGTACGCGCGCGGTCGAGCGGGCACTGCGACGAACTGCGTGCGGCGATGCTCGCGGTGAATGACGAACTGATGGCCGAGGGCGGTGGACAGCCGTCGAGTCCCTGGCAAATGTCCTCGCGGTCCACCTCATCCGCCACGCCGCCGCGCCCCGGACAGCCGGGCGTCGGGCGGACGGCGCGCTGTCCCGAGCGACGCTCAACGTGGTCGTCGAGTACATCGACCAACACCTGGACACCGACCTCACCCTGGCCCGGATGGCCGCGGCCGCCCACCTGAGCGCCTACCACTTCGCACGGCGGTTCAAAGCAGCCACGGGGATGCCTCCGCACCAGTACGTCGTCGCCCGCCGGATCGAGCGGGCACAGCAACTTCTGCGCGAAAGCGACCTCTCGCTCGCGGATGTCGCCGCGAGCGTCGGATTCTCCGACCAAAGCCAATTCACCGGTCACTTCAAGCACGTGCTCGGTGTCACGCCGAGACAATTCCGCACGTCCGCAAGAATCGCGTAAAACTCCGCAAGGACCTCCAAGAATCACGCCGCGGTACCGCGCAGGATTCCGACCATGGACCGCCAACGGGTCGCGGTCGGACGGCGTGCGGTTCGGCCGGCGCCTCCGAACGCGAACGTCATCCGGCATAGGAGGGATCTGATGCGACTTGTCATTGTGACTCTGGGGCTCGCCGTCGTTCTCATCGGCGTATTGGCCGTGAGTGACTGGGCGTTTCAGTCCACTGGCCACGTCGAGGCGAGGCCGTTGATTCTCGAGCAGGACGAGGGCGAACACCGTCTTCGCCGGCCGCGAGACGTTCCGATGCCGCCGCTCTCGTTCACGATCAAAGTGGATCGCTTCAACGGCGGCTCACGAAAGATGTGGCTCGGAACCGAGGAGCTGGCGCCCGGCGGGGTGATCCAAAGACACCGACATCTCGGTCAGGACGAGATCGTCCTGATTGAGACGGGCACCGCCCACGTGTCGGTCGGCGCACAAGAGCGGGATGTTCATCCCGGCGCGATGCTGTTCATCCCCTCTGGTACATGGATCAGCCTGAAGAATGTCGGCAGCGAAAATATGAACCTCGTATTCGTATTTTCTGATCCCGGCTTTGACGACTACCTTCGCTGCACGTCTGTGCCGGCCGGACAAGCGCCGTCCCGGGTGACGCCGGAAGAACTGAGCGCATGCCGGCGTCGAGGGCATCTCGAGACGCTCCGATGACCGCGGAGGAAACAGTGAGGCCGCTCCCCGCAGCGACGCGCTATGCGTCGGTCACGGTGTGCGGGTTCCGCGCTCGCTCCGCGAGACCCCCTCGTGGCTCGACGCACCCGCGACGGCCAGGCTATCGTTCGTGACCGGCAAGTGCCGGCTCACGTTGGCGCCGTCCTCCGCGCGCAGCCGGCGGAAGATGAGCGCCGAGACGACGGTGAGCAGGCCAAGCACCACGAAGGCCTTGTGGATGCCGGACATCATCTCTAAGGGCGTGGCCCGGAAACGATCGGGCACGAACACCGCGGTGGCCAATGAGGCCACCGCGACGCCGAAGCTCATCGACATTTGCTGGATGGTGCTGGCGATGCTGCTGCCCATGCTCGTGTCGCGCTCATCAAGATCGGCGTACACGAGAGTATTCATGCTCGTGTACTGCAGCGAGGAAACGTAGCCGAACGCCACGGCCTGCAGCGCGATGACCCAGATCGGCGTCGCGTTGCCGACCACCGCGAAGAGTCCGATGACCAGTCCCATGAAAAGGGTGTTGATGCCCAGCACGCGCCGATAGCCGAGCTTCGTGAGGACCGCCGGGATGGTGAACTTCAGGGTGATGGCCGCCAAGAACTGCGGCATGATTAGCAGCCCCGACTGCACCGCCGTATACCCGAGACCGACCTGGTACAGCAGCGGCAAAAGGAACGGCATCCCGCCCGCGCCGAGACGTGTCACGAAGCTTCCGATCACCGCGACCCGAAAGGTCCGCGTGCGAAACAGGCCCAATCGCAGCATGGGATGAGAAGCCTGTGACGCGTGGTGCCAGTACGCGAGCAGCAGGGCCACCGCCAACGCCAGCAACCCCGACATCTCGAGCACGCTGAGCGTGTGCTCGCCGAAGATCTCCAGGACGTAGGACAGCAGTGCGACGCCGGCCCCGAACAGGACCATGCCGGTGACGTCGAGCGGATCGACCTTGTCGGCCCGATAGTCGGGCAGATATCGCAGCACCAGATAGAGCCCGACGGCTCCGATCGGCACGTTCACGAAGAAAATGAGACTCCAGTGCAGATAGCCGACGATGAGTCCGCCCGCGAGCGGACCCACCAGCGGGCCGACGAGGGCAGGGATCGAGACGAAGCTGAGGACCCGCACGAGCTCATAGCGCTCGAATGTGCGAACCAGGGTCAGGCGCCCGACCGGTACCATCATGGAGCCGCCACAGCCCTGCAGGATGCGAGCCGCGACCAGCATGTGAATGCTGCCCGCCACGCCGCACAGGAACGAGCCGAGGCTGAAGATGCCGATCGCGGTGGCGAAGACGCGGCGTGTCCCGTAGCGGTCCGCCATCCACCCGCTCACGGGGATGAAGACGGCCAGGCTCAGCGTGTAGCTCGTCAGCGCGACCTTCATGCTGAGCGGCGCGACGTGCAGGGCGGCCGCGATCGACGGCACCGCGGTGTTCAAGATGGTCGTGTCCAGCGACTCCATGAAGAACGCCACGGCCACCAGCCAGGGCAGGAGGGTTTTCACGGCGACGCCTGAGCGACGAGCCACAGCGCCTTCGCGTCTCACGCCTCGTACTCCTGCATGACCTCGAGCTGTGCGTCGCCGTCGGCGTCGATGGTGACGGTGATGAGATTCGGCCGGCAGCAGACTGTACAGTCCTCGGTGTAGACCTGCCGCGCGCCACCACCCGGATCCACGAAGGTGTCGTTCTCCTCGCCGCAGAACGCGCATGCGTAGGTCATGGTGTCTCAGGGTACGGGAAATGGGTATCGGATTGAAGCGCTCGACGCGTGCGGTAACATCCTGGCGCGCGGAGGTAAAGTGCTTGGTAGACGACGGCTTGATACTGGTAACCGGGGCGGCCGGGCAACTGGGGTCGGTTGAACGCACTGTCACCGGCCTGCTCCTCGATCGAGGGTTTCGGGTTCGCGCCATGGTGCGGCGTGAGGACGAACGGGCGGTGTCCCTGCGAGCCGCCGGCGCCCAAGTGGTGGTCGGCGATCTGCTCGAACCGGGTGATGTTTATCGCGTCGTCCGAGGCTGCGGCCGGGTCTACTTCGGCATGTCCGTGTCCGCCGGGTACCTCGAGGCGACCGTAACCATGGCGGCGGTGGCGCGGGAAGCCGGAGTGAATGCGCTGGTCAACATGTCCCAGATGACGGTCTCCGAGATGAGCATTCAGAACACCACCCCGAGCCATCACCAGCGGCAGCACTGGTTGAGCGAGCAGGCGCTCGCGTGGTCGGGCCTGCCTGTCGTAACAATCCGCCCGACAATGTTCCTGGAGAGCTTTCTGCAACTAGCCGCTCCGAGCGTCCGCAACCGAGACCGCATCGAATTGCCGTTCGGCCGGGGCAAGACCTCTCCGGTTTCAGCGGCTGATGTCGCTCAGGTAGTCGCTGCCGCTCTCGCCGACCCTGTGCCGCACCTGGGCCGGATCTACGAGCTCACCGGCCCGCAGTCGCAGGACCTGGATGGGATCGCTCGCGAATTCTCGGATGCGCTGAACCGAGAGGTCACGTAAGGGGGCATCTTTTGGCGATGGGCGAGTTGCACCGGACGGGTCGGTATGACAGGCGGGCGGACGGCGTCCAACGGGTGACCGGCCGGCCGCCGATGAGCGTCCGGCAATTTGTGTCGCTCTACGCGGAGCAGTTCGGCGGCCGCCGCTCGTAGGGCACGCTTACAGATCAACGCGGCGTCACGCAGGATCAGGCCTCGTTCAGCGCGCTTCCAATTTCTGTTGTGGACCTCTAAACTCTTGCAAACTGCTGGAAGGGGGGCCCGACGATGGAAGAGACGAAGAGGACGAGGTTCAGCGCCGGTCCATTGACGTTCGCCGTCCGCCACGAATTGTGGGACGGCAACATCCAGGATCATCCGGATCAGGGCGTCGCCATTCTGGTAGTGGCGGACGTCGCCGGCAAGGAGACAACGCTGCTGCGGTTCAACTGCTTCGACTTCGAACGAAGCTACATCTACGGCCCCGAGAATGCGGACCTACGTGTTGACGGGCCAGCGATGCTCGGAGGCGCGGCCGCGACGAACCTCTATCGGATGGACTCGACCGTCGACGGTAACCCGATCGGCTGGACCATCCGCACCCTGGGGACGAAGCTCCAGAAAATGCTGGAGCGCGCGGGCTATCCGCAGATTGCCGAGACCGTCGATATGGCGGCGGTGGAGAAGGCCCTGCCGGACGTCGAGGCCTGTGCCCGTGAATTGCGCGCGACGAAGCGCAACACCGTCAAGCACAACCGGGGCACCCACATCTTCGAGGCCGGCAACATCCGGTTCGGGCTCGAAATGCGGCGGCTGGCAATGGGCGATGGCGGTCTCGCGATCCATGTGCTGGCCGATATCGGCGGGACGCCGGGCAAGAAGTACACGGAAGAAACCGAGCTCCTGGCCTTCGATCACTTCTGGAACGGTGCCCATTACCACTACGGCCCGCGCAACAAGAACCATCGCATCTACTGGGATCGGACGCTGGTCGAGGATCCGCTCGCGTGGACCTTGGAGCAGTTCGAGAAGGGCAAGCTGCCCGCGATGATCGAGCGCGCCGGGTATCCGGGAGTGGCGGCGGATCTCGACGTCGAGAAGATCGCGTCGGTGTTTCCGGCGATGAAGAAGCAGGCGCTCGCCATGTGGGAGGAAGGGCAGCGGCTGACCGGCCATCCCGGGCTGCCGCTGGAGCCGACTCCGAACCTCGCGGCCGCCGATTAACACCTGGAGTCTTAGAAGGTCGTCGGCAAAGCCCCCGAGACCGCGAGGTTTCGGGGGCTTTGTGTCTTTGCTATCTCAGGTGACCGTCGCTACTCGAGTCGGCGAACGGGGATCATGAACGTGAACGTCGAGCCCGCGCCCAGTTCGCTCTTGACCCAGATCCGGCCACCGTGGAGCTCGATGAACTTGCGGCACAGCGTCAGACCAAGTCCTGTCCCTTCGGCCTTCTTGTCGGCCGCCCCCGCCTGGCGGAACTCTTCGAACACCTTCTCATGATCCTCTGGCGCGATGCCGACGCCGGTGTCGGCGACTGATATCTCTATCGAGCGGTCCTTTGGCACTGCGGTGACTTCGATTCGCCCACCCTCTGGAGTGAACTTGATCGCGTTCGACAGCAGATTGAGGACGACCTGGCGAATCTTTCGTTCATCGCCCTGGACCTGACCAACCCGCGCGTCCAGGTCTTTGTGTAGCATCAAGCTCCGCCGCAGGGCACGCTCCCGGACCAGCGTCAAGGCGTTGTCGAGTGCCTGCGGGAGATCGAAATCCGTGAGCTCCAGCTCCATCCGTCCAGCTTCAATCTTGGACAGGTCGAGGATGTCGTTGATCAGCGACAGCAGGTGGGTGCCCGAGGCATGGATGTCCTTCAGATACTCTTCCTGTTTTTCGTTCAGCTCCCCGAACATGCGATCAGCCAGCACCTCGGAGAACCCAATGACCGCGTTCAGGGGCGTCCGCAGCTCGTGCGACATGTTGGCCAGGAACTCAGACTTATGCTGGCTAGCGGCGGCGAGCTCGCGATTCGCCACTTCGAGCTCTTGGAACAATCGAACATTCTCGATGGCGATGACCGCTTGGTCCGCGAAGGTCCTCAGCAGACGCATCTCGCTCTCGGCAAACGCCCGAATCTCTGTACGACGGACGACGATAACGCCAATCGAAGCGCCTTCCCGAAGCAGCGGCACCGCCAGGACTGAGCGGACGCCTTCGCGACGCACGTACTCCCGAGCGTCCGGCGGCATGCCCGCCAGTTCTTCTTGAGCATCCATCACCTGCACGGTCTCGCCCGTGAGAACGGCCCGTCCAGGTGCGGTGCCGTAAGGAATTGGTCCCGTCGTGCCGACAGGCCGTGGACCCTGGATTGCGCCTCGTGCCGCGACGTGACGCAGGCCGCCATCGTCCAGCCGATAAAGCGACGCGTGGGTGGCACCGCAGAGACGAACCGCGCTGTCCAGCAACGGATCGAACACGGGCTGGAGGTCGGTCGGCGATTTCGAGATCACCCGTAGGATGTCGCTCGTGGCCGTCTGTGTGTCCAATGCCTCGCGGAGGCCCTTGTTGCTCGTCTGCAGCTCCTTGAACAGTCTTACGTTCTCGATGGCGATGACCGCCTGGTCGGCGAACGTCTCGATCAGCCTGATCTCCTTGTCCGTGAAGGGGCGGACCTCACGACGCAAGATCGAGATGGCGCCGATCGATACCCCTTGACGCAGCATGGGAGTGACGAGGGTGGTTCGATGACCTGCCCGCCGCTGCAGTTCCCTGGCTTCCGGGTATTCGGTTTCCGCCTCCGCCAGCAGGTCGCGCACGTGAACCGTCCGTCGGTCGATGATCGCTCGACCCGTCACCAGGCCTCGACTGATGGGCGGCAACTCGTCCGACTCGAAGGCGCGCAGCGTTCCGTGAGAGGCGGCGATTCGAAGCACCGAGCCCTCGACGCGGAAGATCTGGGCATTATCCGCCTGGAGCAGCCGTGCGGCAGCCTCCGCCACACTCTGAAACACCGGCAGGAGGTCGGTGGGGGAACTGCTGATGACGCGCAGGATTTCACTGGTGGCCGTCTGCTGCTCGAGAGACTCGGTCACTTGCGCATGAGCCTGCGTCAAGGCCCGGTTCTTCTCCTGGAGCTCCGTGAACAACCGCGCGTTTTCGATGGCGATGACCGCTTGGTCAGCAAACGTCTTGAGCAGCGCGATCTCCTCGTCCGTGAATGGGTTCGCTTCAACCCGTCGCAGCAAGATCACACCGAGCGGCACCCCTTCTCGGAGTAACGGAACGCCCAGGTTGGTCCGGTGGCCGAGCTCCCGACCAAGGGCCGTCGCGTCGGGCAGCTCGTCAGCGGCGGTCTGCACGTCGGCAACATGGACGATCCGCCGCTCGAGCACAGTGCGGCCGGAGACGAATCCACGCGTCAATGGCACAAGGGCCAACGCCGGAATCGGGCCATGGTGGGCGACCAGCCGAAGGCCGTCCGCCTCTAGCCGGCGAATGACTACGTCGTACGTGCTGCAGAGGCGCGCGGCACTCGACGCGATCGCGTCAAAAACTGGCTGCACATCGGTTGGCGAGCTGCTGATCACGCGCAAGATGTCGGCCGTCGCCTGCTGTTGCTCCAAGGCTTCGATCAGGGAACGCTGCATGTCCGCATACGACAACGTCCGCTGGACACGCTCGGCGGTCTGGAGTGACGTTCCACACTCCGAGCAAAATTTATGATCCGAGAGGTTGTCGTGCTGGCACCGGGCACACTCCATACCGCCCTCCGGAGTCGGGCCGATGAAAATCACACCGTTCGATGGAGAAGGAGACCGGGACGGAGTCTAGCTCATTGGACGATGAAAGCTAGTAGCGCCGAGATTCTGAACGTCAATTCAGATAGCGCATTGCCGCGATGAGGCTTCGGTGAGCATTCGGCCAGACCGCCTCGAGATAACCCAAAGGTTATCCATCCTCTCTGCTTGACACGGAGGGCAAGCGCTCGTACCGTGACCTTCGTTAATGCAAATGAGAATCATCCCGGAGAAGCCAGTTGGCAGGGCAGCGCGCGATGCGCGCCCGCCGGGCGCCGTGAGTGCGGAGGGCGCACTGCGGGGCCGGGGATTCCGGCTGACCGTTCCGCGCCGAACCATGCTCGAGGTGGTCCGAGGCATCAAGACGCACCCCACCGCCGAGGAAGTCCACAGGCTGGTCATCCGCCGAGCGCCAAGGGTGAGCCTGGCCACCGTCTACCGGAACCTCCGATTGCTCGTCGACGCGGGGCTGCTCGGTGAACTACCCGGGCCACGAGCCCGCTTCGACGCCAACACGCGTGCTCACCACCACTTCACGTGTCTCCGCTGCGGGCGCATCGCGGACGTCGAGGCACCGCTCGCCGAACCGCACTCGCGGGCGTTGTCAAAACGCGTGGAGGCGCGCACCGGTCTTACGATCACGCATCATCGTATCGACTTCTTCGGTCGTTGCCGGGAGTGCCGGGCGCGGACGCGCGCTCGGGCGGGTAGACGTCGTCCGGCGAGGTATGCCAGTGCTCGCGACGCGGACCCTTCCGCGCGGTGAGCCCATCAGCCAGATCAGAAAGGATAGGTCGACATGCCTGACAAGGATCCAGACAAGAAAAAACCGACCGCGAGCGCTAGCGAGAGCGAGAACCCGGCAATCCCTTCGCCGACTCCCAAGCCATCCCGGCCCCGGTCGAACAGGGACTGGTGGCCGGATCAGCCCGAGCTTTCAGTTCTTCGCGCGCACTCTCCCCGATCCAATCCGATGGGTGCGGATTTCAACTACGCAAAAGAGTTCAAGACCCTCGACGTCGAAGCGCTGAAGCGGGACGTCATCAAGGTCATGACGACGTCGCAGCCCTGGTGGCCGGCCGACTACGGTCACTACGGGCCGTTCTTCATCCGGATGGCCTGGCATGCCGCGGGCACGTACCGCATCGCCGACGGCCGGGGCGGAGGCGGCAGCGGCATGCAGCGCTTCGCTCCCCTCAACAGCTGGCCCGACAACGCCAGCCTCGACAAGGCGCGCCGGTTACTCTGGCCGGTGAAACAGAAGTACGGCAACAAGATCTCCTGGGCCGACCTGATCGTCTTCGCCGGCAACGCTGCGTATGAATCGATGGGCTTCAAGACGTTCGGCTTCGCCTTCGGGCGCGAAGACCGGTGGGAACCCGACGAGGTCTTCTGGGGGACCGAGGATACCTGGCTTGGGGATGCGCGTCACGGCGATGGCGGGGCCATGAAGGGTCCTTTCGGCGCCGATCACATGGGCCTGATCTACGTGAACCCGGAGGGTCCGGGCGGCAAGCCGGATCCGGCCCTTGCGGCGAGCTACATTCGACAGACGTTCCTCCGCATGGCGATGAACGACGAGGAGACCGTTGCGCTCATTGTCGGTGGCCACACGGTCGGCAAGGCCCACGGCGCCGCGCCTGCCACTCGATACGTCGGTCCAGAGCCGGAGGGCGCCAGTCTTGAGGAGCAAGGTCTCGGCTGGACGAACAAGTTTGGCAGCGGCAAGGGCAAAGACACGATCACGAGCGGGCTCGAGGGCCCCTGGACCACCGAACCGACGAAGTGGGACAACGGGTTTCTCGACAATCTCTACAAGCACGACTATGAGCTGACGACGAGCCCGGGCGGCGGCAAGCAGTACGCTCCCAAGCCGAATGCCGCTGGCCAAGTGCCCACCGCGCCCGATGCTCATGATCGGTCGAAGCGGCAGACGACCATGATGCTCACGACGGACCTTGCCTTGAAGGTGGATCCGATCTACGGGCCGATCTCGAAGCGCTTCCACGAGAATCCGCGTCAGCTCGACGATGCGTTCGGTAAGGCGTGGTACAAGCTCCTGCATCGCGACATGGGGCCCGTCTCGCGCTTTCTCGGCCCGTGGGTTCCGCAGCCGCAGTTGTGGCAGGATCCTGTCCCCGCGGTCGACCATGAATTGATCGGGGAGAAGGACATCGCGGCCCTCAAGAGCAAGCTCCTCGCTTCCGGGCTGTCCGTCTCCCAGCTGGCCTCCACCGCCTGGGCGTCGGCGGCGACCTTCCGCGGCACCGACAAGCGCGGGGGCGCCAACGGTGCCCGGATCCGCCTCGCGCCGCAAAAAGATTGGGAGGTGAACAACCCGGCCGAGCTGTCGAAGGTGCTGCAGACACTCGGAAAGATCCAGCAGGACGGTGGCAAGAAAGTCTCGCTCGCCGACCTGATCGTCCTGGGCGGATGTGCCGCCGTCGAGCAAGCGGCGAAGAACGCGGGATACAACATCACCGTCCCGTTCGCACCGGGGCGCACCGACGCTTCGCAGGACCGAACCGATGTGGAGTCGTTCGCGGTGCTCGAACCCACCTTCGACGGGTTCCGCAATTACCTCCGCGCCGGGGAGTCGCTGCCGGCGCCGACCCTCCTGGTGGAGCGAGCATTCATGCTGAACTTGACCGCGCCCGAGATGACGGTGCTGGTCGGCGGCATGCGCGCCCTGAATGCCAACTCTGGGCAGTCCAAACACGGTGTCTTCACGAAGCGGCCCGGGACGTTGACCAATGACTTCTTCGTGAACCTGCTCGACATGAGCACCGAGTGGAAAGCATCCGGCTCGGACAAGAACCTATACGAGGGTCGCGACCGCGCCTCCGGCGAGCTCAAGTGGACCGGCACGGCCGTCGACCTGGTCTTCGGCTCGAATTCCGAGCTCCGGGCCCTCGCCGAGTTTTACGCCCAGGAGGACTCGAAGGAAAAGTTCGTGCGTGACTTCGCGGCGGCGTGGAACAAGGTGATGAACAACGATCGCTTCGACCTCGCCCGGGCTTAATCCCAAGCTGAGCGCGGACAGCGACACAGCGCCCCGGGTTGGCGGGGCGCGGTGTCCGCTGCGCGTGCGCCGTACGCGTTAGCCGCGCGGCGCCTGGATGTCCTGACTCGAGGTGCGCGGGGCCTGAATATCCTGACTCGCGGTACGCGGAGCCTGGACGTCCTGGCTCGCGCTGCGCGGCGCCTGGATGTCCTGACTTGCGGTGCGCGGGGCCTGAATGTCCTGGCTCGCGGTCCGCGGCGCCTGGATCTCGTCGAGCGTCGCCGCCGTCGCGGGAAGCACCGTGAGACCGATGACCACGAACCCCGTCTTCGCCACCGTGAGGATCTTCTCCGTCGTCTTCATTGCCCTTCCCCCTTGCCGATCGCTCGGCCATCTGCCTAACTGACCTGCTAAGAGCAAGGACCGCGCCAGATCGGGAAACGACGAAGATTCCATCAGTTGCGGCCTAGGGACCTCCGGCCGGGCCAGCACTGTGTATTGCTACACACTCGGTGTGCGCTTTCCACACAAGTGCTGCTCGGAAAACACACGCAGCCTAGTCGGCGAGGCCGAAGCGGCGCAGCCGGGTGTAGAGCTGCATGCGACTCAGCCCGAGCATCTCCGCGGCGCGAGACTTGTTGCCGTTCGCGCGACTGAGCGCTTCGACGATCGATTGCTTCTCGATCTCGGCGAGGGATGGCATCGCCCGCGGCGGGCCGGCGGCACCGGGCGTCGCCGCCGCCGGCGCGACACCCTCCGGCGCGGGCGGTCGCGGCGCCGGAAGCGCGAGCTGCTCCGCGGAAATCAGCGGCCCGTCGGTCAGGATCAGCGCGCGCTCGATCGCGTTCTGCAGCTCGCGGATGTTGCCCGGCCACGCATGCGCGACGAGTGGATCATGCGCGTCCCGGCTCAGTCCGGCCGCTGCTTTGCCCATCTTCGCGGCGAGCGCGCTGACGAAGTGACCGGCGAGTAGGATCACGTCGTCGCCACGGTCGCGAAGCGGAGGCAGATGGATGCGAAACACGGCGAGCCGATAGTAGAGATCTTCGCGGAAGCGCCCGTCGGCGACGGCGCGCTCGAGATCGCGATTCGTCGCCGTGATCAATCGAACGTCCGCGGTGAGCGTCGCCGACCCGCCGACGCGCTCGTACTGCCGTTCCTGCAACACCCGGAGCAGCTTGGCTTGCACCGCGGGCGCCAGCTCGCCGATCTCGTCGAGGAAGAGCGTCCCGCCGCTCGCCATCTCGAAGCGCCCGCGCTTGAGCTTGTCCGCACCGGTAAACGCGCCGCGCTCGTGGCCGAATAGCTCGGATTCCACCAGCGTCTCGGGCAGCGCGGCGCAATTGACTGCGACGAACGGCTTCGCCGCGCGGGCGCTCGCGTAGTGGATCGCATGCGCAACGACTTCCTTGCCGGTGCCGCTCTCGCCGGTGATCAGCACCGTCGTCTCGGTCGGCGCGACGCGCCTCGCCTGATCGAGAGCCGTCAGGAACGACGGCGCGCGGCCGATAATCGCGTCGAAGCCGAAGCGCGCTTCGAGCGCGCCGCGCAGGGTCTCGACGTGCTCCTCGAGGCGCTGCGCTTTCGCCTCGACCGCCGCGAGCCGCTGGCGCTCCTCGACGAGCCGCTGATGCTGTACGGCGATGGTCACTTCCGCGGCGAGCGCTTTCGCGACTTCGGCGTCGGCGGCATCGTACCAGTGAGGCGGGCGCTTGCAGAAGAAGAGGTAACCGTCCAGCCCGCGACCGGAGACGAGGGGCGCGAACAACGCGGATTGGAACCCTAGGCCGGCGACTTGACGGTCGCCCGGCCGGCCTGGGTCGAGGTCGTGATGACGAAGGATGACGGTGTCGCCCTTGGCGAGGGCGGGCCAGAACGAAAAATCCTGCGCGGACATCTCCGCGGGCCAGTTCGCGACACCGGGCGCGAGCAGTCCGACCAGCTGGAAGTCGCGACCGTTCTCGCGGGCGGTACGAATGCCCATCGCGTCGAAGTCGAGGACCGGCCGGACGGCATTCGCGATGCGCTCGAAGAGCTCGCCGACATCGAGGCTCGCGCCGAGCATCGGCGCGAGGGACGCGATGGCCTGCAGCCGCTCGCGCCGGCGTCGCTCGCGATGCAGGGTGACGACGTTCTGGACGAAGGGCGCGATGAGGTTGGCGATCTGGCGCAGCGCCGCAACGTCACGGTCGCCGTACGCATCGGGTATGCGGTGCGACACGCCGAGCGCCCCGATCTTCTTGCCGCCGGCGTGCAGCGGCACGCGAAGCACGGATCGGATCCCGGCGGCGACGTGGCGCGCGCCCTCCGGCGTTTCGCGAAATCGCGGATCGTTCCCGACGTCACCGGAGAGGACGACGTCGCCCGCCAGGAGGACCACACCGAACGCCCACTGGTTGGGTGCGTACCTGCCCGCGGGATCGAAGTCGGTCGTGTATCGTCCCTCGTGAAACAAGACATCGTCCGGGGAGTGCTCCGCGAAGACGGTCGCGGTGCCGTCGTCGTCTTCGAGATACGGCACCAGCATCCGGTAGTGAGGGACGAGCCGCTGAGCGCGCGCGGAGAGGTCGTCGAGGAAGAGCCGCGGATCGAACGTGGCCTGCAACGATTGACCGAACGCGGCGATACAGGCCAGCAGATCCGCGAGCCCGTCGTTCATCGCGACGGTTCGATGGCCTTGAGGTCTGTGGTCAATCGCTCGAGCCACAACGACATCTTCATCTCTCGGTACATCGTCGTCGCAGCCGCCATGTGCTCCTCGACTCGCGCACGATCGCCCGTGCGACGGTATACCGTCGCGAGGCCGGCGTGGCAGTGGGCGACGCGTGGACGCAGGGCGAGCTCGCCGGAGAGCGCGAGCGCTTCGCGGTAGTAACCTTCGGCACCCTCGGCGCCGCCGGCGGACGCGGCGTCACCAGCGAGACACAGCGCGTGAGCCTCGGCCGACCGAGCCCCGAGTCGGCGAGAGAGCGCCAACGCCTCTCGGGCGAGACCGGCCCCTTCGTCGATCCGTCTGGCCCCCAGGTACGCTGTCCCGGCAAACAGCAGCACGAACGCCGGCCAGCTGTGAGTCTCGCGACGACGGGACTCCTCGACGGCGCTCGCGACCAGTGGGACCGCCTCATCAGCCCGACCGGCGACGGCGTACGCGCCGCCGAGCGCCGCGGCGGCGCGTGGAATCCCGACGACGATCTGCGACGTGCGGCAGAC
>Ga0075433_10001317_pt1 | contig 18172 bp, 14 predicted proteins | sample RhiMethybrSRZTD2_FD_75299 | JGI IMG/M metagenome (GOLD analysis project Ga0075433, IMG submission 75299) | Populus rhizosphere microbial communities from Tennessee, USA - Rhizosphere MetaG P. TD hybrid SRZTD2 | ecosystem: Host-associated > Plants > Roots > Rhizosphere > Soil | place: USA... | reverse complement strand
CACTGGATGTCGTGCGAGCTGTTGTTGAATCGGGCCGGGCAACAGACATTGCTCTCTACACCGGCAACGATGACAACATCCTTTTGGACTTGCTCGCCGAGTATCGCTTTTCAAATTCCAAACCTCCTCTTCGCATCGTGGGAGGACTATTGGGTCACTGGGCGGTCTGGACTCGAAGAGCCGTTGAGGTATTGGAACGTGTTCAAGAGATCATCTCTGAAGGGGACTCTGTCCCAGCCGAACTGCTTACGTTGAATCTGCAATTCACCGACGCAAATGCTGCTCTTTTCGATCCACAACACGACTTCGCCGGGTGCATCCCCGGAATTCATGAGGTGCTTCGCCGCCAAGGTCTGCTGGCAGGACGGTGGTGCCTCAATACGGAAGAAGAGCTTTCTCCAGGCCAGATGGAAGAGATTGACCGGGTCTGTTCAGCCTATCCCCACCTTAACGATGATTCATTTGTGGCCGAGCATTTGGATGAGTGGCTAAGATGAGCCTTGATCTTGTTCATGATTACCGTCAGCAATCGCTTCACTACGGTTGCCGAACCATGAGAACTCATGGTCCTGATGGCAGCTCGAAGGCAACCGTGTATCGAGGACGAGTAGAGAGAATGGGGGGCCCCATTTGAGCCATCTCCATCGTTTTAGCCAGGACCGCTCTGGCTCATGAGAAGTGGTTTCACAAGGGTGGTTGGGAGCCCACGAATTGGCGAACCGTAGTGCAGTTGCCGACAATTGCGCTGATCGTAGCGGTGGTGGCCGCCACCATCTTGACCTTCCTGGCCAGGCGGCGGCTGGGGCGACCCAACATCTTCGGGGGACCGGTTGTGCTGGGTGCGCAACCCGAAGGTATCGCATGTTTCTACGCCTGGGTGCCTGCCATTCTGGGGATCCACGTTGCCGTGCCGCTCCTGGTATATGGTATCCAGGGACACCTACTTTCCCCCAACCTGGATTTGCTGAATGCTTGGCAGTACTGGCTGGGCATGATTGCCATTCAATCTGACACTGACCATCCTTGACTGGGTTGAGCTCATCGGTCATCTGCCATTCTACGGCGCCCTAGCAGTCCTGTTAATCTGGACGCCTGAAGAGTCTGACTTGTGGGTTAAAGGGCTACAGGGCAGTCAAATGACGGTACGGAGTTAAGGGTTGGCTAGAAATCCTGAAATCAATCGTGAAGGTACAAAGTATAAGAAGGACGAGCGCCATTGGTCTTCGATGTTCCAGGCCTGAGGCGAATGTCTCTTATTTCCTTCGAACTCATGGCGGTTTCGGCTCTGTATCTACTCCAAGCAGTGCCTTCACTTCAGCTAGTCGCTTTCGTATTTCGGCATCATCGGATCTCAGTGCGCGAGCCTTCTCAAGGAAGGCCAGACACTCTTTGTATTGCTTCCTTGACCAGCGATTGTGAGCCAGAAGCATTGACACCTTAAAGAGCAATCCGGCTGTATCTCCATCCTCAGGATTGAGCTGGTAAGCGTGATCGAGCGCCCGGTAAGCGGCTTCATCTTCCTTCAGAGTGAACAGAGTGGCCCCGAGCAGCGCATTTGAGGCAAAAAAATCTGGACGAAGCTCGACGGCCTTCGCGAGCCACCGCTGCGCCTCGGCATAGCGTTTGAGGCGAAAGTAGGAGAGCCCCAGGTTATAGTTCGTTTCAAATGAATCCGGGTCCAGCGCTACCGCCTTTTCAAGCGGCTCCAGAGATTCCTCATAGTATCCTTGCTTCCCATAGATCAGTCCCAAGGTCGTGAGTTTGTCGGGATCGGAAGGATCAAACAAGGCGCGACAAGTCTGTCGAGCCTCTTCCAAGGGCCGATTGGTCAGTTCCTGAATGCAATCGACTCCCTGGCGGGCGGCATCATTGTAGTGTTGCCTTCGCGCTGAGGAGACGGCGAACTGTTGTTCTGCCTCGACGCGCCGACCGGCTTTCAAATAGGTCCGCGCGAGGTGCTCCGGTGCCCGAAAATCACGGGGATTCAACTCCACCGCCTGCTTCAGCCATTTCTCAGCTTCTGCCAGCTTCCCCTTTTTAAGATAGGCAGAACCGAGATAGTACGAAGTATCAGAAAAGGGAGGATCGTTAACAATCTTCTCCAGTCGGCTGACCGCCCCATCCAGATTTTCCTCCTGCAGATCAAGCCGCCCCAAATAGTAGATGACACCGGGGTCAGGGGCGGCATCGCTCCGCAGCCGTTCAAACTCCCGCCGGGACTCCGGCCATTGTTGCAAAGCAAAATAACTCACTCCCAACTGATATCGGATCTGGGTTAAGCCAGGATTCAGATCGAGCGCCGCTTGAAATTCCTGTACCGCTTGTTGAAACTGGCCATTCTGAACAAACTCGTACCCCTTTCCTATGTGGGACTGTACCGCGGGCGGCAAAACAGGCTTGTGCTGCTCGCTGGTGCGAGAAAGCAGAGATGATTGACCAAAGACCCAGCCAAATGTCAAGATCAAGACACCACTCTGCATGCTCGTGGCAAATGTCGTTTTCATCGCGAGGAGTGTGAACACGCGTCGTCAGGCGGCAAATCTATCACTCCGTCTGTTTTTCTCACATCTTTCGGAATGTTTCAATTTCTTTTGGAATGGAACACCAATCTTCTAGTGGTCGCTGGAAAACTTCGAGGGAATTGCTGAAGCGGTCACGGCAATCGCTGGCTGGAGGGGTCAGCAGCCCGTTCCGGGGCAAGTCGCCGGTCCCCCTTTTCTTCAAAGACGGATGGGGTTGTCGTCTCAAAGATGTGGATGACAACATCTACATTGACTACGCGCTCGGCTGGGGTCCGAATATCCTGGGCTATGGGCACCCTCGAATCGTCGAGGCGATGAGAAAGATCGTGGACAGCCCGCATACTTATGGCGCTCAACATCAGTTGGAATACAGAGTAGCGGAGCGGCTCCAAAGGGCGGTTCCTTGTGCCCAGCGGGTCGCGTTTACGTCCAGCGGTAGCGAAGCGGTTCAATTGGCGCTGAGATTGGCGAGAGCCTTCACCAGGCGGGAACTGATTCTCAAGATGGAGGGACATTATCACGGTTGGATGGATTCAACTCTTCTGAGCTACAAGCCTGAACCTCAGGAAGCAGGCCCCCTCACTAGCCCACACACGGTTTTGGGTTCTCAAGGGCAGGTCCGGAATGCGGCGGAGAACGTGCGCGTGGCCCCATGGAACCGAGTCGATCTCGCACAGGAAATCTTGGAACGGGAGGGTTCAGCAATTGCTGCGGTTATTCTGGAACCGGTGCTTTGCAATGGTGGTTGCTTGTTGCCGCTGCCAGGATACCTGCAGAGCCTCAAGAGCCTTTGCGAGAAGCACGGCACCCTCCTGATCTTTGATGAAATCATCACCGGCTTTCGCCTAGCCTTAGGGGGAGGCCAAGAGCACTATGGTGTCACACCGGACTTGGCCACGTTTGGGAAGGCCATCGGAGGGGGACTCCCCTTGAGCGTCGTGGCTGGACGTCAAGAGGTGATGGAACTGATGTTTGGCGGCGGAGTAGCTTTTGGAGGAACCTTCAATGGCAATCCGGTGTCGCTCGCTGCTGCCGAGGCCGCTCTCGAAGTGCTTTCTCACGACGGTGGGGCTCCGCTGGCCCAGGCCAATCAAGTGGGCCAGACGTTGAAGGAGGGGATAACCGGCTTGGGTCACAAACACGGTGTTCCCCTGTTGACCACAGGGTTTGGGACAGCGTTCGCCGTTCACTTCACTAACCGGACGCAGCTCATCGACTATCGCGACACCCTGGACGACAATAGGGAGCTACTGTCACGGTTTCTGCTGGGAGCCCTGGCCGAAGGCATCCATGTTCTGCCTGATGGACGTTTTTACACGTCGATTGTCCATTCTGATGAAGACATTGTTCAAACTCTGAATGCATTCGACAGGGCCCTCAAAAGGCTTGCTGAGTGAGAGGGGTTCCCGGGCGAAGGAAGTGAGATTCAAAACCGACCATCCCACGAAACCTGTTAGAATTTGCGGGCCGGATAGAATTAGATGAAATCCGCGAAGTGGGCCGGCTAAAAGCTCTCGTGAGGAACTTCATTGCGATTGCCTCTCTCTCGGGTCTGATCGTTTGGCCTTTTGCCAGCGCGGCTGGAGGCTCGCCAAATACTTTTTCCAGCTTGATTGAGTATCGATTACCGTTGGAAGCGCGCTCTGCCGAGTTCCGAGAGGCTCAAGCTGAACCTGACGGGACGGCAGTTACGTCCCTGCAGTTGAGCTTTGAAAAGGCTCTTTCCGAGGGCGAGATCTCCAAGGCCCGGACGATCCTACACCAACTTTTACAACATTCTCTAAACTCCGAGGCACTTTCAAAACTTGGCGTGGCGCTGGCCCAAAAGGAGCTCTATAGCGAAGCCGTAGAGGTCTTCACTCGTTGGGCTACCGATTACCCCAAAATGTTTGAGCCTCATTACAACCTGGCACTTGCCTATCTGGCTGTGCAGAGATATCCCGAGGCGCTCTCAGCTCTAGAGAAGACGCCCGAGAGCTCGAAGGTCCAGGCCACGGCGCGGCTCTATATGCGGGGCAAGATATTAGACGCTCTCGGGCGAACAGGAGAAGCTGAGCAGAATCTTTCTACTGCCTTCTCAGGTGCACCCCAGCAAGAGAACTATGCGCTGGACCTCGGACTTCTTTACCTGCGGCAACGCGCCTATCCCAAAGCTACTGCCGTCTTCAGCCGTGGCAGCAGTTTCCATCCACGTTCCAGCTATCTGCTGCTGGGGCTGTCACTGTCTCAGTTTTTGGGGGGGAAAAGCCTGGAATCTGTAGAGACTTGCCGAAAGCTTCTAGCCTTCGATGCAAACTTTTCCGCCGGTCGCTTGCTGCTGGGTTTCGCTCTCTACCAAAAAGGTGATTTCGAAGAAGCGGAAAGAGCCGCTGCCCAAGGCTTAGCGGCCGCTCATCCCAATCCTTACCTTTACTATCTTCGTGCCGCTGCTTTACTGAAGCTTCAATCGAAGGACTACGACCGGATCTCTCAGGATCTTGCGATTGCCACCGGGGCCATTCCAGAATGTGCCTTATGCTACCTTGCCCAAAGCAAGGTCCATGAGGCGCGCGGCGACCTGCAGTCTGCCGTTGCCGATCTGGAAAGTGCCGTCAAACTTGATCCGAATTTTGAAGAGGCGTGGTACCACCTCTCCACAGTCTATACGCGGTTGGGCCGGAGAGAGGAGGCAACCCGAGCGAGCGAGGAGTTTAGCCGTCTCAAATCAGAGAAGACAAACCGTGATACCGAAATACTTCGCGATATGTTCCTCAAGACGCTGGCTACGCAGGAATAGCTCAAGGATTGAGGTGAAGGTGATGGGCAGGCCCTTAAAGGATTGGATGCGACTCGCGTCGGGACTCGTTGCTGGGCTCATTCTCCAGGTCCTCCCCTGCGTTATTGCCGAAACGCAAGAGCCAGTGCAGCAGCTCTTCGAGCAAGCTCAGAAAGCCCGGGCACAGGGAGACTTGGTAGAGGCTGAGCAGAAGTATCAGGCAGTCATCCAACAGGCTCCGCAAATGGCCAGTGCCTATCATAACCTCGGGATTGTTTACTTCATGCAGCGCAAGTACCCGGATGCGGTGGCCTCTTTGAAAAAGGCCTTGAAACTGAAGCCGAGCCTGTCGGGAGCCCAGGTCATGCTGGGTCTCTCGTACTATGAACTCTATGACCTAGACGAGGCATGTGCTGCGTTGGAGGCCGCGTTGAAAACGACACCGGGTGATGCCAACGCACTTCTCTATTTAGGCAAGGCGCAGCTTCAGAAACGAGAATATCGTGCCGCACAAAGAACCTTCGAAAAATTGATCGAGATAAAGCCAAAGGATCCCGAAGTGCTCTACGACTTGAGTCTCACTCACATGAAACTGATGTTGGAGAACGTGAATCGCCTGGGCGAGGCGTCGCCAGGATCGTATCTGTTTTCCTTGCTGCTGGCGCAGGATGCTGAAGCTCGCAATGATGACGAATCTGCGATCAAGAATTATCGTGAGGCTCTGGCTCTGCGGGGCAAGGAAGAAGTAGTGGGGATTCATTATGCCCTAGGGAGCGTCTACGCCAAAGTGGGCAGATATGAGGAGGCCGCGGCGGAGTTTAAGAAGGAGCTCCAGGTCAACCCCAATGATTCGCTGGCGCTTTGGAAACTGGGAGAGTTGGGTCTGCGCAGTGATCCCCAGAGCGTTCGGGGTTACCTCGAGCGCGCTGTCACGCTGAACCCGGATCTTCCTCAAGCAGCTCTGGCCTACGGCCGACTTTTGGCACGTGTCGGCGAGACCGAAAAAGCAGTTGAACAGTTTCAACGAGTGGTTCGGCTGGCTCCGGAGGAAGACTCGGTTCACTACCACTTGGCAAAGGCCTATCGTCTTCTGGGTCGAGTCGAACAGGCCCAAGCTGAAACGGTTCGATTTCAAGAGCTGGCGATGAAGAAATCAGAGCGCAAGCGGGACATGGCTCGTCAGTTGATCGACATAGGGCGCACTATTCAGGAGGCAGAACAGGAACCGGATCCCGGCTTTTCTCCGTCAAGGAATCCGACCCATCAGCTGAAATAGTGGTGTGCCCTGCAGGCTTCCACGGATCTCGCAAAACCGTGAACACGTCCCGGGTGCAACGTCTAAAGTCCAAGGTCAAAACTGCCGGCTCTTGGACTTGGATATTGGACTTTCAACGTTGGACGTTAGTACGGCCTCCTGCACTGGCTCCTCGGCCTAGTCACGACCGTCCAATCTGCGGCTCGTAGGGCTTGTCGTCCGGTGTGGCCCGCAGGAAATCAAAGTCACATCCTTGATTCGCTTGCAAGACGTGCTCAAGGAATAAGGTGTAATAGCCACGCCGATATCGAGGCAGAGCAGGCCGCCACTCGTCAAGCCGGCGTTTCCTCACTTCTTCCGGGACAAGTAAGTCGAGACACCGATGGGTAACGTCTAGCTGAATCAGGTCTCCGTTCTGGACAATTGCCAGAGGTCCGCCCACCGCCGATTCCGGTGAGATGTGCAGAACGACGGTGCCAAAGCTGGTGCCGCTCATCCGCGAGTCGCTAATGCGAACCATATCCTGCACTCCTTGCTTCAGGAGTTTGGCAGGAATTGGGATCTGTCCCCACTCAGGCATTCCGGGGGCGCCGACCGGGCCACCGTTCTTGAGGACCAAAACACTGGCGGCATTCACCTCCAAACCGGGGTCATCGACTCGCCCCATCATTTCTTGGTAGTTTTCAAAGACCACGGCTCTTCCTGTATGTTGAAGCAAGCTAGGAGAAGCGGCAGACGTCTTCATGACAGCACCGTTCGGCGCCAAGTTTCCGAAGAGCACAGCTAGTGATCCCTCCCGATTGAGAGGATCATTCAAGGGGCGAATCACATCGCGGTTGTGGCACTTGGCGCTGGCAACATTTTCAGCGATGGTCTTGCCGGTCACTGTCAAGGCATCGCCCTGCAGGAGGGGCAGAATTTCCTTCATTACCGCAGGAATGGCTCCTGCGTAATAGAGATGCTCCATGAGATACTTGCCTGAGGGCTGAACATTGACAATGTAGGGAGTTGAGCGTGAAAGCGCGTCAAACTGACTCGGCGGAAGTTGGAGTCCCAACCGCCCGGCAATAGCAACCAGATGGATGACCGCGTTGGTAGAGCCTCCCAGGGCCATGCAGAGCCGGATGGCATTTTCAAATGCTGGAGGGGTGAGAATGCGCGTGGGACGTAGCTCTTCTTTGACCATCTCCACGATGCGACGACCGCTGGCCTCAGCGATGGCATGGCGACGCGAATCAACCGCGGGGATTGAGGCACAACCGGGGAGCATCATTCCTAGAGCCTCGGCAAGGCTGGTCATCGTGGAAGCTGTTCCCATAGTCATGCAGTGACCCGGACTGCGCGAGATACAGCCCTCCATCTCATTCCAGTCTTCCGGGCTCATGCGACCCGCCCGGTGCTCATCCCAGTGCTTCCAGAGGTCCGTTCCCGATCCAAGCTCTTCATTCTTCCACATTCCCCGTAACATTGGCCCCCCGGAAACCATGATTGATGGGACATCCATACTGGCAGCGCCCATCAATTGAGCCGGTGTTGTCTTGTCGCATCCACACAAGAGCACAACCCCATCCAGCGGATTGGAACGGATCATCTCTTCCACGTCCATTGCCATGAGGTTGCGATAGAGCATGGCGGTGGGCATCATTAGCTCTTCCCCTAATGAGATTGTCATGAACTCAAGAGGAAAGCCGCCTGCAGCCCAGACGCCCCGTTTCACTGCCTCGGCCAAGCTACGAAGATGGGCATTACAATTGTTGAGCTCACTCCAGGAGTTACAGATTCCAATGACTGGCCTCCCAGCGAAAGCTTGGCGGGTGAACCCCTGAGAGCGGAGTGAAGCCCGGTGAGAAAAACCGATTTCGTCTTCGGTATCAAACCAGGCCGAACTGCGAAGTTTGAGTGTCATAAATCTTCCCCCAAAGTCCCCTCCCTTACCCTCTTCAAAGGAGGGCTGAGCTCAATTTTCATCTCTTCGCGATGCCGCCTCGCGTATGAATGATTCTTTCAAAGACTGCTAGGAAATCTCCTTGACAGAGATCAGATGCAAATCTAAGGTAATGCGGAACTCGCATTCTTAGCCATCCTTTATCAACTCGAGGAGCCCATAGTTATGGAGACTTCACGCCTGCGCGACTGGGGGCTACTGCTCGCCTGCAATCTGATCTGGGCCAGCCAGTTCGTGATGGTCAAGCTGGTACAGGAGCAGATGGGGCCGGTCTTTGCCACTTTCTTTCCAATGACCCTGGCCACTGTGTTACTGATTCCGATTGTCCGACGCGAGCGACGAGAGAATCCTGCCGGTCCATCGGACCCCATGCCCAAGAAAGACGTGCTCGAATTCATCCTGATTGGAGTCCTCGGACAAGTGGTGGCCCAGCTATTTATCACTTGGGGAGTTCGGTTGTCATTGGCGTCGAACGCAGCCCTGCTCATGCTGGCCCTGCCGGTTTCAACTGCTATCATGGCCTATTGTTTTCTGGGCGAGCGCATGACGCCTGTGCGCTGGATTAGTTTTGCTTTGGCTATTGGCGGTGTTCTCGAATGCTCCGGAATTGACTGGAAAGAGTTGAATTTGACGAGTGGCCAATATCTTCTCGGCAATCTCATGATCTTTCTCAGCGTCAATGGCAGCGCCTTCTACAACGCCTATAGCAAGAAACTGTTGAGCCGTTATTCGCCGCTCCAGGTGTTGCTCTACAGTTACTATGCTGTCTTTGTCTTCTTGTTTCCTATTACCCTGAGCACTGAACCGCAGGGCTTTCACGACCTGCCGCAGTTTACCCCGGTCGTCTGGCTCGGTCTGATTATGCTGGCATTTTTCCAGTACTTCCTCTCTATGGTTCTCTTTCTCAATGTTCTGACCCGTCTGGATGCGACCCAGGCAGCGCTTTCAAATTACCTCATCCCATTTTTTGGGGTGATCATTGCCGCCGTGGTGCTGCACGAAAGGCTGACTATGTTCATGGTCTTCGGCGGTCTGCTGGTTCTGGCGAGCACACTGCTCGTAACGGTCTACGAAGAGAGGCAGCGGTTGAGAGTCCAAAGTCGCACGACCTTGGACGTTGGACCTTAGACCTTGGACTGGTTGATTTTCAAGCCAGGTCTCGAAGCATTTGCAGCCCCTCTTTCACAACGATTTCAGATGCCTCTGGAGCAAATGGTGAAACTTCCACTTCATAACCGCCCTCTTTGTAGGCGCTGGCAACCGGCAAGTAGCCGAATCCCCCGTTCGAGTATCCCGAAAACAGAGTGCTGGCAAAAGGAGACAGGTCGACAATTCTCTGATTGGTCTCTGTAAAAGGTTCTCCTGGAATCGAGAGCAGGGCCACGGAATCTAGGCGGATTCCCTGCAGCTGCCAATCGATATGAGTCTTGCCCTGGTAGAGTCTGGCATTCTCAGCGCGCATCCCGGCTTGAGTCGCTTTCGCGCGTGCAGCTCTGATCTCTTCATCGGTCCCACGATTTTGCAGTTCCACAAGCTGTTTCTGAAACTTGGCGGTTTCGGCTTCCAGTTCCTCGACCGGACGAAACTGCGCCACTGGGAGTTTGAGCCGGCGTGAAAGCACGCGCAGAAGGGGCGGCTTCATCTCGACGGCTTCTTCCTCGTAAATCGCGATCGGAGCTCCAGACTCAATGACGTTCACGAGGCGATCCCGACGGCCTCTAGTCCTAATGCCAGTGGCAACCTTGGCTCCCTCCAGACCTAACATTTTCCCCTCGCGCCGATAGATTCTCGGGTCACCGGTATAACCCGCTCGGGGTCCGATATTGCCCGTTGCTCCCTGCAGAAAGAGACAAGGACATCCCATCTGCAGCTCCATTATCTGTCTAGCGGCCCCGGGATAGTCAGGAGTGGCAACCAGACATTGCCAGGCCATGATCGTGGGATGACAGGCATAATGCAATACAGTCGCCACAGCGTTCTCCTCGAGGTCGTCGAAGCGAACCACGCGAACTGTAGGGTCAACCGGGCCACTCCAGTTCTTACCCAGAACAACGCGGCCGCTCTCCAACTTGAGCCGACGATTCACGTTGATCTCGCAGGACCCCCTGCCGGCAGCCAGCCGAACAGGCCTTAGGTTTTGCTGAGCTTGCCAGACTGCCCCTGCAATTTGTCGAGGCAGGCTTTCAAGATAACCCAATGCCATGTCCAATCCCTGGGTGATGGTATGCAAACGAAACGTGTTGGGTCCGGAATGAGTGTGGGTACAGGAGAATCGGATGTGTTCTCGAGGGAGTGCTGTTAAAGCGACGACCGCATCGATGATTTTGGTTGTCCACTCTGCATCAAAGCCAATGGCATCAACGTCCAGGATCGCAACCGTAGTCTGAGCGTCTGAAACGACTAAGGCTGTTGCATAGAGCGGCATATCGTTTCCCAAGCCTCTCTGATGCGTTTGTGCGCCCCATCCGCCCTGGGGTGTTCCAGGAGCTGGAGTAATATCAGATCGTCCGGTGCCGGCTAGAAGATGGTGCATGGTAAGCCTCCTGATAATGTCCAGCCCTGGAGTTTGGACTCTTTTGAATATGGGAGGCTGTCTCCGACGGGCGATACTAACTGTACTAATACGGCCAATCGCCGCTCGGAGAGCGCCTCCCACATTCTTTTCTACCTAACACCAGGTCCCCAGAACTGGAACCAGAAGATGTAGGAATACAAAGTCCCCATGACCCCAATGAAAACGGCCCACCACAAAAATAAATTCCTTAACCCCCGATTGCGCTCGCGTTCAGAGTCAGGTAGGTGCGCACTCTGCCAGGACCATGTCAGGGCTTGAGTCACTTCGGGATCTGGGGCCTTCGTGGAATAGGAAATGATAATCATTAAGAGCATGCAGGTCGCCCAGACCAGAAACGTCCGATTCAGCCAATTGTCAAACGGTATAAGCCAGCTGACCCGTTTGAACAGGATTGACTCCACAAACCACGTATATGGGAAACCAAAGAAGAGGATAACGGTCGCGGCAACGGCTGTGGCCCGACGCCACAGCACGCCGAGGAGGAAGACCACGGCGATTGGGGCGGCCACCCACGCGCCCACATTCTGAAGCAAGAGGAAAACAGTATGCTGACCGCGAGTAAACCAAAGCGCCAGCAGCGTGGCAACAACCAGAATTCCGAAAGCGCTGACCCTGCCGACCCACACCAATTCCTTATCTGAACTCCTCTTGCCATGGAGCGGTTTATAGAGATCCATCGTGAAAACGGTGCTGGACGAATTCAGCACGGAGCTCAGATGTGACATGAGCGCACTGGCCAAGCCAGCCATGACGACGCCCCCAAGCCCGACGGGAATCAATTCCTTGACCAGCTTCGGATAAGCTTGGTCAGGATCCTGCATCCCTGGGAACAGTTTGTATGCCACAATGCCAGGCACGACCACAAGCAAAGGCAAGAGGATCTTCATGTAACCCGCAAACACCACACCCATGCGGCTGTCCCATTCACTTCGGGCCCCAAGGCAGCGCTGCACGATGAACTGGTTGGTGCAGTTGTACCAGATCCCGATGGAGAGGAATAGGGAATACACTCCCAGCCACGGATAGTCCTTATGAGTCACCGGGTAGATGAACTTGAATTTCTCGGGCAAGGACTGCATCAGCTCCACAGGGCCTCCAACGCGTTCGAGCCCCACAATTGCAACGATCAAGCCGCCCGCCATTAATACGACAAACTGAAGAAAGTCGGTCCAGGCTACGGCGATCAAGCCGCCGTATATCGTGTAACTCCCCGCCAGCGCCGCGAGTCCTAGGATGGTCAAATTGGGACTAAACCCAAACATCCCCTCAAGTGCCTTGGCCCCGGCGAGCATCACGACGGCCATCTGCGCAATGATCCAAAGGACGAGTGAACAAACCGCAAAGAGATAGCGGCAGGTCTTGTTGTACCGACGTTCCAGAAACTCCGGCATTGTATAGACGCCCCCTCTCAAATAGTAGGGGAGAAAAATCCAGATCAAGGCCGAGAACGTGAACCAGTTCCCCCATTCCCATTGTGCCAGCACAAAGCCCGAGGCATAGGCTGCTCCTACCATTCCGATGAAATGCTCAGTACTGATGTTGGCGGCAATGATCGATCCGCCGATGGCGTACCATGGCAGGCGGTCACCAGCCAGGAAGTAGTCGCGTGCGCTAGCCATACTGCGCCGCGATACCCACAGGCCCAGGCCGATATTGAAAATCAGGTACGCGACAAATAGAGTGAGATCGAGGTAGTTTCTGAACACAGTCTAAGGTCCAAGGTCTAAAGTCCAACGTCTAAAGCCTAACACGCAATGCCCACAACCTTGGACTTTGGGCATTAGACCTTGGACGCTTAAGCGAACTTTCCGTAATCCTTGATCTTCATGACCTCACCTCCCCGCAACGCCGACTGGTGAGCAATGATGCCGGGCAGGGTGTAGGCAATGGCTTCATACACGTTGACCGTGGGCTGTCGGTCTTCAACGATCGATCGAATGAATTCGTGCGTTAGGAAGGTGTGTGAATTCCCGTGTCCCGTCTTTACACGCATCGATGGAGGCAGCTTTTCAAAATGGTCGGGCTGGGCATAGGCCTCAACGCTGACCGTCTCTTCGGGGTAACCGTTGGCGTCGAGCACGATCTTGCCTTCCGAACTCACTCGAACAACGGTATTCGGAGATTGCTGGGGATGTTCCATTACATAAGACATTCGATCTCCGTGAAATTGAGACCGCTCAGCTTCCTTGGCTGCGACGTGCCAGAAGACCGAGATGCGCGTTGAATGGCCGCCCGATGTCTTAAAAAATCCGGTAGTGTTCCAGAATGGATTTTTGTACTCGTTCGTGCGGAGGACCTCGTGGCCGTCTCCCCATCCGACCGCCTGCACCTCGACCAGGCGTTCTCCCGTAACGGGAACGATCATCCCTACGCAATGCGTCGGATAGTGCATCGGGGGAAACCCATGGCGCCAGGTGGGAAAACCGCGTTCGTCGAACATGAGGCTGACCAATCCTTCGTGATGGTATTCCGCTTCTGAATAGAAAATCGTCCCGAATTTCTTCTGTTCGGCCCACTCACGACAAGTGATGATTTCAGGACGATAGTAACTGGTTTCCGCCATCATGTATTTCATGCCTGTCGTCTTGACGATCTCCAAGAGCTGTTCCAGCTCCTCAACAGACATTCCCGCCGGAACCGCGCTGATGACATGTTTGCCGGCTTTCATGGCCTCCGTGGCCATCCAGACGTGGAGAGGAGCTGGTGTGAAAACAGCTACCGCTTCCAGTTGGGGATGTTTCAGGAGCTCTCGGAAGTTTTTGTAAGTGCGAGCTGCACCGTAGGCTTCGGTCAACCGTTTCAAACGATCCTCTCTCAGGTCGCACACTGCAGTCACTTTGCAGTTGGGATCCAAGTGCCACTGGAAGTGGGACCCGAATCCTCCTCCTACGACTCCGATATTGACAGTCTTGTCAGAGGTGGGAAGCCCGGCGGAAGAGGCATCAGCACTGGTTGTGGCGGGTGATGCCCTTAGCCTTGAGGTAGCGGTCATCATCACGGCTGAGGCTCCTGCATGTGCCAGAAATTTTCTACGGGTCAACGATTTTGTTTTGTCATTGGGCATGATCAAATCTCCTTTAACAAGCAGATGTGGCGCATATAGGTGCGTTAGGCGCCTGTGTAACACACCATAACCAAGGGCTGCCGCCCTTGATATCCCAAGCCTGGTAGCCACGGTGAGCGGCTTGTGCGAGCCGTGGGCTTTTCGCCGGTGGAGCCGACCTCCACGCTTCGCAGAACACACTCAGCGTGGCTACCTATGCGATTTGAAAGGGAGAACAGAATTCTCGGAACGTCGCGCATAACAGCCTACGTCTCCTACAGAGGCACGTGCTTCCAACCTTCCGTGCCAAACCGGATGTCTCTCTCTACGAATTCCCAGATCACCAGCTTCTTACCCTGAAGCAGGCTTGGCCTCCGGCTGAGTTCCTGTCGCACCAGGGTTGATGCGCCGCCATCATTGATGATGGTGGCGAGTGGCTGTCGTAGCTTGTTCGCCAGGTGGGCTACGAAGCCAGCTGAGAAAGGTTCATCATTCTGGAATATCCTGAAAAAGCTGTCACCCAAAACCAGGACTGATGAGTGTGGGTCATCCTTGTAGAGCTGGCCTGTTGCTCTGTCAACAACCTGGTTGCAGCTTACTTCTTCGAATGGCAAGTGTTGCTCGATCGCTGGAACTCTGGCCATTCGGATGATGTCGCCGCGACGTTTGACGAACACCGGTTTCAGGTCGTACTCCGCCGAGCCGGCACTGATCCAACCCAGACTACGAATTCTCTCGGCTACAACGTCTGCTGCGATGCTGACACCTCTTCCAGACCAATGGGTGTCCTGGGGCAGATAATACAGCTCTTCGGAGGATGACAGCTGGCTACTGCGCAAGCGTTGAAAGGTTGCGAACAGATCGACCACCTCGATTCCCGCTTCCCGAAGCCTTGCGATCAGGCCTAGAGTGTGAGAAGGAAACGATTCGTCCTTCAATGCCGCTCGACGGGTCAGCTTGTCCGGATAGACACTGGGTTTGCCCGGCATCGGTATTACCATCAAGCGGATGCCCCTTCGAGAGAGTTGCCCTTGGAAAGCCACAATCGCTGAGACAGGATCTTGGTCTGGCTGGGCACGGGAATTGTCCGGCGGATAAGGCTCGACCAAATAGCGGACATCCGGCTTGTAGAAGAGCCAGCCATCCCTTCCTAGTATGGCCTTATCACCAGGATTCGATAGCGTTTCAAACCAGAGATACTGCATCCAGGGTCGCAGTTTCTTCGAGAACCAGGACGAATCCTCCAGCTGTCTCTCAAAGGCCCGCAGGTTTTCCGCGGTTGGAGTCCGAGTGGCAATATCAAGAACCACTGGCGATTGGCCTTGATAAATCTCGATAGCCGCCTGTGTCAGCGGCACAATGAAAATCATCACCAGAAAACAGACGGTCAAAAAGGCTTGATAGCTAGTTTGCATCGAGGAATACTGGGAGTACGCGTCCGAAAGCCCGCGAGGAGGTAAGAAAATTCGATTGTCCCCCCTCACCCGCCCTTCAGGTACCCTCTCCCCCAAAGGGGGCGAGGGAGTTAACTCTAATTCTTTGCCCTCGCCCTCGCTTCGGGGGAGAGGGACAGGGTGGGGGCCATCCGCAGGCATGCCTCCCGTCAAAACTGAAAATAAAGAAATGGATTAAACGTTTGCGTAAACATCGCCATCACAGCCAGAACAAACAAGGGGACCAGGACCACCGAGCGGCCCCAGTTTAGGCCTTCTACCCAATCGTAGACCTCCAGGCGCTGAAAGGACAGGAACGTACATAACGCTAGAATGGCCAGACTGTACGGGGTATAGATTTCTGCCGCCAGCAAAAGCCCTGCTCGGCCGCCGGAAGCGCCTCCAAACATGCTGTGCAGATAAGAAAGCGCCTGGGGAAAACTCGAGCTGCGGAACAACACCCAGGAAATAAGCACCAACACAAAGGTCACGGCCACGCGGCCCGAATAGGGTAGCCAGGCATAGAGAGTTCGTTTGCCAAACCATCTTTCGAACGCCAAAAGAGTCCCGTGATACGCTCCCCAGATCACAAACGTCCAACTCGCTCCGTGCCAAAGTCCTCCCAGCAGCATCACAAGAGCCAGATTAAAATAGGTTCGTCGCAGATTGTGACGGTTCCCTCCGAGCGGAACATAAAGGTAATCACGCAGCCACGTGGAAAGAGAGATGTGCCAGCGCCGCCAAAAGTCAGTGATGCTTTCGGCCCGATAGGGAGAGGCGAAATTCTTCGGAATGACCAGGCCAAACATACGGCTCAGCCCGACCGCCATGTCGGAGTACCCGGAAAAGTCGAAATAGATCTGAAAGGCATAGGCGATGACGCCGAACCACGCATCCAGAAAGTAGGGTGATTGAGTCGCGAACACCGCGTCTGCTGCGCTCCCCATGGGATTCGCCAGCAGGATCTTCTTGGCAAACCCGACGATGAACAGTGCCACTCCGGTCGAAAATTTATCCCAGGAATGTTCTCTCGACACAAGTTGCTCGGCAATGACGTTGTAACGAACGATGGGACCGGCAACCAGATGAGGAAAGAGGCTGATGAAACAGGAGAGATCTGAAAACGACCGGGCAGGCTTGACAATACCCCGATACACGTCGATTGTGTAGCTCATGCTTTCGAACGTATAGAAGGAGATGCCGATTGGAAGAGTGATCTGGAGAACTGGCAGTAAATCGGCTCCTAAAGTCTGTAAGAGTCTGTTTAGATTCTCGGCCGTAAAGGTGTAGTACTTGAAGAAAGCCAGCAACCCCATGTCGCCACAGATCGCAATCAGCAACCCCGCCAGCCTGCGGCGGCGGCTCGCTCCAGGTGCTGAGATCAACTTCCCGCAAAAGAAGTCCAGCACCGTGGAAATCATCATCAAAATTACAAACCACGGCTCCCACCATCCATAGAAGATATAGCTGGCGAGAGTAAGAAATAGATTTCGCCACTTGAAGGGAAGCGAATAGTAAATCAGAAGAACAGCAGGTAGAAAATAGAAGAGGAAGATGTGAGTTGTAAAAACCATCCTGGATTAGGTCCCAGGTCTAAAGTCCAAAGTCCAAGGTCTAACGTCCAAGGTTTGAAATCATTCGACTTTGGACCCTGGACCTTGGACGTTGGACTTGTTGGTCCAGACTGCCCAATATCGAGTGCCCTTCTGGTCAAAGTACTTGTCTATCACACCTCCCATCCAATGTTGATCCAAGGGAGTCTCAAGAGCCATGCGATGAACGTCTCCCGCCTTGAATCTTTGCAGGTTTCCGCCCAGCTTACCTGAGTTTTCGTCCGCAGCACTGGGACGAGGCTTGAGAGGATTATAGTGCGCCACCAGGATCTCTTCTCCCTGTTTAATCTGGCCCCGGTGAACTGCCAAAACACGGTACTTCAACACGTATGCATAGTTATAGAGATCGTTAGGAGGAAATTCGCCAGGAATTGCCATTAGCTCGGCTGTAACTTCAGTGCTGCCTAAAGTGGTTACAGAGGGATCGGCCCCGGTGTCAGTCTTGTCCTTGCAGGAGAGAGTCATTCCGAGCAGAACAGGAAGAAGTCCCCGAAGTCCCGCGTGGAAAGTCCAAGGTCCGACGTCCAACGTCCAAAGTCGAAAGAAGGACCGTTTTGACCTTGGACCTAAGACTTTGGACATTGGACTCGTTTCGCAATTCATTTCTTCCTCCCGACCTCTGCATAGGTCCAGTGCGGCTCCCATCCCATGCCTAGATCCAAGACAGGTCCGTCTTTAGTCTTGGGATGGAGTTTACGCAAGGCGGGGCTTTCTCCTCCGATGCTGGGAGCATCCTGAAGCCGCATCAATCCGATGGGAGCACCTCCTTCTTCCAGTCCTCCTCCGTCCATGTTCGAACGCGTAAACAACACGTACCTGCCATCAGGGGAGATTGCTCCACCGTAGACGTGGCGGCCGTCTTCTCCATAAATTAGAGTCTTGCTCTTTCCTTCCAAATCTGCCATCCACAACTGAGTCCAACCGTACCCCAGCTGCTGCCCGACGCTTTGAGCGCGCTTGCCGCCATCCAAGACTTCCTGATTGGCAGGTCGATAGGAGAAGATGATGCGTTGTGAGTCAGGAAACCAGTC
>Ga0075433_10001316_pt1 | contig 18174 bp, 18 predicted proteins | sample RhiMethybrSRZTD2_FD_75299 | JGI IMG/M metagenome (GOLD analysis project Ga0075433, IMG submission 75299) | Populus rhizosphere microbial communities from Tennessee, USA - Rhizosphere MetaG P. TD hybrid SRZTD2 | ecosystem: Host-associated > Plants > Roots > Rhizosphere > Soil | place: USA... | reverse complement strand
CCTTGAGCGCCGCGGTCTGCCCCAGGTACTCGATGGCCTTGGCCTTGTCCTTGGTGATGCCGCAGCCGTCGGTGACGAGGGGCACGGGCTGGATCAGCGGGGCTCCCTCCCCGTCGCCCTGGCCGCGGGCCTTGATCCGCAGCCCGACCACCGTCGGCTCGAGCGGCGCCGCCTTCGGGTCCTTGAGGGCCAGGTCCGCCGCGTCCTTGCTGAAGGAGGCGGGATAGTAGAGCGTGCCCCGGTCGCCCTTCTCGGTCCACACCGGGCCGCGCACCAGGTAGTCGCCCACCGCGTCGATGATCACCGAGATCACGCCCGCGATCTCGGTGTTGCCCACCGTCCGCGAGATCGCGGGGGCGGGCAGGGTCGTCCCGAAGCGGTCGACGTACTTGCCGTCGACGTAGGCCGACACGTAGCCCACCAGCACCTGGTTGAACTCGTTGACGTCAGCCACCAGCCGCGCCCTGGCCTCCGCGCTCTCGGTCGCGGTGCCCTGCAGGTCGTGCTTGAGGAAGCGCTCCTGGATGCGCTCCCCGAAGTCCTTCAGGATGCTCGCGTTGAGGTCGTGCAGCTTCTCGAGGCGCTCCCGGGGGCTCATGGTCGTGGACGCGCCGACGTGGATCGTGTCGACCACGAACTCGACCACCTTGTGCTCGTGCAGGCGCGCCACCACCGCCTTGATCCGCTCCTGCAGTCGCGCCTCCGCCGGCGAGTTCGGCGGCTCTGGGCAGGTGGTCGCGGCCTCCTGGGCGAAGGGCACCACCTCCTTGATGAGCTGACGGGTCGGGATGCCGCCGCAGCCCGCACACAGGAGCGTCAGGACCAGCATCCACCACACCTGGATCGGCGAGCGGCTCATAGAGGCCTCCTGGGAGTCGAGTTGGGCCGGGGCCCAGAAAAGCGTAGGTGGCCGGTCGGGGCTGCGTCAAGAAACTCGCTGTCCTTACGGAGTGAGAGAAAGTTGACTCACCCCGCGGCCCCGCCCCACACTCAGGGGACGATCGCGCGGGAGGGATCGACGCATGGGTTGGAAGGACGAGATCCAGCACGTCGTGGTCCTGATGCTCGAGAACCAGTCCTTCGATCGACTGCTCGGGTGCCTCCGCCTCGACGACCCGGCCCAGCGGCTCGACGGGCTCCCCGGGGACGTCGCCCTGCCCGCGGACCTCGGCGCTCCCGGCCGCCTGGTGCCCGTGCCGCGCGGCACCGACCCCGCGCTCTACGTCACCGACCCCACCCCCGGGCATCAGCTGGAGGACATCGGCGAGCAGATCTTCGGGCAGTCGCGCCCGCCCGCCGGGGCGGAGCCCACCATGAAGGGCTTCGTGGCCAACTACGCCCGGCAGGAGGGCGATGACGGCCGGCCGATCGGTCCCGAGCGGGCCGCGGCGGGCCTCGCGTGCCTCGATCCCTCGCTGGTGCCGGTGATCTCGACGCTGGCCAGGAGCTTCGTGGTCTGCGACCGCTGGTTCTCCTCGGCGCCCGGCCCCACGTGGCCCAACCGGTTCTTCGTCCACGCCGCGACGTCGAACGGCTACATCGACAGCCCGGGCAACCTGGAGCAGCTCGCGGGCTTCCTCGGCACCCGCTTCCGGTTCCGGACCATCTTCGAGAGTCTGGGGGCCGCGGGCCGGACGTGGGCGGTGTACTTCGGCGACCACGCCCAGGCCTTCGGCATCGGCTCGCTTCACCGCTACGCGAGCGACAACTTCCGCCGTCTCGACGCCTTCGCCGCGGACGTGGCCGCGGGCACGCTGCCGCACTACGCGTTCCTCGAGCCGCAGTACATGGACGTCCCGGGCAGCCCGGCCAGCGACCAGCACCCGCCGCATCATCTGATGGAGGGCGAGCGCCTGATCGCGTGGGTCTACGACACCCTGAGGAGCAACCCCGCGCTGTGGCGGCGGACCCTCCTCCTGCTCCTCTACGACGAGCACGGCGGCTTCTACGATCACGTGCCGCCGCCCGCCGCGGAGCCGCCCGACGACGCCTCGGCGGGCAGCGATCAGTTCAAGTTCGACCGGCTCGGCGTGCGCGTGCCCGCGCTGCTGATCTCGCCCTGGGTGCGCAAGGGCCGCGCGGACCACCGGGTCTACGACCACACCTCGCTCCTCGCCACCCTCAAGGGGCTCTTCGGCCTCCCCGCCTTCCTCACCCGGCGCGACGCGCGCGCCAACGTACTCGACGACGCGGACTTCCTCGACGCTCCCCGGGCCCTCGAGGACACCCCGTCGAGCCTCGGCGCGCTCCTCGCCGGCCGCCCGACGCCCGCGCCCCGGAAGGGCAAGCTCTCCGACCTCCAGCGCTCGCTGCTCCTCCTCCAGCAGATCCAGGGGACGCCGGGCCGCGCGGGCGGGGCGCGCCCCGATCCCCAGTCACCGTGACGTGGGCCAGAGCGAGGAGGAAGACATGAGGGCGGCCGCGAGGCTCGCGCGCCTGGCCGGGTGGGGTCTGGCGCTGACGCTGTCGCTCACCGGATGCTTCGCCAAGGTCCAGGACCTGCCGCGCGCGGCGACCCCCGCCTTCGCGCCGGTGCCGGAGGCCGACCCGGATCTGCTGGTGGGGCTCGCGATCTCGGGCGGGGGCAGCCGGGCGGCCACCTTCGCGGCCGCGGTGCTGGAGGCTCTGGCCCGGGTGCGGGTGCCGGACGGCGCCGGCGGCGAGCGCAGCGTGCTGGAACGGGTGCAGTACATGTCGAGCGTGTCGGGTGGCAGCCTGGCCACCGGCTACTTCGTGGCCCGGAAGCCGCCGCGCGCCCAGGCGGTCCTCGGTCCCGGCCCCGACGGCCTCTCGTCCGCCTACGAGGACTTCTTCCGGGAGTACAAGGCGGCGATGCAGGAGAACTTCGAGTGGGCGGCGGCCTGGCGGCAGCTGGCGTTCTTCCGCGCGTTCAATCCGACCAAGGCCGCGTTCTCGTTCTCCGAGGTGTGGGACGCCCGCTTCTTCCACGACATGACCTTCGAGCAGCTCTACGCGCGCGAGCGGGCGGGCGACAGTCCCAGGGTCATCCTGAACGGCACCTCCTACAACACAGGCCGACGGGTCGCCCTCACCACGCTGCCCGCGAGCGACTTCGACTACGACTTCGTGAAGCGGCTGCTCGACGACCTGGTGGCCCGCTCCCCGCGCGTGAACCCGGAGGGCATGAAGATCATCCGGCAGAACCTCCGGGAGGCGCAGACCCAGTTCCTCCCCCTGACGCTCGATCAGCTCGGCGCCGACCACCGCGGACTGCACCTGTCGCTCGCGGTGGCCTCCTCCGCGTCGTTCCCCCCCGCGGTGGGGCCGGTCACCTACGCGGTGGGCGGAGAGCCCCCCTACCAGCACGTGGGCGACGGCGGCCTCTTCGACAACCTCGGCACCGAGTCGCTCACCACCTTGTTCCTGAAGAAGCTCGGCACCGGCGGGGCCAAGCGCGGCCTCATCATCGTGATCGACGCGGCCTTCCCGTTCAGCGCCAACGCCGCGTTCCTCGACACGAGCCGGCGCGGGTTCCAGGTGTTCAAGAAGGATCCGGCGCGGGTGGTGGGCATCATGGAGGAGCGCGCCAACGCCTACCAGCTCATGCTGTGGGACGCGCTGAGGTCCGAGGGCGTCGTGCTCCCCAGCTTCGAGAGCCTGCGGGTGGAGGTGCTCCAGCACACCGAGCCCGACTGGGGGACGTACCGGGACCTCCCCGAGTCCTGCCGCGGCGAGTTCCCCGCCGACGTGACCGCCAAGGCGGTCAAGGAGTCGGTGAGCCAGGTGCCGACCCGCTTCCAGGTCTCTCCGTGCAACGCGGCGCTGATGGTCCTCGCCGCCCAGAAGGTGGTGAAGCTCCACCAGCAGCGGATCGTGGAGTTCCTCCGCCCGCGCCGATAGCCCGCGCCGCGGTCCTCATCGCCGGTTGCCGGGCGCGGCGTCCTCGCCTATGGTGGACGTGCCGCGGCGCCCGGGCCGGCGCGGCCTCCCTCTCCGTGCCCGCCGAGCCAAGGAGGCCCGCGTGACCGTGAAGAAGAACTTCTACAGCGACAACGTGTCCGGTGCCGCGCCCGAGGTCCTGGAGGCGCTGGTCGCGGCCAACGCGGGCGACACCGCGCCCTACGGCGCGGACCCGATCACCGAGGGCCTCACGGCCCGCTTCTCCGCCCTGTTCGAGACGCCGGTCGAGGTCTATCCGGTGGGCACCGGCACCGCGGCCAACGGGCTCTGCGCGTCGATCCTCTCCGCGCCGTACGGGGCCATCTACCTCTCCGACGCCGGGCACCTCCACGGCAGCGAGTGCGGCGGGCCGGAGTTCTGGTCGGGGGGCAACGCGCGCACGATCCCGGTGCCGACGGTGGACGGCAAGCTGCAGCCCGCCGACCTGGCGCGGATGGTGGACGAGGCGATGGCGCGGCCGGCCACCGAGGTGCCGCCGCGCGCGGTCAGCATCACGCAGGGCACGGAGGCCAGCACCGTCTATTCGCTCGCCGAGATCCGTGCGATCGTGGAGGTGGCCCGCGCGCGGCGTCTCCTGGTCCACATGGACGGGGCCCGCCTGGCCAACGCGGTGGCCCGGCTCGGCTGCGCGCCGGCCGAGGCCACCTGGAAGGTGGGGGTCGACCTGCTGTCGTTCGGGGCCACCAAGAACGGGGCGCTGACCGCGGAGGCGGTGGTGTTCTTCAACCGCGAGCTGGCCGAGAGCGTGCGCTACCGGCGCCGGCGCGCGGGGCACCTCTTCTCCAAGATGCGCTTCCTCTCCGTCCAGCTCGACGCGATCGTCCGGGACGGCCTCTGGCTCCGCAACGCCGCGCACGCCAATCTCATGGCCCAGCGGATCCGCGAGGGCCTCGCCCGCATCCCCGGCGTGCGCTTCCCGAGCCCCACCGACATCAACCTGGTGCTGGTGGCGCTGCCCCAGCCGGTGTGGGACGGGCTCGTGGCCGACGGCTACAGCTTCTCGCGCCGGGGGCCGATGAAGGACGGAGTCATCCGCATCGCGTGCGCCTTCGACACTCCGGTGGAGGCGGTCGACGCGCTGCTGGAGGCGGCCCACCGCCACGCCGGCCTCCCCGGCGGCGCGCGCGTCAACGGGGCAGCTGCAGCGCCGTCCGCGCCACCTCCGTCCCGGCCGTCACCCGCGTCCCGACGCGGCTGAGGTCGGTCCCCACCAGCCGGATCCCCGCGGTCTCGGCCCCGGTCAGGCGCAGCAGGGTCCCGGTGCCCGCGCGGGGCCGGAGGTCCTCGAGCGTGCAGTCGCGCACCGACCGGAGCCAGATCAGGGGACCGTCCCCGGTGGGCGGCGTCGCCCCCATCGCCCGCACGCGCGCGCGGCGGACGTCGTCCAGGATCAGCGCGGGGCGCGCGTCGGGCTGCGAGGTGGAGAGGTCGATCCGGTCGAGGGTCAGCCCCTCCACGTGCCGGCAGTAGAGCCCGTAGGCGGGCAGGTCCCGGAACATGTAGGCATCGGGGTAGGTCTTCTCGAGCTCGGGCACGCTGCGCGCCGCGGCCTCGGCGCCGCCGCCGCCCGCGGCGCTGACCCGCACGTCGCGCAGGGTCACGTCCGAGACCGGCCGTCCGGCCAGGCCGGTGATGGCGGCCGCCAGCAGGGCCCCCGACGCCGACACCCCGCTGATCGTCACGCGCTCGAGCCGCCCCGCGGCGGGCACGTCCTGACCCCAGCCCCGCTGGCCCAGGCGCACGAAGATCGGGCAGCGCACGTCGCGCATCCGCACGTTCGCGATCGTCACCCGCTGCAGGCGCCCGCCGTCCACCGTGGTGAGCGCGATCCCGGAGCTGAGCTCGCCCTTCCAGGGGTGCGGGCGTCCCACCACGGTGCAGTCGAGGAAGGAGACGTCGTGGAAGTCGCCGGTGGACTCGGTGCCGAGCTTGAACGCGTTGTGGTACGTGCTGAGATGGCAGCCGCGCACCGTCACGTTGCGGGTGGCCCGCCGGACGCCCAGGGCGAAGCTCGCCTTCAGGGCGATGGCGTCGTCGCGGGTCTCCACGTGGCAGTTGACGATGCGGACGTTCTGGCAGCAGTCCGGGTCGATGCCGTCGGCGTAGCCGTTCACGATCGTGACGCGCGCGATCTCCGCCTGGTCGCACCCGAGCAGGCTGATCGCGTAGTTGCCCGCGTTGGCGATGGTCACGTCGTGGATGTCGATCTGGCGGCAGCCCTTGAGCGCGATGGGCTTGGGGCCTTCGCGGCTCGACCGGTTGCCGTCGATCCGGCCCGGGCCCAGGATGCGGATCCGCTCCACGCCCTGCCCCTGCAGGAGCGCGAAGCGGAAGCCGGTGGTCTCGGCGTCGGCGTGGGCCTCGTGGGCGAGCCGCTCGACGGGGTCGAAGTCTCCGTCGTCGCGGCTGGCGATGAGGACCGCCCCCTCGTCGAGATGCAGCGTCACGTCGCTGCGCAGCCGCACCGTGCCGCAGAGGTACTCTCCGGGCGGGAAATAGACGCGGCCGCGCGTGCGGCCCGCCGCCTCCACCGCGGCCTGGATGGCCGAGGTGTCGCGGGTGCGCCCATCGCCCCGCGCGCCCGCCTTCCGGACGTCGAAGGCGGGGCCCGCGAGCCCTGCGGCGGGAGACCGGGGTGCCGCGGCCAGGCCCCGCACCGCGAGCCCGGGCGCGGCGAGCGCCACCGCCGAGTGCAGCAGGAGCGCTCGGCGGGAGAGCGGGCTCACATCGGTCGGCGGCGGGTCTAGCCGGCCGCCTCCTGCGCGGTGAGGTTGTTGACGACCCGCTTCACTCCCTCCACGCCCTGGGCCACCTTCTCGGCCAGGAGCTTCTCGGCGCGCGAGGGAACGGAGCCGCTCAGCACCACCGTGCCGTCCGCCTGGGAGCGGATCTGCACCGTCTTGAGCGACACCGCCTTCGTCGAGTAGAGCTCGAACTCCACGCGACGCGCGAGCCGGTCGTCGGTGCCCTCGGCGGTGGCCGACGCGTCCGCCACCGTGAGCTGGCTATTCAGCCCCTGCACGCCCGGCACCTGGGTCACGATCTGCTCGGCGGCGCGCTTCTGGGCCATGGAGTCCGCCCCGCCGTCGAGGGTGACGACCCCGCGAGCCACCTGCACCGAGAAGCGCTTGTTCTTGAGATCCGGGCTCTGGGCGAGCCGGTCGGTGACGATCGTCTTCACCTCGAGATCGGCGATGCGGTCGCCCAGGTTCGCCATCGCGGGGTTGCGGCCCGCGGCCGGATTGACCGTGAGGTCGTTCTGCACCTGGCTGACGCCGGAGGTGTCCTGCGCGATGGCCCCCGCGAGCCGCTTGGTCTCCTCGGTCGGTACGTCGCCGGTGAGCTGCACCACACCCTGGGTGGTGCTGGTCTTGATGTCGAAGGCGGAGACGTGCTTCGAGAGCAGGAGCGCGGTCTTCACCTTCGACGTGGTCGCCGCGTCCTGCGAGTTGACCTTGACGGACCGCAGCATCTCCCGGATCGGCGCGGCGCCGGGCGCCCGGTACACCCACACCACCGCCACGATCACCACGACGAGGAATACGAGGAGCACGACGCCGGCCGCGCTCCGGCCGACCTGATCGTAGGACCCGCGTCTCGACGGATGAGGCCTCATGGCAACCCTCCCCATGGCGCTGATCTCATGCGGGAGAAGAAAGGCATTCCGCGTGCCAGTCGCGCGATGCGACAACCTGCCGATTCCTTGCGGTGTGAGGGACGGAGGCCTGTCGCCCGCGGGTCAAGTCTTCCGGATCGGGCGTGAAGTAACTACCCGATAGGGGGCAGTGGGCTGGTCTGCGCGCGCGAGCGGACCGCGCCAACCCGCGCTCCGATGCGCGACTCGCCCGTGGCACGAGCCGTGCTTGGATTCTCTCGCGTTGCGGTGCGGTCGACGATGCGAGCGATCGCGCAAACCCGAATACACACACGGAGATGAGAAAGGAGGCGGGCATGCAGACGGAAAGCGGAGCGTATCCGACCACGATGCAGGGGGCCGAGGCCTTCAAGGATTTCGCAGATCGGGCACGGAAGCAGCTCAACGACGGGATGGAGCAGATGTCGGAGAGCCTTGCGGAGTATGCCCGTACGCAGCCCACCACCGCGCTGCTCGTCGCGGCCGGCGTCGGGTTCCTCCTCGGGACCATGCTCGCGATGGGACGGAGGTAGACGAGCGTCATGCGCACTCTGGAGGTCGGAGGCAAGTGGATGGTCGCGCTGGCGATCACCGCGTTGATCGTGTCGGGCTGCTCGCAGACGTCGAGCCGGACCGGCCCGGGACAGTCCTCGATGGCGCAGGTCGGTGACGCCAAATCGGCCACGCTGACCGGCGCCCAGGAGGTGCCGCCCGTGAACACGCAGGCGACGGGCGTGAGCACGATCCAGGTCTTCGGCGACAAGAACGTCACCGGCAGCATCCAGACCAGCAACATCGACGGGACCGCGGCCCACATCCATCAGGGCGCGGCGGGCCAGAACGGCCCCGTGATCATTCCCCTGGTGAAGACCGCGCCCAACGTCTGGTCGGTCCAGCCGAACACACAGCTCAGCAGCGCGCAGTTCGACGCGTATCGAGCGGGGGAGCTGTACGTGAACGTCCACAGCGCCGCGCACCCCGGCGGCGAGATCCGGGCCCAGCTCAACAGGCCCTGACGACCGTGGACCGGGTCGGATTCGACGCGCGCCGCCAGCGCGCCGGGATCCCGGCGCTGATCGGTGAGATCGGCAGCCGGATGGTCCGGCTGGTCCAGACCGAGGTGGAGCTGGCCGGGGCCGAGCTGGCGAGCGACCTGCGGGCCGGGCGGCGGGCGCTGGTGGCGTTCGCCCTCGCGCTCGTGGCCGCCCTGCTGGGCGCGGCCCTGCTCCTGGTGGCGGCGGTGCTGGCGCTGGCCGGGGTCATGCCCGGCTGGCTGGCCGCCGTCGTGGTGGCGGTGGTGGTGCTGGGGTTCGGAGCGGCGGCGGCCTACGTCGGCTGGCGGGCCTGCCCCCGCTCCGCCCTGACCCTGACCCGGCGATCACTCAAGGAGGACTGGGAGTGGCTCAAGAGTCAGCTGTAGCGGAGCGGCGCGAGGCCGCGCGCCGTGAGGCGGCCCGCGGAGCGGAGCCGCGCGTGCGGGCGATCGAGGTGGAGGCGATGTACCGGCGCGGCGAGCTCACGAGCCTCGTCCAGGAGCTGAAGCTGCGATTGCAGCCGCGCCGCCACCTGGTCGGCCTCGCGGTGACCGTGCTCGCCACGAGCGGGGCGGTCGCCGCGGCGGTGGCGATCCGCCGGCGCCGGGCGCGCCGCGACGCCGGGCTGCTGGCGCGCAGCCGCCGGGTCCGCGAGGCGGTGGGCCGTCTGATCGACCAGCCCGAGCGGGTCGCGGTCACGCCGACCACCACCCAGCGCGTGCTCGAGTCGGCCGCCTCGGCGGCGGCGGTGTTCCTGATCAATGCCGCCCTCGAGCGGCTCGGGCGCGGCATCCGCTCGCTCTGAGCGGGCGCGCTCAACGCGCGTCGCCGCAGTCCGCGAGCGGCGGGCGCGCCTCGAGCGCGGCGGGGGCGGCCGGGGCCGGCTGCGTGGCGTAGCGCGGGGTCGCGGCCTCGCGGGCCACCGCGGCGAAGAGGTCCGGAACCGCGTCGCTGTTGGCGAGGCCGACCGCCCACTTCGGCAGGGATCCCGCGGGGTCCGTGAACACGCAGTAGCGCACGTCGGTGGCCTCCGACCCGTCGCGGGCCGGCCGCAGGTCCCAGAACCCGCTGTTCACCGAGACGCGGATCGCGGCGTCCGGCTTCACGTCGTCCGGCAGGCCGGGCTCGAGCGCCCACATGAACGCGTAGCCGAGCCGTCCGTCGGTCTCCCGCGCGCGCCGCTCCGCGATGCGGATCACGTAGTGGCGGTCCTGCACGAAGAGCATTCCGAAGGAGAGCCGCTGGTAGTTCAGCACGTCGCCCGCCGCGGCCTGGCCCATCACGCGGCTCTCCTTCACGTAGGGCATGAAGGCGGGATAGCGCGCGAGGTCCGCGATCACCGCCCGCAGCACGTGGGGCGGCGCCGGCAGCCGGGCCTGCCCGGTCACCTGCTTGACGTCACGGCCGGGGATCGCGCGGGTCTCGACCTTCACCGCGGGCACCGCAGGAGCGGGGGGAGACTGCGCGCGCGCCTCGGCGGCGAGCGCGCACAGGACCAGCAGCATCGCGCCCACGGGCCGCACGAGCCCAGGGTACATGGTCGGGACCGCCCTGGTACAGACGATGCTGCGCGAGGCAGGAGCGGAGGTACGACATGGATACGAGCACCGGAGCGTGGAGACGCTGGATCTGGATCTTCGTGGCCGTGCAGCTCGTCGGCCTCCACCTGACGCTCCGCCCGAATCCGTTCCCCGAGCCGGCTGGATTCCTCGGGCTGATGGTGGTGATCGGCGCGACCATTGTGGCGATTCGCCGGCCGGGCGTGGCGAGCCGCCCGGCGGGTGATCGGGGCTCGACGGTCGAATCGGGCGTCCGGTACGGGTCTCCCGGCCGGGAGGCCCGCGCGCGGGAACGAACGACCCGGTAAGAACCGCGTCCGCGGGACCGGGGTCGCCGCAACCCGGCGACGGCACGAGGGCGCCGGGCGGCACATCGCTTGCTCTCTGGACCGGCCATGGCTACTCGCTGGCCGTCCGTCGGGATCGCGGTGACGCCCGGGTCCGGAGACGGCCGGGCCCGGGGCATCGCGCGCCGGCTGGTCCGCGTGCTGCGCCGCCGCGGCTCCGCCGTCACGGTGGAGAGCTTCGACGATCTGCGCGCGCTCACCGAGTGGGCGCGAACGAGCGCGCCGCCCTTCGGAGTGCTGTTCTGCGTTGGCGGCGATGCGACCCAGAGCGCGGCGGCGCTGCTGGCCCATCGCCTCCGGATCCCGTTCGTGCCGATCCCCACCGGCTTCGGCAACCTGTTCGCGAGCGTCTTCGGCCATCCATCCTCCGCGCGCCGCGCGGCCCAGCTCCTCGCCGACGGCGAGGTGCGACTGGTCGATATCGGAATGGCGGCCGGCGTGGCCGGCGACGAGCCGTTCCTCTCCCACAAGAGCTACGGCTTCATCGACCAGGTGCAGGAGCGGGTGGAGGAGGGACGGCGCCAGCCGCGGGGCCGTGCCGCACGGCTTCTCGCCTACTACGGGACCGCGATCCGCGCGGTATGGTCCACGCCGCTGTCGCCCGTGTCGGTGGAGGTGGACGGCGTGCCCGTCGCCCAGGAGGCGGTGCTGGTCACGGTGGCGAACGTGGAGACGTATCGCGACTTCCTGCCCCTGACCCCGACCGCGTCGCCGATCGACGGCCGTTTCGACGTGTTCGTGATCCCGCGCACCTCCAAGCTCGGCCTGGCGTGGCGGCTCTTCCAGCTGAAGCTGCGCCTGCCCGGTCGCTGGCGCGGGGTCTCGCTCCACCGGGGCCGCACGGTGGTGATCGGCCGCGACGGCCGGCGCGAGACGCTGCGGGTGATGCGTCGCGCCCTGCCGCTGCTGCTGCCGCCCGGCGCGGTCGCGGCGCTCGTGCGACGTCAGGTCGAGGTCGAGGAGGAGGTTCCGGTCGAGACGGTGGCCTGAAGCTCGGCGCGCTTGGCCATCCAGCCCATCGCCACCAGCACCAGCAGCCCGATGGCGATCCACACCACCTGCCGGGCGCGCCGCACGAAGCTGAACGCGAGCCCCGCGCCGGCTCCGAGCCCCATCGCCTCGAAGGCGGCCGCGTTCGCGCTCTCGAACGCGCCGAGGCTCGCGGGCACCACGAAGGTGGCGAAGCGGACTCCGGCGCCCAGCGCCTCCACGACGGTGGCGAGCACGAGGCCCGCCGGGATCTGGAGGAAGTAGAGGATCAGGTACGCCTCGACGGCGCCGAGCAGCCAGCCGGCCAGATGGAAGAGCGTCGAGAGGGAGAGGCGCCGCCAGTCGCGCCGGTAGTAGTCCCGCAGGGCGGCGTCGAGACGCTCGGTGGAGCCGTCACGCTTCACGACCCCGAACCACTCCAGCGCCCGCCCGGCCCGGCCCACGATCCCGACCACCTGCACGCCCACGAAGCCGGCGACGGCCAGGATCTCGACCACCAGGAGCCACACCATGATCCCGATCACGCGGGAGTCGGTGGCGAGGGAGGTCCACGCCAGCACCACCCCGATCAGCAGGAACAGCGCCTGGGCGATGGTGATCGTGGTCTTGGCGATCACCACCGAGGGCACGCTGTCCGTGTAGTCGACGTCCCGCCGGATGAGCCACGCCTTGACCGCCTCGCCGCCCACCGAGCCGAACGCGGTCACCAGGTTGAGCGCCTCGCCGGCCAGGCGTGCGCCGAAGAGGCGATGGAAGGGCGCGGGCTCGCCGGCGAACGCGTAGCGCCAGCCGAGCGTGTCGACCGCCATGATCACCGCGTACGGCGCGCACACCAGTCCGAGCTGCCACCAGGTGAGCCGCTCGAGTGCGGACAGGACCGGACCCGGGCCGATGCGGTGCACGGACCATCCGATCAGGGCCAAACCCAGGATCAGGAAGACGATCTTCACGACGCGCATTCGGCGGAAAGGGTACAAAGTCCGTGCCATCGAGCAGGGGCTGGATCCGTGTGGCATGATGAGAGGCGGAGCGATCATGATTCGACGCGCGCTCTCATGTCAGGCCGCAGGGCTGGTCGGGGTGGCCTCCCTCCTCCTGATCACCTATCTGGGGCTGGCGGTCGACGCGGCGCAGCATCATCTGATGCCGTTCGATCAGGGCATCCGGGGCTGGGTCCAGCCGATGCGGTCCTCGGTGCTCGACGGGCCCATGCGGACGGTCTCCCTCCTCGGTGAGCCCACCGGCCTGATCGCCCTGATCGTCGTCGGCTCGGCGGCGCTCTGGCGGCCGAGCCGTCGGTGGGCCGTCCTGCTCCCCCTCCTCATGGCCGGAACGGGAGCGCTCCAGTACCTCGGCAAGTGGGCCGCCGCCCGGCCCCGTCCGAACGAGGCCCCGTGGGGCTTCCCGAGCGGCCACGTCCTGAGCCTGGCCGTGTACCTGGGCATCGTCGCCTTCCTGCTGGTCACCCTGACCGGGCGCCGGCGCCGCTTCCGGGTCCTCTCGTGCTTCGCCTGCGGGGCCCTCCTGGGAGCGGTCGCGGTGAGCCGCATCTACCTCGACATGCACTGGCTCTCGGACGTCCTGGGGGGCTTCACCCTCGGCACCGCCTACCTGTTGCTCGCCATCTGGCTGACCCAGCGCCTCACCGTCCCGCGGCTCGCCGTCGTCCCGGCGGGAATTCCGCAGGACGCTCTTGACTCGGTCGAGTCCCGAGTCTAAGCTCCCGTCACCGTTCAACCGGTGGTACCCGGCGGCTCCGCGCGAGCGCGACCCGGGCAGGAGCGTGAGGCCATGGCGATTCTGACCATCTCCCAGGAAATGGGCAGTGGCGGGGCCGAGATCGGCATGACCGTGGCCGGTCGTCTCGGCTACACCTACGTCGATCACGAGGAGCTGCTGGGCCGCGCGCGACGCTACGGTCTCGCCGAGGACCGGCTGGCGCGGCTGGCCGAGGACCGGCCGTCGTGGGTCGAGCGCTTCGACGCGGAGACCCGTCGCTACATCCTCTCGCTGCAGGTCGTGCTCTACGAGTTCGCCCAGGACGACAACGTCGTCCTGATGGGCGGCGGCGGCCAGTGGCTGCTGCGCGGCGTGCCTCACGTGCTGCGCACCCGGATCGTGGCCCCGTTCCCCCTGCGGGTCAACCGGCTGACCGCGACCCTGTCCGCGCAGGGCAAGGAGCGCGTGACCCCGAAGACGGTAGCCCAGTTCGTGCGCCGCGACGACATCCAGAAGTCCGCCCGCATGCGCTACCTCTTCGACGCGGAGATCAAGGAGCCCGGTCTCTACGATCTGCTGATCAACACCGCGGTGCTCTCCCGCGCCGCGGCGGTGGAGCTCCTGGCCGACGCCGCCCGCCGTCCCGAGCTCGAGACCACCGACGCGGCCCGGCAGCTGGTCGCCGACCGTGTGCTGGCCTCGCAGGTGGAGGTCGCGCTCGCCGCTCACCCCGACATGCGGCGCCACCGGATCGACGCGGAGTGCGACCGCGGCATGGTCACGCTCGAGCTGCCCGCGGGCGCGGATCCCGACGTGGCGCGCGCGGTGGCGCGCGACGTCGCGGGTGTCCACAGCGTGCAGCTGCGCGTCGCCGAGATCCCGGTCGTCACCCCGTTCCCAGGGTGAGGGGGCTCGGCCGCATTCGCCGGTAGCCGCCCGGCGTCGCTCGTCCCCGCGGCCGGGCGCCGCCGTGCTCCTCCATCTCCCGCCCGGCGTCGCGTCCGCGGCGCGGGCCCTGGCCGTCGCCCTCGTGCTGTGCGCCGTCGGGGGCTGCGCATCCACCGCGCCTCGAGCGCCCGCCCGCGGGCCGGCGGCGCCGGCGGGTCTCACGCCGACCGCGTGCGAGCGCAGCGCGCTCCTGACCGGCAAGCCGCCGGACGTCAGCAGCCCGGCTGCGGCGGCGGAGAATCTGCGCTGGGGAGCGCTGGCCCCGGAGAGCTGCCCCGACGTGGGACGGCTCGACGACCGTCCGCCCGGCACGCGACGCTGAGGAGGGGAGTGGCCCCGCGCGCCGAGTAGGTCGCCGGCGCTAGCGGGCCGGCACCGTGCAGTTCTGGACCGCGCTGTTGTTGCTCTCGTCCAGCTCGACGATCTCGCCGGCCATGCCGAGCGGCGCGGCGGCGGGCGTCTGCTGGGGATCGGCGATCGCGGTGATGGTGACCCGGTCGCCGGCCCGCAGCATCAACGGCTGCATGCGCTCGAGCGCCACCGCGGTCTCGGCGCCCGCGGCGAGCCCGGGCACGCGCGTGACCGCCGCGGTGGAGACCGCGGGCGCGCCGCCGGTGTCGAAGACGCCCACGTCGACCGCCACGTTGAAGGCGCCCGCCGGCACCGGGCCCATGTTCTTGACCCGGACCGCCGGGGCGAACGGGCCCGGCCCGTCGGGGCAGCGGCCCACCCCGGTGACCACGAGGTCCGCGTACTGCCCGGCGCGGTGCGGCTCGGGTTGCGGCCCGCGCTCCCGCACGCTCACCGTGACCTCCTGGCAGTACCAGCTGCCCGTCGCCGCGTAGGGCGTCGCCTGACTCGCGGGCACGCAGACCATCCCTGGCGAGACCGTCGACCGCGCGCAGGCCGCGGCGAGGACGACCGGGACGAGCAGCACCGCGTGACGTGCGCGCATGGCAAGCGGCAGACTACTCCGGTGGCGCTCGTCCGGCAATCCCGCTATCATCCCGGCACCTGGGGGACAGCTCGCATGGCATTGCTCTCCGTCCGCGACCTCAGCGTGGTGTTCGACACTCGCGACGGCGCGGTGCGCGCGGTGAACGATGTGTCGTTCTCGCTCGAGGCGGGGCGGGTGCTGGCCCTGCTCGGCGAGTCGGGCTCCGGCAAGAGCGTCACTCTCCGCGCGATCCTCGGCCTGCACCACGGTCCGCACGCCCGCGTGGGCGGCGAGGTGCTCGTGAAGGGCCGCGACGTCAACCGGCTGGGCGAGCGCGCCCGCGAGGCGCTGCGGGGCGAGGTGGTGTCGCTCGTGTTCCAGGAGCCGATGACCGCGCTGGATCCGGTATACACGATCGGGGCCCAGATCGCGGAGACCCTGGCGCGCCGCGGCCTCGACCGGACCGCGGCGCGCGCCCGCGCCCGCGCCCTGCTCGATCTGGTGCAGGTGCCGTCGCCGGAGCGCTGCCTCGCGAGCTACCCGCACGAGATCTCGGGCGGCATGCGCCAGCGGGCGATGATCGCCATCGCGCTGGCCTGCGAGCCCGCGCTGCTGCTCGCCGACGAGCCGACCACCGCCCTCGACGTCACGGTGCAGGCCCAGATCCTCTGGCTGCTGCGCGATCTGCAGAAGCGGCTCGACCTCGCGGTCGTGTTCGTCACCCACGACCTGGGAGTGGCGGCCGAGATCGCCGATTTCGCGGCGGTGATGTACGGGGGCCGCATCGTGGAGCAGGCTCCGATCCGCGAGCTGTTCCGCCGGCCCGCGCACCCGTACACCGCGGGGCTCATGCAGGCCACCGTGCGCCGCGGGCAGAAGGGCCGCCCCCTCGTGCCGATCGCGGGCTCGCCGCCGAGCCTGATCGCGCTGCCTCCCGGCTGTGCCTTCGCGCCCCGTTGTCCGCTCGCCCAGGATGTCTGCGCCACCGCGCCCCCGGTCCGCGCGGTGGCCATGGAGCACACCGCCCGCTGCCACCTCGTCGCCTGAAGGAGGAACGCATGAGAGCCCTCGCCCGTCTGCTCCTCGCCCTGATCCTCCCGCTCACCCTCGTCGCGCCCGCCCTCGCCCAGGGCACGCTGCGCATCGGCATGACCGCCAGCGACATCCCGTACACCGGCGGGCAGTCCGACAACGGCTTCGAGGGCTTCCGCTTCGTGGGCTACCAGATCTACGAGCCCCTGATCCAGTGGGACCTCAGCCGCGCGGACCGGCTGGCCGCGCTGGTGCCGGGCCTCGCCGAGTCGTGGGAGGTTCGCAAGGACGCACCCACCAAGTGGGTGTTCAAGCTGCGCAAGGGCGTGACGTTCCACGACGGCAGCCCGTTCAACGCCGACGCGGTGGTGTTCACCTTCGAGTCGATCAAGAAGAAGGACGCCCCTCACTTCGATCCCTACGGCTCGGGGCAGGTGGGCTTCCGCCTCGCCTCCCTGGTCGGGGTCAGCAAGATCGACGACTACACGGTGGAGCTCGAGACCAACAAGCCCACCAGCTTCGTGCCCTACCAGATCTGCTACATGGTGATCGTCTCCCCGACCCAGTGGCAGAAGTTCAAGGACTGGCGCAAGTTCGCCGAGCAGCCGTCCGGCACCGGGCCCTTCAAGGTGACCCGCTTCGTCCCGCGCGAGCGCCTGGAGCTCGAGGCCAACAAGACGTACTGGGACGCCAAGCGCCGGCCCAAGATCGACAAGCTGGTGCTGCTGCCGATGCCGGAGCCGACCACCCGGCTCGCCGCGCTGCGCAGCGGGCAGGTGGACTGGGTGGAGGTGCCGCCTCCCGATTCGATCCCGCAGCTCAAGGCGGCCGGCTTCACGATCACGCGCAACAGCTATCCCCACAACTGGACCCACACCCTGCGCCTCGACAAGGAGCCGTGGAGCAACAAGCTCGTGCGCAAGGCGGCCAACTACGCGATCGATCGGGTGGGCATCTGCAAGAACCTGCTGAACGACACCTGTATCCCGGCCACCGGGGTGGTCTACAAGGGGCATCCCTGGTTCGGCAAGCCCAAGGAGATCTACGAGTACAACCCGAACAAGGCCAAGGATCTGTTGCGCCAGGCCGGCTTCGACGCGAGCAAGCATCCCGCGAAGGCGGTGCACCTGATCTCGACCTCGGGCTCGGGGCAGATGCTGCCGCTGGCCATGAACGAGCTGATCCAGAAGAACCTCAAGGACGTGGGCATCGACGTCGACCTGCAGCCGGTGGAGTGGAACACCCTGCTCACCCGCTGGCGCGCCGGCTTCAAGACCCCCGAGAACGAGGGCCTCAACGCCTGGAACATCTCGTGGAACTTCCTGGAGCCGTGGAGCGGCTTCGGGCGCTTCTTCCACAGCAAGTCGGTGGTGCCGGTGGCGGTGAACACGATGCCCTACATCAACCCGGAGGCGGACAAGCTCATCGACGAGGCGGAGCGCACCTTCGACATCGGCAAGCAGAACGAGATCCTGGCCCACGTGCACGAGCTGGTGGTGGACGACGCCCCGTGGATCTTCGTGGTGCACGACCAGAATCCGCGCGCCCTCGCTCCCAAGGTGAAGGGGTTCGTGCAGCCCCAGAGCTGGTTCGTGGACCTCACCTCGGTGACGGTGCGCTAGCGCGCCACCGTGTGGGTCTACGTCGGCCGGCGTCTGCTGCTCGCGATCCCCACTCTGCTGGGGGCCAGCGTCATCGTCTTCGCGATGGTGCACCTGGCCCCCGGCGATCCGATCGCGGCGGTGATGCCGGCCGAGTCCAGCGCGGCGGAGATCGAGGCCACCAAGCGCGCCTACGGCTTCGATCGCCCATTGCCCGTGCAGTACCTGGTGTGGCTACAGCGCGTGGCCCAGGGTGACCTGGGCCGGTCCATCGCCACCCGGCGTCCGGTCATCCTCGACGTGCGGGACGCGCTGGCCAACAGCCTGGTGCTGGCGCTCTCCTCCTCCCTGCTCGCGTTCGTGGTGGGGATCGCGCTCGGGCTGCTCTCCGCGTTCAGGCAGGGGCGCCTGCTCGACAAGCTCTGCGCGGCGCTCGCGGTGATCGGGGTGTC
>Ga0075433_10001315_pt1 | contig 18182 bp, 9 predicted proteins | sample RhiMethybrSRZTD2_FD_75299 | JGI IMG/M metagenome (GOLD analysis project Ga0075433, IMG submission 75299) | Populus rhizosphere microbial communities from Tennessee, USA - Rhizosphere MetaG P. TD hybrid SRZTD2 | ecosystem: Host-associated > Plants > Roots > Rhizosphere > Soil | place: USA... | reverse complement strand
AGCAGATTTCGCGGTGCTTGGCCAATCTTTTGGGCGTGAAGGAGATGACAAGGATCATCATAGGCGGCGCGAACCGCCAATTCTCCAGGCTTCTCAAAACGCGGCAGGGCGTCCAGAAATTCCGAAATGTCTTTTACTTTGACACTGAATGTCTGAGCCCTGGCTCGAAACGTTTGGTCGTCGACAAGCAACGAGCCGTATTCCTTCAGCTTGGCTCCGCAGCCGGCAGCATTGATAATTACAGCATCAACCGCGGCCTGCTCGAAGGCGACAATGTTTCTTCGGGCCATCTCCTGGGCCGTCTTCGTAAGTCCAGCATGGCAGTGGAGCGCAGCGCAGCAGCCTTGAGAGGTGGGGATCACAACCTCACAACCGTTCCGCTGCAAAACGCGAATCGTGGCGTGGTTAATATCTCCGAAAACTTCATTCATCACGCAACCAGTCAGTAACCCGACCCTGAATTGCTTTTTCCCCAAAGCGGGAAATGTTTCACCCAGCTCGACATGCTGTCTCTTTTGCCTGATGTCGGGCAGAAGAAGCTCGAGTTCAGCCAGGCGCCGGGGAAAAAGCTTGAGAAGGCCAGCAGATCGGACCAGCGCCTGCAGACCGGACGACTGGTAAAGACGCATGAGGTCAAAAGCAAGGCGTAGCAATCGGTGCGACGGAAAGACCTGCTTGAATATGAAGTTTCGAATACCCGCGGACAAATAAGAGCGCTCAATGTGATCCTCAATGACTTCACGAGCCTTCTCCACCATCTCTCCGTACGGAACGCCTGAAGGGCAAGCTGACTCACAGGCTCGACAATCAAGGCAGGCCGAGATGTGCTGCACAAAGCTTGGGGAAAAAGGTGTCGCCTTCCGCTCGTAGGCTCGCATGAGGTAGATCCTGCCTCGTGGAGAATCTGCCTCCTTTCCGAGTTCAATGTACGTCGGACAAGCCTGCAAGCACAGTCCGCAATGAATACATTCGGGTGTCAGGTCAGCGCGAGTGAGTTGCGTTGAGTGATCCCTTGCGGTCAACGTATCCATAATTGATTGTGATTCGTTCGCCCGTCTCGCCCTGAGGGGCGAGGGGAAAACCGGGCTGCGTGGAAAATGAGCTACTCGGCCCACGCCAATTGTTAGACGACAAATCTCCCAGGATTCAAAATTCCAGCTGGGTCATACTTTTCGCGGATGCGTTGCATCAGTAATCTATCCTTGGAGTCATGCCCCCAAACGTCCATCATTTTCTTCAGGGCGAGAGGCGCTAACTCAACGACGACACTGCCACGAAACGGTTTCAAGAAGCTCCGCAGATGCTGGACTCCTTGCACAACTCCCCGCTGCTCGGCCGAAGAGTCCGAAAGATGCAGGTAAGCTTGAGTTATTCCGCTCCCGGCATGGGACTTAATCAATAGATCTTTTCCTAGCAGATCCAATTGCTGAACCAGTTCCTGGAGTTGGCTGGGAAAACCATTGATCTTAAGCTTGACGCTTCTATTGCGGAAGCCCTGCGTGAAAGGCTCGTCATCACTCAGCAAATCCCACAGAGACTTCTGGTCAGAGGAATCACCTGGGGTTACACTCATGATTCCCAGTGACGCCCACAGTCTCTTCAACTCCTCGACCTGCCATCTCACTGCATTCTCTACTTCCCCGAACAGAACAACCAAGGCGTGTCCCTCATGGTTCCCGACAAGGGGAATGGATTGACCGACAGCCCTAAGCGATGGTGGATTCAAGAATTCAACCGCAAGTGGAGAAAGAGGAGACTCACGAAGCTTTGTCAGCGCCTCAGTTACATCGGATAACTCCTTCATCACAGCCAAGATCGTTGTCTGGCACGGAGGGACGGGCTTTAACTTGAAGTAGAAATCCGTAAACACCCCCAAGGTACCGAAGGATCCGACGTAAAGCTTGCACATATCATACCCAGTCACATTCTTTACCACACGCGCCCCAAACTTGGTTCTGGCCCCAGCTGGCTGAACAACGCTCACGCCCAGAAGTAAGTCTCGAACCGTTCCGTGGGCTAGACGGAGGGGTCCGGAGGCATTGCTGGCAACGATTCCACCGACGGTGCCGGAACTACCTGGCGGATCAATCGGTAAAAACAGGTTGTCCCGGAGGAGCCAGCGCTGCAGGTCAGTCAGTTTGCAGCCGCTTTCAACTTTGACCACCAGATCCTGAGGCTCGTATTCCAGGATCCGGCTAAAATTTCGGAGTGAGAGAGCCACGTCAAATCGAGCCGGGAGATTCCCGATTCCCTGCCTGCTTCCTGAACCAAACGGAATGACTCCCCAACTCTGGTCTCGAGCCCGTTTCAAAAGATCTCCGATCTCTTCGGACGTTTGCGGTTCGACGACCCACTTTGGCTCGATTCCGTCCACCGCAAAATTCGATGTTTTCAGGGAAGTCGATACGTTGGGAATCTCAGAAACCTGGGACATCTAGGTGAACTCCTTCAGAACCTCACGATCTCGGGATGGGTCGGGCTGGCTGGACCGGAGGCCCGGTCCCTATCCTTGGGCAGTTCGCGGCAGCCGCGGTGACTCGGGAAGATCTTGTTAGGATTGAGCAGATTCTCGGGATTGAAGACCTCTTTGAGCTGATGCATCGCATCTAGGTCTTGCTCACTGAAAAGAAGCGACATGAATTGTCGCTTCTCCAAACCGATTCCGTGCTCACCGCTCAAAGTTCCGCCCACCTCGACGCAGCGCTGCAGAATTTCGCCTGCCAGAGCCAACACCTTCTCCTTCGCATCGGGCTCACGAATGTCGTACAAGATGATCGGATGCAGGTTGCCATCCCCCGCATGGAAGACATTCGCCATGCGGAGTCCATATTTGCTGCCCAGGGCAGCGATCTCCTGCAAGATCTCCGGCAGTTTACTTCTTGGAATAACTCCGTCCATGGTGTAGTAGTTAGCGCTGATGCGCCCGTAGGCTCCGAAGGCATTTTTCCGGGCTGCCCAGAGCTTCTTCCGTTCGTGTTCGTCTTTTGCCACGCGAACTTCTCTGGCTCCATTATTCCGGACCACGTCGAGGATCCTTTCGACCTGCTGGCCTATGCCGGACTCGAGGCCATCAATTTCAATCAATAAAACCGCTTCGGCATCTTGAGGAATCCCAGTGGCGTACACGCCCGCTTCGATGGCGCGAATTGTGTTTCGATCAATCATCTCCAGAGCCGCCGGCACGATACCCCGCGCAATGATTCCTGAAACCGTCTTGGTCGCATCCAATACAGAATCAAAAACCGCCAGAAGGGTCTTTACAGCTGGTGGTGTATAAAGCAAGCGAACCGCGATCTTGGTGACAATCCCAAAGGTCCCTTCCGATCCCACAAATGCGCCTACCAGATCATATCCGGGAGAATCGCCGGCCGCGGAGCCCAGCTCGTAAACCTCTCCATCCGGCAGGACCACCTCCAATGCCAAAACGTGGTTGGTGGTCACTCCATACTTCAAAGTGTGAGGCCCTCCGGCGTTCTCGGCAACATTCCCACCGATTGTCGAAACGATCTGACTCGATGGGTCTGGAGCGTAGTACAGATTCCTCTTTTTCACTGCCTGGGTAACATGAACGTTGACGACGCCCGGTTCGACCAGTGCGAAACGGTTCTCGTAATCGATGCTGAGAATCTTATTCATTCGAGAAAGTTCCAAGATAATTCCGCCGTCAACCGCAATCGCTCCGCCACTCAGGCTCGTGCCTGCTCCCCTAGGCAGGAAGGGCATCTTGTATCTTCCAGCCAGTTTGACGATCTGGACAACATCTTCTGTCGAGCTTGGAAACACCACAAAATCGGGAAGCTGAGGGTGGAGGGTAAGACCATCGCACTCGTAAACGATCAGCTCTTCGGGAGTATGCAGCACCCAATCCTTCCCCAGGAAAGACACGAGCTCCTCGTAGATTTCAGTCTTAGAACCCCGAGCCTTTGGATCAGAAGATGCGTTCACGGCTGCATTATACTGTGGCTCAGAAGCACAAGGGAGCAAAATCCGGGAGTCTCCAGCTCGAGTGTCAAACCAATGGCATTTCGCTCTTCCTCCTGCCGACAAAACGGCTAGAATAGCCTTGCAGTCTTTACATCTTCGCCTAATCGACTTGCAAGGAGAACTCCATGGCCAAACCAACAAAAGCAGACGCTGAACTCTTGCTAAGACTCTACGAAATCCGACGCGACCCCGAAATGCGCAAGGCCCGCCACTGGTTTCTGCACGTTTTCCAACCCTCCGATTGGGAGGCTCTGAAAGCCCAGCGCATGACTGGAAGTGATGAGGAACGATATGTCCGGATGGTTAGCAGTTACTGGGACATGGTCTCGGCCTTCGTCACGGAGGGGGTCCTGAACGAACAGCTCTTTTTTTCCACCAACGGAGAAAATGTCGTGGTTTGGAACAAGATCAGTCCCTGGATTGGGGATTTGCGGAATGAAATGAAGCGCCCCACTTATTTGAAGAACCTCGAAACGGTTGCAGCACAACACCTCGAATGGAGGCAAAAACAGACCGACAAAGCCCTGAAAGCTGGAAAGGGTAAGAAAAAGAACTAACGCCGTCAGTACGAAACCGACGTCTTAGCGTTAGCGCACAAAAATCCCGGATCAGACCGACTTGTAAGGAATGCAGATAACAGGAATTCGGGCACCGCGAAGAACTTTTTCGGCGGTCGATCCGAACAAGAGGTGTTCGATTGCGTCAGACTGCCGTCCGCGCATCCCGAGCACGATCATCTGGAAATCCAGGTCTACCGACACTCGCAGAATCTCGGTGAATGGCTTTCCAACAACGACCATTGAGTCGATCTGAGGGCTGGGCTTCGAAACATTCTGGAGAATGTCCTCGAAATGAACCGTCGCTTTCTCGCGCAATCGAGAGACGGCGCCTTCTTCGGAATCGAATCCTTCGTCTCTCAAACGAGAGACAAAATCGGAGTCAATAACATGGAGAAGCAGGATGTCGCCCTCGGGATCAACCAGGGACTTGGCAAAATCATAAGCTTGAAGTGAGTTGGGCGAGAAATCGACTGGGACTAGAATATCGGAGACCTTCACAAGTCCTCCTCTGCCCTGGGGGCGAGATTAGAAGAAAAGGCCATCCAGCATGATGAGTATATAAGACGCCACGCGACAAAGAAAGGTGGTGCCACAAGATGAAAGTTAAGACTAGCGATTTAGAAGATCAGACCTGTCGATTCGAAATTGGTGTCTGTCGCCAGTTATCTACCGCCTAAAAAGAGCCGGAACCTCCATCACTCGGTCCGACTGGGCTTGCGCGAAGGAACCACGGTAACTGCAGCGATAATCTTGATGTCGCCTGATTCACGGGGAGGTTGTCAAGTACATCGATGGCCAGCAACGGCAGCGGTCTGGTGCCGGATATCGAAGTCAGACCCGCCATCAGGCATTAAAGGAATACGAGGCGGGAGAGATGAAGTGCTCGAAAAAGCGATTGAGTACCTTCAAAGTAACTTGCACGAATGAGTCCGCCTACGGCACAACCTTCGGAGAAGGAGTGAAGCCTCAGTGTGAAAATATTCTCAGCCAATATCAACTGACAGCCAACCCGGATCAGAAGGGGCTAAGCCATGCAGTTTCGAGATCTCACATACGCAATACGGACGCTGCGAAGGAGTCCTGTCTTTGCGGTAACCGGCATCGCAACGATCGCCTTGGGAATAGGAGTTAGTACGGCGATTTTCAGCGTGACGAATGCCGTGCTGCTGCAGCCACTTCCCTATAAGAATCCGGATCGACTGGTACTGGCGTTGGGGGAATTCAAAAAGCGCAGCGTGACAGACTGGCCGTTTTCAAATGCCAACTTCCTGGACCTGCGTGACGGCGCGAAGACGATGTTCGAGGATTTCACTGCTGTCAACGTGGTCCGCGCGATTTTTTCCAGGGAGGATGGCACCCCCGAGCAGGTTCGGATCGCGACCGTCACCCCAAACTTCTTTCGCCTCTTGGGTGCAGGGATTGTATTGGGACGGGATTTCATGGAGGCTGACGCGCAGCAAATCGCCGGTGTGCCGGATGCACAAGCGATTCGGCACCTGCCAGCTATCGCGATCTTGAGTTACGAATACTGGCAGCGCCGGTACGGGTGTGACCCGGCAATACTTAGCCGCGGCATTAGGAACGGTTCTCAAGTCGTCGGTGTGTTGGCCCCAGGCTTCGAGCTGTTTTTTCCGGCCGGATTTGATGTGGAACGCGCGCCTGACATTTGGATCCCGGCGCGACTTAACTACGACAGCGCCCAGCGCAGCAACGTCGCCCTCCGCGCCATCGGCCGGTTAAAAGACGGTGTGACTCTCGAGCGGGCGCAGGCCGAAGCCGAAACGGTCGCGGCTGAGATAAGAAGGAAAGATGGAACCCACGACGACGCCGGCTTCCATATCAGCGTGGAGCCGATGCAGAAGTATTTGGTGTCAGAGGTCCGCTCCGCCATCCTCTTACTGATGGGCGCCGTAATTTTTCTTTTGCTCATCGCGTGCGCGAGCGTGGCCAATCTCTTGCTAGTCCGGGGTTCCGTGCTGGAGCGTGAGCTTGCGGTGCGCACTGCGCTCGGTGGTACCCGGTGGAGCCTGGTACGCCAGATGCTGACCGACGCCCTGCTGCTCTCGGGGACGGGCGCGCTTCTCGGCGTAGGCCTGGCGTGGCTGGGCATCCACGAACTACTGGTCATTGCGCCCTCGAATCTGCCACGTCTCGAGTCGATTGCCATTGATCGTGTCGTCCTCGGGTTTACAGCTCTGGTGGGGCTCGCAGCGGCAGCCCTGTTCGGCCTGTTGCCTGCGTTACGCGCCTCGCGGCCGAATGTGATCGAGGCGTTGCGGGCAAACGGTCGGAGCGCAAACCTGGGCAGCGGCCGGAAGTTACGGGACTCCGTGGTCGTTGCCGAGGTCGCGCTCTCGTTCGTATTACTGATCGGATCGGGCCTGATGTTCCGGAGCTTCCTGGCGCTACAGCGGATCGATCTGGGCTACGACCCACACGGCGTTCTCACTTTTCTCCTTCTTGGCGGTCCACGCGGCGAGACACCAGAACAGCGCGCAGCAGGAGTGCTCGAGCTTCGAGGCCGACTGAGTGTACTGCCTGGCGTCGAAAGCGTAACTGCCTCCAGTCCATTTCCGCTCGCCGAAACATTTGGTCCCATTCGATGGGGGACCGAGCAGGCCCTGGCCGACCCAACCAAGTTCCAGGCTGTCGATTACCAAATGGTGCTGCCGGGTTATTTTGAGACTCTCCGAACTCCACTGGTTGCAGGACGCACTTTTGCTGAAGCAGACAACGTGCGCGAGCGGAGCGGCGTTATCGTCGACCAATTTCTTGCGGCAAAGGCCTTCCCAAGCGAACCGGCGGTGGGAAGGCGCTTGCTTATACGCATTCGCACCTCGGAACCGGAATGGGTGGAGGTAATTGGTGTCGTTGGGCATCAACGCACTACTTCCCTGGCCGAGGTTGGGCGAGAACAGATCTACTTCACGGACGGATTTATGGGTCACGGCGGCGCGGCGCGATGGGCGGTCCGAACGGCGGGCGATCCCACGAAACTCGCGGGAGCCATTCGCACGGAGATCGCAAGGTTCGACCCAAATCTTTTGATCACCGAAATGCAACCGATGGAGGCCTTCGTGGAGCGGGCGCAGGCAAAGACCCGATTTTCGCTGCTGCTGATCGGCCTGTTCTCGACGATCGCAGCGCTGCTAGCGGCCGTGGGACTTTATGGAGTGTTGTCGACCGTAGTGCGGCAGCGCACGGCGGAGATCGGCATCCGGATGGCGCTTGGGGCGGCGCCAGCCAGCATCTTCAATATTGTGGTCGGACACGGACTGTGCCTGAGTGGAATTGGCATCGCGCTCGGGCTCGTAGCGGCCCTAGGCCTGACACAGCTTATGACAAGTGTGCTCTACAAGGTTGGCACCACTGACCCGGCTACCTTTGTCTCAGTATCGTTGCTGTTGATCGTCGTGGCCTTCTTGGCGAGCTACATTCCAGCGCGAAGGGCCGCGAAAGTGGATCCCATAGTGGCTCTGCGGTATGAGTAGGCTCCAGGCGCGAGGTGCCAGAGTCAAGAGCCGCGCAAGGGCAATTGGCAATCGCCAACCGACAATTGCCTTAATCCCGAATCCCTAACCCCGAATCACGATGTTTAATGACCTGCGATACGCAATTCGGATGCTGCTCAAAAGTCCAGGGTTCACCCTTGTCGCCGTGCTCACCTTGGCTCTCGGCATTGGTGCTAACACAGCGATTTTCAGCGGGGTTAACGCGGTGTTGTTGCGGACACTTCCTTATAAAGATCCTGATCGGCTCGCCCTTTTGTGGAAGACCGTCCCCAAGAAGAATATTCAGGAAGACTGGACCTCATACCCAGCCTTCAAAGACTGGAAAGATCAGAACAGTGCCTTTGAGGACATGGCGCTGGTCTTCAGACCTGAGGCAGCCAGGGTTGTTTTGACGCGCAACGATCGCTTGGAACGGATTCAAGGAGCAAAGGTCTCGGCAAACTTCTTCTCAGTCATGGGTGTTTCGCCCATTCTGGGAAGATGGTTTTCACATGACGAAGAAGAGCGTGGTGATCAAGTAGTTGTGTTGAGCCACGGGTTTTGGCAGCGCCAGTTTGGTACCTCGGTGAACGCTGTTGGCAAGACCATGGAAATTGACGGCAAGAATGCAAAGATCATTGGCGTCATGCCGGCCAGTTTTCAGTTCCCATCGAAGGAAGCTCAACTTTGGCTACTAAGCACCGCAGACCAACGCTGGTCCATGTTCGCACGGATACGGCTGGCTGATGCCTTCTGTGGTGTCGGGCGGCTGAAAGCAAACTTCTCTCCGGCACAAGCCCAAGCTGAAATGAACACCATTGCCCTCCGTCTGGAGCAGCAGTATCCGGATACCGATGCCGGCTTGGGTATTAGGGTGGTTCCGCTGTCCCTTCACTTTGCTGGGAACAACCTGCGTCTGGCGCTCTGGATACTATTTGGCGCTGTGATATTTGTGCTGCTGATCTCCTGTGCCAATGTAGCTAGTCTTGTTCTGGCCCGTGGGGCTGCACGGCAAAGGGAATTTGCCATTCGGACAGCGCTTGGTGCCGGGAGGGCTCAGCTCATCCGGCAACTGCTCAGCGAAAGTGCGGTTGTATCGTTGGCTTCAGGCTGTTTGGGCTTCTGCATTGCCTCACTTGGAGTCCGGATCCTGGTCGTTATGGCTCCACAAAACATTCCTGGTCTGGAAGAGACTCGTATTGACCTCCGAGTGCTCATCTTCACTTTGGTCATTTCTGTGTTGACTGGGCTGCTGTTTGGTCTGCTGCCGGCGTGGAAGCTCTCGAGAAGCGATCCCAATAATTCATTGAAGGAAGGACGAAGGAGTGCTTCGAGCGGACAGGGGAACAGCCGTACTCGGGATCTATTGGTGGTCCTAGAATTTGCTTTAGCCATTGTATTGCTGACAGGCGCTGGCCTGCTAATTCGTAGTTTCCTCCGCATCCAGCAGGTCGATCTCGGATTCAAGCCTGAGCGCGTTTTGATTATGCAAATGACTCCGCCTGATTCCTGGATTCAGGAAGGTATGCGGACGACCGCCTTTTTTGAGCGAGCAATTCAGCACGTTGAAACTCTTCCTGGAGTAGTGGCGGCTGCCGTGGGAGGCGGCTTCGGCGACGAGCACATCCCGAACGTGATAGTTACGGTAGAAGGGCGCCCACCCGTACCTCCTGCTGAACATCGTGAAGAAGTTACTGACGACATCATCAGCGGTGGCTACTTTCGCGCTATGGGAGTTCCTTTACTGAGCGGGCGGTTCTTTTCAGATGTGGATGGTCCCAACACCATCCCTGTGGCGATCATCAGCGAAAAAATGGCCCGGCAATTCTGGCCTGGAGAAGACCCGATTGGAAAAAGATTTAAATATGGCGTCCCGGGGGAGGACTCTGAATGGCATACGGTCGTTGGCGTTGTGGGCAATATGCTTCGCAACGGCGTGGAGCGTCGGGGAATGTCGCAATTCTATCTGTCTCACCGGCAAAAGGGGTGGAGTCATAGGCTTTTTCTTGCGGTCCGTACAGCCTCCGATCCTCTGCAATTGGCCGTTGCAATCCGAAGCGAGATCCAGTCCCTTGACAAAACAGTGTGGCTGGATCATGTGACGACGGTGGAACTCTGGCTTCGAGAGCTCGGGTCACAGCGGCGATTCCAGACCAGCCTACTGACTCTATTTGCGGGAGCAGCGCTGCTACTGGCAGCAATTGGAATCTACGGACTGATGTACCATTCGGTCACACAGCGCACACACGAGATCGGCATTCGGATCGCGCTGGGGGCTCAGTCACGCGACGTCCTCAGGCTAATAGTCGGTCGCGGGATGATGCTGGTTGTAATGGGTCTGGGAATTGGATTGGCTGGGGCCTTGGCGCTCACTCGACTTCTGTCCAGCCTGCTTTTTGGTGTGAGCGTGACGGATCCGATCACTTTTTTGGGTGTCTCTCTGCTGCTAGCTGCTGTGGCTTTGCTGGCATGCTGTTTCCCAGCGCTCCGAGCGACGAAGGTTGATCCGATGGTGGCGCTTCGACACGAATAGGTTTCAGGTGTGAGGTGTTAGGTGCCAGATCAAGACTTGCACAAACAGGTCTATTCAATCGGCAATCGACAATCGGAAATCCACAATTGAACTAATCTTGAATCCTCATGCTCAACGACCTCCGCTATGCTGTTCGGACACTACTCAAGAACCCAGGGTTTACGATCGTCGCAGTTCTCACGCTCGCCCTGGGCATCGGTGCTAACAGCGCGATGTTTAGCGTGGTGAATGCCGTCCTGCTTCGCCCTCTGCCATTTAGAGCGGCTGACCGCCTGCTCTGGATAACGGAATTCTATCCACACTCAAAAACCTCGTTTGTTCTCACTCCAGACTTCGTCGGCTGGCGCCAGCAGAACAAGACGTTTGACGAGATGGCAGCCTACGGAAGCGGGATTTCACCTTTTGTCAATTTGGTCACCCCTGGCCAGGGCCAGCCAGAGCGAGTTCCAAGCGCCAGAGTTACCGCCAATTTCTTTTCGCTCCTGGGGATCCATCCAGTCCTTGGGCGTGAGTTTCTCGAGGAAGAAGACCGTCCTGGATCTCGACCAGTAGCGTTGTTAAGTCATAGTCTCTGGCAGCGACGTTTCGGGGCCGATCCCTCAGCTGTTGGTAAAACAGTTCAATTGGATAGGATCCCCTTTACCGTGGTTGGCGTGTTGCCGGCGGATTTCAGGTTTCCAGCAGAGTTCCAGGGAGAAGTGTTCCTGCCTACCGGATTGCCGTCCCAGAGTGTTTGGGATGAGCAAACGCTGTTTCTGCTGAAAGTGATTGCGCGGCTCAAACCCGGCGCCACGGCAGAACAAGCCGCATCCGACCTTTCCGCAATCAGTCAAAGCCTGACGTCGACCTATCCCCGCGCTCAAACGCTAGTTCGAGCCGCAATGCAGGTGAGGATCGAACCGCTTCACCAGAAGCTAGTCGGGGAGGTTCGCCCGGCACTTCTGGTCTTGTTAGGAACAGTGGGTTTCGTTCTCCTGATCTCCTGCTCGAACGTTGTGAACCTGCAATTGGCCCGCGCGGTTTCTCGGCAGGGAGAGATCGCGGTGCGGGCGGCACTAGGTGCCGGCCGGGCTCGCCTAGTGCGCCAGCTGACGATAGAGAGTGCGGTGCTCGGAGTCATCGGTGGTGCAGCGGGTCTCCTGCTGGCCTACTGGTGCATGAATCTCTTTCGAACAATGGCTGCCAATGCACTGAGCCTCAGCTACAAGTTGTTCATCGAACGCGTCACGCTTGACTACCGGGTTTTCATCTTTACAACTGGGATAGCGATCATCGCCGGCATTTTTTCTGGCTTGCTCCCGGCACTTCTGGTCTCGAAACCCGACTTGCACGAGGCCCTGAAGCAAGGAAGCAGGCAGGCTGCCGGAGGCCGCAGTCATCATCGGGTTCGGAGTCTCCTGGTGATTTCAGAGTTGGCCGCGACCCTCGTTTTGTTAGTGGGTTCTGGGCTGTTGATCCGAAGTTTCATCCGCTTGACAAATGTCCGTCCAGGTTTTGATCCGAAGAACGTCTTTACGGCTCAGATTGAGCTCCCGGAGGCTAGCTACTCGCAAACTGCCTGCGTAAACTTCTTTCATCAACTTCTGGAGCGCATACGACAAATCCCAGGGGTTCAGCTGGCTGAGGCAGCCTTTGACCTGCCTTTGATGGGCTATTTCGCACGCACCAGCATTCAGGTCGAAGGACAAGCATTGCCTCGTCCCGGCCAGGTCCCGCTGGTTCCATTGATCAGAATCAGCCCTGGTTACTTCCAAGCACTGCGGATTCCCTTACTTTCGGGTCGGTATTTCACTGATTTCGACAATGCAGAAGCGTCAGCAGTAGCCATCGTTAACCAGTCATTTGCACGGATTCATTTTCCGGACGCGATTGTTCTAGGGAGGCAAGTCTATCTCGGAAGGCCAATTCTGACCTCGATTGTCGGTATCGTGCAGAACGTGAGACACGAGGGACTCGATGTTGAGCCATCGCCAATGGTCTTTGTACCTTACCCCCAAGACCCTGTTCCACTGATGACTTTGGTTGTTCGTTCCCGCCTCGACCCCAGTAGTTTGAGAGCTGCGATCCACGGACAGGTTGGGGCACTGGACAAGGGAATGGCGATCTATAACAGCGCAGCTCTGGAGGAGCGACTCAAGAATTCTCTGGCCCCGCGGCGCAGCACGATGGTTCTGCTAGGCATCTTCGCGGCCTTGGCTTTCCTTCTGGCTGTGATTGGAATCTACGGCGTGATTGCCTATGCCGTTACCGAGCGTATTCAAGAGATCGGAGTTCGCGTGGCATTGGGAGCCCAGCCCGGAGACGTCTTGGCTTTGGTATTGCGCCAGGGATCGAAGCTCATCGCGGCCGGCCTACTCCTTGGTTTGGCGCTGGCTCTGATATTCACGAAACTCCTAGCCAGACAGCTCTATGGCATTACAGCTCACGATCCGGCTACGCTGATCGCTGGGACCATCGGTCTAGCCACAGTGGCGCTCTTGGCCTGCTACCTTCCAGCTCGGCGAGCAGTGAAAGTCGATCCGGTGGTCGCGTTACGATATGAATAGGTTTCAGGTGCGAGGTGTCAGGTGCCAGACAATCGAGAGCGACGAAAAAGCAATCTAATCGCCAATCGGAAAGGGCGATTGTACTAACCAACCACAGACTTCTAACCACCATGTTTGACGATCTCCGTTACGGCATCCGCTCCCTGCTCAAGAATCCGGGATTTACGGCTGTTGGGGTGATCACCCTCGCTCTCGGCATCGGAGCCAATACCGCCATCTTTACTCTGATTGATGCGGTTCTCTTAAAAATGCTACCCGTTAAGAATCCGGAACAGCTTGTGCTCCTAAACATGATTGACGGGCGCGGGAATCGTAATAACTTTTCCTATCCGCTCTACGAGCGGCTTCGCGATCACAACCAGGCCTTTTCCGGGATGTTCGCCTCCTCGGGCTTCAACTTTCAGCTGGCCGTCGATGGCAAGTCCGAATCGAGACTCGACGGAGCGATCGTATCTGGCAGTTATTTCTCTGTCTTGGGTGTTAGTGCGTTTCTGGGACGAACGTTGACGGTTGAAGACGATCGAGTCCCGGGTGGACACCCCGTTGTGGTGATCAGCTATAACTTCTGGAAACAAAGGTTCGCGCTCAGTACTGCCATTGTAGGAAAGGCGATCACTCTGAACGGAACTCCATTCACAATTATCGGAGTGACTCCTCCAGAGTTTCTGGGGCATACCACCGGCGAACTACCAAAGGTTTGGGTACCCTTGATGATGCAGTTTCAAGTGAGGCCCGGCAGATCGTTGCTTAATGACCCCAATTCTAGCTGGCTAGAGGTAATAGCTCGATTGAGGCCAGAAGTCAGTGTGGAGCAGGCTCGCGCTGGTCTGAATGTTCTTGTGCGGCAATACGTAGCCGAGACCGTTGGAGAGATCAAAGCCGATGACGCTCGACACCGACGGGAGATCCTGAATCAAAAGGTTGAACTAGAATCGGGCAGTCAAGGACTCAACCGACTGCGTCAGCGCTTTTCACAGTCGCTGCTCATCTTGATGTTGGCGGTTGGACTAGTGTTGCTCGTTGCTTGCAGTAATGTGGCCAACCTGCTGCTGGTACGGGCTACAGGGCGGCAGAAGGAAATTGCCGTTCGTATCGCATTGGGGGCTGGCCGTCTGCGGCTCATTCGGCAACTGCTCACTGAAGGTGTGCTGCTGGCGACCCTCGGTGGAGTTGCTGGCCTACTCCTTTCCTACTGGATCACTGATTTTGTATTGGCTCTTTTCTCTGTGTCTCTTGATCTTAGCCCGAACGTTCGTATTCTCGGCTTTACAGGAGCAGTCTGCGTGCTGACCGGGATCCTGTCCGGACTGGCCCCGGCATTTAGGGCCACACGGGTTGATCTCAATTCCACTCTCAAGGACAATTCTAGAAGCTTGATTGGCGGCGCACCGCGTCTCAGTTTGGGCAGAGGACTCGTGATCTCACAGATTGCCTTGTCCTTATTGCTGCTGATCGGAGCCGGCCTGTTCATCCGGAGTCTACAGAGGTTGAAAAGTCTGGATGCCGGATTCCAGCAGGATAATGTTCTGCTGTCAATGATTGATCCGGTTGCGGCTGGCCACAAGGAGGAGCGGCTCACGAATACGTACATCCGATTACTGGAGGCAGTCAGCGCTCTCCCGGGAGTTCGCTCGGCCAGTTTGTCCCAGCAGACCTTCCGAACAGGTTCATCGATGACCTGCTGTCTATCGGTCGAGGGATATACGCCGCAGCCCAACGAAGACAGGAGTGTGCGCACGGAGGTGGTGAGCCCGAAGTATTTTGAAACAATGGGCATCCCTTTGAGGCTGGGGCGTGATTTCAGTTGGCAGGATGGGGAGAACACACCAAAGGTGGCGGTAATCAATGAGAGTATGGCCCACTATTACTTCTCCAACGCCAACCCGATCGGCAAGCGATTTGGCTGGGGGGAAACGAAGAATAGCACGGAAATCGAAATCGTGGGTGTCGCCAAAGATGCCAAGTACGACAGCCTCCGAGAACAGACGCCACACATGATTTATTTCCCGTTTCTGCAGAACGCGAAATACCTGTGGGTTCTAGCAGTTCACACAGTGGGCAAACCGTCGGATGTGGCTGCCGCCATTCGGCAAGAAGTAAAATCCGTCGACCCGAGCCTGCCCGTGACTAACGTCGCGACACTGGCTGAACAGGTCGATGAGTCTCTCCGGCCGGAGCGCTTGATTGCAAAACTCTCGGGCTTGTTCGGTTTATTGGGCCTGCTGCTGGCAGCCGTGGGTCTTTACGGCACTATGTCCTACACCGTGGCTCGACGGACGAACGAGATTGGTATCCGCATGGCCCTGGGCGCCCAACGAGGCGACGTCCTCTGGTCGGTATTGAAGGAATCGCTGCAATTGGTGATGATCGGAGTCGTCATCGGACTCCCCGCTGCTCTGTCGGCGACCCGTCTGATCTCCAGCCAGCTCTTCGGACTTACGCCCAATGATCCGGGTACAATCGCGATGGCGACCTTGCTGTTGGTCGCCGTTGCTGCCATTGCCGGTTATCTTCCCGCAAGAAAGGCATCCCGGGTCGATCCCATGGTTGCTCTTCGATACGAATAAAGCCGGGATTCAGGCAGCCACATTTGACCATGAAACCAACCCAAGTACTTTCAGTCCGGAATCCGAGATCGTAAATCTGCAATCGAAAATGTGGCAACGATTCGGTCAATGAGACCAAAGAAAGAAAACTCATCTACTTACAACCTCTCTTCTACTTCTCCTGCTGCTTCGTGTGCCTTTTGGAATGGCAGGGGCCGACATCGAAGATCAGCTGGATGAGTTGCTCGCGAAAATGACAGAGGCAGAAAAGCGAGGACAGCTTCAGCAATTGGACGGCCTGCCTGACGGAACGTATCGGCCGGAACACCCCGATCTAATCCGAAAGGGACTGCTGGGCTCGACTCTTAATGTGCGTGGAGCGCGCCGGACCAACGAACTCCCACGCATCGCTGTCGAAGAAGGACACTTGAATTCCGGTTCTTTTTGCTTTCGATGTGGTTCACGGCTACCGCACGGTCTTCCCGACCCCCCTTGCGGAGGCATGCAGCTGGGACCCTAAGACCGTCGAGCGCGCGGCCAGCATCGCAGCCGCTGAGGCTTCTGCCGCTGGAGTGCGCTGGATCTTCGCTCCTGTGGTGGAAATCGCGCGTGACCCGCGCTGGGGCGCATTGTGGAAGGTGCAGGAGAGGACCCCTACCTCGGATCGGTGATGGCCCCGGCGCGCGTGCTCGGCTTTCAGGCAACGGACTGCAGTGCACTGGTGAAGGTTCTTGCCGGTGCCAAGCACTGGGTGGCAAGGGGGAGGAAGGATTATCGATTGTGAGCGTCAATTTGTGCGCTGTAGTCGCCTCGGTGCTGACTTTCGTCCCAGCACTGTGGTATCCGAACAGGATGATGCGAGCAGTGGGTCAGGCTCTTGAAGAATGACCCGGTCTTCGGTTCCTTCGTTCCTCTGGTTTTCCACTAGCCGTGGGAATGCTCGCAAAAATCATTGCGATAGAGGCCGGGGCGGTCCCGTTTTCTAACGCGTCCCCCAACCTTTGGGTCCCTTTTGAGATGCGTCATCAGGCAAGAGTGAATCCTTCAGGGTCGCCCAAGCGCCCGTAGCCTGAGCGTCCGAGCGTATTGGATACCAAACTTCCGACACCACTGGTTTCGTAGCTAACGGTGATGCCCCGCTAAGCCAGAAGATCTTCCACATCTCGGAAGCTCACGCAAAATCGGTAGTAAAGCCAAACAGCATGGCTCATAATTTCATGGGGGATCGATAACCACGCTAACTGGGCACATTGGTTTTCATCTGCTCAGTCTGCTCGGATCTCCCCAACTTGACAGTGCCACTGCTGAGGAAGGATTTACGTGGTCAACGGACGACTCATGTGGATTGGTCCGGTTTTGTTGCTCGCGTTGGCGGCGTGGGCGTTAGCCGCCGATATGGTCGCTCAGCCTAGCTCCAAGCCGGATCCGAAATCAGCGGGCCGTCTCACTGCTGCGGCTGAGCAGGGCACATTCAACGTCGGCGCTGGCCAGGCGAATCTCGCGCGGGTCGTCGATCCTGGTGTCGGTCGGGAAGTCTTCAAGCTCGACTTCTTGCTACCGGTGGGCACGGCGGTCGGCGTTTGGGCCAAGAATTTTCCGTCGTCAATCGACACCGAGAACATCGACGTCGCCCAAATCGGCGTCAGGGCCGATGCTTCAGACCTCGACCGGTTCGCCGCTGTGATGGAGATCAAAGGATCAGGCGGGTCCCAGCGGATCGCCGTTCCTCTCACTCCGGCATGGTCGCTGACCGAAGCCGTCATCGAATGGCAGCGAGTCGGAGCCTTCAGCGAAGCGGTGGTTGTTGTCAGCCAGGCCGGCAGCGAACCCGCGACCGGCACGGTCCACCTCGACGTCCGCTTCGATCGGCTTTCACTGGCTCGCAAGCTGAGCACGCACGTGACGGCCCGTCTTGGCGGCGTCCTGATTGTGAGCCTCGCCGGAGCCCTCTTCGCGGCTTTGCTCGGCCGATTCTTCGGTCCAAAACGCCCGGCCGACGCCCGGGATACGGCTCGGCCGGTATCAACTGCGAGCCCGCTTGCCGGCTTTCGCCGCGATTTTGTGATCGGCGCTGGGATCATCCTCATCGCCAGCCTTGCGATCAGCATTTATGGGCTCTCTACGAAAGGCATTCTCGAAGTCGGTTGGAGCTTTCTGCTCGCCGCCGTGGCGGGCGCGGCCATTGCCGAGTGGTTCAAACTCGGACTTACCGGAAAGCACCAGGATCCACTTCAAGTCTTTCAGAACATGGCGGCGACTGGATTACTCGCTGCGTCCGCCAGTTCGCTCTCAATCTTGCAGGCACCGGCCGCCTGGTCTGAACTTCTCATGCTGAGCGGGACCGCCGCGGCCAGTGCGGCCTTACTCTATCATCTGCTTAACGCCGGTTTGCTCGCCAGCGCGGGAAAACACCTCTCCGCAATCTCCGCCGTCTTAATCGTCGGAGCGCCCTTCGCCGTCGGTGGTTTGACCCTGCTCGCTTCGCCGGAACTTCTTCGACCCATCGGACGAGCCGCAGTCGC